>Ga0209883_1000095_pt1 | contig 22038 bp, 17 predicted proteins | sample GWRWT4_21May14_FD_187196 | JGI IMG/M metagenome (GOLD analysis project Ga0209883, IMG submission 187196) | Sand microcosm microbial communities from a hyporheic zone in Columbia River, Washington, USA - GW-RW T4_21-May-14 (SPAdes) (version 2) | ecosystem: Engineered > Artificial ecosystem > Sand...
TGGCCACCAGCACATCGAGCCGGCCATGGCGCGCGACGATGCGCGCGACCATCGCCTGCACGGCGCTGCGATCGGTCAGGTCGGCGGCCTCGAATTCGGCGCGACCACCGGCGGCGGCGATCTCTTCGACCACGGCGCGGCCGCTGTCGGCATTGCGGCCGTTGACCACCACGCGGGCGCCGCGCTGCGCCAGTTCGTGCGCCACGGCGCGCCCGATGAAGGCGGTGGCGCCGGTCACAAGGGCAATCCTGTCTTGAAGCGAATCGGTTTGAGGCATATCGTTCAGCCTAACGGTTGTTTGGTTGTCTGGCATTGTCATGGAGTTTCACCGCAATGAGCAAACCTGAGGCAGTGATCGTCGGCGTGGCCGACGTGCCTTTGAAGGACGGCAAGGTGCTGACCCCGATGTCGGTGCTGCAGATGCAGGCGCTCGCGGCGCGCGACGCGCTGGCCGATGCCGGCATTCCGATGCGCGAGGTCGATGGCCTGCTCACTGCCGGCCTGTGGGGCAACCCGGGGCCGGGCCTGCTGCCGAGCGTGACCTTGTCCGAGTACCTGGGGCTGGTGCCGCGCTACACCGACAGCACCAACATCGGCGGCTCGGCCTTCGAGGCCCATGTCGCGCATGCCGCCACCGCCATCGAAGCCGGCCGTTGCGAGGTCGCGCTGATCACCTACGGCAGCCTGCAGCGCAGCGAGGTCAGCCGCAACCTGGCCGGGCGGCCGTCGGTGCTCACGATGCAGTACGAAACGCCCTGGGGCGCGCCGACGCCGATCGGCGGCTATGCGATGGCGGCGATGCGCCACATGCACGAGTTTGGCACCACCTCGGAGCACCTGGCCGAGATTGCAGTGGCCACGCGCAAATGGGCCGCGCTGAACCCGGCCGCGACGATGCGCGGGCCGCTGTCGATCGAAGACGTGCTGACGAGCCCGATGATCGCGGACCCGCTGCACCTGCTCGACGCCTGCCTCGTCACCGACGGCGGCGGCGCGATCGTGATGACCACGGCCGCGCACGCCAAGGCACTGGGCCGCAAGGCGGTGCATGTGCGCGGCTGCGGCGAATCGCACAGCCACTGGACCACGGCCGCGATGCCCGACCTGGCGCGCCTCACCGCCGCCGAGGTGGCCGGGCGTGAGGCCTTCGCGAGGGCCGGCATCGGCCACGACGCGATCGACGTGGTCGAGGTCTACGACTCGTTCACGATCACCGTGCTGATGACGCTCGAGGCGCTCGGCTTCTGCAAGCGCGGTGAGGGCGGCGCGTTCGTCTCAGGCCAGCGCACCGCGCCCGGCGGCGCGTTCCCTCTCAACACCAATGGCGGCGGGCTGTCGTATGCGCACCCGGGCATGTACGGCATCTTCCTGCTGATCGAAGCAGTGCGCCAACTGCGCGGTGAATGCGGCGAACGCCAGATCAAGGGCGCCGTCACCGCGCTGGTGCACGGCACCGGCGGCATGCTGTCCAGCGGCGCCACCTGCATTCTTTCGACCCGCTGATCCTTTCCAGGGACGACCACCATGTACGAAAAGCCTCTGCCCACCATCGACCCGGAAAGCGCCCCCTACTGGTCGGCGCTGAAGGACAACCGGTTGATCCTGAAACACTGCCGCGACTGCGGCCGCCACCACTTCTACCCGCGCGCGCTGTGCCCGCATTGCCATTCCGACGCGCTGGAATGGTCCGACGCGCGCGGCACCGGCAGCATCTACAGCTTCACGGTCGCACGCCGGCCGGCCGGCCCGGCCTTCAAGGCCGACGCGCCCTACGTGGTGGCGGTCATCGACCTCGACGAAGGTGCGCGCATGATGACCAACATCGTCACCGACGACGTCGATGCCGTGCGCATCGGTCAGCGCGTGGCGGTGCAGTTCGATGCGGTGACCGACGAAGTCACGCTGCCCAGGTTCAGGCTCGCCTGACGACACCGGCTCGATTCCCATGGACTTCGAGATCGACACCGACACGACAGCCATCGCTGAGGCGGTGCTGCGTTTCATCGAGCGCGAAGTGGTGCCGCTGGAAGAGACGCACCGGGCCGTTCTCGGCAGCGAACGCACCCTGTTCCATGCGGACGGCCGTTACGTGCCCGAGGCGCTGGCGCTGCGCCGCCAGGTGCGCATGCGCTCGGCCGAACTCGGCTACTACAACCTGTTCGGCGACGAGAAACTCGGCGGCGCCGGCCAGGGCGCGCAGGTGATGGCCCATGTGCAGGAGGCGATCAACCACCGCTTCGGCCCCGGCCGCCCGCTGATCCAGACCGTGGTGCTGCCGTCGCCGTTCACGAACGGCCTGTCGCCGGTGCTGCGGCAGCTGGACGCGCAGGTCTTTGAGCGTTACCGCGAAGGCATCGTCAGCGGCGAGAAAACGCTGTGCTTCGCGCTCAGCGAGCCCGACGCGGGCTCCGACGTGCTTGCGATGAAAACCCGAGCGCTGCGCGATGGCGATCACTGGGTGCTCAACGGCACCAAGCAGTGGATCACCAACTCGCCCTACGCCGACCACGCGATGGTGTTCGCGCTGACCGACCCCGAGGCGGCGGCGCAGCACAGGGGCGGGGTCACGGGCTTCTTCGTCGACACGCGCACGCCGGGCTTTTCGGTGCCGCGCCTGATCAACACCGTCGGCCACCTGGGCGGCGACACCGGCGTGGTGGTGCTCGACGGCGTGCGCGTGCCCGACGACCATCGCCTGGGCGCCGTCGGCCGCGGCCTGGCGGTGGCGATGGACGGCGTGAACGCCGGCCGCATGGGCATGGCCGCCACCTGCCTGGGGCTGGCGCGCTGGGCGCTCGACCAGGCGGTCGAGTACGCCAAGGTGCGCAAGACCTCGGGTGTGCCGATCGCCGAGCACCAGGCGGTTCAGTTCATGCTCGCCGACAGCGCGATCGACATCTACGCCGCCAAGTCGATGCTCCAGAACTGCGCCTGGCGCATCGACCAAGGCCAGTCGGCGACCGCGCAGGTCAGCATGGTCAAGGCCTTCTCGACCGAGATGCTCGGCCGCGTGATGGACCGCAGCATCCAGGTGCACGGCGCGATGGGGCTGACCAACGAGCTGCGCATCGAGGAGGGCTACCGCTTCGCGCGCGTGATGCGCATTCCCGACGGCACTGCCGAGATCCAGCGCCGCACGATCGCGCGCCAGTTGCTGGCGGGGCGCGGCGCTCTGTAGCGGCCCGAACCGCCGTGCAACGCTGATGGCTACGAAACAAGCGCCGTGGGTCCGGTGGTTCGCCGGCACCGCCGCGCTCTTGTCCGACCCTGCGATCCTGATCGAGCTGGCGTCGCGACGCGTCCTGCACGTCAACCCGGCATTCGTCGAGCGGCTCGGCTTCGCCGCCGAGCTTGTCGTCGGTCGCACCCCCGGCGATGCCGGATGGCTGGCGGCCGATTCCGGGCTGGACTCGCTGCTCGAGTCGGTCGCCGCGGGACCAGCGGCGCACGCGGCCACGTTGCGGCTGCGCCGCCACGACGGTGCGCGGCTGGAACTGGCCGTGCGTGCGGCCGTGATCGGCGACCCACGCCGCCGCCACGCCCAGCTGGTCGCGTGCTCCCAGGCCAGCGAGGCCACCTCGCGAGCCGAACGCGAGGCCATTTTTCAGGGCGTTCCGGTGGGCATCGCGCTGACGCGAGACCGGCGCTTCGTGCATGTCAACCCGGCCTTTGAACGCATTTTCGGTTGGGCTCCCGGCGCGCTGGTGGGCCAGCCGGGGCGGGTGGTGTGGCCCAGCGACGCCGCCTACGAGGAGATCGGCCGCGCGCTCGGGCCGCGCCTGGCGCGCGGCGAGCCTGCCGAGCACGAGCTGCTCCACATGGTGTGGCCCGACGGCGGCCGGCGTGCCGTGCGCCTGATTGCGCAGGCGCTGGAGCCGGCGCGTGGCACGGCAGGCGGAACACTGTGGATCTGCGAGGACATCAGCGAGCGGGTCAAGCTGGCCGAAGGCATCAATGAAGCGCGCGCCAGAGCCGAGTCCGCCAGCCACGCCAAGAGCCAGTTCCTGGCCAACATGAGCCACGAGCTGCGCACGCCGCTGAATGCCTTGCTCGGACTGGCGCGCCTGCTGCAACAGGGACCGGGCGACGAGCAGCGGCGCCGCGAATACGTCGATCTCATCGCCGAAAGCGCGCGCAGCCTGTCCGCGATCGTGTCGGACATTCTCGACCTGTCGAAGATCGAGGCCGGGCACATGGTGCTCGAGGACGGGCCACTCGACCTTCATGCGCTCGTGCATTCGGTGCATGCGTCGTTCGGCGTGCTGGCGCGTGCGCGCGATCTGGCCTTCAGCGTCGACATCGAGCCCGACGTGCCGCCGGTCGTGCAGGGTGATCGCCTGCGCCTGCGCCAGATCCTCGCCAACTTCGTCAACAACGCGCTCAAGTTCACGTCGGAGGGCTCGGTCGAGATCTGCGTGGCCCGTCCGAACGACCAGGTCATTCGCCTGGCGGTTCACGACACCGGGCCCGGCTTCGACGACGCCACGCGCGGGCGCCTGTTTCAACCCTTCAGTCAGGCCGACGATTCCACCACGCGGCGCTTCGGTGGCACCGGGCTTGGCCTGTCGATCTGCCGCGAACTGGCGGCGCTGATGGGCGGCGCCGTGGGTGCCGAGAGCCGGGTCGATCGGGGCAGCGTGTTCTGGGCCGAGCTGCCGCTGCTGGCGTCGCAGTCGGCACCCCCGAACTCCGACTTCGTCGGGCTCGATGTCGCCGCGCTGCGCGGCCTGAACGTGCTCGTGGTCGAGGACAACTTGGTGAACATGTTGATCTGCGTCGCGCTACTGGAACAGCGGGGTGCATGTGTCTTTCAGGCGGGCGACGGCGAGCAGGCCTTGCAGGTTGTGCGCGACCGATCGGCGCAAGGCCGGCCGATCGACGTCGTCCTGATGGATCTGCAGATGCCGGTCATGGGCGGCCTCGAGGCCACACGCCGCCTGCGCGTCCGGTTCGACCCCGTCGCCATGCCGATCATCGGTCTGTCGGCAGCAGCCTTCACCACGGAACGCGCCGAGGCGTTGGACGCAGGCATGAACGATTTTGTGGTCAAGCCCATCGAGCCCCAGAAGCTGGAGCGAGCCATCTTGCGTGTCGTCGGGAGCCGACGTGCCTGACTCCGGCCGGCGGCAAGCGACAGCCTGACAAGGGCCCCATCTCGAAACCGGAAAGCACAAGCGCATGACCCCTGAAGACTCGCCTGCCACCCAGCCCGCCGTTCAGCGATCGGGCCCGCTCGCCGGTGTGCGGGTCATCGACCTGTCGGCCGTGCTGATGGGCCCGTATGCCACGCAGATACTGGCCGACCACGGCGCCGATGTGATCAAGGTCGAGTCGCCGGGCGGCGGCGACTCGACGCGCCAGATCGGCCCGGCCAAGCACCGCGGCATGGGCCCGCTGTTCCTGAACCTGAACCGCAGCAAGCGCAGCGTGGTGCTGGACCTCAAGCAACCCGAGGGGCTGGAGGCAATGCAGCGGCTGCTGGCCGGCGCCGACGTGTTCATGCACAACCTGCGACCGGCGTCGATCGACGGCCTCGGGCTGGGTTACGAGCGGGTCGAGGCCATTCGGCCGGGCGTCATCTGGTGCGGCATGTACGGGTACGGCGAGCGCGGCCCGTATGCGGGCCGGCCGGCCTACGACGACCTGATCCAGGGCGCAGTGGGCATCGCCGACCTGCAGGGCCGCGCCGGGCAGGGGCCGCCGCGTTACGTGCCGCTGACCATCGCCGACCGCATGGCGGGCCTGCACGCGGTGCACAGCATCTCGATGGCGCTGTTCGCGCGCGAGAAGACCGGGCGTGGTTGCCGCATCGACGTGCCGATGTTCGAGACGCTGGCCAGCGTCGTGCTCGGCGATCACCTGTACGGTCGCACCTTCGAGCCCGCTGACGGCGACACCGGCTATGTGCGGCTGCTCTCGCCCGGCCGCCGCCCTTACGCCACGCGCGACGGCTACATCTGCGCGCTGGTCTACAACGACGGGCAGTGGCGGCGCTTCCTGGGGGCCATCGGACGCGACGACCTGCTGCAGGACGCGCGCTTCGCCGACCTCGCCAGCCGCACGCACCACATCGACCACGTCTACGCCTTTCTGGGCGACACGCTGGCCGGGCGCGGCAGCGCCGAGTGGCTCGCTCTGTTCGACGCCATCGACGTGCCGGCCACGCCGCTGAACAGCGTGGATTCTCTGCTCGATGACCCGCACATCCGGGCGGTGGGCCTGGTGCCCGGCGTCGAGCATCCGAGCGAAGGGCTGCTGCGCATGCCGCGCGTGCCGGTCGACTGGAGCGACCACCGCCCCGGCGCCATCGCTCCGGCGCCGCGCCTGGGTGAACACACGGTGCCGGTGCTGCAGGAATGCGGTTATGGTGCGCAGCAGATCGCTGCGCTGTTGAGAAGCGGCGCCGCATCGGCGAGCGAGCCGGAGGCCATGTCATGAGTGATAAGTCGATGGGGGTCACCCGCCTGGCCGGCGCGATCGGCGCCGAGGTCTCGGGCCTCGACCTGCGCGAGCCGCTGGCCGCGGAGCAGGTCGCCGCGCTGCGGCGCATCTGGCTCGAGCACGGCGTGGTGTTCCTGCGCGACCAGCACATCACACCGGAACAGTTTCTGGCCTTCGCGCAGACCATCGGCACGCCGGTGGAGTACCCGTTCGTCAACGGGATTGCGGGCTACCCGTACATCATCGAAGTCAAGAAGCTCGAACACGAACGGGTCAACTTCGGCGGTGTGTGGCACAGCGACACCGCGTACCTCGACCAGCCGCCGATGGCCACGCTGCTGCTCGCGCGCGAGGTGCCGCCGCACGGCGGCGACACCCTGTTCGCCAACCAGGTGGCGGCCTACGACTCGCTGTCCGACGGCATGAAGCGGTTGTTGGGCGGCCTGCGCTGCGTCAACAGTTCAGACAAGGCCGACACCTCGCGCACGCGCGAGGACCGCATTGCCGAAGGGGGGCGGGCCGAGCGACGCTCGTACGAAGCGGAACACCCGGCCGTGCGCGTTCATCCCGAAACCGGTCAGCGTGCGCTGTACATGAATGCGGGCCACACCGTGCGCTTCGCCGGCATGACGGAAGACGAAAGTGCACCCTTGTTGCACTTCCTGCATGAGCACCAGAAGAAGGAGGAGTTCACCTGCCGCTTCCGCTGGAAGGTGGGCTCGATCGCGCTGTGGGACAACCGCTGCACCCACCACTACCCCGTCAACGACTACCACGGGCATCGCCGCGTGATGCACCGCATCACATTGGCAGGGGACGTACCCGCAGGCTAGGTTCGGTCGGCGGGCAACCCGGCGCGGCTCATCACGCGCCGCAACGCGTCCAGCACCACCGCGCGCGCCTTGTGCTGCGGGTCGTGGCCGACGCCGGGCAGGGCGCTGACTTCGAGCGCCATCGTGCCGTGCTCGACCAGGGCGCGGGCGCTGGGACGCCATCCGTAGTCGTCGGCCTGGCCGAACACCGCGCTCACCGGGCAGCGCACCGCGCCGATCTCTTCGGCCATCGACCAGCCGACCGCGTCGTCGGTGGACCAGGGCTCGTGCCAGGCCCAGAACATCGAATCGGTTTTGTTGCCGTGGTGGCGCACCAGACGTTCGCGCAGGCCGCCGTGCTCGAAGGCCTGGCGCGCTCCGGCCATCGCACGCACCATGTGCAGGTCGAGCGCGATCGTCGGCGAGCAGGCGCAGACCGCGCGGACGACCTCGGGGTGTGCCGCCGCGGCCAGCACCGCCATCGCGCCGCCGTCGCTGTGTCCGAACAGCACCGCGCTGCCGATGTTGAAATGGCGCAGCAGATCGCCGAACACCGGACCGGCTTCATCATGCCGGTAGTCGCGCATCCGGCCTGCGGTGAGCGCGTCCGACTTCCCATAGCCCCAGCGGTCGTACGACAGCACCGGCATGCCGGTGGCGGCGCCGATGGCCTCGGGCAGATCCTTCCAGGTGCTGGTGCAATCGAGCCCGCCGTGCAGCATCACGACAACAGGATGTGCGTTTTCGATTTGGCCCCAACTCGTGGCGCTGAGGCGCTGGCCGCCAGCGGCGAATTGATGCTCCTGCACGGGTTGGTGACGCATCAGTACGACTTCGGCAGCCCGAGCACGTGCTCGCCGATGTAGTTCAGCAGCATCTCGTTGTTGATCGGCGCGATCTCGAGCAGCCGGATCATCGGCCACAGCGTGATGACGTCGTAGTCGCGGTCGAAGCCGTAGCCGCCGTGGGTCTGCAGCGCCGCCTCGACCGCGGCGACCGCGGCGCGCGAGGCCAGCAGCTTGGCCATGTTGGCGTGCGCGCCGGCGTCCTCGCCGTTGTCGAAGCGGTCGGCGGCGTCGTAGGTCATCAGCCGCGCGGCCTCGAGCTCGGCCTTGGCCAGCGCCATGCGGTGCTGCAGCGCCTGGTAACTGCCGATCGGCTTGCCGAAGGGTTTGCGGTCCTTCGAATACGCCACGCCCTTGGCCAGCGCGTAGTCGCCCAGGCCGAGCGCCGCGCCGGCCGCCAGCAGGCGCTCGGAATTCAGCCCCTCGAACATCAGCTTGGCGCCCTTGCCCGGTTCGCCGATCAGCCCGTCGGCGGCGATCCTGACGTTGTCGAAGAACACCATGTACTGGCGCTCCGCGGTCTCGACCTGGATGTTGAGCTGCTTGAGCGTGATGCCAGGCGACTTCATGTCGACGACGAACAGCGAGATGCCCTCGGTGCGGTGCTTCACTTCACCGGCCTTGGTGGTGCGCGCCACCACCAGCATGATGTCGGCGTCGCGCGCGCCCGAGATGAAAACCTTCTGGCCGTTGAGCGTCCAGCCGCCCTCGGCGTTCGGCGTGGCCAGCGTCGTCATCGCGAAGCTGTTGGTGCCGGCGTTCGGCTCGGTGATCGCGAAGCACATCTTCAGCTCGCCGGTGCAGGTCGGCGTCACGTACTTGGCGATCTGCTCGCGCGTGCCGTGGCGCACGATTGGCACCCGGCCAAGGCCGGTGACGACGAGAAACAGGGTCGGCACGCCGGCCAGCGCCAGCGCTTCGTTGAGTGCGGTGATCTCGAGCACGCCGCCCCCCGAACCGCCGTACTCCTCGGGGATCGACAGCCCCAGCAGGCCGAATTTCCCCAGGGCCTGCCACAGCTCCTCGGGGAAGCGGTCTTCCTTGATGCACTGCAGGATGTAGCTGCGCGGATACTGCGCGGTCACGCCGCGCGTGGCTTCCTGGATGTCGCGCACCCGGGCCTGGATCATGGACGACGCGGTCTGGCGGCCGGTCGATGAGCTGACGGTGTTCATGTCGAGTCCTTTTCGGGGTCGTTCTGCGGATGCCGCAACGTGCGGAGTCAGAGGGCCAGGTCGGCGGGCACCGGCACCGGGTGATCGAGCAGCATCTGCGCATAGGCCTTGCCTTGCGAGTCCATGCGCACCGAGGCGATGCCGCCGCCGCCCAGGGCCTCGTGCAGCATGAAGTTCAGCGCGTGCGTGCCCGGCAGGTCGTAGCGGTGGACGGTGCCGTGCACCAGGTGCGCAAACCAGCGCGCCACCGCTTCTTCGGTGATCGCGGCGCGGATGTAGGGCAGGAACTCGGGTTGGCGCGCGATGATGCCGATGTTGGCCGAGTCGCCCTTGTCGCCGCTGCGTCCCCAGGCGAGCTGCACCAGGGGCACGGTGCGCATGCCGCGCGCGAAGGCGTCGGGCGGCGGCAGCGGGCCACCCACGGCCGGCAGCGCCTTGATGTCGAACGGTTTGCCGGCCAATTGCGGCGCGCTGACCTTCTGCGCTCCCATGTCGATGCCGACGCCGAGCTGCGACTTCGGTACCAGGCACGAGAACAGCCGCACCACCGGCTGCACCTTGGGCCGCCCACCGGTGAAGCCGGTGATCGCCGGCGACGACATCAGCGCCATCGGCGCCACCTCGCGCGAAAACAGCTCGAGCGCATCCTTCAGCGGATGGCGCACGCCGACCTTGAGCATCACCTCGCGCGACGCGCTGCGCGCCTGCGCGCCGTAGCTGTCCTCGGCGCCGATCGCCTCGACGCTGACCTCGGTGAAGTCGGGCCAGCCGCGATCGCGGTAGTGGCGCCGCATGCGCGCCAGCATGGCGGCGCCGGTGCGGCGCGCCTTGGCGCCGGCGTCGATGCCGCCGATCATGAACAGGCTCATCGCGCGGAAGCCGTCCGCGTAGGTCAGGCTGGCCTTGGCCTGGTCGGTCGGCGGGCGGCCACGCGCGCCCTTGACCTCGACCCGGTCGCGGCCGGATTGTGTCAACGTCACGGCGGTGAAGTCGCACACCACGTCGGGCAGGATGTAGGCACGCGGGTCGCCGATCTCGTAGAGCATCTGCTCGCCCACCGTCGACGGGCAGACGAGCCCGCCGGTGCCGGCCGGCTTGGTGACGACGAAGCTGCCGTCGGCGCGGCACTCGGCGATGGGCAAGCCCATGTCGTCCCAGCCCGGCACGCTGGCCCAGTCGGTGTAGTTGCCGCCGGTCACCTGCGCGCCGCATTCGATCAGGTGGCCGGCCAGACTGCCCTGCGCCAGCTGGTCCAGATCGTCGGCCTTCCAGCCGAAGCGCGCGATCAGCGGCGCCAGCGTGACGGCGCTGTCGACGCAGCGGCCGGTGACGACGATGTCGGCGCCGGCAGCCAGCGCCGCGGCAATCGGGAACGCGCCCAGGTAGGCGTTGGCGCTCATCACCTTGGCCGGGAAGGCTGCGCCGGAGAACATCTCCTTCGCGCCGGCGGCGCGCATGGCCTCGACCTGCGGCATCAGGTCGTCGCCGAGCACGGCGGCAATCTTCAGCTCCACGCCTTCGGCCTGCGCCGCAGCCACCAGCGCATCGCGGCAGGCCGAGGGGTTGACGCCACCGGCGTTGGCGATGACCTGGATACCGCGCGCCTTGATCTGTTTCATCAGCGGCTTCATGGTCGCGACGAAGTCGGGGGCGTAGCCCTGGGTCGGGTCCTTGGCCTTGGCGCGGATCAGCAGCGACATCGTGATCTCGGCCAGGTAGTCGAAGACCAGCACGTCGATGTCGCCGCGCTCGACGAGTTGGGCCGCAGCGAACTCGGTGTCGCCCCAGAAGCCGGAGGCGCAGCCGATGCGGAGAGTGTCTTTGCTCATTGAACTTGTCTCCTGGAAAGGGAAGCGGTCACGCGGCCTGCGCTAGGCATCGCCGCGCGGCCAGAAGACGCGCCAGATGCCCTTGGCCGTGGCGCAGACGCGGCCCTGCGCGTCGAACAACTGGCCCTCGGCGAAGGCCACGCTGCGACTGGCACGCACGACCTTGGCGCGGGCCTCGAAATGATCACCGCTGGCGGCCTCGACGTAGCTGATGTCGAGGTTGATCGTGGACTGGCGCAGCCGCTGCGGGTCGATGCCGCGCATCTCGGGGCGGGCGAGCAGCGACGAGGCGATCGCGCAACCGAGCGCGCCGTCGAACATGTAGGCGATGACGCCGCCGTTGAGCACGCTGTCTGAGCCGCCGCCGCCGCGCTGCGTGGCCATCACCTGCGGCAGCCGCACGACGGCCTCGCCGACGGCCACCACGTCGACCTCCAGACCCTGCGCGCGCATGAAGTTGTTGTTGCCCCAGCGTTGCCAGAACGCGTCGAGGACATGCTGAGGGAGGTGGTTGTCGGTCACGGCTCGAACTCCGATTCAAGAGGCCAGATCGAGCGTCCGGATGCGCTCCACGTGCGCCAGCAGCGAACGCTGCGCCATCGGCCACAGATTCTTCGGCGTGTCGGCATAAGCCAGCGCCACCCAGTCCTCGGCCCGTCCCTCGGGCTTCGCGCGCATCGCGGCGATCACTTTGGCCTCGCGCCCCAGCCGGTGTGCCTTGAGCCGGGCGATGGTGTCGGCGGCCGAGCCCATCACGTGACCGTGCGCAGGCAGGATGAAGCGGATGGCATCGCTGCCACACGCCGCGCTCAGCGTGTCGAGCGAATCGAGGTAGGCCACCATGTTGCCGTCTGGCGGATCGATGATCGTGGTGCTGCCGTTGAGGACGTGGTCACCCGAGAACAGCAGGCCATCCTCCTCGACCACCAGGCACAGGTGGTTGGTGGCGTGGCCCGGCGTGTGGATTGCGCGCAGCGTCACCGGGTGTTCCGGGTCGGCAAGATGCACGCGCTCGCCGTCGCCGAGTTCGCGATCGGGAACGAACAGCGAATGCGCGCGCGCGGTCGGCGCCGATGCCATACCCAGGATGGGCGGGCGCTCGCCGGTCCGGTCCGCGCAGAGCTGCGCCAGCGGCTTGGCTCCGGGCGAATGGTCGGGGTGCGAGTGCGTGCAGAGAATGGCCCGGATGTTTCCCTCGGTCGCCGCGAACAGGCGCGCCACATGCTCGTCATCGGGTGGGCCGGGGTCGATCACGACGAAGCCTCCGGCGGCGCTGCCGATGAAGTAGCTGTTGGTGCCGGGCCCTGTCATCACGCCGCCGTTCGGCGCCGTCAGCCGCCACAGGTGGCGCAGCAGCTGCACCGGCCGTTCGTGCTGCCAGTCGAGCGCATGTTCGAGCTGGCCGTCGGGGCAGACCATCTCCAGCTCACCGAAGGGCAGGTCGTGTTCCATGTAGCGCTGCGGCAGGCCCTTGACGAGGGCGCCGCGCGGGCACGACTCCCACAGCGGCCGGCCGCTCGCGCAGGCCTGCAGCGCGGCGTCGACGCTGCGAAACGGCGCCAGCCAGCGCAGCGTGCGCAAGGTCGGGAAGATCAGCGGCAGCGTGCCGTCCTGGTGACGCCGCAGTGCGTCCTCGGCAGGCAGCCAGACCGGCTCGAACTGTTCGGCGTTGTCGGCCACTGGCGTCTGCCCTTCAGGCATGCGCGCGATCAGGAAGGCGGTGTCGAAGCGCCGCGGACCGACGTCGCGGTCGGTGGTCCAGCGCGCCAGCGTGCGCACCTCGGCTGCCGCCAGCTTCAGCCGGTGGGCGCGCAATTGCGGGTACAGGGCCTGGTCGCGCCGCAACGACGCACTCTCCTGATGGGTCAGCGGGCCGCCGTCGTCGCGCACGGCGTGCAGAACGCCGAGTTCCTCGAAGCTTTCGCGCAATGCGGCCAGCGCGGCCGTCAGGCGCTCGGGCGGATGGCCGGCGGTGCCGTGAACCAGATCGTGGGCCGCCGCGTCCTCGGCGTCGATGCGGCCACCGGGGAACACGAACACGCCGGGCAGAAAACTCGCGGTCGGCGAGCGCCGCGTCATCAGCACTTCGGGCTCGGCACCGGTGTCACGCAGCCACAGCACGGTGGCCGCCGGCCGCGGCGTGGCCGGGGTGCGGGCGGCATGGAGTTGCAAGGTGGCGCGGACCATGACAGCGGATTCCCTCAGGCGCTGGCGCTGTTGGTGCGCAGCAGTTCGTCGAGCGTGCGCTCCAGGTGCCGCAGCGAATTGCATTCGCGCGCGATGTGGCAGTAGGGCGCGTAGCGCTTCATCTCCGAGTCGCCCAGGCCCCAGAACGACACCGGCTCGGGGTTCAGCCAGATCACGCGCCGCGCGCGCCCGTACAGCGTTTTCATGATCTCGGCATGCGCCTCGCCGCGGTTGTTGCGCGCGTCGCCCAAGATCAGCACCGTGGTGCGGCGGTCGATGCGGTGCATCAGCTGCTCGTCGATGTCTTCCAGCACCTGGCCGTAGTCGGTGCCGGAGCCGCCCACCGCCTGCATCACCTTATCGACCGCCTGCTCGACGGGCAGCGCCTCGAAGGTCGCGCTGACGTCGACCAGGTGGTTCGTGAAGGCGAAGGACTGCACGTCGGACACCAGCTCGTCCAGGCTGTACAGGAACAGCAGCAGGAAGCGCGCGTACTGGCGCACCGAACCGCTCACGTCGCAGATCGCCACCACGCGCGGGCGCTCCACTTTCGTGCTGCGCCAGAAGGTCTCGAACATCACGCCGCCATAGGCTGCGTTGGCGCGCATCGTGCGGCGGAAGTCGAGCTGGCCGCGCTGTTCGCGGCGCTTGCGGCGCGCGTGACGCTCGGCCAGGCGGCGCGCGATCTTGCGCACGATCTCGTGCATGCGGGCGAAGTCGCGGCGGTCGATGTTCGACAGCTTCTGCGTCTGCAGGAAGTCGTCGTGCAGTTCGCGCGTGGGTGCGGTGCCGTACATCGAGAGCTTGCGTTCGACGAAGTTGCGCACCTCGTTGAACACATGCTTGCGGGCGCGCTCCAGCGCGGCCAGCCGCTCGGGCGCCAGGGTCTGTCGGCGGGCGTCGCTGATCTCGCGGTCGAGCAGCTCCAGCCCCATCGCCTGCTGGATCTTCTGGGTGTAGTAGCCCTTCTGCGTGAAGAACCAGATGTCGGTCAGGCCGACCTCGCGCGCGGCCTGCTGCATGCGGCGCGACAGCGCCGCCGAGTCCCCCGATTGCAGCAGTTGCGACAGGGCCTGTCCCGCGCTGCCCTGGCAGCCGCCGGGGCCGCCGCTGCCCTGGCCGTCGCCTTCGGCGTGCGAGGGCGGGTCAGACTGGGGCAGCGGACCCTCTTCGGCGCCGGCCGCGGCCGGCGCCAGGCTGCGCGTGCCGAAGGAGTCGAAGCGGAAGAAGCGGTCGAAGGTCTGGTCGAACACGGCGCGGTCGGGCAGCGTCTTGGTCAGTGTCGCGCCGAGCGCGCTCTTCAGCAGGTCGCGTTCGCGCCAACCGACCAGCGCGATGGCACGCGCGGCGTCGATCTGCGCGTTCAGGCTGATCTCGAGGTCGCTGCCGCGCAGCGCCTTGAAGAAGTCTTCAAGAGTGGCTTGCAAGAGGTAACTCCGCTTCCTTGCGAGCCTGGGCCAGCAGCGCCGGGAGCTGCTCGGTGGCCGAGGCGATGTCCTGCTCGAACTTGAGGAACACGTTGAGGGTGTCGCGCACCAGGTCGAGGTTCAGGTGCTCGGCATTCAGCAGCAGCAGGGTCTTGGCCCAGTCGATGGTCTCGCTGACCGAAGGCTGCTTCTTCAGGTCGATCGCGCGCACCGCCTGCACGAAGGCCACGAGTTCGCGGTTCAGCGTCTGCGACAGGCCCGGCACGCGGCGTTCCAGGATGGTGCGCTCGACCTTGGCCTCTGGGAAGGGGATGTGCAGGTGCAGGCAGCGACGCTTCAGCGCGTCGCTCATCTCGCGCGTGTTGTTGCTGGTCAGGAAGACCATCGGCTTGACCTTGGCGACGATGGTGCCAATCTCGGGCACCGAGACCTGGAAGTCCGACAGCACTTCGAGCAAGAAGGCCTCGAACTCGGGGTCGGACTTGTCGATCTCGTCGATCAGCAGCACGCAGCCGCGTTCCTGGTGCAGCGCCTGGTAGAGCGGCCGCGGCTCGAGGAAGTGCTCGGAGAAGAACAGGTCGTCGTGCGCGTGCAGCTTCTCGATCGATGCCGCCAGGCCGACCGCGCCCTGCATCATCTCGGCCAGCTTGTCCTTGAGGAGTTGCGTGTAGAGCAACTGCTTGCCGTACTTCCATTCGTACAGCGCCTTCGATTCGTCGAGGCCCTCGTAGCACTGCAGGCGGATAAGCGGCACCTCGAGGATGCTGGCCATGCTCTTCGCGAGCTCGGTCTTGCCGACCCCGGCCGGGCCTTCGACCAGCACCGGCTTCTCGAGGTTGAACGCGAGGTAGACCGCGGTGGCGAGCTGCCGGTTGGCGATGTAGTCGACATCCGAGAGTCGCGACAGCACGACATCAACGGTATCGAAATGGGAGTCATGCAGGGACTTCATCGGTTTCCTTCTTGTTGAGCAGGCCGGTGCCGGCCGCCAGTTGGCGCGCTTCGCCGACGCCGCGGGCAATGCCGAGCACGGTGCGGATGTCGCGCCCGAGTTCGAGCAGGTTCGGGCTGTGATCGTCGAGCGGCGCGGCAAAGGCTTCGCAGGCGCCCTGCCAGCGTTCCAGCATGCGGCGCGTGCCGACGTTCAGGTCGGCCAGTCGATCGTCCGCACCCTGCCTGTCGAGGTGCGAGGCGGACGCGGCGGCCAGTTGCACCAGCGCCGCGAGCTCAAGCTGCAGCGCGCCGAGGGTGCGCAGGGTCGCGGGCGTCGGTGCGGTGCCGCGTTGCCACGACGCCAGCGCGTCCAGCTCGGCCTGCATCGCGCCGCACACGACACCTGCCAGCAGCGCGTCTTCGAGCGCGCGCAGCGGCCTGGCGATCAGATCGAAGGCGCGGCCTTCCGTGCGCAGGCGGCCGGCGCGGGCCACGTGGCAGGCGTCGAACGCAAGCCCGCAATGACCCAGCGGCGGCAGCGCGGCCGGGCGACTGTTCGGCAGCCGGTTCAACCCGACCGCATCGGTATCGACGACGAAGGCATCGAAGAGCTTGCGGCCGCCGGCCTCGCCCGTGACGGCCAGCACGACGACAGCATCGGCGGCCGGGCCGTTGCTGACGAAGGCTTTTTCGCCGTCGAGCTGCCAGTGGGCATCGTGACGGCTGGCGAAACAGCTCAAGTGCTTGGGGTGCGCACCGACTTTCGGTTCCGAGATGGCGAGTGCAACGATTTTCGCGCCGCGCGCCATCATCCTCACCAGCGCACGCTGGGCTTCGTTGCGGGCGTGCGGCCCGATCACGAAGCGCCCCAGCATTTCGTTCATCAGCCACGCGAGTGCCAGCCCCACGCTCGCCGTCTCGCGTGCGATCAGGCCTGCCAGTGCCGAGATGGCCATCCAGTCGGCGCGTGCCGCGCGGCCGTCGGCATCGAAACCGACCCCGAGCAGACCGCGGGATGCCAGGTGCTGCCACCAGCCGCGCGGGAACTCGCCCTCGCGGTTGACGGGCGGCGCGCAGCGCAAGGCAAAGCGCATCGATTCGAGCAAGTCTTCGTCACAAGCGTCGATGTCGGCGGGGTGGATGTTCATGGCATGCGGCCTGCGCTGTGGAACCCGAGCTGGCGCGCGGCGAGGTCGCGCATCACTTCCTCGGCACCGCCGCCGATCGCGTTGACCTTGACCTCGCGGTAGATGCGCTCGACCTTGACGCCGCGGATGAAGCCTGCGCCGCCGTGCATCTGCACTGCTTCGCTCGCGCAATACGCCATGGTCTGGGTGGCCTGGTTCTTCAGCAGGCAGATCTCGCCCACCGGCGTGTCGCCCTGTTCGACGCGCCACGCCAGCAACTCCAGCAGGGCCTGCGTGGCCTCGATGCGCATCGCCATGTCGGCGAGCTTGTGGCGTGTGACTTGCTGGTCAATCAGTCGCCCGCCGAACATCTCACGCTCGCGCGCCCAGGCCAGCGCTTCGTCCAGGCACACGCGCGCAAAGCCGTTCGCGCCGGCGGCCAGGAAGATGCGCTCGCGGTTGAAGTTGAGCATGATGGCCTTGAAGCCCTGGTTCTCGGCACCCACCAGATTGCCGATCGGCACGCGGCAGTTGTCGAAGTACAAGGTGGCGGTGTCGGAGCAGAGCCAGCCCATCTTCTCGAGCCGCGTCTGGGTGAAGCCCGGCGTGCCTTTCTCGACCAGCAGCAGCGACACGCCACCCGCTCCCGCGCCGCCGGTGCGCACCGCCACGGTGTAGAAGTCGGCGCGCATGCCGGAGGTGATGAACGTCTTGGAGCCGTTGATCACAAAATGATCGCCGTCGCGGCGTGCTGTGGTCTTCAGGTTCGCGACGTCCGAGCCGCCCGAAGGTTCGGTGATGCCCAGGGCGCTGATCTTCTCGCCGCGCAGCACCGCGGGCAGCACCTTGCGCTTGATTGCCTCGGATCCCACGTTGACGATCGGCGGGCAGCCAATGGTGTGCGACAAGAGGCTCGCCAGCACGCCGCCGGCGCCGCAGCGCGCCAGCTCCTGCGCCGCAATGATGGTCATGAACAGGTCGCCGTCGTTGCCGCCGCAGGCTTCGGGAAAGCCCAGGCCGAGCAGGCCGATCTCGGCCGCCTTGCGGTACAGATCGAGCGGGAAACTCGCGGCCGCTTCCCAGGCTTCGACGTTCGGCGTGATCTCGCGCGCGACGAAGCGCCGCATGGCGTCGCGGAAGGCCGCGTGCTCGGCGGTGTAGAAGGGGCTGCTGGCGGGGATGGCGTTCACGGTGTGACTCATGGGGGTCGATGCCGCGCGCTCAGGCCGCCACAGCCTCGTCGACCAGGGTGACGATGACGGCCCGGTTCGCGACCTGGTCGCCGGGCCGCACGCCGACCCGTTCGACCACGCCGTCGCGACGCGCGACCAGCTGGTGCTCCATCTTCATCGCTTCCAGCACCGCCAGGCGCTGGCCCTTTCTGACGGCGTCGCCGGCCTGCACCAGCACCGCCAGCACGCGGCCATTCATCGGCGCGACGACGCTGGACTCGGCCGTCTGCTCACTGCCGCCCGGTGCCACATGGGTGATGTCGTCGAAGCCGTGGACATGGCCGTCCAGCGCCAGATGCAGGGTTGCTCCGGCGAAAGCCCGCGTGCCTTGGCATTGCAGCCCGTCGATCGACAGCGGCACGGCCGCACCGTCGGCCGCGCCAATCACGATGTCGTGCGCACTGTCACCTTCCAGCTCGACTCGGAATCGCCGGTTGCCCAGGGCAGTGACGTGGGTGGCATGCCGGCGCTCGCCCTCGGCCAAATCGAGCGGCCAGCGCGGCGTGCCGTTCGAGCGCCAGTTGGACTGTGCGTCGTGATACGCCGTGGTGTCGAACCACAGCGCCGCCGCCACCGCGACGGCGCGGCCGCCGGCTGCGGGGCGCTGCAACACTTCTGAGCCGAAGTGTCGGTCGATGAAGCCGGTGGTGGCCGCACCGGACGCGAATTCGTCGTGCGCGGCCGCCGCTTCCAGAAAGCCCAGGTTGGTCGGCAGGCCCAGCACGCGGGTGTTGCGCAGCGCGCCCAGCAGGCGCCGCCGGGCCTCGTCGCGGGTTGCGCCGAAGGCGATGATCTTCGCGATCATCGGGTCGTAGAACGGGCTGACGGTCTGGCCGCTGACCAGGCCGTGGTCGACACGGATGCCGGCGCCGGTCGGCGGCTGCCACAGCGCCACGTCGCCGCTTTGCGGCAGGAAGCCGGCATACGGGTCTTCGGCGTAGAGGCGCACCTCGATGGCATGGCCCTGCAGCCGGACCTGGTCCTGCGTCAGTGGCAGCGACTCGCCGCGCGCCACTGCCAATTGCCAGGCCACCAGGTCCTGCCCAGTGATGCATTCGGTGACCGGGTGCTCGACCTGCAGCCGCGTGTTCATCTCCAGGAAGTAGAAGCGGCCTTCGCGGTCGAGCAGGAACTCGACCGTGCCGGCGCCGACGTAGTCGACCGCCCGCGCGGCGGCCACGGCAGCGGCGCCCATGCGTTCGCGCAGCGCGGCGTCAACAGCGGGCGAGGGCGCTTCCTCGAACACCTTCTGGTGCCGGCGCTGGATCGAGCAGTCGCGCTCGCCGAGATGAATCACATGGCCGAGCCGGTCGGCAAAGACCTGCACCTCGACGTGGCGCGGCTCGACCACCGCGCGTTCCAGGATCAGCTCGTCGGAGCCGAACGCGCTGGCGGCCTCGGACCGTGCGCTGGCCAGCGCCGCAGGCAATTCGGCCATGTCGGTCACCAGCCGCATGCCGCGGCCACCGCCGCCGGCCGCCGCCTTGACCATGATCGGCACGCCGATCTCGCGCGCCTGTGCCAGCAAGGTCTTGTCGGACTGGTCGGCGCCCTGGTAGCCCGGCACGCACGGCACACCGGCCGCGAGCATCAGGCGCTTGGCCGCGGCCTTGTTGCCCATCTGCTCGATGGCATGCGGGTCGGGGCCGATGAAGACCAGCCCGGCGGCCTGCACCGCGCGCGCGAACTCGGCGTTCTCGGACAGAAATCCGTACCCGGGGTGCACCGCATCGGCGCCGCTGGCGGCGGCCGCGCGCAGCACCGCCTCGATGCTGAGGTAGCTGTCGCGCACCGGCGGCGGGCCGATGCACAGCGCCTCGTCGGCCTGCCGCACATGCAGCGCGTCGGCGTCGGCCTCGCTGTACACGGCCACCGTGCGATAACCCTCGGATCGTGCGGTGCGAATCACGCGGCAAGCGATCTCGCCGCGGTTGGCGATCAGAATTTTGGTGAACGCGGTCCGGGTCATGCCGTGCTCACATCCGGGCCACGCCGAAACTGTTCGACCGCGGACTGCGCGCACGCCCCTCGCGACACACCGCCAGCGTCATGGCCAGCACCTGGCGCGTGTCGCGCGGGTCGATGATGCCGTCGTCCCACAGCCGCGCGGTGGCGAACAGCGATTGCGACTCCATGTCGAAGCGCTTCAGGATCTCGGCCTTCATCGCCTCCAGCATGGCCGGCTCGGGCGTCTTGCCGACGCGCGCCATCTTCTCCTCGGTAACGATGCGCATCACCGTCGACGCCTGCTCGCCGCCCATCACCGCGACGCGGGCGTTGGGCCAGGCGAACACGAACTGCGGGTCGTAGGCCCGGCCGCACATGCCGTAGTTGCCGGCGCCGAACGAGGCCCCGATCATCAGCGTGATGCGCGGCACCGTGCTGTTGGTGACGGCCTGGATCATCTTGGCGCCGTGCTTGATCATGCCGACCTGCTCGACCTCCTTGCCGACCATGAAGCCGGTGGTGTTCTGCAAATACACCAGCGGCGTTCCCGACTGGTTGCACAGCTGCATGAACTGGGTGGCCTTGTTCGCACCCTGCGGGTCGATCGGCCCGTTGTTGCCGATGAAGCCGCAGGGCTGGCCCTCGATCGCGCCGTGCCCGCACACGGTGGCGCCACCGAACTCGGGCTTGAAGTCGAGGAAGTCGGAATCGTCGATCAGCCGCGCCAGCAGTTCGCGCACGTCATAGGGCTGGCGGTAGTCGGGCGGCACCAGCCCGGCGATTTCTTCGGCGGGGTATCGCGGCGGCTTCCAGGCGCGGCATGCCTGCGCCGGCAGCTGGTCGTTCCAGGGCATGCGCGCCAGCACGTCGCGGGCGATGCGGATCCCGTCGGCATCGTCCTCGGCCAGGTATTCGGCGACGCCGGAGATGCGGGTGTGCATCTCGGCCCCGCCGAGTTCTTCGTCGGTGGCGATCTCGCCGGTGGCCGCCTTCAGCAGCGGCGGGCCGGCCAGAAAGGCCTTGGCCCGCCCGCGCACCATGACCACGTAGTCTGACATGCCTGGCAGGTACGCGCCGCCGGCGGTGGAATGGCCGTGCATCACCGTCACCTGCGGGATCCCGGCCGCCGACAGCCGCGCCTGGTTGGCGAAGCCGCGGCCGCCCTCGATGAACACCTCGCCGACGTGCATCAGGTTGGCGCCGCCCGATTCGACCAGCCGCACCACCGGCAGCTTGTTCTCGAGTGCGATGGCCTCGGCGCGCAGGCTCTTGCGCATGCCCATCGGCGTGATCGTGCCGCCCTTGATCGCGCTGTCGGAGGCGAACACCATGCAGCGCACGCCCGAGACGATGCCGATGCCGGTGACGATGCCGCCGCCGAGCACGTTCTTCTCGCCGTCATCGTCGTGCATGCGGTAGCCGGCCAGCGTGGACAACTCGAGCCAAGGCGAGCCGCGGTCGAGCAGGCGCGCCACGCGCTCGCGCGGCAGCAGCTGCTTGCGGGCGCGGAACTTCGCCTCCATGCCGTTCGAGGTGTCCCGGACACGGGTTTCGAGGCCGCGGAACTTCGCGATCATCGCGAGCATCTGTTCGCGATGCTGCATGACTCGCTCCGAGCCGGGGTCGATCAGGGTCTGCAGAACTGGCATGCGTCTCGGGTGGGTTCGATCCGGATCAGAGGCTCGGCCGGCGACGACGCTGGACGCGCCGCCATCGCTCGAAACGAAGGCTGCTGGCCGCAGGAGCGAATCAAGCGACGACGCTCTCGAACAAACCTAACGACCGTTAGAAAGCAAGATAGTACAGGAAAACCGGCCGGCAGTCCGGCTGCCGCGCCGGTTGGACACCGCTCAGCGCGTGATGCGCAATTCCTTCAGCAACCCGTCGGGATCGACGATCGTGCGCAGCACCGCCAGTTCCTGAGGCGTGGGCGGCTCGGTCTCGACCAGCGTGGCCGGCACCCTGACCTCGAAGCCGGTCGCCGCTTGCACCTCGGCGACGGTCACGCCGGGGTGCAGCGAGAGGATGCGCATCGTGCCGCTGTCGGGGGCGAAGTCGAACACCCCCAGCGGCGAAAACACGC
>Ga0209883_1000096_pt1 | contig 22037 bp, 23 predicted proteins | sample GWRWT4_21May14_FD_187196 | JGI IMG/M metagenome (GOLD analysis project Ga0209883, IMG submission 187196) | Sand microcosm microbial communities from a hyporheic zone in Columbia River, Washington, USA - GW-RW T4_21-May-14 (SPAdes) (version 2) | ecosystem: Engineered > Artificial ecosystem > Sand...
GACTGAATGAACTGACTGCACACATACCTACAACGACGGAGACACCCATGAAACCCATCACCCGCCGGCAGGCCGCCGCTCTGCTGATTGGCAGCGCTGCCACACCCTGGGCCTTGGCGCAGACGCCTTCGACGGGCTCGGGACCGGTCTGGCCCGCCAAGCCCGTCCGCATCGTCGTCAACTTCCCGCCCGGTGGCGCGGCCGACCAGTTGGCGCGCGCCATCGCGCAGCCCTTGCAGGACGCACTCGGCCAGCCCATCACCGTTGAAAACCGCGGTGGCGCCGGTGGCAACCTGGGCGGCGACGTGGTGGCCAAAGCGCCCGCCGACGGCCACACCTTGTTGTTCAGCAGCGGCGGCATGGTGTCGGTCAACCCGCACATCTATCCGAAGATGCCCTTCGACCCGGCCAAAGACATCGTGCCCGTGGCCGCCGCCGCGCGGGTGCTGGTGTTCCTGGTCGTGCGCACCGACAGCCCGATCAAGGACATCGCCAGCTTCGTCGCCGACCTCAAGGCCAACCCCGGCCGCCGCACCTTCGGCAGCCCCGGCAACGGCAGCAGCCCGCACCTGGCGGCCGAGATGATGAAGAGCATGACCGGCACCTTCGCCACGCACATCCCCTACCGCGGCGCGGCGCCTGCGCTGACCGATCTGCTCGGCGGGCAGGTCGACTTTCTCTTCGACCCCGGCATCGCGCTGCCGCACATCCGCGCCGGCCGGCTGCGGCTGCTGGCGGTGGGCAGCCCCTCGCGCAGCCCGCTGTTCCCCGACACGCCGACGCTGGCCGAAGCCGGGCTGAAGGGCTTCGACGCCGACACCGTGTTCGGCCTCTACGCCCCCGGCGGCACCCCGGCCGCGGTGGTGAGCCGGCTCAATGGCGAGGTCAACAAGATCCTCGCCACGGCGGCGATGAAGGAGCGCATCAACGCGATCGGCGGCGTGCCCACGCCGATGAGCGCGGCCGAGTTCGGCGCCAAGATGGCCGACGACGGCAAACGCTTCGGTGCCATCGTGCGCGAGCGCCAGATCGCCGGCGACTGATCGACGCCGAGACGCGCTGTGTGAGGCGGTGGTCAGTCGCCGGCCGACGCAGCCGCCCACGCGGCCAGCAACCGCGCTTCCGTGTCGCGCGTGAGCTTGCCGGCGCGGCGCTTGTCGTCGGGGGCGGGTTGGCCTTCGTCGAGCACCGCGTCGACCGTTTCGCGCAGCGAGCGCGTGCGCAGCCCGGCCGCCTGTGCGCGGCTCAGGTCGACGCGGTTGAAGCCGGCGTATTCCGGGTCGTGCGACGGCAGCCAGAGCGGCAATTCGCTCCAGGGCTGAACGCCTTGTTCGACGAGGAAGGACTCGGCGACCGGCACGCGCCGCGCCGCGGCCAGGGCGCGCGCTGACACGGCGCCGGTGCAGGTCTGCAGCAGCGCGTGCCAGTCGCAGACCGACGCGCCGCGGTCATTCAGCGGGCCGGTGGCGTTGAACACGCCGCGTGTGTTTTGCTCAAGCAGCCGGATCATCCACTCGCCGAGGTCGCGCACGTCGATGAACTGCAGCGGCTCGCTCCGCGGCACATCGGGCGCCAGCATCTCGCCGCCCGCCATCACGCGCCAAGGCCAATGGCTGAAGCGCCCGCTGCGGTCACCGGGCCCGACGATCAGCCCCGGCCGCACGATCAGCGCATGCTCGCCGAACACCTGCTGCACCTCGGCCTCGCAGGCCGCTTTCTGCGCGCCGTAATGTTCGAGATTGCGGTCATCGCGGGCGAGGTGGTCGAAGCCGGCGAGCGGGTCGGTCTCGCGCACCGGCACCTGCGTGGTGGTGGCGTAGACCGAAATGCTGGAGAGGAACAGATAACAGCCGCAGCCGCGCAGCGCTTCGGCACTCGCCTGCACGTCGGCCGGCACGTAGCCGCAGGTGTCGATCACCGCGTCCCAGCGGCGGCCTTGCAACGCGCCGAGGTCGATGGTGCGGTCGCCAGTCAGCACTTCCACGCCATCGGGCCACACGCTGCGCGCGCGACCGCGGTTGAACACCGTGAGCGCATGGCCACGCGCGCGTGCCGATTGCAACGTCGCGGCGCCGAGAAAGACACCACCGCCGAGGATCAGGATGTTCATGTCGTCCGCCTTCTCAGGCCAGGGTGGCCGGGTCGAGGTTCGCGCCACAGACGATCAGGCAGACCCTTTCGCCGGAACGTGGCCGAACCGCACCGCTGCGCAAGGCGGCCAGCGGCAGCGCCGCGGCGGGCTCGACAGCGAGTTTGAGTTCTTTCCACAGCCAGCGCTGGGCTTCCCGGATCACATCGTCGCTCAGCAGCAAAGACTCGGCAACGTGTTGCTGCGTGACGCTCCACGCGATCTGCCCGATGCGGCGCGCGCCGAGCGAGTCGGCGGCGATGCCGCTGACCGCCACGTCCACCGGTGTGCCGGCCGCGCGGGCCGCGAACAAGGTGGGCGCCAGTTCGGGCTCAAGTGCAACGACGCGGCTGCGGCCGGCGAACCACGCCGCGATGCCGGCGACGAGCCCGCCACCGCCCACGCTCACCAGCACCGTGTCGGGCGTGCCTTGTTGAGCCTCGATCTCGCTCGCCAGCGTGCCGGCGCCGGCCACCACTTCGGGTTGATCGTAGGCGTGGGTCATCAGCGCGCCGGTCTCGCGCTGGCGTGCTTCGCAGGCGGCGAGTGCGTCGGCGTAAGCGTCACCGGCGATCACCACGGTGGCGCCGAGTGTCGCCAGGCGCTCGCGCTTGGCGGGCGTGATCACACCCGGTACGTAGATCTCGGCGGGCACGCCGAGCGCGCGCGCCGCCACGGCCGTGGCGATGCCGGCGTTGCCACCCGACGCGGCGATCACGCCGGCCGCCGGGATCGGGTTCGAGAGCAAGCGGTTGAACATGCCACGCGCCTTGAAGCTGCCCGAGAGTTGCAGGTGTTCGAGCTTGAGCCAGGCTTCGAATTCGGGCGTGCCGGCGGGCAGGCCGAGCGACGAGCCGGGCAGCACCCAGAGCGGCGTCGTGCGCACGTGCGGTGCCACGCGCAAGGCAGCGGCTCTGATGTGTTCGGGTGTGATCGTCATGGTGGCTTGCGGCGTGGGCGTGAGCGCAATGTATCGGTTGGCGGCAGCGAAGCCACGCGTGGTGAGAAGCGGCCGATGGTCTGCATCAGATGTGATAGCATCAAATGCAGATTCATCGAATCAACCCCATGCGCACCACCCTCGACCTCGACGAAGACGTGCTTGCCAGCGCAAAGGAAATCGCGCGCCGCGAAAACAAGACGGCCGGGCAGGTGCTGTCGGAACTGGCTCGCCGGGCGCTCACGCAAGGCACGGCATCGGGCGCGGCGCGTGCCGCGAAAGCCGAGCCCGCGGCGGTGCTCGGCTTTCGGCCCTTCGCTTCGCGCGGCGTGGTGGTCACGAACGCGCTGGTTCAGAAGCTGCGCGACGAGGGCGAGTACTGATGGTGTCGCGCAAGCGGGCCTCAAGCGGCGTGCGCGAGCCCCAGGCCGAATACCTCGCGACGCCGCAGCCCGCACCGAAGGCCGCAGGCCGGATGGCGGCGCGCTGCGCCTTGCTCGACGTGAACGTGCTGATCGCGTTGCTCGATGCCGACCACCTGCACCACGAGCGCGCCGTCGCCTGGCTCGCGGCGAACATCAAGTCCGGCTGGGCTTCCTGTGCGATCACGCAGAACGGCTGCGTGCGCATCATGTCGCAGCCGGGTTATCCGAACGCGCTGCCGGCCGCGGCCGTGGCGCAGCGTCTGCGCGAAGCAACCGAGACCGAGCATCACCTCTTCGTGCCGGGCGACCTGAGCCTGCTCGACATGCAGCATTTCGACGCCGACCAGTTGCTCGGCCACCGCCAGGTGACCGACGCCTGGTTGCTCGGCCTGGCGGTGTGGCACGGCCTGCGTTTCGTCACCTTCGACGCGAACATGCCGATGCGCGTGGTGCGCGGCGCGACGCTGGAGCACCTGGTGGTGCTCTGATCGGCCGGCCGCGTCAGCCCAGCGGCGCGGCGCAGTTCGAGCAGAAGCGCGCACCCGCCGCGGCTTCGGTGCCGCAGGCGCTGCAGAAGCGCCTGGCGGCTGGTGCCGCCGACGACGCCAGCGCCGCGGCGGTCTGCAGATGGTGCTGCACCTGCGCTGCCGACGCGGCCTGCCCGGCTGGCAGCATCGCCTGCTCACCCGCGTTCAGCGCGCCGATGCGGGCCTGGTCTTCGCCGCTGAAAGGCGCGACCAGCACACTCTGGCTGCGCGCGAAGTGCATCAGATCGGCGGCCAGCGCCTTGGCGTCTTCTTCGGTCGAGAACATCGCGGTCACCTGGCGTGCGTCGTCCTTGCCGAACACCACCGACTCGATGCGCGCACGCCAGACACGCAGCGTCATCGCCTCGGTGCGCACCACGTCGTTCTCGGTGTTCATGCGGCTCGTGAAGCTGTTGCCGGTGCCGATGCGCGAGGTCTGGTAACTGCCGACCATCTCGACCCAGGTCAACACCGACTCGAAGTTGAAACGCCCCCACAGGCGTGCCGACGCCTGAAAGCAATAAGCCGCCACGAACGACAGGATGGCCGAGGTGCCGACCAGCGCATAGCGGTTCTGCTGCCACGGTGCCGAAGCGTCGAACTCGCGCACGAACACCAGCGCCATGCCGATCGCGGCCACCACCAGCAGCGTGGCGTACAGGTCGAGCAGCAGCAGCGCGCGGTGGCGCGGCTCGGCGAATGCCGCGCCGAAGGCCGGGGCTTTCGTGCCGGCGACCGGCAGCGGCTGCGTCTCTTCGAAGAGTTCGCCGGCGAAGCTGCCGCTCTTTGTGTCGGCCTGCGTGACCGGGTCGATGCGCGCGTAACGCCGGTTCGGGATGCGCTCGGTCCAGGTCGCCTGCATCGTGCGGTCGAGTTCGTCCATCAGGCTGCCGGGCGGCGCATTCATCGACAGGCGGTTCTGCTCGACGCTGGCGCGTGTCTGCGGTGCGTTGTCGACCTGCGCGAGCACGGCGGCCACCGCCAGCGCACAGGCGAGCAAGGCCGCGCCGAGCATCACGAAAGTCTGCACGTTGAGCGAGAAGCCGTGCAGCGAAGGCAGCTTCGCACCGACGAGGCCGATCGCCACCGGCGCCAGGATCGCCGCGGCGATCAGGCCGACCAGCGAGCCGGTGGTGAGCCGCGCACGGCCCTGCGAGAGCAGCGGCTTGAGCAGGAAGAACAGGCCGAAGGCGAAGTACAGCATGCCGATCCATGGCCGCGTGGTCTCGCTGCCGAACACCAGCCACGACACGATGAAGCTCAGCAGCGTGGCGGCGAACGCGGCCAGGTTGAAGACGTAGCGCCGCGCGAGCGACTGCACTTCGTTCGGCGCCGTGATCAGGCGCGGCGCCCAGTGGTACAGCAGGCCTTCGATCGCGCCTTTCGGCTCGGGGTAGGTGAGGCCACCCTGGCGCAGCAACTCCTTGATCTGGTCGGCCGCGGGCGAACCGCCGGTCGCGCCGACCGGAATCTCGGGCGCGAGCGACGCGGGCCGGCCGCGGCCGAAGAAGAAGCGCAGGCGGCGCGCGGCGGTGGCTGCGGCGATCAGGCCGGCGGCCACCATCACGAGGCCCGCGAGCAGCGGCGCGGCCACGAGCCGCAGCGCGTTGTCCTGCATCGCGGCGCGGGCCCAGAACAGGCTGGTCACGCCCGCGACGATCAACAAGGCGGCGCACAACCACAGCAGCCGGTTCTGCAACTGGTAGGGGTTGGGCAGCTCGAGCAGTTTGGACTCTGAGCTGTAGTCGTAGGACATGGGAGTTTCCGGCGCGGGGGATCGAGCCCGCAGTTTAGTGGCCGGCTCGTTAGCATCGGGTTTCGTTCAACGAGTGCAGCCACCGATGCGAGAAGCCGCTCCCTTCGTGAACCGCCTTCGCCGGGGCGTGCGCCACGTGCTCACGCTCGCGGCGTTCGCGTTGACCGCGGCGAGCGGTGTCGCTGCCGACGCGCCGGGCCGGGTGGGCGACTTCAGCAAGACCGTGCTGGTGGCCGGCGTCACGCGCAGCTGGCTGCTGCACGTGCCGGCAAGCTACTCCGCCGAGCGGCCGGCGCCGGTCGTGTTGCTGCTGCATGGCGGTGGTGGCCGGGCCTCGGGCATCGAGCGCCACACCGGTGGTTTTTCGGCGCTGGCCGATCGGCACGGCTTCATCGCCGTCTACCCCGACTCACGCCGTGGCCACTGGGACGACGGGCGCGAGACGGTCAACGACCACACCGACGATGTCGCGTTCATCGGCGCGCTGCTCGATGCGCTGGCCGCCGAGTACGCGGTCGACGCCCGCCGCGTCCACGCCGCCGGCATCTCCAACGGCGGCATGATGGTGATGCGGCTGGCGTGCGAGCTGTCGGGCCGTTTCGCCGCCATCGCGACCGTTGGCGCGAACATGCCAGCAGCGCTCGCGGCCACGTGCCGGCCGGCGCGCGCCGTGCCGCTCGTGATGTTCTCGGGCACCGCCGATCCGTTGATGCCGTATGCCGGTGGTCGTGTGTTCGGGCCGGTCGGTGGGGTGGTGCTGTCGGCGCCCGAATCGGCAGCGTTCTGGGCCCGCAGCAACGGCGGTTCGGTGCAGCCGCAGACCCGCACGCTGCCCGACACCGATCCGGGCGACGGCACGACCACCGAGCTGCTCGAATATCCGGGCGACGTGGCGCTGTACCGCATCAACGACGGTGGCCACACCTGGCCCGGCGGCACGCAGTACCTGCCGGCGCGCTTCATCGGCAAGGTGGCCAGGGACTTCAGCGCCAACGAGTTGATCCACACCTTCTTCGGCCGCCACACGCTGCCGTGACGCGCTATTCGAGCACCAGCGCGAACAGGGCGTTGCGGTGGTGGATGCCGAGCCGCCCGAAAGCGCGGTTGCGGTAGGTCTTGGCGGTGCTGGGCGACACGCCCAGGTCGGCGGCGATGCCCTCGAAACTCCAGCCGCGCAGCAGGCGCTCGCAGACCGCGAGTTCGCGCTCGGTGAGCTGCGGGCAACGGCGGCGCAGGCGTTGTGCGGCTTGCTGCATCGGTGCCGTCCCGCCGGCGTCGAGCGTGACGAACTCGTCCGCGTCGTCGTGTGCCGATGCGCTCAGCTCCACGTGCCGGCGCGCCACGGCCAGCAGCGGGGCGGCGAGCGCGAACACGGTGTCGAGGTCTTTGCTGCCGAAGCGCGGTTGGGCGCGGTGGCGATACAGGTTCACGGCCAGCAGCGCGCCGCTGGCGTCGTCGTCGTCGTTGCTCACGAGCGAGAGCCGCTCGCTCAGGCTGTGCGCCTGGTAGATCTGCTCGCGGTGGGCACGGCCGAAGTCGTCGGCCACGCAGTGCGTGACCACGGCGTTGGCGGCGGCGCTGCCACGCACCTCGGCGCGCGCCGCATGGAAATGCGTGTCGGCGCGGTACACGCCGCTGCGGTAGATGCGCCAGCAGTCGAGCGCGATGTCGGGTGCGTCGAAACTGCCGTGGGCGCACAGGCGCGGCGGCTGGTCGCCTGCGACCTGGTAGACCGTCCACCACGCGAGCGGCAGCGAGCGGTTCAGCCGGGCGAGCGTGCGGCGGCCGAAGTCGGGCCGGGCGATGCAGTCGATCAGGCCCGCGGCGGCGGCATGCGGCGCCTCGGCGGTCGGCAGTGAAACGGGCCACAACTGCATGGGTTCGAGAACTCCGGTGAAGAGGCCCATGGTCGGCGCTGCGCGCCGGCGCGGCAACCCGGGGGAACGCGCATCGAGGCGGGCCGCTGTCGTCTTCAGGGATGACAGACAGCGGCGCCGCGGGCGCCTACGCTGCCGGCATTCACCGATCGAACCCGGAGACCCGCCCATGAACGCCCACCCGCTCGCCCCCATCACCGACGAACAGGTCGAGACTTTCTGGCGCGACGGCGCCACCTGCCTGCGCGGCCTGTTCGGCACCGAGTGGATCGAACACATGCGCGCGGCCGTCGAAGACGATCTGGCGAACCCCGGCCCGCTGGCGCGCGAGTACGCGACGAAGCAGGGCCAGCGGTTTTTGGGCGACATCGGCGCCTGGGCCGTCAAGCCGGGGCTGCGCCAATTCGTCGAACAGTCGCCTGCCGCCGAGATCGCGGCGCGGCTGCTGAAAAGCCGCAAGGTCAACTTCCTGTACGACCAGCTGTTCGTGAAAGAGCCCGGTACTGCGGCCATCACACCCTGGCACCAGGACGGGCCCTACTGGCCGGTGCGCGGCGACCAGATTTTGTCGATCTGGTTCGCGCTCGACGACGTGACGGTCGAGTCCAGCGGCGTCGAGTACCTGAAAGGCTCGCACCGCTGGGGCAAGGAATACCGGCCGGTGAGTTTTGCCGGCGACGCCGAGATGTACAAGATGCTGCCCGGCGACACGCTGCCCGACATCGAGGCGATGCGCGGCCAGCTCGAGGTGATGAACTGGGACATGAAAGCCGGCGACTGCCTGATCCACCACTGCATGACGGTGCACGGCGCGCCCGGCAACGCCAGCTCCACGCGCCGGCGCCGCGCCTACGCCACCCGCTGGACCGGCGACGACGTGGTCTACGCGCCGCGCGACGGGCAGGCGGCGATCACGATCAACCAGCCCTCGATCGAACCCGGCCAACCGATCGACTGCGAGGTCTTCCCGCGTTTGTGGCCTCGCTGAACCCGGCGCTGATGATTTTTCGTCATAACGACCGTGCGGTGTTTTCACTCATTGCTGCCCGGTGCATCTCTGCATTTAATGCTGCTTCATAACAAACTCAGGAGACCGGAATGCGCTCTTTGACTTCGTTCGCGCGCCACGCGCTGGGCTTCGCGGTCGGCCTCGGCCTGGCCGCCGCAGCGCACGCCGACATCAACGTCGGCGTGATCGTCTCGCTCACCGGCCCGGGCGCGTCGCTCGGCATCCCGGCCGACAACACGATCAAGCTCTGGCCCACCGAACTCGGCGGCCAGAAGGTCAACCTGTTCGTGCTGAACGACGCCACCGACCCGACCACGGCAGCGAAGAACGCCACCAAGCTGATCACCGAAGACAAGGTCGACGTGATCGTCGGCCCGTCGCTCACGCCGACCTCGCTGGCGGTGCTCGAAGTGGCGGCGCGTTCCGGCGTGCCGGTGATCTCGCTGGCCGGCGGCGGCGCGATCGTCGAGCCGCAGGACGGGCCGAGGCGCTGGGCCTTCAAGATGGCGCCGACCGAGACGATCTCGATCAACCTCGTGCTCGACCACATGGCGAAGAACAAGGCCGCCACGGTCGCGACCATCGGCATCACCACGGCCTACGGCGAAGGCTTCCTGAAAGCGATCGAGCGCCTCGCGCCAGCGAAGAACGTGAAGATCGTCTCGGTCGAGAAATACGCGCAGGCCGACCAGAGCGTCACGCCGCAGGTGCTCAAGCTGATCGCTGCCAACCCCGATGCGGTCTACATCTTCAGCGCCGGCACGCCGGGCGCGCTGCCGCACGTCGAGCTCGTGAAGCGCGGCTACAAGGGCCTGATCTACCAGACCCAGGGCGTGGCGAACGCCGACTTCCTGCGCGTCGGCGGCAAGGACCTGGACGGCAGCTTCATGACGGTGGCGCCGGTGCTGGTGCCCGAGCAGTTGCCCGACGCGAACCCGGTGAAGGCGCCGGGCCTGGACTACGTGAAACGTTACGAGGCCAAGTACGGCGCCGGCTCGCGCTCGCTGTTCGGCGCCACGGCGTGGGACGCGCAACTCTGGCTCAACGCCGCGATTCCGGTCGCGCTGAAAACCGGCAAGCCAGGCACGCCCGAGTTCCGCACCGCGCTGCGTGACGCGATCGAGGGCTTCAAGGAGTTCGTCGGTTCGCAGGGTGTGTTCAACCTCAGCGACAAGGACCACAACGGCGTCGACGCGCGCAGCCAGGTGATGGTCAAGATCGAAGCCGGGCAGTGGAAGCTGGTGAAGTGAGCGACCCGCTGGCGGCGCCGGCGCTGCAGCGCTTCGCCGACCTGTCGGTGCAGGTGGCGGCGCCGATCGAGGTCGGCAATGTCGGCCACGGCACGCGGCGTGTGATCCCGATTCTGGGCGGCACCTGCACCGCGCGCGACTGGAGCGCGAAGGTGCTGCCCGGCGGCGCCGACTTCCAGCTCATCGTCAACGAGCGCATGGCGCGTCTCGAGGCCCGCTACGTGCTCGAGACCGACGCCGGTGACCGCATCTACGTGCACAACGACGCCGTGCGCACGGCCGCGCCCGAGGTCATGGCGCGGCTGGTGCGCGGCGAGCCGGTCGACCCGGCCGATGTCTACTTCCGCTGCGCGCCGCGCTTCGAGGCGAGTGCGCCCTCGCTCGCGTGGATGATGGAGCGCGTCTTCCTCGGAACCGGCCTGCGCCGGCCGAACGACGTGGTGATGCGCTTCTTCGAAGTGATGTGACGGTGCTTCAGGCCGCGTGCGCCAGTGCGTCGGCCGCGTAGACCCGGCCGAAGCGGTTGGCCAGGAAAGCGGTCAGCGGCACTTCTTCCTGGCGCACGAAACCTCGCTCCGGCAACTCACCCGCGGCCAGCAGGTCGAGCATCGCGCACAGGCTCGAAGCCGTCGTGATCTGGATCGCGCTGTGCATCTTGCCGGCCAGCACGTGGCTGTAGATCTTGCGCGCGTAGGTGTCCTGCTGCAGCCGGCCGTCGCGCAGGCCGGCGACGGTGACGAACACGATGACCACGTCCTGCATCGTCGCGGGCAATGACTTTTCGAGAATGTCCTTCAGCACGTCGCGCCTGTCCTTCAGGCGCAGGTCGTGAAGCAGCGCTTTCATGATCGCGGCGTGGCCGGGGTAGCGGATCGTGCGGTAGTTCAGCGTGCGCACCTTGCCCGAGAGTGTTTCGCACAGCGTGCCCAGGCCGCCCGAGGTGTTGAAGGCTTCGTACAGCACGCCGTCGAGCGAAAACTCCTCGCGCTCCTCCAGCGCCGGCACCTCGCGCACCTGGCCGTCGACGATCGCTTCGCAGGGCTCGCAGTACTCGTTGATGACGCCTTCGGTGCTCCAGGTCAGGTTGTAGTTCAGCGCGTTGCTCGGGTAGGCGGGCAAGGCGCCGACGCGCATGCGCACCGAGTCGAGTGAATCGAACTGGCGCGCCAAATCGGCGGCGACGATCGAGATGAACCCCGGCGCCAGGCCGCACTGCGGGATGAATGCGGTGGTGGCCTCAAGGGCGAGCGCGCGGATCGCGCGTGTGCTGGCCACGTCTTCGGTCAGGTCGAGGTAATGCACGCCGGCCGCCTTCGCGGCTTTTGCCACGTGAAGGGTCAGGTGGTAGGGCGCGGCGCTGAGCACGGCGAACTGGCCTTGCAGGGCGCGGCTCAGCTGCACCGGGTCGGTCACGTCGAGCAGCAGGGTGCTCAGCCGCGGCGAGCGCTGCGGGTCGGCGTAGAGGCGGGCGAGCGTGGCGGCGGAATGGTCGGCGACCGTGACGCTGTAGCCGCCGGCTTCCGGTGTGTCCACGAGCAGCTCGGCGACGACCGAGCCGATCTTGCCGCCACCGATGACGAGGATGTTTTTCATGATGCGCTCCAGAGCCGGCGGTGTGCCGAACGCGGCAATTTTCCGACGCTGGATTGCAAATCGCATCTGTCCGAGCGACGAAACGAAGTCCATACTTCGGCAGATCGACGTGATCGGCTGTCAATATGACGAACCCAACCCTCGACCCGACCGACCACGCGCTGCTCGCGCTGTTGCGTGACGACGCGCGCGCGCCCACCGCCGAGCTGGCGCGCAAGCTGAACCTGTCGCGCACGACCGTGCAGAGCCGCATGGAGCGCCTGCAGCGCCAGCGTGTGATCTCGGGGTTCACGATCACCGTACCGGATGAACTCGAAGCCGGTCTCGTGCGCGCTCACGTGCTGATCACGCTCGCACCGAAACGCAGCGCTGCGATCGAAGTGGCCTTGCGCAAGATCGCCGAGGTGCGGGTGTTGCATTCCGTCAGCGGCCCGTTCGACCTGATCGCGATCGTGGCCGCCGCGTCGATCGGCGAGCTCGACGCGCTGATCGACCGCATCGGCAGCCTCGACGGCGTGGAGCGCACGACCTCGGCGATCGTGCTGTCGACGCGGATCCAGCGCTGAGGCGCCGTTCAGCGCTTCAGGCGCGGGTGAACAGCAAGACCGAGTTCGTGCCGCCGAAGGCGAAGGAATTGCTGATCGCCGCTTCGAGCTGCGGCGCGCTGGCGCCGGCCTGCGGCACCAGGTTCAGGCTGCAGGCCGGGTCGATGCTGGCGCAGTGCGCGTTCGGCGGCAGCGCGCGGCGCTGCAGTGCCAGCACCGTGATCACGGCTTCGAGCGCGCCGCCGGCACCGAGCAGGTGGCCGTGCAGCGCCTTGGTCGAGCTGACCCGCAGCCGGTCGAGATCGCCGCCCCACACCTCGGCCAGCGCGTTGCGTTCGACCACATCGCCGATGCGCGTGGCCGTGCCGTGCGCGTTGCAGTAGCCGATGTCGCGCGGCTGCAGGCCCGCCGTGCGCAGCGCGGAGCGCAGCGCGCGCGCCTGGCCGGGCGCGTCTGGTTTGGTCAGGTGGGTGGCGTCGCTGCTCAGGCCCCAGCCGGCGAGGCGCGCGTGCACCTTTGCGCCGCGCCGCGCCGCTCGTTCGGCCGATTCGATCACGATGAAGGCCGCGCCCTCGCCGAGCGCGAAGCCGCTGCGATCGGTGGCGAACGGCCGCACCGAGCTCGCTTCTTCGCCGAGCTGGAAACTCGCCAGCGTCTGCATCGCCTGCCAGGCCAGCACGACACCCGGCACGATCAGCGCTTCGCTGCCGCCGGCGATGGCCACATCGACCTCGCCACGCTGCACCGCCTTGGCCGCCTCGGCAATCGCGACCGACGCCGACGCGCAGGCCACGGAATACGTCAACACCGGCCCTTGCGCGCCGTGGCGCATGGCGATCTGCGAAGCCTGCGCATTCGGCATGAAGGCCGGGATGGTCAGCGGCGGCGCGCGCCCGTTGGTGTTGCGGTAGGCCAGCTCCAGCGCCGCGGCGCCGCCCATGCCGCAGCCGGCAAAAACCCCCAGGCGTTCGGGTTCGACATCGCCTTTGGCACCAGCGTCGAGCATCGCCATGTCGGCCGCGGCCACCGCGAGCTGGCTGACGCGGTCGACGCCGGCGAGCTGCAGCTTGGTGAACCAGCGTGAGGCGTCGAAGGGCGCGAGCGCGGCGGCGGTGGGTTTGGGCAGGTCGGGCAACACGGCCTGCACGGCAGATTGCCCGCGCATCAATGCATCGAACAACGCGCCCGGCACGTCGCCGTGCGGGGCCACGACGCCCAGGCCGGTGACGACGACCGAAGCAGGGTTCACGACGCCGGTGATGGCTGCGCGGCCTTGATCCGGTCGACCACCGCGGCGAGCTGTGCCAGCGTGTCGACGTCGGGGTCGCCGTCGGGGATCGAGATGCTGAAGTGGTCTTCGATCGCGAACACGAATTCGACCAGCGCGAGCGAATCGAAGCCCTTTTCGCGCATCGAGTCGTGCGGGTCGAGGGCCGCCATCTCGGCGCCGTACTTTTCCTGAATCAGATCCTGCAACTCTTTCAGCGAACTCATGGCGTCAACGGGCCCTCGGCATTGGCGAAGCCGGATGATATTCGCCCCGCCCGGCCGGCACACGCCCGGGCCGCCAGCGCAGTGCCGGCACGGCGAAGGCCGTGCCCAGCAGGGCGCCGGCCAGCACGTCGAGCACCACGTGCTGCTTGATCGCCAGCGTGGAGTAGGCGATCGCCAGGAACCAGGCCGCGTTGATCAGCCGCGGCCAGGCCGGCGTGCCCGACAGGCGCAGCAGGGCGTCGATCCAGATCGCGGAAAACATCGCCACGGCCACGTGCATCGACGGGCAGGCGTTGCCGGCGGCGTCGACCCCGCGCAGCAGGTCGAAACCGGCAAAACCGGCCATGTGCGGCATCAGCAACGGGATCTCGGTCGGCCAGAAGTAGAAGATTCCCAGGCCGGTCAGACACAGCGCGCCGACCCACGCGCCGTAGGCGATCAGCTCGATGAAGGTCAACTGCAGACCTGGCGCGATGCCGACGTAGAACCACAGCGACAGGTAGATGCCCAGCGCGTGCGGCTGGAACGGCACCAGGTGGTCGAGCGCGGTCAGCGGCATCACGGTCACCGGGTACACCGGGTTGCGCAGCAGATGGAAGTACCCGATGAAAAAAACCCAGGTGAACGCGGTGGTGCCGACCAGTTTGAGCGCGAAGTGCCGGCGCATGCGCAGGCCGACGGTGGCCTTCCAGTTCGGGTCAGGGGGCGGCGACATGCGGGTTTTGGGCGAGCGTTCGGTGTTTCCGGAGCTGTCGATCTTGCCCGATCGCCGCAAAGCCCCGTTATTTTTTGTGACGCTTCTTGCAGTTCTGGCCCGATCCCGGGCCGCATTCAAGTCTCCAGTGGCGGCGCCGATAAAACCAGCAGGGCGCGTGAGCCTGTTGCTCACCCCCCTCCCGGATGAAAGTTGCCACCCCTCAAGACATGATCGACATCGACGCCTTGCGCGTCGGCATGTTCGTGCACCTTGATATGGGCTGGATGTCGCACCCGTTCCCGCTCGGCAGCTTCAAGATCACGAGCGCCGATCAGATGGCGACGATCCGCACGCTCGGCCTGAAGCGCCTGCGTTGGAGCCCCCAGCAGAGTGACCCGGAAGATGCGCCCGAGCCGGAAGTGAAGGCCTGGGGGCCGCTGGGCGAACCAGGCGTGTCGCTCGCGTCAGCCGACGCCGAAGACGGCTCGAGCCCCGCCCACGAGCCCGAGCCGACCACGCTGACCCCCGAGGCCGTGGCCCGCGAGCGCCACGTGCGCCGCCTCGCCGCGCAGCGCGACGCGCTGGTCGTGTGCGAGCGCCAGTTCGCCGAGGCCTCGCACGCCTGCCAGCAACTCACCGCCCTCGTTCCGAGCCAGCCGCAGCAGGCCCGCGACCAGGCCGAGGCGCTGACCACGGCGCTGCTGCAGAAGATGCTCGGCGAGCAGGACCTGTGCATTCGCCTGCTGTCGGACGCCGCCGGCGACAAGGCCTCGGCGCACGCGCTGAACGTGACCATCATTTCGCTGCTGATGGGCCGCAGTTTCGGCCTCGATGCCGACGACATGCTGGAGCTCGGCCTGGGCGCGATGCTGCACGACATCGGCAAGATCGAATTGCCCGAGCGCATGCGCCACCGCGACGAGGCTTTCAGCGCCACCGAAGCGCGCCTGTACGAAGAACACGTGGCGCACGGTGTCAGCATCGGCCGCAAGATGGGTTTGTCGGCCGGCGCGCTGCTGGTGATCGCGCAGCACCACGAGCACGCCGACGCCAGCGGCTTCCCGCTGCGCCTGAACGCCGACCGCATGACGGCGGCGGCGCGCATCGTGTCGCTCGTGAACCGCTACGACAACCTGTGCAACCCGCACCTGCCGGGGCGAGCGCTCACGCCGCACGAGTCGCTCTCGCTGCTGTTCGCGCAAGGCAAGAACAAGTTCGACACCGCGATCCTCGGCGGTTTCATCAAGATGATGGGCGTGTACCCGGCCGGCTCGACGGTGCAGCTCACCGACGACCGCTATGCGATGGTCGTCGGCGTGAATTCCTCGCGCCCGCTCAAACCGCGTGTGCTCGTGCACGAGCCGGCCGTGCCACGCGAAGAAGCGCTCGTGCTCGACCTGGAATCGGTCTCGGGCCTGGGCATCCGACGCAGCCTGAAGCCGCTGCAGTTGCCCCCGACCACGCTCGAATACCTGGCGCCGCGCCCGCGCGTGGCCTACTTCTTCGAGCCGATGGCTGCGGAGCCGCTGGCGGCATGAACGCACGCAGCCACGGCGCCCTGCCTTCTCCCGAAGGCGATGCGCTCGCGCCCTGGCGGGCCATGATCGAGTCGATGCTGCATGCGGTCTGGCTCGTCGACGCCGCCAGCCTGCGGGTCGTGGCGGCCAACCGCGCCGCCGGCACGCTGATGGGCGTGCGCGCGCTCGAACTCGTGGGCCGCGGTGTGCTCGACCTGGCGGCCACGCCCGAAGACCTGTGTTTCTGGGACGAAGTGGCCGGCGGCCTGGCCGAGAGCATCGAATCGGAAACCTTCGTCTGCAAGCTCGGCGGCGGCACCGCGCCGGTGACGCGGCGTGTCAGCCGGGTCGAGCAGCTTGGCGGCACGGTGCTGTACGTGGTGGCGCTGCACGATCGCAGCGAGCAGTTCCGCATCGAACGTGCGCTCGAAGCGAGCGCTGCCGACCTGCGCGCCACGCTCGAGTCGACCGACGACGGCATTCTGGTCACCGACCTGTCGGGCCGCATACGCAATTTCAACCGGCGCTTCGCCGCGCTCTGGAACATTCCCGACGAGATGCTCACGCGCCGCGAAGACGACGCCGTGCTCGAATGGATGCGCCGCAGCGTGCTCGAGCCCGGCACCTACATGCGCCGGCTGGCGACGATCGACGACGCGACCATGCTGCAGGCCAGCGACGTGCTCAAGCTGCATTCCGGCAAGGTGCTGGAGCGGGTGGCGACACCGCAGTGCAGCTCGGGCCGGCCGATCGGGCGCGTTTATTCCTTCCGCGACATCACCGAAAAACTCGAAGCGCGCGAGCGCATCCAGGTGCTGTCGTACACCGACGCACTCACCGGCCTGCCGAACCGGCGCCTGCTGGCCGACCGGGTCGAAGTGGCGCTGGCGATGGCCAAGCGCGACAACACGCCGTTTGCGCTGCTGTTCCTGAACCTCGACCGCTTCAAGCACATCAACGAAACGCTCGGCCACACCTTCGGCGACCGTGTGTTGCTCGAAGTGGCCGAACGCATCAAGGGCAGCATCCGGCAGGTCGATGCGGTGGCGCGGCTGGGTGGCGACGAGTTCGTGCTGCTGGCACACCAGGCCGACGAAAACGGCGCCGAAGCGGCCGCCTGGCGGGTGATGGAGGCGCTGAAGCGCCCGTTCAACGGCGGTGACCTGAGCTTCACCGTGACCGCGAGCATCGGCATCGCGATGCAGCCCACCGACGGCACCAGCTTCGACGAGTTGATGCGGCGCGCCGAGTCGGCCATGCGCGAAGTCAAGCACGCCGGGCGCGCCGCCTTCCGCTTTCACCGGCCGCGGCCGGCGCAGGCCGACGCACGCTCGCGCTCGCGCATGCACCTCGACCACGCGATGCGCCAGGCGCTGGCGCAGGGCCGCTTCAGGCTGCACTACCAGCCGCAGGTGGGGATCGGCAGCGGCACCATCGTCGGCGCCGAAGCGCTGATCCGCTGGCGCGACCCGGAGCTGGGCGAGATCTCGCCGGGCGAATTCATTCCGGTGGCTGAAGAAACCGGCTTCATCGTGCCGATCGGCGAATGGGTGCTGCGCCAGGCGGTGAAGCAGGCGGCAGCGTGGCAGGCCTCGGGCATGCCGACGGTGGTGTCGGTCAACGTGTCGGCATTGCAGTTCCAGCAGCCCGGTTTTGTCGACGGTGTGGCCACGGTGTTGCGCGAAGCGCGGCTCGCCGCCGAGTGGCTCGAACTCGAACTCACCGAATCGATCCTGCTGCAGGACGCGCAAGACGCGATGCTGCGCCTGCAGGCGCTGGCGCAGCTCGGCGTGAAGCTCGCGATCGATGACTTCGGCACCGGCTATTCGAGCCTGGCCTACCTGAAGCGGTTTCCGATCGGCCGGCTCAAGATCGACCGCAGTTTCATCAGCGGTTTGCCCGCCGACGAAAGCGACGCCGGCATCGTGCGCGCCATCATCAGCATGGGCCGGGCGCTGCGCCTGGAGATCATTGCCGAAGGTGTCGAGACCGTCGCGCAGCGCGACTTCCTGCAGGAGGCCGGCTGCGACCTGTACCAGGGGTTCCTGTATTCGCCGGCGCTCGACGTGCTGGCCTTCGAGTCGAAATTCGGCGGCCGTTGAGCCCGCGCCATCTGACCCGCGATTGATCCAATCGAAACCCGACGCCCACCGACTTTTGTAAAGTGAGGTCGGTGGAGGGTTTCCAGATGCCGACCTTTGACGGATTCCTGCAACGCAAACTCGACGCGCTGACCGTGCCGATGGCGGTCGTGCTGCCCGGCGGCAATCGCGTCGGCACCGAGGGCGCGGCAGCCGTCACCCTGCGGCTGGGCACGATGACACCGCTCGCCCACCTGGCCGCGGGCGACGTCGGCAAGGTGGCCGAAGACTACGTGGAGGGGCGGCTCGACTTCGCCGGCAACGTGCGCGACCTGGCGATGATCGCGACACAAATGGTCGGCGACGACCCGACCCGCTCCGGTGCCGGCGCGACGCTGATGGACTGGTGGCACGGCATCCTCGCCCATGCGCGTTCGCGCGCCCGCCACGAGCCGCAGCTCGACGCGGCGCAGGTGCAGTTCCACTACGACGTGTCGGACGACTTCTATGCGCTCTGGCTCGACCCGCGGCGCCTGTATTCCTGCGCCTATTTCCGCGAAGCCGAACTCTCGCTCGCGCAGGCGCAGGAGGCCAAGCTCGACCACATCTGCCGCAAGCTGATGCTCAAACCCGGCGAGCGTTTTCTCGATGTCGGCGCCGGCTGGGGCGGCCTGTTGCTCTGGGCCGCGGAACACTACGGCGTGCAGGCCCACGGCATCACGCTCAGCCGCAACCAGCACGCCCATGTCAACCAGCTGATCGAAGAGCGCGGCCTGGCCGGGCGGGTGACGATGGCGCTGCGCGACTACCGCGAGCTGCCCGAGACCGAGCCCTTCGACAAGATCGCGTCGGTCGGCATGTTCGAGCATGTGGGCCGGGCCCGGCTGCCGGAGTACTTCGCCAAGATGCACCGCCTGCTCAAGCCCGGCGGTCTGCTGATGAACCACGGCATCACCGCTGGCGGCACGCGCAACCATCAGCTCGGCGCCGGTATCGGTGACTTCATCGAGCGCTACATCTTCCCCGGCGGCGAGTTGCTGCACGTGTCGAAGGTGACCGAGGTGATGAGCGACGCCGGGCTGGAGCCACTCGATCTGGAAAACCTGCGCCCGCATTACGCCCGCACGCTGTGGGCCTGGAGCGACGCGCTCGAAGCGCAGCTCGACGCGGCGCGTGAGCTCACCCGCGAAAGCGTGGTGCGTGCCTACCGCGTTTACCTGGCGGGCAGCGCGATGAGCTTCGAGATGGGCTGGTTGTGCCTGTTCCAGATGCTCGCGTCCAGACCGAGCGGCGAACTCGCCGACGGCCCGATGCGCGGCGCACAATCACAGTTCCCTTTCAACCGCGGCTACATGTATGCGCAGCCAGCCGCTGTGCCTGCCACGCCGACACCCTGATGATCTACAAGTTCAAATCCAAAGCCGCCGGTGACGTGATCATGATGGGGCCGGCCGGTGACGAGGTGCTGCGCCTGATCGGCAAGAGCGCCGCGGCGCAAGGCATCATCGAAGTGGCCGCCATGGCCGCGGCGATCGCGGCGCTGGAGCAGGCGGTGGCGGCAGACGAAAGTGCGCGTGCCGAAGCCGAGAGCGCTGCCAAGGCAGAAGGCAAGAAGGTGGCGCCGCGCGAAGGCGTCACGCTGCGCCAGCGCGCCTGGCCGCTGGTCGAGATGATGAAACGATCGATGAGCGAAAACGCACAGATCGTCTGGGGCGTTTGAAGGGGCACGAGACATGAAACTCTGGAGCGACAGCTGGGTCAACGGCGAGCGCATTCCGCAGCGCTTCGCGGCCGGCAAACCCGACGTGGCCAGCGGCGTCACCTTCTCCGACAACCTGAGCCCGCACCTGGCCTGGAGCGAAGCGCCGGCGGCCACGAAATCCTTCGTGCTGATCTGCCACGACTTCGACGTGCCGAGCCGCGCCGACGACGTGAACCAGGCCGACCGTGAAGTGCCGGCCGACCTGCCGCGGGTCGACTTCTTCCACTGGGTGATGGTCGACCTGCCGGGCACCCTCGGCGAGCTGAAGGAGGGTGCGTTCAGCCGCGGCTTCACGGCCCGAGGCAAGCCCGGCCCCGCGGTCGCCGCGCTGCCCGGTGCGCGCCACGGCCTGAACGACTACACCGGCTGGTTCGCCGCCAACCCCGAGATGGCCGGCGACTACTTCGGCTACGACGGCCCGTTCCCTCCCTTCAACGATTCGCTGATCCACCACTACGTGTTCACGGTCTACGCCTTGTCGGTCGCGCAGGTCGCCGTCGAAGGGCATTTCACCGGCGCGCAGGTGCGGCACGCGATCTACCCGCACGTGCTGGCCGAGGCCACGCACTCGGGCACCTACACGCTGAACAGGCGATTGATCTGAACATGCACGAGGCGAACCCCGGCGACGCAGCGCAGCAGGTCACCCGCGTGCTCGCCATCCGCCACGGCGAGACGGCGTGGAACGTCGACACGCGGATCCAGGGCCAGCTCGACATCCCGCTCAACGACACCGGCCGCTGGCAAGCGCAGCGGCTGGCGCTGGCGCTGGCCGAAGAAGGCATCGGCGCCGTGTATTCGAGCGACCTGTTGCGGGCGCTCGAGACGGCGCAGTCGGTCGCGCGCGGCAGCGGCCAGCCCATCACCACCGACATCGGCCTGCGCGAACGCGGCTTCGGTGTGTTCGAGGGCATGACGTTTCGCGAGATCGAACAACGCTGGCCCGAGCAGAGCGAACGCTGGCGCAAGCGCGACCCGGAATTCGGCCCGGAAGGCGGCGAGATGCTGCGTGACTTCTACGCCCGCTGCGTGACCACCGCGAGCCGGCTGGCCGCCGCGCACCCGGGCGAAACGATCGCGCTCGTGGCGCACGGCGGCGTGATGGACAGCCTGTACCGCGCCGCCTCGCGCGTGGCGCTCGACGCGCCGCGCTCGTGGCTGGTGGGCAACGCCAGCATCAACCGGCTGCTCTACACGCCGCAGGGTTTCACGCTCGTCGGCTGGAGCGACACCCACCACCTCGAAGACAACGCGCTCGACGAATCGAGCGACGGCCAAACCAGCGTGGAGCGCGCCGCATGACACACAACGACCCGGCTGCCGAGGTGGGCGCGTCGGTCAATCACATCGACACGCCCGCACTCGTGATCGACCTCGACGCGATGCAGCGCAACCTGGCCACGATGGCGGCCTTCGCACGCGAGCACAAGGTCAGACTGCGGCCGCACGCCAAGATGCACAAGAGTGCCACGATCGCGAAACTGCAGATGGCGGCGGGCGCCGTCGGCGTCTGCGTGCAGAAGCTGAGCGAAGCCGAAGCGCTGGCCGACGCCGGCGTGACCGACATCTACATCAGCAACGAAGTGATCGCGCCGTACAAGCTGGCGCGGCTGGCCGCGCTCGCGAAGCGCATCACGCTGGCGGTGGCCGTCGACTCCACGCTCGGCATCGATCGCCTCGCCGAGGCGCTGAAAGCCGCCGGCAGCAGCGTCAACGTGTTCGTCGAGGTCGACGTGGGGCAAGGCCGCTGCGGTGTGGCGCCGACCGCTGCCGGCGCACTCGCGCACCAGGTCGTTTCGCACGGCTTGCACTTCGCCGGGCTGCAGGCCTACAACGGCCGGGCCCAGCACCTTCGCGGCGCGCACGAACGCGAAGCGGCCGTGCGCCACACGGTGGCGCTCGTGCGCGCGGCGCAGGCCAGCATCACGGCCTCGGGCATGGTGTGCCCGCTCGTCACCGGCGCGGGCTCGGGCACCTTCGCGTTCGATGCCGGCAGCGGTGTCTACGGCGAACTGCAGGCCGGCAGTTATTTGTTCATGGACCGCGACTACGCCGACAACGAAGAGAGCGCACGTGCGCCGCGCTTCGAGCACGCCTTGTTCGTCAAGTCGCAGGTGATGAGCCGCAGCACCGCACATGCCGTGGTCGATGCCGGCCACAAGTCGCACGCCATCGACTCCGGCCTGCCGCGGGTCTGGCAACACGAACTCGAGTACGGCAACGGCGGCGACGAACACGGCATCCTGCGCCCGAACGCGACCGCCACGCTGGCGGAACTGCCGAAGCTCGGCGACACGGTCTGGCTCGTGCCCGGCCACTGCGACCCGACCGTCAACCTGCACGAGCACTACGTCGTCGTGCGTGGCGGGCTGGCGAGCGGCACGGTCGAAGCCGTCTGGCCGATCGACAGCCGCGGCTGCCTCGTCTGAACCCCGA
>Ga0209883_1000099_pt1 | contig 21840 bp, 18 predicted proteins | sample GWRWT4_21May14_FD_187196 | JGI IMG/M metagenome (GOLD analysis project Ga0209883, IMG submission 187196) | Sand microcosm microbial communities from a hyporheic zone in Columbia River, Washington, USA - GW-RW T4_21-May-14 (SPAdes) (version 2) | ecosystem: Engineered > Artificial ecosystem > Sand...
CTCGACGAACCAGTGGCCGTCGCCGATGGCCTCGCTGGCCACCAGCAGGCGCTCGGAATGCAGCGAGTCGAGCAGGTAATAAAAGCCCTTGCCTTCCTCGCCGATTCGGTCGTCATCAGTGAGTTCCAGGTTGTCGATGAAGACCTGGAAGGTGTGGTGGTTGATCATCGTACGGATCGGCGTGGCCTTGAGCGCCGCGCCGGCCTTCGCGATATCGATCAGGAACAGGCTCAGGCCGTCGGTCTTCTTCTTCACCTCGTCGATCGGCGTGGTACGCGCGATCAGCAGGTACATGTGCGAATGGCTGAAACGCGAGGTCCAGATCTTCTGGCCGTTGACGACGTAGCCGCCCGGCACCTTGCGCGCGAAGGTCTTGATCGCCAGCGTGTTCGAGCCGGCGTCGGGCTCGGTCACACCGAAGGCCTGCAGGCGCAGGCTGCCGTCGGCGATGCGCGGCAGCGTCGCGCGCTTCTGCGCTTCGCTGCCGTGGCGCAGGATCGACGCCATCGTGTACATCTGCGCATGGCAGTGCACGGCGCTGCCGCCGTTCTGGTTGATCTCCTGCAGGATCAGGCAGGCGTCGAGCAGCGGCAGCCCGGCGCCGCCGTAGTCCTCGGGGATCAGCGCGGCCAGCCAGCCGGCCCGGGCCATCGCGTCGACGAAAGCTTCGGGGTAGGCGCCGTCCTGTGCGCACTGGCGCCAATACTCGGGGCCGAAGCCCTTGCACAGGTCCTTGACGGCGGCGCGGATCTGGCCCTGGGTTTCGGTGTAGTCGAAGTTCATGCGGATGTCGGCCTTGTCGTTCAAGCGACGACGCGTTGCCGTCGCAGCACCGCCAGGTCATTGGCATCCAGGCCCAGCGCCGTCAACACCTCGTCGGTGTTCGCGCCCAGCATCGGCGGCGGCTGGCCGCTGCGCCCGCGCCGGCCCTGCGAACTGAACGGCAGGCCCATCGCCTGGTGCTGCGGCGCACCCGGCAGCGGCAGCGCGCCCAGCATGCCGACCGCCTGCACCTGTTCGTGCGCCAGCATCTGTGCCACGTCGTGCATCTCGCTGCACGGCGCGCCCGCGGCGCGCAGCGCCGCCACGCAGTCGGCGGTGCTGCGCTGCCGGGTGCGCGATTCGAGCTCGCTGTGCAGCGCGTCGCGGTGGCCGATGCGCGCCGACATGTTGATGAAGCGCGCATCCTTCGCAAGCTCGGCGCACCCCAGCGCAATGCAGATGCGGCCGAACAGCCGGTCGTTGGCCGCCGCGATGAAGACCTTGCCGTCGGCGCTGTCGAAGAGCTCGTAGGGCGCCATCATCGCCATCGCCGAACCCATCTTGCGTGGCAGGCGCTGGGTGGCCAGATAGTTCGCGACCGGCACCGTCATCCACGACAGGCCGGTCTCGAGCAGGCTCGCGTGCACGCGCATGCCTTCGCCCGTCGTGGCGCGGCGCAGCAGCGCGGCCAGGATCGCCATCGTCGCCCACATGCCGGTGCCCATGTCGATCAGCGACACGCCGACACGCGCCGGCTCGTCGCCTTCATGGCCGCTGACGCTCATGATGCCGGTGAAGGCCTGCATCAGCGGGTCGTAGCCGGGCAGCGCGCGCATCGGACCGACCTCGCCGAAGGCGCTGATCGCGCAGTACACGAGGCGCGGGTTGGCCGGCCGCAGGTGTTCGTCGCCGAGGCCGCGCGCTTCGGCGCTGCCGGGTTTGAGTGAATGCACCAGCACGTCGGCACCGGCCGCCAGGCGCGCGACCAGCTGCTGGCCGGCCGCGCTGTCGAGGTCGATGCAGACGCTCTTCTTGTTGCGGTTCAGCGCCGCGAAGCCGGTCGAGACGCCGGCCACCTCGGGCGGCTTCCACTGGCGCGCGTCGTCGCCGCTGCCGGGACGTTCGATCTTGATGACCTCGGCGCCGAGATCGCCGAGGATCTGGGTGCAGAACGGGCCGGCAACGTTCTGCGTCAGGTCGATGACGCGGCAGCCCTGGAGGATGTTCTCGAGCATGGGTGGTGTGCCTGCCTGCGGTCTCACATGCGGAACACGCCGAAGTGCGTGTCGCGCTGCGGCTGGCGGCCCGCCATCTCGAACAGCAGCGCCATCGTGTCGCGCGTTTCGAGCGGGTCGATCACCATGTCGCACCACATGTTGGCGGCATAGTTGTAGGGGCTGGCGAAGGTCTCGAACTGCTTGCGGATCGGCTCCTTGAAACGCTCCTTCTCCTCCTCGGTCCAGCTCGTGCCCTCGCGCTCGTGGATGTTGTCGCGCACCATCGTCATCGTCGTCGCCGCCTGCTCGGGCCCCATCAGCGCAGCGCGGCCGGTGGGCCACATCATCATCACGTGCGGCTTGAAGGGGCGGCCGCACATCGCCAGGTAGGCCGCGGCATACGAGCCGCCGGTGATCAGCGTGTAGCGCGGCACGTTGGCCGAGGCCATCGCGGTCATGAACTTCGCACCGTGCTTGGCGATGCCTTCGCGCTCGACCGCCTGGCCGACCATGAAGCCCGACACGTCGGCGATGAACAGCAGCGGGATGTCGCGCTGGCAGGCCAGCTCGATGAAGTGTGCGCCCTTCAGCGCGCACTCGGAGAAGATCACGCCGTTGTTCGCCAGGATGCCGACCTGGAAGCCCTTGATGCGCGCAAAGCCGCAGATCATCGAGCTGCCGAACAGCGGCTTGAACTCCTGCAGCTCGCTGTCGTCGATCAGGCGCGCCAGCACCTCGCGGTTGTCGGTCGGGTGGCGGGTGTCGGCGCTGACGATGCCGTAGATCTCGCGCGGGTCGTGGCGTGGCGGGCGGGCGGGCGCCACGCCCCAGCGCTGCTTCGGGCCGGTGCCCAGATTGGCGACGATGTCGCGCACGATCGCGATCGCGTGGCCGTCGCTCTCGGCGAGGTGGTCGGTGACGCCGCTGACGCGGCTGTGCATGTCGCCGCCGCCGAGCGTCTCGACGTCGACCACCTCCTTGGTCGCGGCGAACACCAGCTGGGGCCCGCCGAGGAACATCGCGCCCTGGTTGCGCACGATCACTGCCTCGTCGCACAGCGCCGGCAGGTAGGCGCCGCCGGCGGTGGACGGGCCATGCACCGTGGCGATCTGCGTGATGCCTTCGCCCGACATGCGGATCTGGTTGTAGAAGATCGAACCGAACTGGCCGTCGTCGGGGAAGATGAAGGCCTGCTCGGGCAGGTTCGCACCCCCCGACTGGACCATCGTGATGCACGGCAGCCGGTGCTGCCAGGCAAACATCTGCGCCCGCACGTGCTTCTTCGACGTGATGCCGTAGTAGGTGCCGCCCTTCACGGTGGCGTCGTGGATCATCAGCATGCACGGCCGGCCGCTGACCAGGCCGACGCCGGTGATGATGCTGCCGCCCGGCGGCACGCCTTCGTACAGGCCGTCGCCGGCGAGCTGGCCGAATTCGAGGAAGGGCGAACCGGGGTCGAGCACGGCGGCCAGCCGCTCGCGCGGCAGAAGCTGGCCGCGTTCCTTGTGCAGCCGGCGCGCCTTCTCGGGCCCGCCCACGAGAGAGCGCGCGCGGCGCGCATGCAGGTCGGCGATGCGCGCGAGGTAGGCGTCGCGGTTGCGCGCGAAGGTGTCGCTGGTGGTCGAGACCATGGTCGACATCGGAGTCATGCGCTGGCTTTCATCAAGAGGCGTGGCGCCGGTGCGGCGCGCTGGGCAGGCTCGCGCACTCGGCGGGCAACCGCAAGGCAGCGAAGCGTTGCAGGTGATGGTCGACTCCGCCGAACCAGTTCTGGAACAGCGTCAGGCGGCGAAAGTAGTGGCCGATGTCCAGTTCCTCGGTCATGCCGACGCCGCCGTGCAGTTGCACACCCTGTTGCCCGACGTAGCGGGCGCGCTCGCCGATCGCCACCTTGGCCGCGGACACCGCGCGCGCACGTTCGGCGGGCACCGGATTGTCGGCCTGCAGCGCCGCCAGCAGCATCATCGAACGGCTGGCTTCGACCGCAGCGAACATGTCGACCAGTCGGTGCTGCAGCACCTGGAAGCTCGCCAGCGGCGCGCCGAACTGCTGGCGGGTGGCTAGGTACTCGCCGGTCTTGAACAGCACCACCGTCATCGCGCCCAGCGCGTCGGCGCAGGCCGCGACGGTGGCCAGGTCGACGGCGCGCTCCAGCGTGGCCAGGCCGGCCGCGGGGTCGCCCAACAGGGCAGCGCCGTCGAGCGCCACGTTGTTCAGGTGCAGCTCGCCGGCACGGGCGCCGTCGTAGCGCGCATAAGCCGTCAGGCTCAGGCCCTCGGCTCGGGCCGGGACGACGAACAGGCCGATCCCGTCACGCTCGCCCGCCGCGCCCGCCGTGCGCGCAGCGACCACGAAGGCATCGGCCCAGGGCGCGGCCGGTACGCCGGTCTTGTGGCCGGAGAGCACCCAGCCGCGGCCCTGCCGGCGCGCGCTGGCGGCCACCCAGGCCAGTTCGTGGCGCGAATCGGCCTCGGTGTGGGCCAGCGTGTAGATGGCCTCGCCGGCCATCAGCGGCGGCAGCAGGGCCGCGCATTGCGCCGCGCTGCCGGCACTGGCGATCGCCTGGCCGGCGAGCACGGTGCTGGCCAGGTAGGGCTCGACCACCAGCGACGCGCCCAGCGCCTCGGCGACCTGGATAAGCTCGGGCATCGCGCCGAAGCCGCCATGCGCTTCGGGCAGGCCCAGGCCGAGCCAGCCGAACTCGGCAAAGCGGCGCCAGTGCGCGCGGCTCATGCCAAGGTCGGAGGCGATCAGTTGGTTGCGCGCGTCGAAGGCGTATTCGGCGCGCAGGTATTTCTGCGCGGCATCGCGCAGCATCTTCTGTTCGGGGGTGAGTGTCAGGTCCATCGCTTGTCTCGGTGCGCGAGTCAGGCCCGGCCCTTGCCCAGCATCGACCTGGCCAGCACGGTTTTCTGCACCTCGTCACTGCCGCCGTAGATGGTGGCGGCGCGCAAAAAGGCGTAGCGCTCCATCGCATGCGCGTGGTCGGAGTCCGCGAGTGCACCCTGCTCATGCCAAGGCCAGGCCTGCTCGGCGCCGATCTCCAAGCTCAGCTCCGACAGCGTCTGCTGCACCGCGGTGCCCATGATCTTCAGCAACGACGACTCCGGCCCCGGCGCCTTGCCGGCCGCGGTGTCGGAAAGCACGCGCAGGTTCGTGTATTCGAGCGCCATCAGATCGATCTCGGCACGCCCCAGCTTGGCGCGCATCGCGGCATCGTCGATCAGGGGCCGGCCACCCGAACGCCGCTCGGCGGCCGCGCGGTACAGATTGGACAACGCCGCCTTGCTGTCGGCCACGCCGGCGATGCTGGTGCGCTCGTGCGTCAGCAGGTACTTGGCGATCTCCCAGCCCTGCCCCTCCTGGCCCACGAGGTTGGCCCTGGGCACGCGCAGATCGGTGAAGAAGACCTGGTTCAGGTGATGCTCGCCGTCGATCGAGACGATCGGCCGCACCTCGATGCCGGCGCGGTCCATCTCGATCAGCAGGAAGGAGATGCCCTCCTGCTTCTTGCCGGTGTTCGCGGTGCGCACCAGGCAGAACATCAGGTTGGCCCAGTGGGCGTAGGTGGTCCAGATCTTCGAGCCGTTGATGACATAGTCGTCGCCGTCGACCACCGCGCTCGTCTTCAGGCTCGCCAGGTCGGAGCCGGCGCCGGGCTCCGAATAGCCCTGGCACCACCAGTCCTCGCAGCGCCGGATGCGCGGCAGGTACTGCGCCTTTTGCGCCTCGGTGCCGAAGGCCATCAGCACCGGCCCCAGCATGATCACGCCCATCGACAGACCGACGGGCGCGTTGGCCGCCGCGCGCTCCAGGTCGAACAGGTAACGCTGCGTCGGCGTCCAGCCGGGGCCACCATGTTCCTTGGGCCAGCCGACGACCAGGAAGCCGCGCTCATCGAGCCGGCGCTGCCACTGGACGATCTCGTCCTTGTCCAGCATCTGGCCGGTGACGACCTTGCGGCGCAGGTGCCCGGGCGTGTTCGCGGCGAACCAGTCGCGCACCTCGCGCTGGAACGCGCGGTCGCTGTCGCCGAATGTAAGATCCATGGTGGCCGGCCCTGCAGACAACGATCAGATCGAGATGCCGCCGCCGCAGATCAGGGTCTGGCCGCTGATGTAGTTCGACTCGGGCGTGCACAGCAGGTAGACCGAGCCGGCCGCCTCTTCGGGTGTACCGCTGCGGCCAAGCGGGATGCTGCGCTCCATCATCGCCAGCAGGTCGGGGTTGACGCCGACCTTGATCTTGCGGCCCTCGACGTCGATCGACGCATTGCCACCGGCCGAGGCCTCGGTCAACCGGGTCTTGATCATGCCGAAAGCGACCGCGTTGACGTTGACCTTGTAGCGCCCCCATTCCTTCGACAGCGCCTTGGTCAGCCCGATGATGCCGGCCTTGCCGGCCGAGTAGTTGGCCTGGCCGGCGTTGCCGCCGGTGCCGGCGATCGACGAGATGTTGACGACCTTGCGGAAGATTTCCTTGCCGGCGTCGGCCTCGACCTTCGACTGGTGGCGGATGTAGTCGGCCGCCGCGCGCAGGATCTTGAACGGCGCCGTCAGGTGCACGTCGAGGATCGCGTGCCACTGCTCGTCGGTCATCTTCTGGACCACGTTGTCCCAGGTGTAGCCGGCGTTGTTGATGATGATGTCCAGGCCGCCGAAGCCTTCGATCGCGCTCTTCACGAACTTCTCGGGGAAGCCCTCGGCGGTGATGCTGCCGGCGCAGGCCAGCGCCTGGCCACCGGCGGCCTTGATGTCGGCCACCGTCTGCTCGGCCGGTGCCGGGTCGAGGTCGTTCACGACGACCTTCGCACCTTCGCTGGCGAGCTTCATGGCGATGGCGCGGCCGATACCGCGGCCGGAACCGGAGACGATGGCCACCTTGCCGTCGAGATTCTTCATGGATATTCCTTCGTGGGTAGATTGGAAAAGTTCAGACAGGCGCTCAGTCGAGCGCCACCAGCGCCTCACCGGCCAGCGTGACTTCACCGCTGCGCTTGGCAACGGTGAGCTCGATGCGCGCGCAAGGGCGGCCGTCGTGGTCGAGCTTCTCGACCACCTTGCCACTGCACTGGATGCGGTCGCCGAGCTGGGTGATCGCCGCGAAGCGCACACCGTAGCGCAGGACGCGGCGTTGAGGCACCCATTCGGCGAGCGCGCGGGCCAGGTAGGCCATCGACAGCATGCCGTGCGCGAACACGTCCTTCATGCCCGCCTTGTGCGCGAAGTCGATGTCGATGTGAATCGGGTTGTGATCACCCGAGGCGCCGGCGAACAGCGCCAGCGTGGTGCGGCTGATCGGTGCCAGAGCGAGCACGGGCATCGTGTCGCCGACCCGGATTTTGCGAGGATCAAACGTCATGTGTGTTCCTTCAACCGTGGCGAACGACGATGACCGAATGCAGATCGGCGACGTGCTCGCCGAGCTGGTTGGTCACCTTCGTGCCGTTGACGACGAACTCGAGCGCGCCGCCCTTCTTGTCGTAGATGTCGCTGACCCGGGACTCGAAGCGCAGCGTGTCGCCGGCGCACACCGGCGCGTGGTAGTCGAAGCGCTGCTCGCCGTGCAGCACCTTGCCGAGGTCGATCTCGAGCGTTTCGATCAGCTTCATGGTTTCGCCCGAGTCGCCCGGCGCACCGAAGATGAAGGTCGGCGGCGCGACGATGCCGCGGTAGCCGGCCGCGCGGGCCGCCACGTCATCGGTGTGGATCGGGTCGGTCAGGCCGATCACCTTCGCGAAGAAGGCGATGCGGCCCTTCTCCACGTCCCACAGCACGGCTGGCGGCGCGTAGCCGATGTGCTTTTTGTCGATCATGTTCAGGCGGCCTTGTAGAGTGTCACGACGCAGGCGCCGCCGAGTCCCAGGTTGTGCTGCAGCGCCAGGCGCGCGCCCTTCACCTGGCGCTTGTCGGCGGTGCCGCGCAACTGGTGGGTCAGCTCGTAGCACTGCGCCAGGCCGGTGGCGCCGAGCGGATGGCCCTTGGACAGCAGCCCGCCCGACGGGTTGGTGACGACCTTGCCGCCATAGGTGTTGTCACCGTCGCGCACGAACTTCTCGGCGCCGCCTTCCGGGCACAGGCCCAGCCCCTCGTAGGTGATCAGTTCGTTCTGGGCGAAACAGTCGTGCAGTTCCACCACGTCGACATCCCCAGGCCCGATGCCGGCCTGCTCGTAGACCTGGCGGCCGGCGTCGCGCGCCATGTCGTAGCCGACCACGCGCATCATGTCCTTCGAGTCGAAGGTGCTGGCGAAGTCGGTCGCCATCGCCTGGGCGGCGATGCTGACCTGGGTGTTCAGGCCGTGCTTCTTGGCATAGGCTTCCGAGCAGACCACCGCGGCGGCCGCGCCGCAGGTCGGCGGGCAGGCCATCAGGCGCGTCATCACGCCTTCCCAGAGCATCGGCGAGGCCATCACGTCCTCGGTGCTGACCTCCTTGCGGAACAGCGCCAGCGGGTTGTTGACGGCATGGCGGCTGGCCTTGGCGCGGATGCTCGCGAAGGTTTCCAGCTTGGTGCCGTACTTGTCCATGTGGGCCTTGCCGGCGCCGCCGAAGTAGCGCAGCGCGAGCGGGATCTCGGGGTGGCCGACGAGCTCGTCGGTGATGTGGTCGAAGTCGTCGAACGGCGTCGGCCGGTCGGTGAAGGCGGCCTTGATGGCGCCCGGCTGCATCTGCTCGAAGCCGAGCGCCAGCACGCACTCGGCCGCGCCCGATTGCACCGCCTGGCGCGCCAGGAACAGCGCCGACGAGCCGGTCGAGCAGTTGTTGTTGACGTTGAGCACCGGAATGCCGGTCATGCCCACCGGGTACAGCGCACGCTGGCCGCACGTGGAGTCGCCGTAGACGTAGCCGACGAAGGCCTGCTGGATCGCCTTGTAGTCGACGCCCGCATCCGCGAGCGCGAGCCGCGTGGCCTTCTCGCCCATCACGTGATAGGGCTCGCTCGCGCCGGGCTTGGCGAACGGGATCATGCCGACGCCGGCGACGATGACTTTCTGATTCATGGAAAACACTCCTTGGGTTGAATGGTTCGGACGTGCGAATCGGCACTCATGCCGCTGGGCTCGTGCCCGGCGCGAGCCACAGGCGCTCGATCTCGTGGCGCTGGATCTTCCCCGTGCTGCTGCGCGGGAACGCGGCCAGCTCGACGACGCGGAAATCCTTCGGCTGCTTGTACCCGGCGAGTTGCTCGCGGCAGCGCGCGGCGAGTGCGTCGGTGTCGGCCGCGGCACCCGGCTTGAACGCGACGAAGACGATCGGCACTTCGCCCCAGCGCGCGTCGCGCTGGCGCACCACTGCGGCGTCGGCGACGCCCGGCTGCGCCAGCAGCACGCGTTCGATCTCGGCCGGGTAGATGTTCTCGCCGCCCGACTTGATCAGGTACTTGGCGCGGTCGACGAAGTCGAGCGTGCCGTCGTCGCGGCGCACGAACAGGTCGCCCATGTGGAACCAGCCGCCGCGGAAATCGTGCGCATTGACCTCGGGCGCGTTCCAGTAGCCCGAGAACAGCGTCGGCCCGCGCACCGCCGCCTCGCCCGGCGTGCCCACCGGCACGTCGTTGTCGTCGGCATCGACCAGGCGCACGCGGCAGAAACCCGATTCGCGCTTGGCCAGGCTGGTCGGCACGACCCCGGGCGTGAGCCGGGAGCCCGAGGCCGGCGCCAGGCCGGTTTCGGTGGCGCCGAAACTGTTGATGTAGGGTGCGTTCAGCAAGCCCGTCAGGTCGGCGATCTGCTGCAGCGGCACCAGATCGGCCATCGCACCGACCACGCGCACGCCTCGCGGCCGGGTCGCGTTGCGCCGCAGGCCGTCGATCAGCAGGTCGATCATGCCGGGGATCGCCACCAGCCAGCCGATGAGTTCGCGCTCGACCGTCGCGCACAGCCGATCGACGTCGAGCCCGTCCTGCACCACCACCTTGCCGCCGATCATCAGCGTGGCCAGGCTGAAGTCGGTGGCGGCCATGTGGAACAGCGGCGACCAGGCCACGTAGGTGTGCTCGGCGCCGATGCCGTATTCGCCCGCGAAGCACATCGCCCGTGCCACCATCGCGCGCTGGCTGATCACCGCGCCCTTGGGCAGGCCGGTGGTGCCGCTGGTGTAGAGGATGACCAGCCCTTGCTCGGGGTCGACGTCGTGCTCGGGGTCCTGCGTCGGCATCCCCGCCAGCAGCGCTTCGAACTCACGGTCGATGTCGATCACGTCGGCGATGCCGTGGCCGATGCGCCCCAGCGCCGGCGCGTAGCGCGTCGAGACGAATACCGTGCGCGGCGAGACCAGGCGCAGGCAGTGGATCAGCTCGATGTCGGACAGGCGCCAGTTCAGGCAGGCCACGATCACGCCGAGCTTGGCCGCGGCGAGCTGCAGCACAAGGTATTCGCGGCGGTTCTCGGCCAGGATGGCGATTCGGTCGCCGGCCGCCGCGCCGCGCCGCAGCAAGGCCTGCGCGAGCTGGTTGACGCGCTGATCGAGGGCGCGGTAGCTCAACGCGCCGTGCGCGTCTTCGATCGCGGTCGCGTCGGCACGGGCAGCTGCCTGCTTGCGCAGCAGGTCCGCGACCGTCAAGCCGTGCGCGCCGATTTCAGTTGCCATGCCCGACCGCCGTGCTCCGGTTGCGGCGCCACCCACTCAGCACCGAGGAGATGAAGTCTACCTAACGCTTGACAGTTTCACAACACCCGCATAACGTGCATGGTTGCTGATCGCTTGTCGGGCCGCCGTTCGAGTTGATCCTGTTCGCCGATCCCATCACTCCCGACCGCCATGCCCGACACACGCTCCACCCGCTTCGCACTGTCTGCCGACGACCAGGCGGTGCTTGAGGCAGCCGACCGTTTCGCGCGCAAGGAGCTCGCGCCGCTGTCGCGCCGCATGGACGACGAGGAGTGGTGGCCGCCCGAGGCCTTCGCCAAGATCGGCGCGGCCGGCTTCATGGGGGCCACGGTGCCGCCCGAGTACGGCGGCGCCGGCATGGACCTGTTCGCCTCGGGCCTGGTCTGCCAGGCCTTCGCACGCTGGAATCCGGCCATGGCCCTGTCCTGGGCGGCACACGACAACCTGTGCGTCAACAACATCTTTCGCAACGCCAGCGAAGCGCAGCGCCGCCAGTACCTGCCGGGGCTGTGCAACGGCACGAAGATCGGCGCGCTCGGCCTGACCGAACCCGGCGCCGGCTCCGACGCGCTGGGCAGCATGCGCACCACGGCGCGCCGCGACGGCGACCACTTCGTGCTCAACGGCGGCAAGCTCTACATCACCAACGGCCCGGTCGCCGACGTGCTGCTGGTGTATGCCAAGACCGCGCCCGAGCGCGGCGCCAAGGGCATCTCGGCGTTCATCGTCGAGAAGGACTTCCCGGGTTTCAAGGTCGCACAAAAGCTGGTCAAGATGGGCTTTCGCGGCAGCCAGACCGGCGAGCTGGTGTTCCAGGACTGCCGCGTGCCCGCGGCCAACCTCGTCGGCGCCGAGAACGAGGGCGTGAAGATCGTGATGAGCGGGCTGGATCTGGAACGCGCCCTCGTCGCCGAACTGTGCGTGGGCATCGCCGAGCGTGCGCTCGAGCTCAGCGTCGAGTTCGCCAAGACCCGCGTGCAGTTCGGCAAGCCGATCGGCAGCTTCCAGATGGTGCAGGCGCTGCTGGCCGAGATGTACACCGAGACCGAGGCCATGAAGACCCTGGTCTGGCGCACGCTGGCCGAGGTCAACGAGCTCGAGATCGGCGGCGGCGGCCGCGGCGAGGCCCACAAGCTCACCGCCGCGTCGATCCTGTTCGCGGGCGAGGCCTGCAACCGTGTGCTCAACAAGGCCGTGCAGGTGCACGGCGGCGGCGGGTACATCTGGGAGTCGGAGATCAACCGCCTGTTCCGCTGCATCAAGATCCTCGAGATCGGCGCCGGCACTTCGGAAGTGCGCAAGATCATCATCGCCGAAGAACTGCTGAAGGGCTGACGCCCCCCTGAACCGCGGCCGATGCAGGCCGCGGCCGTGAACCCACAGGATGGAAACAGATGCAAGCGACGACTGCGACCCGGTTCGAGCGGCAAGGCGCCACGGCGTGGATCACGCTGGACCGGCCCGACGCGATGAACGCCCTGTCGGACACGATGTGCAGCGAATTGCTCGCCGCCCTCGAACAGATCGAGCGTGACCCGGAAATCCGCGTGCTGGTGCTCACCGGTGCCGGACGCGCATTTTGTGCCGGCGCCGATCTCAAGGGCGTGTTCGAGAACGCCGGCTCCGGGCCCGTGGCGGACGATCCGATGAGCGCTTTCCTCGATCTCATCGCCGGCATGATCGAGCGCCTGCGCGCCCTGCCGAAGCCGACTATTGCGGCGCTCAACGGCCTGACCATGGCCGGCGGGCTGGAGCTGGCGATGGCCTGCGACCTGATCATCGCCGCCGACAGCGCACGCATCGGCGACGCACACGCCAACTTCGGCGTCTTCCCTGGCGCCGGTGGCGCGGCCGTGCTGCCGCGGCGCATCGGCCCCACCGCCGCCAAGTACCTGCTGTTCACCGGTGACACCCAGAGCGCGGCGGAGCTGGTGCCGCTGGGCCTGGTCAACCGCGTGGTGCCCGACCTCGATCTCGTGGCCGAGGTCGACAAGCTGGCCAGGCGCATCGCCGCAAAGAGCCCCCTGGTGCTGCGCCGGATGAAGCAGGCCGTGGCCGACGGCCTGGAGCAGCCGCAGGCCGCGGCGCTTCGGCTGGAGCGCCTGGTTCTGGACGCGCACCGCCATTCGCACGACATGCGCGAAGGCCTCGCGGCCTTCGTCGGCAAGCGCAAGCCCGAGTTCAAGGGCTACTGAACTGCAGCGATCCACCGGAGCCCACCCCATGAGCAGCCCACAACCCGCGGTGTACGTTGCCGGCGTCGGCATGACGCCGACCGGCAAGTTCCTCGACCTCAGCATCAAGCAGCTGACGGCCGAGGCGGTGACCGCCGCACTGGTCGACGCCGGCCTGCAGGCTGCCGACATCCAGAGCGCCTTCTTCTCCAACGCCACCCAGGGCGCGCTCGAAGGGCAGACCATGGTGCGCGGGCAGATCGCGCTGCGCTCGATGGGCATCGAATCGATCCCGGTCTACAACCTTGAGAACGCCTGCGCCAGCGCCAGTTCGGCTTTCAACCTGGCGGTGCAGTACGTGCGTTCCGGCGAAGGCGACATCGCGCTGGCGGTCGGCGCCGAGAAGATGTTCAGCACCGACAAGGCGAAGATGTTCGGCGTGTTCGACGGCGCCTGGGATCTGCAGACGGTCGAGGCCAACAAGCGCACCCTGCTGGCCATGGGCGAAGGCATCGAGCCGCCCGAGGGCAGCACGTCCAAGGCGCCGTACAGCTTGTTCATGGACATCTACGCCGCGTTCGGCCGTTTCCACATGCGCGAGTTCGGCAGCACGCAACGCCAGTTCGCGGCCGTCTCGGCCAAGAACCACGGCCACTCGGTGCACAACCCGCTGGCCCAGTATCGCAATGCCTACACCATCGACGAAGTGCTGGCCGCGCCGCCCATCACCTACCCGTTGACGTTGCCGATGTGCGCGCCGATCAGCGATGGTGCGGCGGCAGCGCTGGTCTGTTCCGAACGCGCGCTGGCGCGCCTGGCCGAGCGTCGGCGCGCCATCCGCGTCCTCGCCTCCGTCGTTGGCACCGGCAGCACGCGCCGTCCGCAGGACGTGGGCCAGCACGTCACCGCCAAGGCATCGAGGATCGCCTACGAACGGGCCGGCGTCGGTCCACAGGACATCTCGCTGGCCGAGGTCCATGACGCCACCGCCATCGGCGAGATCGTGCAGAGCGAAAACCTGGGCTTCTGCGAGTTCGGCGCCGGGGGCGCCCTCGCCGAGAGTGGGGCCACCACCATCGGCGGTCGCATTCCCATCAACACCTCGGGCGGCCTCGAATCGAAGGGCCACCCGATCGGCGCCACCGGCCTGGGCCAGCTGCACGAACTGGTGACGCAACTGCGCGGCGAGGCCGGCGCGCGTCAGGTCGCGGGCGCGCGGCTGGCCATCGCCGAAAACGGCGGCGGCATCTTCGGCATCGAAGAGGCGGTGTGCGCCATCACCATCCTCGGCCGCTGACCCGCGCGCGCCGCCTCGCTGCAACCGAACCTGCACCCAACGAATGAACTTCCTGCCCACCGAAGAACAACGCCTCGCCGTCGAAGGCTTCAACCGCTTTCTCGAGACCAAGCTGCGCCCCATCGTGCAGCGCTACCAGCCCGACAAGCTGATCGAGAAGGAGCGCATGCTGGAGATCTTCCAGCTGATGCTGCCCTACGGCATGGGTGGCAACGGCATCATCGCCGAGAACCATGGCGGCCTGGGCATGCCGTGGCTGACCTACGCGCTGATGTACGAGCAGCTCGCGCGCGTCTCGGGCGACGTTGCCATCTCGCTACTGATCCAGCAGCTCGGCGCCTACTCGCTCGAGGTCTGCACCAACGAGGCGATGCGCGACAAGTACCTGCCGCGCATGCTGCGCGCCGAGATCATCGCCTGCAGCGGTATCAGCGAACCGGGGGTCGGCTCCAACGTGGCCGAGGTGACCTGCCGCGCGAAGAAGGACGGTGACCATTTTGTCGTCACCGGCGAGAAAACCTGGATCTCCAACGGCCACTATTCCGACTTCTGCATGGTCATCGTGCGCACCTCGGACGAAGGCGCCAAGGGCCTGTCGATGCTCCTGGTCGACCGCGCCGAGCACGGCTACGAGAGCCGCAATATCGACAAGCTGGGGCTCAACAGCACCTCGACCGCGCAGCTGTTCTTCGATGGTGCGCGCGTGCCCGCCGGCAACATGCTGATCGCGCCCGGCGCAGGGCTGAAGAACACGCTGGTGCTATTCGAGAAAGCACGGCCGATGGTCGGCCTGACCTCCGTGGGCATCGCCCAGGCGGCGCTCGACAAGGCGGTGGCCTACGCCAAGGAGCGTCGCCAGCACGGCAAGCCGATCGGCGCCCATCAGCTCATCCAGGGCATGCTGGCCGAGGCCGCGATCGAACTCGACGCGGCCAAGCTGCTGGTCTACCGCGCCTTCAACCTCATCGACCACGGCGTGCGCTGCGAGGTCGAGAGCGCGATGGCCAAGTGCTACGCCACCGAGATCGCGGTCGACGTGGCCTCCAAGGCGGTGCAGATCCACGGCGGCAACGGCATCACCAAGGACTTCGGCGTCGAGTTGCTGTTCCGCAATGCTCGCATGATGACCATCCCGGACGGCACGACCGAGATTCAGAAACTCATCATCGGCCGCGCCCTCACCGGGCTCAACGCCTTTTCATGACCTTGACTCCGACCATGGCCACGTCCACGACGAGCAGCGCAGCCAGCGCCGCGCCCGTTCTCCGCGCCGAGGGCATCACGCTGCGCTTCGGTGGTGTCACCGCACTGTCCGATGTCAGCATCGAGGTCCGGCCCGACGAGATGCTGGCGATCATCGGCCCCAACGGTGCCGGCAAGAGCTCGCTGCTCAACGTGCTGAGCGGCTTCTACCGCCCGCAGCAGGGCCGTGTGCAGTACGAAGGCCGCGATCTGCTGGGCCGGGCCGTGCACGCCATCGCCCGCGACGGCGTGGTGCGCACCTTCCAGGGCACGCACCTCTTCTCCAACATGAGCGTGCTCGACAACATCCTGATCGGGCGCTTCAGCCACATGCGTTCCAGCCTCGCCCAAGCCTTCTTCTACTTCCCCTGGACCCAGCGCGAGGAAGCGCGCCACCGCGAGGTGGTCGAGAACATCGTCGAGTTCCTGGAGATCGAGAACATCCGCCACCAGCCGGTGGGCTCGCTCGGCTACGGGTTGCGCAAGCGCGTCGACCTCGGCCGGGCGCTGGCCATGGAACCCAAGGTGCTGCTGATGGACGAACCCATGGCCGGCATGAACACCGAGGAGAAGGAAGACCTGGCCCGCTTCATCATCGATGTGCGCGAGGCCAGGCGCATCCCCGTGGTGCTGGTCGAGCACGATATGGGCGTGGTCATGGACCTGGCCGACCGTGTGGCCGTGCTCGACTTCGGGTGCAAGATCGCTGACGCCACGCCGGCCCAGGTGCAGGCCGACCCCGCCGTGATTCAGGCTTACCTGGGTGCGGCCGCATGAGCGGCGCCACGACGACCCTGGCCAAGCAGGCTTCGCCACCCGCGCCGGCGGCCACGACGCACGCGAGCGCCGTTGCCGCCACCGGCGTCGCGCTGCGCACCCTGCCGCAGACGCTTCTCGCACACGCCCGCACACAGCCGGGGCGGCTGGCGCAGCGCGTCAAGCGCAAGGGCATCTGGCGCGAGTACGACTTCGCCCATGTGATGGAGCAGGTGCGCAGCCTTGCCCTGGGTGCCGCCGCGCTGGGCCTTTCTCGCGGCGACACCGCGGTCGTGATCGGAGAGAACGAGCCCGAGCACTACTGGGCCGTGTTCGCGGCCCAGTCGCTGGGCGCCAAGACGGTGTCCGTCTATCCCGACGCCACCGCCGAGGAATTGCACTACCTGTGCCAAGACTCGGGCGCCAAGTTCATCTTCGCCCAGGACCAGGAGCAGGTCGACAAGGCGCTGGCGGTGGCGCCCCGGCTGCCGGACATCTTCGGCATCGGCTACTGGGACGACTCGGGCATGTGGTCGTATCGGCATGACCTGCTGCACGCCTTCGACGCCCTGCTGGCAGCGGGCCGCGATGAACACCGCCGCCACCCGCAGCGCTACGAGCGCGAGGTCGAGGCCGGCGGCCTCGACGACCTGGCGCTGCTGACCTACACCTCGGGCACGACCAGCAAGCCGAAGGGCGTGATGATCAGCCACCGCTGGCTGATCGACAACGCCGCCCGCATGCGCAGCGCGCTGCCGATCGAGCCCGGCATGGAGTACCTGTCGTACACGCCGCTGGCCTGGATCACCGAGCAGCTGCTGGGCGTGACGCTGGGGCTGACGCTGCCGCTGGTGGTCAACTTCCCCGAGGGGCCCGACCAGGTCCTGCCCAACCTTCGCGAGCTGGCGCCGCACATGGTGCTGTTCGGCCCACGCCAGTGGGAAAGCATCGCCGCCACCATCGAGGCCCGCATGCTGCATGCCGGTGCGCTGGCGCGCGGCCTCTACCGCTGGGGCGTGCGCATCGGCCACCACGTGCACGTGGCCAGGCTCGAAGGCCGACCGGCGCCTGCGCTGTCGCGGCTGCTGCTGCCGCTGGCCGAGCTGCTGACGCTGCATGCCGTGCGCGACCAGTTCGGCTTCCTGCGCTCGAAGATCGCCGTCTCCGGCGGCACGGCGATGGCGCCCGACGTGTTCCGCCTCTTCCACGCCCTCGGTGTCCCGCTGCGCAACCTCTACGGCTGCTCGGAGTTCGGGCTCATCGCCGGCCACCGCGGCGAGCGCTACGACCTCGAAACCGTGGGCCCGCTGCTCGACGTGGATCCCGCCTTCGGCGCGCCGCTGGAAGCCCGCATCGAGGCCGGCGGCGAACTGCTGCTGCGCGGCGGCACCGGCTTCCTGGGCTACTGGCACAAGCCCGACAAGACGGCGGCACTCGACCGCGACGGCTGGTTCGCCAGCGGCGACGCGGTGCGCCGCACCGAGCGCGGCGAGATCGTGTTTCTCGACCGCGTCGAGCACCTGGTCAAGCTGGCCAGCGGCCACCCCTACCCGCCGCAGTTCATCGAGACGCGGCTGCGCTTCTCGCCCTTCATCAAGGACGTGATGGTGCTCGGCGACGCCACCCGGCCCTGGGTCGGCGCGCTGATCAACATCGACATGGGTGTGGCCGCCCGTTGGGCCGAGGAGCGCCGCATCGCGTTCTCCACCTTCACCGACCTGTCGCAAAGGCCGGAGATCCGCGCCCTGGTGCGCGACGAGATCGCGCGCATCAACACCCTGCTGCCCGAGGGCTCGCGCGTCGTGCGCTTCGCCAACTTCCCGAAGGAACTGGACGCCGACGAGGGCGAACTCACCCGCACCCGCAAGCTGCGCCGCGAGTTCCTGGAGCAGCGCTACCAGGCGCTGATCGCGGGCCTGTACGCGGGTGCAAACGACATCGATTGCGCGATCGCGATCACCTACCAGGACGGTCGCCAGGGCGAGCTGCGCGCCACCGTGACCGCCACCGACATCAGCAAGGCCGGCCCGCGATGATCATCGAGTTCTTCAACTACGCGCTCAACGGCGCCCTGCTCGGCCTGCTGTACTCGCTGGTGGCGATGGGCTTCGTCGTCATCTACCGCGCCAGCAAGGTCTTCAACATGGCTGTCGGCGAGATGCTGGTCGTCGGTGCCTTCCTGGTCTGGTGGGCCGTGCAGTCGCGCGGCATGCACCCGGCCCTGGGCATCGGGGTGGCGCTGGCGATTTCGGTGCTGATCGGGCTGGCGATCGAACGCCTGCTGTTCCGCCGCCTGATCGGCGAGTCAGTATTCTCGATGATCATGGTCACCATCGGCCTGCTGATCCTGATGCGCGGCTTGGTGCTGCTGATCTGGGGCCCGCAGGAACGCCAGTTCCCGGCCATCATTCCGCTCGCGCCGCTGATCGTCGGCGAGCTGATCGTGCCGCGCTCGCTGGCGGCCGGCGGCATCATCGCCGTGGTCTGCGCCGCCGGTCTGCACTGGTTCTTCAACCGCAGCCGCGCCGGCCTGGCCATGTCGGCGGTGGCCGAGGACCACCAGATCGCGCTGGCCATGGGCATCAGCGTGCGGCGTTCGATCGCCTTCGCCTGGGCGTTGGGCGGCGTGCTCTCGGTCATCACCTCGATGGTCTACCTGAGCGGCAAGTCGCTGACCTTCCTGTCGTTCGAGATCGGCTTCGCGGCATTGCCCGTGGCGCTGCTGGCCGGGCTGGAATCGATCGGCGGGCTGCTGCTGGCCGGCATCATCGTCGGCGTCGTGCAAGGCCTGACCGCCGCCTACATCGACCCGCTGATCGGTGGCAACGCCGCCGCGGTGGTGCCCTACATCTTCATGCTGGTCGTGCTCATCGTCCGGCCCACCGGCATGTTCGGCTGGAAACGCATCGAAAGAGTCTGAAACCCATGGACCCCTCCGGCATTTTCTCCACCAGCTACGCGAGCGACAGCGCGCTCGTGCGCACCCGTGCCCAGTGGCTGGCCCTGGCGCTGTTCGGCGCCGCGCTGCTGCTCTACCCCTGGCTGGCCTCGCCGCGGCTGGTGGCGGTGGCCAACCTGATGCTGGTCACTTCCATCGTCGTGGTCGGGCTGCAGATCACCACCGGCTACGCCGGGCAGATCAACCTCGGCCAAGCCGCCTTCATGGGCGTGGGCGCCTATGGCGCCAGCGTCGTGGAAGTCAAGTTCGGGCTGCCGTTCTGGATCGCGGTGCCGGCGGGCGGTGTGCTGGCGGCGCTGGCCGGCTGGGCCTTCGGGCTGACGGCCGCGCGCATCAAGGGCTTCTACCTCGCGCTGACCACCATCGCAGCGCAGTTCCTGTTCGTCTTCGTGGTGCTGAACCTGCCCTCATCGTGGCTCGGTGGTGTCAACGGTTTCAGCCTGCAACCGGCGCGGCTGGGCCCGCTGGTGTTCGACACCGACCGCGCGCTGTACTACCTGTTCCTGTTCAGCACCGCGGTGATGGTGTTCGGCGCTTTCGGCATCCTGCGCAGCCGGCACGGCCGCGCCTTCGTGGCGGTGCGCGACGACGACGTGGCCGCCGGCATGATGGGCATCGACGTTCCCGGCACCAAAGCCCGCGCCTTCGTGCTCGGTGCCTTCTACGCCGGCATCGGCGGCGCGCTGTGGGCCTACCAGATCCGCTTCGTCTCGGTCGACCAGTTCACGCTGTTCAACTCGATCTGGTTCATCGCCATGATGATCGTCGGCGGGCTGGGCTCCATCGTCGGCGCGCTGATCGGCACGGTACTGATCCGCATCGTGCAGGAGAGCATCACCACCCTGGGGCCCGATCTCATCGAGTTCATCCCCACCCTGAGCAGCGACATCGTGTTCGCCAGCATGAACGTGTTCCTGGGCCTGGTCATCACCGGTTTCCTGCTGCTCGAGCCCAAGGGCCTGATGCACCGCTGGAACATCTTCAAGGCGACCTATCGACTCTGGCCCTTCCCGCACTGAAGCCACCCCTTCCCGACCCCCACCTCCGAGGAGACAACCCCATGCAACGACGCCCCTTCCTGACCTGCGCCACCGCTGCCGCCTGCGGCCTGCTGCTGAGCACCGCCGCGCACGCCCAGACCACGATCAACGTGGCCGCGCTGGCCGATTTCGCCGGCCCCTATGCCAACGTGATGAACGACATGCAGGGCGGCCGGCTGGCGGTGCTCGACTGGTGGAACAAGGAGGTCGGAGAGAAGCTCAAGGTGCGCATCGCCGTCAAGACCTACGACACGCGCTACGACGTGGCGCAAACGGCGAGCCTGTGGCCCGGCATCAAGGCCGAGCTCAAGCCAGCCCTGGTGCTGGGCCTGGGTGGCCCGGACGCGGCGGCCTTGCAGCAGCGGCTGCCGGAAGACAAGGTGCCGATGCTGTTCGGCACCGCGGCCTACGGCTTCGGCTGGAAGCCCGGCCAGTGGGCGCTCAACATCCGCCCGACCTACGCGCACGAGGCGGCTGGCTTCGTGGAGTGGTTCCGCGCCACCAAGCTGGAAGGCAAGCGCCCGGTGAAGGTGGCGATCATCACCTCCGAAGCCACACCGGCCTACGCCGACATGGCCAAGGGCTTGCAGAGCTACGCCAAGGCGCACCCGGACAAGGCCACCTTCGTCGAGGCCATCTGGACCGAAGTGCAGCCGGCCGACCTGACGCTGCAGGTGCGCCGCCTGGCCAACGCCGGCACCGACGTGATCGTCATCCAGACCAACACCGCGCAGGCCGTGGCCACCAAGCGTGCGCTGCAGGCGCTGGGCAAGAACATCCCGATCATGCTGTCGCTGCACAACGGCGTGGCGGGATCCTCGCGCGCGCTGGGCGACGCCAACGGCTTCGCCGGTGACTTCGAGGTCGGCGCCATCGCGGATGCCAGCGAGGACGACACCACGGCCCGCAAGTTCTACCGCGTGCTGCAGGACAAGCACGGCCTGAAGTCGGGCTGGAACGCCATGACCATGATCGGCCTCGGCCAGACCATCGTGGCGGTACGCGCGATCGAGGCCGCGGTCAAGGCCAAGGGCGCCGACAAGGTGACCGGCGAGGCCGTGCACGCCGCGTTGCTGGCCGTGCCGTTCACGTCCGCCGAGCTGATGGGGCTGCTGCCGGGCGTGGACTTCAGTGCCGACTCGCCCTTCCCCACCGGCAGCGCCAAGGTCAACGTGGCGACGATGAAGGACGGCAAGGTGGTTCGGGCCGCCGGCGACGTGGCCGTGCCCACGGTGCCGAAGTGGTGACGGACAGCAGCGAATCGGCCGCAGTGGAGGCGCGGCGCCAGGCCGCCAAGCAGGCGCCGGTGCTGCCTGCCCCCACCGCGGCGGGCGCGCTGCTGGCGTTGAGCAACGTCGAGGTGCTCTACGCCGAGGTCATTCTGGCGCTCAAGGGCGTGTCGATGCAGGTTCCACAGCGCGGCTGCGTCGCCCTGCTGGGCGCCAACGGGGCCGGCAAGAGCACCACGCTGAAGGCGATCTCGGGCGTGATCGACTCCGAGGACGGCCGCGTCTCGGGCGGCAGCATCACGTTCGAAGGCCAGCCGATCCGTGGCCGGGATTCGGCCGCCGTGGTGCGGGCCGGCCTGGTGCACGTGATGGAAGGCCGGCGCGTGCTGCCGCACATGACGGTGGAGCAGAACCTCATCATCGGCGGCCACATGTTCAAGGCCGCCGCCGCGATGCGCCAGGCGCTGGCCGCGGTGTACCAGGCCATCCCGCGGCTGGCCGACCTGCGCAAGCGCGTCGCCGGCTACCTCTCGGGCGGCGAGCAGCAGATGCT
>Ga0209883_1000103_pt1 | contig 21205 bp, 20 predicted proteins | sample GWRWT4_21May14_FD_187196 | JGI IMG/M metagenome (GOLD analysis project Ga0209883, IMG submission 187196) | Sand microcosm microbial communities from a hyporheic zone in Columbia River, Washington, USA - GW-RW T4_21-May-14 (SPAdes) (version 2) | ecosystem: Engineered > Artificial ecosystem > Sand...
CAGACAAAAAGCGAACACCCAAACGAGCTGCTGTTTTATCGTATGGGTGATTTTTATGAATTATTTTTTGATGATGCCAAAAAAGCGGCAAAATTACTCGATATCACGCTGACCTCACGCGGCAAAAGTGCAGGAGAACCCATTCCCATGGCGGGTGTTCCAGCACATGCGGCTGAAAACTATCTGGCAAAACTGGTCAAAATGGGTTTATCGGTCGCTATCTGCGAGCAAATTGGCGATCCAGTAAACAGCAAAGGCCCTGTCGAACGTAAAGTGGTTCGCATTATTACGCCTGGCACAGTGACTGACGAAGCCTTGTTAGACGAGCGCAACGATAATGTCCTTTGCGCTATCACCTACTCACAGCAAGGTTCATCAACCGAGGGCATTTATGGTGTTGCTTGTATCGATCTCAGTAGCGGTCAATTTACAGTACTTGAAACAACCGAATTGACTCATGTGCTAGCCGAGATTGAACGCTTAAAACCTTCCGAGTTACTTATTTCAGAAAACTCCAGCCCGCTTGCGCAATTCAAAAATTATCCTGGACTACGTAAACGAGCAGAATGGGAGTTTGATCTTGAATCAGCCAATCGCTTACTGAACCAACAATTTGGTACCAAAAATCTAGCCGGATTCGGGGCTGACATACTCAGCGCCGGCATTGAGGCGTGTGGCGCTTTGCTACAGTACGTGCGTGAAACGCAAAAAACCACCTTGCCTCACATTCAAACTCTCTTGGTGCTTCACTCTAACGCTTACGTGATGCTCGACGCAGCAACGCGTCGCAATCTTGAGATAACACATAATCTCAAAGGAGGGAGCGAGAACACCCTCGCATCGGTGCTTGACCGCGCTCAAACGTCCATGGGCAGCCGTATGTTAAGGCGATGGTTAGGGCAGCCTATTACGGATCATGATCAACTCAAGAACAGACAAGACGCCATCAGTGAATTACTTGCTGATTATCACTATGAAAACTTTCAAGCACCGCTCAAACAAGTGGGCGACATGGAACGTATCGTGGCGCGTATTGCCTTGCGAACATCGCGTCCGCGAGATCTTATTCGCCTGCGGGAAGCCTTTTCCGCATTGCCCTTATTACAAGAACAACTCACCCCATATACAGCACAACTTCTGCGCGAGTTAAAGACCCATATCCAGGAGTTTCCCGATCTGAACACATTATTACACCAGGCTATTCACGACAATCCACCCAGCACGACCCGAGAAGGCGGCATTATCAAACAGGGTTTTGATAACGAACTGGATAAGCTGCTAACACTGAAAGAGCACTCAGGTGATTTCCTGGTGCAACTCGAAGCGCGTGAACGCGAACGCTGCGGCTGCAGCACTCTTAAAGTGGGGTACAACCGTATTCAAGGTTATTTTATTGAAGTCAGTCGCTCACAGGCTCATAACATGCCGGCTGATTACGTGCGCCGGCAAACCCTAAAAGGGGTTGAGCGCTATATCAGTCCCGAACTAAAAGTATTTGAGGAGCGCGCACTGAGCGCTAACAGTCAGGCTCTGGCCAGGGAGAAGCAACTCTATGAAGAAATTCTGGATCAATTAGCCTCACAGTTGCACAACTTACAATTAAGCGCCCGTGCCCTCAGTGAACTCGATGTGCTGTGCACGCTGGCAGAACGTGCCGAGACACTTAATTTATGCCGCCCACAACTCAGTCAATCCCCCGGCATTCAAATCACAGGCGGACGACACCTTGTTGTCGAACACGTGCTTGACCATAAATTCGTTCCCAATGATCTGCATCTTCATGATAACCGTCGGATGCTCCTGATTACCGGCCCTAACATGGGAGGAAAATCCACCTATATGCGACAAACAGCCCTGATCGCACTCCTCGCTTATATTGGCAGCTATACGCCAGCCGACGCTGTGGAGATAGGCCCTTTGGACCGTATCTTTACCCGCATTGGCTCATCGGACGATCTCGCCGGTGGACGCTCAACCTTCATGGTGGAAATGACAGAAACCGCTAACATCCTGAATAACGCCACAAACAATAGCCTGGTATTAATGGACGAAATAGGTAGAGGCACCAGCACCTTTGATGGCCTATCCCTTGCGTGGGCGGCTGCATCTTACCTGGCCGAAGAACTGCACTCTTTTGTGCTTTTTGCCACCCACTATTTTGAACTCACGCTACTGCCTGAAACCATTTCAAATACCGCAAATGTCCATCTTAATGCCTCTGAGCATGGGGAAGAGATTATATTTCTACACAAAGTCAAAGAAGGTCCAGCCAGTCAAAGTTATGGTCTGCAAGTAGCCCGGCTGGCCGGCATTCCCACCTGCGTCATAGAAGTAGCTAAAAACAAACTGTCCCAACTGGAACAACAAGAATTGATTCATACAAAACGCAATACAGCTCCATTGCAAGCTGATCTGTTTCTCAATCTGCCTGAAATGAATCCTGCGCTTGATCTACTCCACACCTTAAATCCCGATGACATAAGTCCCAAGCAAGCCCTTGAGACTTTGTATACACTGAAAAAACTGGCACAAATCTAAAACGCTTGTGCAAAATTGCCACATAGGCACAAATTCTTTAGACTATCGCACCCTGCTATACCACCAACTAAACTGCCAGCTAAACTAGCAACTCGCCCGAGTTGCTACAGATAGATTACTCACCAAAATGGAGAACAACGATGACATTCGTGGTAGCCGAAAATTGTATTAATTGTAAATATCTCGATTGCGTTGAAGTTTGCCCAGTAGATTGTTTTTATGCAGGCCCGAATTTTCTTGTCATCCACCCGGATGAATGTATTGATTGCGCTCTATGTGAGCCCGAATGTCCGGCTAACGCTATTTTTTCTGAAGATGAATTACCTGATGATCAACAGCAATTTCTGGCGCTCAACAAAGAACTCGCTGAAATATGGCCAAATATCACCGAAAACACGGGCGCACTTCCAGACGCTGAAACGTGGGATGGCGTTGAGGGGAAAATCAAACATCTAAAAAGATCGTAGTTTGTACTTGTCGTCACACTTTAAGCACAAATAAAAAGGGCTCCAATCTTGCGACTGAAGCCCTTTCTAAGCCTGACTTATAGACATCCATGACTAGCTGTCATCCTTGGTGATCATCCTTTATAGCTAATCCTTCAGCTTATCTCCCTGATATCTATCCCTATAGCATCCTGCTAACTAACACTCCTGTCTGAACATCCTGCTCAACACATATCCGTGTATGTTAACCGCATCCTGCGATCATTTCCGTTAAAAGACAACGTCCTGTTGGCTTCGTTTCTTTGGACCTCTTGTCCAAGAAAGACTTCCCTAATCCCGGCAAATATCACCTGAGACTATAAATAAAGGTAGAACATATAAAAAATTCTGCAAGAATTTGTTACCAACAAAGTTACGATTTTTCTATTGTGCTCTAACTTCATTGAAGAGCGGAGCGTTTCTATCTTTATTATTATTTTCCTTAAAAACAGGTTTCCTACCTTCACTGCATTGAGTCACATTCAACTGACGTACTCCGTAGCGCAAGCATCCTAGCTATTCGACTTCCTGTCGCGTTGTGAGACTTTAGCAAAATATTATGATCAAACAAGTAGATCAGAACACACAAGATTTTTTCAAAAATAACGCATAGAAAATTAACCGAACAATTTCAATTGCTTAAAATTCAATCCCGGCCTATTTAGCTATTTATCCACAATAACTAACTCGCTCTTCCTACATCGTTGTAAGACATTTCCTACACCCAAAAGTACGATTTCTGCCAAAGGTCTTTTCAGCACGATAGGCGCTGACGAGGCAAACACATACGCAAGTTGCAACCATCAGAAAAACCGGCAATCTCATTAGGACCGGGGTGCTGAATTAACGAAAGAAAATAGAAGCGGGATAAAACCTAAGAAGGGAAAAAAACGTGTTTATTACCAACCAATGCTGCAACATTGACCCGATATAACATAAATTCGTTACAATAAACGATATAAAGGGTCAGTCAAAACAACACTACAGAGCCACATGCAAATTTGGTTTTCAACTGGATACTGTTCTTTTAATGACTGAACAGCGTTTCACTCGAAAGACCATTTTCTTCTAAAATATCGCGCAAACGCTTAAGTGCTTCAACTTGTATCTGGCGAACACGCTCCCGCGTCAGACCAATTTCACGACCTACATCTTCCAGCGTGCTGGTTTCATAACCCCAAAGACCAAAACGTCTCGCCAACACTTCGCGCTGTTTCGTAGGCAACTGTGAGACCCAATAATCGAGATTATTTTTTAAATCATCCTCTTGCAAGGCATCCTCAGGATCTGATGCTTTATGATCTGCCAGTGTATCAAGGAGTGATTTATCAGAATCCGGGCCTACAGGCGTATCTATCGACGTAATCCGCTCATTCAGACCCAGCATTTTTTTGACGTCTTCAACCGGCTTATCAAGCAAATTAGCAATTTCCTCGGGAGACGGCTCATGATCAAGCTTCTGAGTTAACTCTCTGGCGGCCCGAAGATAAACATTAAGTTCTTTGACGACATGAATTGGCAAACGAATCGTACGCGTTTGATTCATAATAGCGCGCTCAATTGTTTGTCTGATCCACCATGTGGCATAAGTAGAAAAACGAAAACCACGCTCCGGATCAAATTTTTCTACCGCGCGGATCAGTCCCAAATTGCCCTCTTCAATAAGATCAAGCAAAGACAAACCCCTATTGACATAACGACGCGAAATTTTGACAACCAAACGCAAATTACTCTCTATCATTCGCTTTCGGGCACTTTCGTCACCTTTAAGTGCTCGTCGGGCAAAGTAAACTTCCTCTTGCGGGCTCAGAAGAGGAGAAAACCCGATTTCATTAAGATAAAGCTGCGTAGCATCAAGAGACTTTTGTATTTCTAATTCGTCAACTCCAACTGCTCGACCTCGACCTCGACCACGCCCTCTTTTAATCTCAATCTCAGACGATGTATCCACACTGTCTATACTTAAATCTTGCTCATCAGTCAAAAGACCTACCGCATCAAACAGGATTGCATTATCGCCGCTCTCAAATTCAGCAACAAAATGCTTATCATCTGCCTCCAGTTCAAATCCGGTAATTGCAATTTCCATTTCTTCTATATTGTTATGAGTTTCCATTTCATTTTGCATGACAGACCTTCCTATTATTGGCAATTTGCGCTTTAAAACAATGAACAAGAATACATATTAACATCGAAATATTTTTGTTTTATTTCACCCGATACCTTTAAGTAAGCCGTTATATCTACATCTTTTCTTTCGGAAAATAACGCAAGGGATCAACCAGCATACCTTTATGCCGTATTTCCAAGTGCAATTTAGGCTGACTGGTACCACTTGAACCAAGCTCAGCAATTTTCTGGCCAGCTTTAACGTAATCATTTTCTTTGGAAATCAGCTTACTATTATGTGCATATGCGCTTAAAAATTCGCCATCATGCTCAATAATAATCAAGTTACCGTAACCGACGAGCCCTCCTCCGCTGTATACAACCCGTCCACTTGCGGCAGCTCTGACTGGACTCCCATACTTGCCAAAAATATCCACGCCGTTACGCTCTATTTTTCCAGCTGAGTACCTGGAAACAATTCTTCCTTCACACGGCCAAAGCCACACACGAGCATCATTCCGATTCACGGGAGTCAAAATACGCTCACTACGACTGTTAGACTGGGAGGCAGCGGACTTTCTGATTATTTGTTTCGATTTATCGTATTCTCGTTCCCTGTTATTAGCTATGTTGTTATTGTTATTTTTTGTTGCAAAACTTCTTTCTATTGTGCCACTACGCAATCGCAGGCTCTGCCCAGGATAAATGATAAAAGGTTCTGTGATGCCGTTTATCCTTGCCAGTTCCTGATAATCCTTTTGAAACCTCAAGGCCACCGAATATAACGTATCTCCTCTCCTCACCGTATAAGTCGAAGAGCGTGCATTAACATAAGTAACATTATTTACGGAAGCATGATGGTTATTAATGCATCCCGCAACAACAACGACAGAGATCACTACTGCAGCTTTGTAACACTTTTCTCTGACGTTAATTTGTCTCGAAATACCCATTACATCCAGAGAACCTCTATACCTACCCACCTCTTTCACAAGACGCAGACTTTACTTATAGCAGACTATTGCGAAATGTCTAAAAAAATACAAGATAAATTAAACCTGCTGTGTTCAGAATACTGTCAAGCGTCCCCCGACACCAGCGGTACAAAACGTACCCTTTCGATATCGCGATCCTCATAACCTTCTTCAGAGCGCACAATTAAATGTAAAGTCTGTTCATTTTTATCACCCACTGGAATCACCATACGCCCCCCTACCTTCAGCTGCACCAGGAGCTCTTCAGGAATTGACTCTGGGGCAGCGGTAACGATAATGCCATCATAAGGCGCATAAGTTACCCATCCCATGGCGCCATCAGCATGTTTAAACGAGACATTGTATTGTTTCAGCTGCTGCAAAAGCTGACGCGCACGAGCCTGCAAAGGCCTGATTCTTTCCACGGTATACAGTTTGTCAACCAAACGCGCCAAAACACTGGCTTGATAACCTGATCCTGTACCGATTTCCAGAACATTGTGCAAAGGACCCCCACCCAACAGGATTTCAGTCATTTTTGCCACGATGTAAGGCTGTGAAATGGTTTGATTAAAACCGATAGGCAAGGCCACATCCTCATAAACACGATGAGAGAGCGCCTCATCAACGAAGAGATGCCGGGGAGTATGTCGAATAGCATCAAGAACGGCGTTGTTTTGAATACCCCGCTCTTTGAGTCGAGTTACCAGCCGCTCACGCGCCCGACTGGACGTCATGCCTATCCCTTCTAGATCCTCCACCGTCACTCCCATAACATCTCCCCCCATTTCATGGGACTAACATTGAAAACCATTGAGCCACTCTGTCAGTGCGCCAAATTCTTCGTAATAGGACATGTCTGCTCGAAGAGGCGTAATAGACACATAACCTTCTTTAATCGCGTAAAAATCCGTACCAGGCCCTGCATCCAGTTCCTCACCCGCCGCACCAATCCAGTAATGCGTTTGTCCACGCGGATCCTGTATTTCAACAACATCTTTGGCAGGGCCTCGATGACCCAGGCGTGTCACCGCCAGACCTTTGATTTTATTTATAGGTCCAGGAGGGATGTTAATATTCAATACCGTATTCGACGGCAAACGGGAACTCGCCAAGGCTTCGATTAAACGACGCGTAATCATTGCTGCCTCATGAAAGTTTTCTGCCTGTTTATCTACCATAGACACAGCAAATGAGGGCGCTTTTAAAAAACGTCCCTCCATTGCGGCAGCAACTGTGCCCGAATAGAGCACGTCATCTCCCAAATTGGCGCCAATATTAATACCCGATACAACGACATCCGGTGTGAAACCCAGCAAACCATTCAAGGCCAGGTGAACACAATCGGCAGGCGTGCCGTTTAATGCAATAAACCCATTTTTCAGTCGTTTAGGGCGTAATGGTTTTTCCAACGTTAATGCATGGCTAAAGCCACTGCAATTTGCCTCCGGTGCCACTACATGGATATTGCCAATCTCACTTAAAATTTCGGCATGCGCATGCAGGCCTGGTGAATTCACTCCATCATCATTACTTAACAATATTTCCACTGTTCACCTGGCAAATTATTTTGTTTCATGACAAGGCATCAAGCATGTTGCGTTTTTCGCGCGCTCATGCTGACGTAACAGACAGTAGTTCTTGCAGTACCACGGTGGCAAAACCGCCACGCGTCAATTTGAACGTCAGCACGAGCTGATCCTCTTCAGCAAACGCCCATTCCAGATCATCAACAAGTAAGCGCAAGCTGCGTCTTTGCAGCACTAAATCATTTTTCTCCAACGCAACGCAGAATGGACGAAAATCTTCTAACACTTTGCGCTCAATAGCAAGCGACTCCAACTGTGGTTGAACGCCGTCCTTACCCCACAGCGGTCCCGTCGGGTGAAGTCCTCGTGCGGCGACACGTTCGATAACACGTTCGTCCAGCCCATCAAAACAGAAAAAGCTCTGAGAACCGTCAATCTGCATTAAATCGCCCGGAAGCGACTGATTCCACGTTCCCTGCGCAACGCGTTCAGACAAAATACAGTTAAATAGAAGCGAACGCGCGGCCGAGTAGTATAAACCACGCTGATGACGATTATTCTTGCGCTGACCTTCTAGTAACAGACGCTCAGCTTCAAGCAGGTTTTGTCCCGCCAGCCCAAAACGCTGTTCACCGAAATAATTAGGCACGCCCTGGTTTTGTATCCACCGTAAACGTTGCTCCAGCGTACTCGGGTCGCCATGAAGCGCGGACACAACAATACGAAAATGGTTAGACTGATGCACCCCCCGACGTAGTTTTTTCTGGTGCCAGGTTTGTTCAATCACCTCGATGGAAGGTGAATTGATATCCGACCAACGCAGGTGTGTTCGTTTGGGCAAGTGCACACCGAACCATTGGGTAGTGACCGCATTACGGTCTTTCATACCCGAATAGGTAACAGCTTGTGCCGGCACGCCGGCAAATCGTGCTATTTGGCGTGCCACCGTTTCTGTATTTTCACCTTGTTTGCGAATTAATAAAAAACAATGCTCGCCCTCGCCGCTAGGGATAAAACCCAATTGCTCATCGACCTGAAAGTCCGAGAAATTGGCTCGTATCGTCCCCGACACGCCTGGCACATCCAAGGCCGTCGCAAAACCTTGTTTATATCGCTCAAGTAACAAATTAGCCTTCTTCGCGTTTATGAATTAAAACGACCGCATAGGCTGCAATGCCTTCCTGTCGGCCGGCAAAACCCAAGCCTTCCGTTGTGGTCGCTTTTACATTGATTTGCGAAACATCCACCTGCAAATCATGGGCAATATTTTGCTGCATTTGTTCAATGTAAGGCGCAAGTTTAGGTGCTTGCGCCACGATGGTCATATCGGCATTTTCTACACGATACCCTTGCTGTTGCAGCAAAGTCATTACATGCCGAAGCAGGTTGCGACTGTCTACTTTATGGTATTTTGCATCAGTATCAGGAAAATGACGGCCAATATCACCCAAGCCACACGCACCTAACAAAGCATCACATAAGGCATGCAGTAGAACATCGCCATCAGAGTGCGCCAAAAACGTTTTATGAAAGGGAATGGAAACCCCTCCCAGAACCAGGCAAGCACCCTCCATAAAACAGTGCACATCATAGCCTTGTCCGATACGCATCATTGCTCCATTCACGTAGAAATAATTACAAATTTAATAAGCCGACCAATCGGATTGTCGATCCAGATAGTACTGGGCTAATGCCAGATCTTCGGGATAGGTAATTTTAATATTGTCGCGCGCGCCAGACACCAGAAGGGGTGACAGGCCCACATGCTCAATGGCGGCAGACTCATCGGTAATAACCAAACCCTGATCCATTACAGAGCTCAGTGCCGACAATAAGGTGCTGAATCGAAACATTTGCGGCGTTAAGGCATGCCATAGGTTCTGCCGATTTACGGTTTCCACAACTTCCACGCTTGCATTGGATGTCACCTGGCCACGCTTCATCGTATCTTGCACTGGATGCGCCAGCAGCCCACCCACTGGATGATTTTTTACCGCATCCATTAACTGAGTTACATCACTGTGCCTGACACAAGGTCGGGCGGCATCGTGCACCAGTACCCAGTCATTCGCATCAGCGCATTGCTGCAAAAAACGCAAACCATTCAACACGGAATGCCCCCGCTCCATTCCACCGATCACTGTTTTTATTTTCTGATGTTGTTTTAACGCCATTGTGGGCCAATAAGGATCGTTTTCAGCGACCACAACGACGACCGATTCAACCCGCGCCATAGCCACCCACCGTTCAAGCGTGTGCTCAAGGATCGTTTTACCGGATAAAGACAGATACTGTTTCGGAACCGTTGTTCCCATACGTGATCCAAAACCGGCGGCTGGAATCACAACCCAATAACTTGGTGTTTTACTCAAGAACTACTCATCCTCTTTGTTTTTTTTATCGTCCACGACTAAATAAAAAGTTTCATTTTGCTTGATCATGCCCAGCTCAGTGCGTGCTCTCTGCTCAATCACTGCCATGCCTGACTTGAGTGCCAGCACTTCCTCCGCCAATGCCTTATTACGCTCAGCCAGGGATTCGTTCTCGCTACTACGTTGTTTTATTTGCGCATTCACCGATGCCAGGTTGGCTAGGCTGCCTTCATCTATCCACAGCCTGTACTGCAAATAAAGGATGATAATTGCCATCAATGCCATCAATGTTCGCCGGTAATTGAATTTCAGTATCACTTGAAGCGCTCCCTTCTGGCTCTGACAATCCATCCACTAAACTGTAGACGCGGCGACTATAGATATGCCACTCCACACATACAATGTGCGTCGTTTTATTCTAAAGAAACGCTCACAAAATCAGCTCTGCGCAATCTGCGCATTTAATCTGGAAAAACAAATAAACAAAACATCACGACACAATCGTTAGTGACCTTTGACCTTCCTGCTCATGATCTATTCAGCAGCCCTTAGCCCAAACGTTTGAACTCAGCCCGCCCACGATAAGGTGCCCGTCCTCCCAATACATCTTCAATACGCAGCAATTGATTGTATTTGGCAACACGATCAGAACGGCACAAAGAACCCGTTTTGATTTGACCGGCGGCCGTTGCCACCGCCAGATCAGCAATAGTGGTGTCTTCGGTTTCACCCGAACGGTGGGAAATCACTGCGGTATATCCCGCCTTTTGCGCCATGTTTATAGCATCGAGGGTTTCACTCAGACTACCAATCTGATTGAACTTGATCAGAATCGAATTGGCAATTTTTTTATCAATCCCTTCTTGCAGAATGGCGGTATTGGTGACGAATAAATCATCACCCACCAGCTGCACCCTGTGACCCAGTTTCTCCGTCAATAAGGCCCAGCCTTGCCAGTCGCTTTCATCCAGACCATCTTCGATAGATACAATGGGGTAACGGTCACAAAGATCGGCCAGGAAATCGACAAAACCGGCCGAGCTGAGGGTTTTATTTTCCCCTGCCAACACATACTGACCATTCTTGTAAAACTCGGAGGCGGCACAATCCAGCGCCAGGGTGACATCTTTACCCGGCACATAACCGGCATCAACGATGGCCTTCATAATCACCTTCAGCGCCGCTTCATTAGACGGCAAATCAGGCGCGAATCCACCTTCATCACCTACCGCCGTACTCAGACCTTGCGCTCGCAATTCCTTTTTCAGGGCATGGAAAATTTCCGCGCCACAGCGTAAGGCCTCAGCAAAATTTTTGGCCCCCACTGGCTGAATCATGAATTCCTGTATATCAACATTGTTATCGGCATGTTCGCCACCGTTGATAATATTCATCATCGGTACCGGCATGCTGTATTTATTTTGAGAACCATTGAGCTTGGCGATATGCTCGAACAACGCGATCTTTTGCGCAGCCGCAGCCGCCTTGGCAGCCGCCAAAGACACGGCCAGAATGGCATTCGCACCCAGCTTGGATTTATTACTGGTGCCGTCGAGTTGAATCATTTTGTTATCGAGTGCACGTTGATCCAGGCAATCCATACCCAACAGCGCCTGACGGATTTCACCTTTGACTATTGCCACCGCTTTAAGCACCCCTTTACCCAAATAACGGGATTTGTCGCCATCACGCATTTCCAGCGCTTCGCGTGAACCGGTAGAGGCACCTGAAGGCGCGCAGGCACTGCCTACCACACCCGATGCCAGTCTTACTTCCGCTTCAACAGTGGGATTCCCCCGCGAATCGAGTACCTCACGCGCATAGATGTCAACAATCTTCGTCATGTATTCAAACTCCAGTGGCTTAATTAAATGTGTGTTCGTCATCCCGCATCAGCAGGGACCTGAATAAGATAAAGATAGAATAAATTAACAGGTTTCGAGCGCAGGCAAACTTTTGATCAAGTCATCAACGGCTTTCATCTGTTGCAGAAAAGGCTCAAGCATCACCAAAGGCAAGGCACAAGGCCCATCACATTTAGCCTGACTGGGATCGGGATGCGCTTCCAGAAACAAACCGGCAATGCCTTGCGACAGACCCGCCCGCGCCAATTCGGTGACTGCCTCGCGCCGGCCGCCGGCAGACGTAGGTAAGCCACCCGGTTGCTGCAAGGCATGGGTCACATCAAAAATCACCGGATAACCAAAGGTTTTCATAATACGAAAACCCAGCATATCAACCACCAGATTGTTATAACCAAAACTGGTGCCGCGCTCACATAACATCAGGCGATGATGCCCCGCTTCTTCAAATTTTTTCAGGATATGGCCCATTTCCTGAGGCGATAAAAATTGTGCTTTTTTGATATTAATAGCTGCTTGCGTACTCGCCATGGCCAGCACCAAATCTGTTTGACGGGACAAAAATGCCGGCAACTGGATAACATCGGCCACCTCGGCTGCAGGTTGGCACTGATAGGGCTCATGCACATCGGTCAACACCGGCACACCAAAGGTGGTTTTGATTTCGTCCAGAATTTTTAAGCCTTCCTCCAGACCGGGACCACGAAACGAATGGATCGACGAGCGATTGGCCTTATCAAAAGAGGCCTTGAACACATAAGGTATGTTGAGTTTTGTTGTCACCTTCACATAAGCCTCAGCGACCTGCATCGCCACATCCCGCGACTCCAGCACATTCATGCCACCCATTAACACAAAGGGCTTGTCATTGTTGATGGCGATACGACCCAGTTCTATGGTTTTTTGTTTCATGTGTTCAGCATTGCCTGTAAAAAATAACCATTATTTTGCTTGTTTGGCGTGCGCAATGGCTGCTTGGATATAGCCACTAAACAAGGGATGTCCATCGCGTGGCGACGAGGTAAATTCCGGGTGAAACTGACACGCGACAAACCAGGGATGATCAGGAACTTCTATCATTTCCACCAGAGACCCATCCTGCGAACGCCCGGCAATCAGCAGCCCGGCTTTTTCCAGCTGAGGCACAAATTTGTTATTGACTTCATAACGGTGACGATGACGTTCGACGATCTGCTCCCGGCCATAGAGCGCACGTGATTTTGAACCTTCAAGCAGTCGACACACCTGCCCGCCCAAACGCATACTGCCACCCCGATCATCGTTGGCAGCGCGTACTTCCTTGTTGCCTTTGTCATCCACCCATTCAGTGATCAAACCGACCACAGGTTCAGGGGTATTGGGATCAAATTCGGTACTGTGCGCTTGTTTGAGCCCGGCGACATTACGGGCATACTCAATCACCGCCAGCTGCATACCAAGGCAAATGCCCAAATAGGGAATTTTATGTTCCCGCGCATATTGAATAGCGCGAATTTTCCCGGTGGTACCCCGGCTACCAAAGCCCCCCGGCACCAGAATGGCATCGAAGGGTTTTAACATGTCCACGCCTTTTTGCTCGATTTCCTCTGAATCCAGATAAGAAATATTCACCTGGGTACGGGTCGCAATGCCGGCATGATCCAACGCTTCATTCAACGATTTGTAGGCATCAACCAAATCAGTGTACTTGCCTACCATGGCAACACTGACCTGACCTTGCGGATGAAGTTTGGCATCGACTACCCTATCCCAATCGCTCAGATCAAGCGGATCACAGGCCAGCCCCAGTTTTTCCACCACCAGATCATCCAGCCCTTGCGCCGTCAGCATGGCGGGGACCGAATAAATGGTTTTGCAATCGAGTGCCTGAATGACCGCACGCTGTTCCACATCGGTAAACAGGGCGATTTTTTTACGTGAGGCCAGCGGAATTTCATGATCGGAGCGGCAAATCAGAATATCCGGCTGCAAACCAATGGAGCGCAGCTCTTTTACCGAATGCTGGGTAGGTTTGGTTTTGCTTTCACCGGCGGTAGAAATATAAGGCACCAGCGTTAGATGAATCAGCAAGGAACGCCCGAAACCCAGTTCCACCCGCAATTGACGCACCGCTTCCAGAAAAGGCTGGGATTCGATATCCCCCACAGTGCCGCCGATTTCAATCATGGCCACATCAACATCTTTGCCGACATTGAGAATCCAGTGTTTTATTTGATCGGTCACATGCGGAATGACCTGAACCGTGGCGCCGTTGTAATCCCCCCTGCGCTCCTTGCGAATCACCTCGGAATAGATACGACCACTGGAACAGCTGTTGGCCTTGGTCATTTTGACGCGCAAAAAGCGCTCGTAATGCCCTAAATCGAGGTCGGTTTCGGCGCCATCCTCGGTAACATAGACCTCGCCATGCTGATAAGGACTCATGGTGCCCGGATCAACATTGATGTAGGGATCGAGTTTTTGCATGGTGACTTTCAGGCCGCGCGACTCCAGCAAGGTCGCCAATGAAGCAGCGGTAATTCCCTTGCCCAATGAAGAAACTACACCACCTGTTACAAAGATATATCGGGTCATCAAGTTACCGTAAGCAATTAATAGCACATGGGAATTTCAAGAGGATCACTACTGCTGAGGCCTATAATCAAAACCAAAAACAGCCGGCGTAATGCGCGCCAAGGGTAGCAGAAAGCCCTCTTTAGCACAATAAAACCACAGTCTGACACACAATCCGCCTCATCGATGATTCCAGCAAAAGGCAAACCCGCCTTGGAGCATTAAACTGAAAAAAATCTGTCCCATATTGAGGCACAAATGTTGCTGTGAGTCATTCAAACAGAATCAAGGGGATTATCACATGCAGCCAGCCAGAATATTTAATAGCGCCTTTTTTATGCAGCCATCGGACAACGAACCCATCCGTTCTGTTGTTTCCGAGTCGGCACATGCCATCATTGTGGCGTGGTACGTCAAACCGGGACAAACGATTCTACCGCACACCCACCCTCAGGGGCAGGACACGTGGACAATTCTATCGGGCGAAGGGCGTTATTTCCTTGGCGCAAACGGTGCAAGCCAAACGATCCAGGCCGGTGATATCGTTGTCGCACGCGCAAATGATGTGCATGGTGTTGTTAATACCGGGAGTGAGCCATTGATGTTCGTTTCGGTAGTCTCCCCTGCTGACGCGGGATATCATCTTCTCCCCTAAGAACCTGGATTATCCAAACTGCTCTGATTATCGACATGCACCGCTACTTTTTTGTTGGTACATGGCTGTTTTTTCTAACAATTGATAACATTGACAGTCAAGCGCCTCCGAGCTGAATCGGGCACCTTGGTTTATTTAAGCAGCCGCCTTTGTGAGCAACAAAATGAACATTGAGAAAATTATTCTGGACGGCATCGGGGTTCAGCTCGAACCCTTGTCTACTTCTCATGCAAAGGGATTGGGCGAGGTTATAGCTGACGGGGAATTATGGAAAAATCCACTGACCTTTGTACCTCATCCGGATGATCTGGATGTTTTTTTTAATTCCGCAGAAACGGCATTCAACCAGCGTAAAGAACTCGCCTTTGCCACCATTAACAAGCAAGATAACACCCTCGTGGGCAGCACACGATTCCGATGTATCGATAGTCAACACAAGCGCGTTGAAATAGGTTTTACTTTTATTGCCCGCTCCAAACAAAGAACGCATATCAATACGGAAGCAAAATATTTAATGCTGACGCATGCCTTTGAGCAATGGCACTGTAATCGTGTTGAACTGCTGACCGATGTATTAAACGCGCAGTCCAGAAAAGCCATCGCCCGAATTGGTGCCACTGAAGAAGGCATTTTGCGCAGCCACATGATTATGCGTGATGGCAGAGTGCGAGATTCAGTCATGTTTAGTATTACCCAAGACGACTGGCCCGAAGTTAAAAGAGCGCTTTGGCTTAAAATCAAGCCACCCTCTGTGTGGCAATTATTTCAAGCAAACGGCTGTTCTCAGGACGGCTAAGGGAATTCAAGAAAAGAATCAATAAGAGTGCTTATTCGAGCAATAAGTATTGAGCCTTGTAAAAGGCTCAATACTTAAAATTCGCCGCAACATTTTAGTAAAACTCGACTGGATCAAAATGTAGCGGCGTGAGGAAAATAGTTATTTGCTGTTTTCGCAGAAAGTATCAAATAAACCTTCAATCACTAACATCAATAAATGTAGGGAATAAAACGTTTGGTGCGCTTGATATAGTCACGGTAGGGCTCGCCCAATGCCGTCACAAGAATATCCTCTTCAACTTTTACGCGATAACTGTATCCAACAAATCCCGCTATCAACATGACAATCACACTCATCCAATTATTGAGTGCCAATCCAAGACCCAGCATGGTGATAAGCGCGCCACTGTAAGAGGGATGACGGATCAAACGATAAGGTCCATCTTCAACAACCGTCTGGCCAGGCTGAATTGCAAGGCGCAAGGTGAAATATTTTCCAAGCATCCGGATGGAGTACCAGCGAAAAACAACCCCAGCCACCATCAATAAAATTCCGACAGAAAAATAAAACGAAGAAATACGGGTAGTAGTAACTGCTATCATTCATCAAGAATATTATTGACGTACACTCTAACGATCATTAGAGTGTGATTATGAAAAAAACAAAAGTTAAATCCCTGCTGTATGAGCAAGTGGCCCGGATTGGCAGTGCAACGAGCAGTCCTAAACGGCTAGAGCTGCTGGAACTGCTCGCACAAGGCGAAAAAACGGTAGAGGCGCTGGCGACCGAACTCGACATCGACATGCGCCTTGCCAGTGCTCACCTGAAAACCCTGCGAGAGGCAAGACTGGCTATCGCCCGACGTGAAGGCAAGCATAGGGTATATCGCTTGAGCGGCGATGACGTTGCCGGACTACTGGTAAAACTGCGCGAGGTTGCCCAAGCACATCTGCTTGAGTTACGGGCAGCTTTAGATGGATTTGTGACCAGCCCACAGCCACTTACTACGCTGGGACGCACTGAATTGCTCGAACAAGCCCGACGTGGCGAGATCGTAATTATTGATGTTCGTCCCGAAAGCGAATACGACACGGCACATTTACCCTACGCACGCTCAATGCCCTTGGCCGAAATTGAAAAGCGCTTAAACGAGCTGCCACTTGATCGTGAAATAATCGCTTACTGCCGAGGGCCGTTTTGTGTGATGTCTGAAGCGGCGGTGCAATTGTTAGCTGGGCACGGTTTTCAGATTCGCAAAATCCAGGATGGGGTGAGTGAATGGCAAGCCGCAGGTTTACCCGTCGAAAAAACAATCACCGCATAAGCGGTGATGGCAATTCTGGAGGAAACAGCAATGAGCAGCATTCTTTTTATCATCAATGACGCGCCTTATGGAAACGAGCGGGCCTATAACGCCTTGCGACTGGCTGGCGTATTGGCGGGCAAGGAAGATCAGCGGGTACGCGTGTTCCTGTTGGCCGATGCCGTTGGCTGCGCCAAGGCCGGTCAAAAGGTACCGGAAGGTTACTACAACGTCCAGCTCATGCTGGGCAAAGTGTTACGCAAAGGTGAACTGGCTCTGTGTGGAACCTGCATGGATGCACGTGGACTGGGCGACGCTGAGCTGATCGAAGGCGCCCATCGATCCACACTGGCACAGCTGGCCGACTGGACCGTGGATGCCGACAAAGTACTTGCTTTTTAAAGGGGGTAGTTCATGTTTTTAAAACAATTTCCTAGCAAACAAGCATTGCTGTCTTATTTTTTCGGCTGTGTGGGACAGGTCGTAGCAACTGCCGTAGATGTGGTGGCCGGTGATACACATTGGTTAATCGAACAGGCCAAATTGGCCGGGATAGACCGCGTCGTTGCGACCAACACGGCGGCTTGAGTTTGGCAGAGCTGCAAATGCAACACGGCATCCGCCACAACCTCGAACAGTTCCTGCATCAGTTATTGCAGGTTCTGCTGGTAGGCTTGACCCTCGGTATGATGCGCACGGTGATCCCGGCGCTCGCCGAGTCGGACTTCGGTGTGCCCAAAAACTCCTTCGTGTTACTCAGTGCTTTTGTGGTGGCCTTCGGGCTGGTCAAAGGGGTGATGAATTTCGTCGCCGGTCGTCTGTCCGAGTCGCTGGGCCGCAAGCCTGTGCTGCTTCTGGGCTGGCTGGTGGCATTGCCCGTTCCGGTGATGGTTTGGTACGCGCCGAGCTGGAACTGGATCGTGGCCGCAACGGTGTTATTAGGCGTGAATCAGGGTTTGACCTGGTCAATGACACAAACATCAAAACTTGATCTCACGCGACTTGAAGAACGCGGTCTAACGCTGGGACTGAATGAATTTGCAGGTTATGTGGGCGTTGCGCTGGCGGGTATAGCCACGGCGTATCTGGCGACCTTGTTAGGTGCGCGTTTGGGCTTGCTCCTATTTGGTATGGGGGTGATCGTGCTGGCGCTGCTGCTCACACAGATCTGGGTTCAGGACACCTTACCCTGGGCGAAAGTCGAAGCGACGCGTCATGCGCCGGGACAAGTTATAAGAGTGCGCCCTCGCTACCCCAAACAAGTGTCCGCTCAGCCCGGAACCTGGGAAATATTTACCCTCATGAGCTGGCGTGACAAACGCTTGATGGCGCTGTGTCAGGCCGGTCTGGTTGAGAAATTTGTCGATGCGCTGGTCTGGATTTTTTATCCCGTATTCCTGTATCAGCAAGGTTTGAGTTTGCCCAAGGTGGGTTGGATCATTGCTGTGTATGGCATGGTGTGGGGTGGCTCGCAACTTTTCACCGGTCGCCTTTCGGATCACATCGGTCGACACCGCCCCAATGTCTGGGGCATGTGGATCTGTGGTGTCGGGGTTGCGATGATGCTGCTGGGCAATGGGACACTCTGGTGGATGCTGTCCGCCGCCACATCAGGCTTTGGTATGGCCTTGCTTTATCCGAATTTATCCGCCGCCGTGGCTGATATTTCTCACCCGAGTTGGCGAGGTTCGGCCATTGGCATCTATCGCTTCTGGCGTGATCTTGGGTATGGCATTGGTGCACTGGGCTTGGGTCTGATTGCACATTTTTCCGGCCAAATGGCAATGGCCTTCTGGTTTGTAGTACTGTCGATGGCCGCATCCGGCACGCTGCTTTTGCTTTTGGGTGAAGAAACACATCCCCGACTGAATCCGGCACTTGAATAAGTGCCTGCGTGAATGAAGTGAATTACACCTCCTCTGGTGGCGTGATCGGCATATGTTCAGACGGTGACTGAAGCGTCCAGTCCACAACATAACCTGGAGTTTCCGCTTTGGCGACAACGTCCTTGCTCACCCACAAACCCGGCACAGCAAAGCAGTGCTCACCGCTGTAAATTAAAGGAATACGTTCTCGCAACCACGGCGGCACATGGTATTCCTGCAGTAGTTTTTTCAAGGTTTGACTGTGTTGTCGACCGGCAGGATGGCAACGTTCGCCGCCTTGGCGCCATCGGATGTGCAAGTCACCCCCTTGACTGGCGTGCTCCAGCAGCTGTGCCTGTATTCCCTGCCCCATCACTTTTTTGCAGCGCAGCGTGCCCCGACCTTCGCCCAGAAACAGGCCATCAGGCGATTGCGTCAGCAGCCATGTTTGCTCCAGCGCAATTTCGTGTTTTGGCATTTTCGGCAAACAATACAAGGCATGTTGATACACCCGCACCTCGGTATTAGCCCAGGTCACTCGGGCCTCACTGCCGACTCCAGGTTGAAGGAGTTCCTGCCGGATACGCCACAAATTATGGCGACTGGGTAGCTCACTGCCCTGCGTTTGCAGCCAATAGCGCAGTAAATTATCGATACGTTGATCTGAAAAATTGCGCAAGGCTAAAACACACAGCTGCTGCCCCTGATTACGCCCGGCGATTTCGTAATCTTCTTGCGCCACTTCGGTCAGAAGCTGGACTGTGTCCTGATTAATGTCGGCTACACGGGCAAAGGTTTTAATTACCGCCGGCCAACGTTGTTGCAAACGCGGCAGAATCTCATGGCGTAAATAATTACGATCAAAATGCACATCTTCATTCGAAGGATCGTCGACCCAGTTTAATCCCTGCCTTCGTGCATAGTTTTCCAGTTCATTTCTGGAACAACGCAGCAAAGGGCGCACCAAGGCCGCCGGACCAAAGCCTAGCTGATCACGCATGGCCGCCAATCCCAGCGGACCGCTGCCCCTGAGCAAACGAAACAAAAGAGTTTCTGCCTGATCGTTTTGATGGTGCGCCAAACACAGGACGTCGCCTTCTTTCACGAAGGCCTGAAAAATCTGATAACGCGCATCCCGCGCGGCGTCCTCAAGACTTTGCCCCGTTTTCTTTTGCACAACGGTTTCAATAAGCTGCATTTCAATGCCGTAAATCGCCGCCTGCGCCAGACAATGCTGCGCCCACTGACTCGCCTGCATCTGTAAACCATGATTCACATGCAAGGCCACCAGGGAAAGCCCGGTGATTTTTTTGGCCGCCGTCTGTTGCACATTTTTGACATAGTGCTGAAGCAAGTGAAACAACACGGCCGAATCCAGCCCACCGCTGTAGCCCAGCACCAGCCGTTTCACGGGACGTCCAAGCCCTGCCTGCCGCGTCAGCAGCTGATCAAAAAATCCAGCAATCACTGTGGCTAATGTTGCATCCAAACGCACTAAACCTCATTAAAAAACACTGATGTGATCGCTCTTGCAGGATAGTCTGTCATCCAGGTCCAGGCTGCTATACCATGTCCGCCCATATTGCCATACTTCTAAATTTCACAACCACAATAAATTCAGTTTATGAAATCATCGTATTCGCCCAAGGTCATTACTCTTTTTTTATTTTTTCTGTGCTTTTTTTTGGCGAACTGTTCGCCCAGCCAGACGGTGCCCACGGTTGATGTATTAAACGAACTGCCTCTGTTGCAAAAACATATCGAATCGCCACCGCCTTCGCCCGCCGTACTCAGTAAACGCCACCCTTATAGCGCTGCCAGCATAAAAAAACCTGACGCATACACCGTCGATTACGATACTCAGGTTAAACCCATTCTTGAATCACGCTGTGTTGTGTGCCATGCCTGTTACGATGCGCCTTGTCAGCTCAAACTCACCGCACCCGAAGGTCTTGAACGCGGCGCCAGCAAGCTGAAGGTTTACGATGGCAAACGTTTATTCCCTGCAGAACCCACTCGCCTGTTTATTGATGCGAGCTCGGTGGCTGAGTGGCGTAAAAAAGAGTTTTTTCCAGTGCTCGAAGAACAAAAAGACAGTCCTGAGGCCGCGCTCGACAATTCCCTGCTCTACCAACTACTCAAACTCAAGCAGGATCATCCCCAGCCTAAGGACGCTATTCTG
>Ga0209883_1000105_pt1 | contig 20859 bp, 20 predicted proteins | sample GWRWT4_21May14_FD_187196 | JGI IMG/M metagenome (GOLD analysis project Ga0209883, IMG submission 187196) | Sand microcosm microbial communities from a hyporheic zone in Columbia River, Washington, USA - GW-RW T4_21-May-14 (SPAdes) (version 2) | ecosystem: Engineered > Artificial ecosystem > Sand...
GGTATTCAGTTACTCCAATACCGCGCCAAACACCTATCACAAGAACAACGTGTCCAACAGGCTAGCGCCCTTCTTGAGTTATGTCGCAACTATTCCTGCCCGCTGATTATTAACGATGATCCCGTTTTGGCAAAAAAGATTAAGGCCCAGGGCGTTCACCTTGGACAAGGTGATGATCATCCAGCGCATGCACGAGAGCTGCTAGGTAAAAACGCTATCATTGGTATCACCTGCCATAACTCCTTACATCTCGCCCACGAGGCCCAGCTGGCCACCGCTGATTATCTCGCTTTTGGCGCTTTTTTTCCTTCAACCACCAAAGTACTCGCGCAAACAGTACCCTTAAGTCTACTCAGTGAAGCCAAAAGCCTGTTTAATCTGCCCATTGTCGCCATTGGCGGCATCACCCTTGCCCATGCGCCCGCACTTATTCACGCCGGTGCCGATATGCTCGCTGTGATTCATGCGCTTTTTACAAGCGATGACATCCAGGCACAATGCCACCAATTTCAACAACTTTTCACCCCCTCACTTACAACTACACCATTGGATTCAAAATGACCCGAATCTACACGCACTCAAATTCATTATTCGCTCAAGCCAAACAAGTATTGCCCGGCGGCGTGAACTCACCGGTCCGCGCATTTAATGGTGTGGGCGGCTCACCCCTGTTTTTCAAGGCGGGCGAAGGCCCTTATTTGATTGATGAAGATAACAACCGCTACATTGATTATGTCGGCTCTTGGGGTCCGATGATTTTGGGGCACGCTCACCCACATATTTTAAATGCCATCATAAAAACAGCTGAAAGCGGTTTAAGTTTTGGTGCACCCACCCAAATTGAAACCCAACTGGCGCAGCGTATTTGCCAACTGATGCCGACCATTGAAATGATCCGCATGGTCAGCTCCGGCACCGAAGCCACGATGAGCGCCATTCGTTTGGCACGCGGTTATACCGGGCGCGATAAAATCGTTAAATTCGAGGGTTGTTACCACGGCCACGCAGATTCCTTATTGGTGAAAGCTGGCTCAGGTGCACTCACGTTGGGTATTCCCACCTCCCCCGGTGTTCCTGCAAGCCTGGCACAGCACACCCTTACACTCACTTATAATGATATCGAACAAGTCAAACAGCTTTTTTCACAGTGTGGCGAAGAAATCGCGGCCATCATCGTCGAACCTGTCGCGGGCAACATGAACTGTATTCCACCTGTGCCTGGATTTCTGGAAGTATTACGGCAGGTGTGCGACCAATACGGTACGGTACTCATTTTCGATGAAGTCATGACCGGTTTTCGTGTCGGCTTGGGCGGAGCGCAAAGTCTATACAATATAAACCCTGATCTGACCACCTTGGGAAAAGTAATAGGGGCCGGCTTACCGGTGGGGGCTTTCGGCGGCAAACGAGAGATTATGGAACACTTGGCTCCCTTGGGCCCGGTGTATCAGGCGGGCACCTTGTCGGGCAATCCGGTGGCCATGAGTGCAGGTCTGGCCATGTTAGAGGAAATTTCAAAACCCGACTTTTTTAATTCGCTCACACATAAAGTGAGTCAACTTTGCCAAGGTGTAAAATCGGAAGCCGATAAAGCGGGCATTGCTTTTAGCACCCAGCACGTGGGCGGCATGTTTGGCTGGTTCTTTACAGAGTGCAAAACTGTTACCAATTATGCCCAAGCAACGGCCTGTAATGTGACCCAGTTCAAGAAATTTTTCCATCTGATGCTCGAACAAGGCATCTATCTCGCCCCTTCCGCCTATGAAGCAGGTTTTGTTTCTGCCGCACATCAAGACAAAGATCTGGAAGCGACAATACGCGCAAGCGCACAGGCATTTAAAACACTGTAAAGAAAAAGGCCGATCAACTTGTTAACAAGCGCGACCGGCCTTTATCCACGTTTACATCGTTCTATTTCAAGATCATCAGCACTTTCACTGAGCTATCGACAAGTGTATTGTCCACATAGCCCATGGCCTCTTTATTGCCAGCTACCCAGCTTATAACTTCTTTATCGCCACCTACTTCAACAGGCGGCTTGCCCGTGCCTGAAAACAAAATACCTGCCCAACGACTGCGTGCCTGTTGAGCTGAAATTTCACAACATTTCAGATAGAACTGTTCGCGCAAAGGACTACCAAATGCTTGATCAGCTAGCGTTACAGCAGAACCATCTGCCAAGACGGAAGTGTTACCCAAGTAAATACGTTTTAAATCCTTATCCGATAGACTCGATACACTGTTGGCCGTGTTCACTATAACAGCAATATCAGCTACTGATACGGAGGTAATAGTTAAAGCAACTGCCATAAAACCCATATTAAGAATGGTATGTTTGACGCTATGCATGTTCATCGCCTCCAATTAAAAGATTAAATCTAGTGTTATGGTGGCAGCGTTCATCGATTCCATTTCCTCGGTCACGTAACCAACATGGTAAAGCCCCCGCGTTCCTTCTTGCGGATTGACATGCAGCATTTCAAATTTCAGCGCCGTGTTAGGTAACCAATCGTAGCGCATACCCAAGGCCATGGACTCCTGTTTTTGCGGGTCAATAGTATCCTGCCCGGTGGTGTCATGGGCGGCATAGGTCACGTATGGCGCCATCTCATTGAGTCGATAAATCAAAGAAAGGTAATAACCTTCACGTTCAAAATCACCCACCGATCTGACCGTGTATTCGCTGACAAAACGTAGATCGCTGAGGTTCATATCCAGGCCAGCGGACCAGAAGTCACCTTTAATACCACCCAAACCACCTCCGCCCAATAAAGCTGCTGTGCTATACAAAGTAGAACACTTAGCCGACGTTGAGGACGTTGCCATACATCGTGCAATGTCGAGTTGAAATGTATTTACAGCCGCAGGATCAATTGCAATATCCAAAGTCTGCTTCACACCTGCGAGTTTAAAACGGTAAAAATCACCATCAATTTGCAGCGCCAAACCCCGGTAATCATCCGATGACATATATTCGGTCAAGGGCTGTTCACTGGCAAAAACCTTACCCAGTACACCTGCAGAAATTTCATTGTCCTGCACCCCATGGAGCAAGGAAATGCTCACATCATGTGCAGCCACATAGGTTTTATACGTGGCCTCTATTCCGGTGTAATCATTAAAAAACTGTTGTTCATACACCTCTTGCGGCGCACGCACCCATGGCATGCTGTAGCCCGCTTCCAGCTGTGAAGAGAATAAATACATGGGCTGCTGCATTCGCCCTAGCTTGACCTGTATATTGGGCGCCGCCTTGATCTGCGCATAAAGCCAGTTGGCATTAACATCAAAATTATCGTTATTATTCTTGGCCACCAGTTGCGTGGTCAGCGAAATTTGATCGTTGACAGCAGCAGAACCCTGCAAGCCTAATCGGCTGTCTGTTAAATAACTGCCCTTGTCAGAAATACTATGGAAACGACCATAGGAATATTCATTATCTGATTGGCTAAACGCACCCGTAAAAAAACCACTCCAATGGATCGTATCAACGGCATAAGACGTGGTGGGCGCCATGGTTGCACCCGCCACACAAGCAAAAGCCAGCGAGAGTGTATTTAATTGCCATTGGGGACGAGCAAATACGGATTTTGTCATGAAAAACGCTCCTTGTTTCTATGTGCTTATCTATTAAGCAATTGACTTAAATATAATTAAAAAAAATACCTGCGCATGATAAAAATTAATAAACTACAGCTACGTAAAGTTAGCTCATATCGGCTAGCTGTCAACGTTAGTAGAAATTAAAACACAAAAAAAAACGGTACATTAGTTCATGCACCGCTTTTGCGTATTACAAAATGGTTTTTAACTTCAGAAAACCCTGGGCGCCATTAGTCGACGATAAGCTTACCGTTGACTATCAATTCACCACTCATGTTTTCAAAGTGAATTTCGTCATCATCTTGCTTAAGAAACTGTGCAGTTACACCGCTTTTAGACAAGGATTGCTCAATCTGTTTTTCACCGCCCTTTGCCAGGTCGATCATAACAATACACTGCGTTGCCAACATTTGATCGCGAAACTCACTGATATGGTAATTTTCTCGCATCAGGCCAATGACAAAACCTATGACCGCCCCTGCTATACCAATACCAAACGAAACCGAGCTCATAAGTATCGGCGTTAAATCAAACGTTCCCTTAGGAAAAGCCATCAGGCTGATCGCCGCAAAAACACCCGCCATAATGCCAAACATTGCACCGTATTCCGTGTCTGCCAAAAGATCCTTTCGTTCTGAAAAAGGCAGGGGATTCAAACCATGCGCCTGTAATTGGCGATCATCCTTGCATAACATGTGAATATGATTCAAAGGAACCTTGGCCGCCAACAAGCTGTCCTGCAGCTTTTTGGCCATATCAACATTCTGTACCAAATAATAATTTCTTTTCATCGCGCGTACTCTTTTCTATTGTTAAATTAATCCTATACGAACACGCCCACACGGGGAGTTTCGAGTATATACGGTTGCATAAACGAAAATACTGTGAATAAAAGACAGCCATTGTGTGACACGCCTACAAATACAGAGCTCATCGTTTTATTTTTATTAGACCCACTCACCTGATTTTCAGACATCGGGATATGGCATATTGGCGACTTTATTCTAGTCTTAAAAATAAGACGCTCTTTTGCTTGCCTCGAATTTTTTCATGTTACAGTATTTTGGACAGCGTAATGGCCCATTTTCTCACTAAAATTCTGCAACGACGCGCATCAAGGCGTACGCCCGTTTCCACGTACATCGGCGTTTACAAACTCGACTCTCAGGAGTTCATGGGACACATCAGCAATCGCTCAACAACTGGATACATGATTACCAGCACCAAACCATTCGAACCTCAACAAACCTATCGACTGGCTATGCATTACCAAATACAGGAGCAAAAAATGCTGCACCCCATTGAGCTTCAATGTTTATGGGCTCAGCGAGAAAATAATAATGGCTTTTTTAATGCTGGCTTCAAAATAACCGAAGCCAATCACTTATTCCATGCCCCATGAGAATTAAACAACTCGGGATTAATGTCCAACAAGAAATACTTTAATCCAGCGCACCCCCAACAATATCTCCGCTGTTAAGCCGCTACCGTTTATCAAGCGCAGTCCTAATAAGTCAGTAGCTTTATAGCAAAATCAGTTGACCATGATTCAACGCTTAGGTATCGTCCTTTGCTTAATTTTACCGTGATGAGTTCAAGGCAAGATATGGCCAAGAAAAAATTCAGCTTTGAAATGGCGCTGTCAGAACTTGAGCAAACCGTCGAACAATTAGAAGCGGGCGAATTAAGTCTGGATGCATCGCTGCTTGCCTTTGAAAAAGGCATTTTACTTACACGCGAATGCCAACAAACCTTGCAGCAGGCGGAACAAAAAATATCCATCCTGGTACAAAAAAATGGGCATGACGAGCTAACACCTTTTGCAGAAGAGGAAAATAATGACAGCTGAATCACTTCAGACTTTTTTTCAACGCTGCCAAACCCACTGCAATCAACAACTCAACCAGTTACTTCCTCCACAAACAGACTGTGTGCTGCAACAAGCCATGCGTTATGCGGCGCTCATCGGCGGCAAGCGTATTCGCCCCATTTTATGTTATGCAAGCGCCGAGTTTCTTGGTGCACCGATTCACTACGTAGACAACATCGCGTGTGCCATTGAGCTTATACACGCCTATTCACTGGTTCACGATGATCTACCCGCCATGGACAACGATTCACTGCGTCGCGGCCAGCCAACCTGTCACATTCAGTTTGGTGAAGCCCAAGCCATTCTTGCCGGTGATGCACTGCAGGCACTCGCTCTTGAACTCATCGCCAGGCCTTCTGAACATATTGCGCCCGTGCAACAGCTTAAAATTGTCCAGAAACTGAGTCATGCCAGCGGACTCAATGGCATGGCTGGGGGGCAAAGTCTTGACCTGCTCAGTGAAGGCAAGCACATCACCGTAGGCGAACTTGAAACGATTCATCGCAAGAAAACAGGTGTTTTACTTGAAGCCTGTGTCACGTTGTCAGCCATGGCTTGTAATGCCGACACCTCCACTTTTAATGCATTACAGGAATTTTCTCAGCATATTGGTCTGTGTTTTCAGGTAAAAGACGACATCCTTGACGTCATAGGTCAGACGGAAATCATTGGCAAAACACAAGGCACCGATCACCAGGCTAACAAGGCCACTTATCCCTCTATTCTTGGCCTTGAAGCGGCGCAAGCTATGGCAGAAAACCTGCATCGCGCAGCGATCGATTCATTATCAAATTTTGATGCCTCCGCACAAACCCTGCGTCAAATAGCTGATTTCATCCTCACCCGATCACACTAAACCTGCGCGTTTCATTCCCGCGACTTACCTATCACACCTTCGGTACGCTACAATGCCGAAACAATACGATTAAATCGAACCTTCTTCTCAGATGCCTATGTTCTATAAAATACCCACTGAACGACCTTTGACGCCGCTACTCGACACAGTTAATGATCCGGCTCATCTCCGGCAGTTCGATATAGTGCAGCTGACGCAACTAGCCCGAGAGTTGCGCGAATACATGCTCTATAGCACAGGGCAGACGGGGGGGCATTTTGGTGCCGGTCTAGGTGTTGTTGAGCTGACCATTGCTCTTCATTACACCCTAAACACTCCATCGGACCGCCTGGTTTGGGACGTAGGCCACCAGGCTTATCCTCACAAGATACTCACCGGGCGACGCGAGAAAATCCTGACCATGCGCCAGGATCATGGTCTTTCGCCTTTTCCAAAACGCTGCGAAAGCCCTTATGACACCTTTGGTGTTGGCCACTCCAGCACTTCAATTTCCGCCGGACTGGGCATGGCTGTTGCCTCCAGCCTCACCAATAAAGAGCGAAAAGTGGTCGCGGTTATTGGCGATGGCGCGATGACTGCGGGCATGGCCTTTGAGGCGATGAATCATGCCTCACACCAGCAATCCAACCTGCTGGTCGTACTCAATGATAACAACATGTCAATCTCGCCCAATGTAGGTGGACTTTCGAACTATTTTGCCCGCATTTGGTCAAGCAAACTCTACACCTCGGTTCGTGAAAGCGGGAAAAAAGTTCTCTCCACACTGCCTGGTCCTGCCTTGGAACTGGCTCGCCGTACCGAGGAGCACATGAAGGGCATGGTTTCGCCAGCTACCCTCTTCGAGGAGCTCGGCTTTAACTACATTGGTCCTATTGATGGTCATGATTTGGAATCACTGATTTCCACCCTGCAAAACATGACTGAATTACGTGGCCCACAACTTCTGCACGTAATTACTAAAAAGGGCAAGGGTTTTGCTCCCGCTGAAGCGGATCCAATCCAATACCACGCTATTGGAAAAACTGCCGCAAACAAAAGTGACAAACCGAAAAAATCCCCCCCCAAATATCAGGATGTGTTCGGCCAGTGGATCTGCGATATGGCCGAGATGGATTCTCGTTTGATTGGCATCACACCCGCGATGCGTGAGGGCTCCGGATTAGTGGCATTCTCGCAACGCTTTCCCGATCGTTATCATGATGTCGCTATTGCCGAGCAACATGCCGTTACGTTTGCCGCAGGTTTGGCCTGTGAGCAGATGAAACCGGTGGTTGCTATTTACTCCACTTTTCTGCAGCGCGCTTACGACCAGCTCATTCACGATGTCGCCATCCAGAATCTGGATATACTCTTTGCCATTGACCGTGCTGGATTAGTAGGTGAAGACGGCGCCACCCATGCAGGCAGCTTCGACTTGTCTTATTTGCGTTGTATTCCGAATATGGTAATAGCCACACCCTCTGATGAAAGTGAATGTCGTTTATTACTCAGTACGGCGTACCATTATCCTGGACCAGCGGCGGTGCGCTACCCTCGCGGACAGGCAGTGGGTGTGGATATTAATCCATCACTTGATGTGCTGCCGATTGGAAAGGGTATCGTAAGAAAAACAGGCAAAAACATTGCCCTACTGGTTTTTGGTACAAGCCTTGCGCCCAGTCTGGTCGCAGCCAGAAAACTGGATGCCACAGTGGCCGACATGCGCTTTGTCAAACCACTTGATGAAGCCTTGTTGACAGAACTTGCTGAACAGCACGATCTGCTTGTGACTATCGAAGAAAACACCATAGCCGGTGGCGCGGGCTCAGCCGTCCTGGAATTTTTGGCGCGCAGCGGGCAGATTAAACCTTTTCTGCAACTAGGATTGCCTGATCGATTTCTCGAACATGGCACCCATAACCACCAACTCACCAGCTGCGGACTCGATGAGCAAGGCATTTATACTGCCATTAAAGCCCGATGGCAGCAGTTGCTTAACAAGACTGCTGAATCGGTCGCGCTTTAGTCTGTATAAACAGTTTGTACAGACTTTTAATCCGTAAACGATGATGCTTGTTGCAGGCATAACCATTGAGCACCTGCCCAAGCAATCAGTCAGTCAAAACACACACCGATACGCCGCCCCACTTCTTCATAGGCCTCAATTACACCACCCAGCCCCTGACGAAAACGATCTTTATCCAGTTTTTTACGTGTTTCTTTGTCCCACAAACGACATCCGTCCGGGGTAAACTCATCGCCCAAAATCACTTCGTCGTTGAACAAACCAAATTCCAGCTTGTAATCTACCAGCAATAGACCACCTGCCAGAAACAAGTCTTTGAGCACCTTGTTTACCGCAAAAGTCATCTGCTTCATTTGGGCAACCTGCTCCGGAAGCGCCCAGCCAAAGGACTGTATGTGATACTCGTTAATCATGGGATCACCGAGCTGATCATTTTTCAGGAAGAACTCAAATGTCGGCGGATTCAAATCCAGACCTTCTGCAACACCCAGGCGCCGGCAGATACTGCCAGCCGCAATATTACGAACAACACATTCGATAGGAATCATTTTCAAGCGTTTAACAACGGATTCGTGTTCCGACAACAATGACTCAAAATGGGTTTTGATGCCCTGCGCTTCCAATTTCTGCATGATAAAAGCATTGAATTTATTGTTCACCATGCCTTTACGATCAAGCTGTTCAATTTTCTTGCCATCAAACGCAGAGGTATCGTCTCTAAAAAACAGAATGAGTTTATCCGGAACATCAGTCTCATAGACTGACTTTGCTTTGCCTCGGTACAATTCTTCTCGTTTGTTCATATTTGCTCCCCGATAGACCCCACTGCTTGGCACCATTCGTATCACGCAAGCTGCTACAACAAGCACCAATGCGCACTATTTTTCCAATTAAAACCACTAACACACTAAACAAGGCCGCCTATCGACGTTGAAATGTTTACTCCATATCTTCTTTGAGCGAAGAAAGTAAAGCCGATTGCACGTCTCGACTCAGCTGAACATTGTCAGCGCTCTTGACTGTGACAAAGGTAAGGCCCTTTTCAGAGCGCACGCTTAAATATAAACGACCACTACCAATCTCTTCTTTTTTAAGGTTGGCATTTTTCAGCAGCTGTTTGTAAAAGGGGCGAATGTCTCCTGATTCATCCATTAAATCCAGATAATAAATCCCCTGCGCGCGATTCAAATCTTTCACGGGATATTTCCCGTTTTTCAGCGCATCGCCCACTCTTTTCCAGCCGTAGTTAAAATCCTGGCGCAATTTAAGCGTCATGCGGCCATCCAGCCACGTAATTTCAGCCAGGGGTTCAGCTGAAATACTTTGTCCCGCTAACGTGATATCGGTCTTGCTGTAGTCCTGTTGTAATAAAAAACGGTGCAGACGGGTCAATGTCGTGTTGACCTGGGGCAAGAGCGTATCAGTAACCGTCCAATCTAATTCCATACTTTTGTTTTGCGACAGCGGTGGCGCTAACTGTTCAATAATGGATACGTACAAAAGACTGACATCGGCATCATTGCCCTTTTCCACCCGAATTCGCAGTTTACGGTACACTTGGGAATCTTTAGTGGCAGAGTCGGAAAACAGCGCCGCATTCTTTGTTGTTGCAGACAGCCACTCACTCTCCAGAGTTCCCAGTCGTGCATCTTCACGATCCACCGCTAATGAAGCCTCTTGCATATATTGACGCATAAGACGCCATACCTGCCCAGGTGCGGCATTCAGGCGAATCCATTGACGCGCGCCTTTTTTACGCAATTGTACTTTTTGATCGTCCCAGATGATTTCCAGGGGTTTAGGCTGAAGCAATTTTATTTTTTTACTGGGCGGCTCAGCGACCATGCCCGCTGGCAAATCAGGGATAGGAAAGGGATCTAAAAACTGCGGTGGTGACAGCGGCGCAGGCATCTTTAAGCGAACAATATCCGACTTGCCAGAAACCAGTGTTTCTTTATTTTCTGGCAGCAAACCGCATGCTGCTATCCAGATGCACATTTGAAGAGCAAGCAATTTAAAGCCTGTCCGTATCACTGTTGTATTCCTTATTTTGATTTAGCAAAGAAAGAACCGAACATCTACGATGTCATAACACATGGGCCGTCTTCAACGCAGACCTTACGACATCATGATATTGGGGACTGAGCTCAGTCAGAGGCAGCCGCAAGTAAGGTTGTATCAAACCCATTTCAGCCAGCGCCCATTTCACCGGTATAGGATTGGACTCAACAAACAGATTTTTGTGCAAGGCGACCAGCGACTTATTTATAGCGCGCGCTTTTTCAGCCTCACCGGACAACGCGGCCGCGCACATCTGCGCCATTTGCAAAGGCGCAACGTTCGCCGTTACCGAGATATTGCCTTTGGCCCCCATAAGAATCAGCTCCACCGCTGTCGCATCGTCACCGGAATACACGGTGAATTTATCGCCACACAGCTCAAGCACTTGTCTGCCACGCTCCAAATCACCTGTCGCCTCTTTAATTGCCACAATATGGGGTACTGCTGCCAAACGTGCCACCGTTGTTGGCAGCATATCCACCGCCGTACGTCCGGGAACATTGTAAAGTATCTGCGGAATTGCCACGGCCTCGGCAATTGCTTTGTGATGACGATAAAGCCCTTCTTGCGTTGGCTTATTGTAATAAGGTGAAACCAGCAAACAGGCATCGGCACCCGCCTGTTTAGCACTGGCAGTCAACTCAATGGCTTCGCGCGTACAATTTGCGCCGGTGCCCGCAATGACGGGCACCCTGCCGCGCACTCTATGGGCAACGAATTTTATTACCGATGTGTGCTCATTGACATCCAGCGTTGCTGACTCACCTGTGGTGCCTACGGCGACTATCGCATCGGTTTTTTTTTCTATATGCATTTCGACAAGCTGCGCCAGCCTGTCCCAGTCGACACCGCCATCGGCCACCATTGGCGTCACCAATGCTACGATGCTACCTTTTATCATCAAAATCGTCTCCGAATCATGCGGCCATGTGCTGACCAAAACCAATGCAATTAAACGAGCAATACTACAAAGCCTGTCCTGCAAATACAAGGGAAGGGGATTTTATAATTGGCCTGCAAAATGACGGCAGAACAACACGCCCCTGCGCAAATTCGCCGCCCATTTAACACGCATAATTCCCTTAGCACCTGTTCACGATTTTGATCAAGGAATGCAGTGCAAGGCGGACGCAGGCGAAAAATCAGAGTGTGCACGGACGCGTAGTACATGAGTATTTTGAGCGCGCTTTCAACGCCGCGATGCGTCCTTCAGCGAGATCATGAACAGGCTCTTATAAAAACCGCATTTTCATTATTTAAGCTGAGTCGTGTCGCACTGGGTGAACACGTCCCACTCAAGGTAAGTGCCAAAGACTCTTGTACAAGCTTTACTTCGACCATCGCCAGCAATTCCAAGGCTCTACACGCAGCCCTGGTTCACAGGAGAATTGATCTCATAAATTGATAAAGCGCATATATACGTTATAGTTGTACGCAATATTTTCAACTTTTTCCGAAGGATCGCTCATGACCGTTACAATAAGCCACGCCGTAGAAAACTTTTTCATGCCGGCCACGGGTTTGAAAGATATCAAACTTTCTGCTCTGCTTGGTTACAATGTAGTGCTGTATTTTTATCCCAAAGACGAAACACCTGGCTGCACGATGGAAGGGCAGGATTTCAGCGCCCACTACGAAGCCTTCAAAAAAGCTCGCACGCTCATCTTTGGCGTATCAAGAGACAGTTTAAGCACGCACGAACAGTTTAAAGCCAAAGAAAGCTTCCCCTTTGAACTCATCTCAGACAGCGATGAACACCTGTGCCAACTCTTTGATGTCCTCAAACCAAAGAACATTGCAGGAAAAGACATTATCGGCGTAGAGCGCAGCACATTTCTTATCGATAAGCATGGAATTCTAAGAAAGGAATGGCGCGGAGTGAGTGTCGCCGGCCATGTTAAAGAGGTACTCCAGGCAGTCAGCGACTTGGGCTAATTGATAGATTTCTGCACAAATTCAATGCAGCTGGCCACACACCGTTATGGATAACGCTCTATACATCGTCTATGCATTTACCTTATCAGGAGACGTCATTGCTTCATCACGTTGAAAACTCTTGGGCCAGGCCGATACAACGGCTTTTACCAGTGTTGCCAGGGGAATCGCAAAAAAAATACCCCAAAATCCCCATAATCCACCGAAAATCAATATCGCCACAATGATGGCCACAGGGTGAAGATTCACGGCCTCCGAAAATAAAATAGGCACCAACACATTTCCATCCAAGGCCTGGATAACAGTGTAAATAATCATCATGGTCAGAAAAGACGAATTCGGGGCATCCCAGCCAAATTGAAAATATCCCACCAGAACCACGGGAATCGTCACAACCACCGCACCAACGTAAGGCACCACCACCGACAGCCCCACCAGCAGCCCCAACAGTGCGGCATACTCCACATGAATTATTTGAAAACAGATAAACGTCGCCAGACCAACAATAAAAATTTCTATGACCTTGCCGCGAATATAATTGCTGATCTGTTCATCCATTTCCAGCCAGAGACCTTTGAGAAGTGCGCGCTTAACCGGCAAAAATGACTGCATCCACGCAATAATTTGCCGGGAATCCTTCAGAAAAAAGAACACCATGACCGGCACAAGCACTAAATAGACCAGAAGCGCCATCACATTGGGCAGCTTGGACAACGAAAACGACAGAATATTCTGTGCTGCCGAGGCAATCTCCTCACTCAAACGCGTACTCCATTGCAAAGCCTGATCTGCGCTGATCAATTCCGGATACTTGCCCGGCAAGGTTTCAAACCACAGGCTGGCATCCTTGAGCGCAGTGGGCAGCTGCGCATTCAAAAATGCCGAAAGTTGTTGCCAGACCAGAGGCAATACCACCACGATAAATGTCACAAAAAAACCCAAGGTCAACACATAAACCAACAAAACACTGCCCCATTCAGGCACGCCACGCCGGGTGAGAAAAATCACTGGACCACGCAACAAATACGCAAGCACGATGCTGGTAAATACCGGCGCTAGCATGGTGCCAAATAAAAAGAAAACGGCAAAAATCAGCAACAACAAGAACAATAAGGAAATAGCCTCTTCATCTGACAGGTAGTTCTTGATCCAGGAATTTATTATTTTAAGCGCGCTCATTACTTTACCATCACCTGTTTTCTCGCCCAGATCATCAGTATAGCCAATGATTTTTATCGTTTTTTAATCCAGAAATGGTACTCGTTAGCCAAGTCGTCATACAGAAGCAACTCATGTCCTGCCTGTTTCAGAAAGACATTAAAATCCCTGACGGAACCTTTATCGCTGGTGATCACATGCAACACAGCGCCCGCGTTAATCAGCGTTAACTTTTGCTTCATTTTCAGCAGAGGCAAGGGGCACAGGTAGCCCGTGACGTTCAACACTTCATCGCATTCTGGTGCCTGATCCATTTTCACCTCTTGAGTACATGCGTATTAAGCAAGGTTCGCGTTATACTCCTACACTGTGTAGCATACGCCAACTCTATTTTATTAATTTATTCTCCGGATTTTTCTTTGTTCGTAGCCATCAAGCAGGCCATACGCACTTTTTTCGTTCTTTGTCCAAAGAGAGGACGAGGCTTCGTTGCACTCCTGCTTTTCTTGGCCCCGCCATTACTTGGAAACACGCCCGAAAATACCGAGCTTCCCTTACTGGGTGATCACACTTCCAGCATTGTCGCACCCGAAAAAGAAAAAGAATTAGGTCAAAGCTGGTTGCGTGCACTTCGCGCGCAAGCGCCCTTGCTTAACGACCCTTTTGTGCTCAATTATCTGCAAGCCATCACACATCGACTGGCAAGTAAAAGCGATCTGACTAATCAACAGCTGGATTTAGTGATCGTTGACAGCCCGGCCATTAATGCCTTTGCCGTTCCCGGCGGCATTATCGGCGCTAACGCCGGACTCTTCCTGCATGCTCAAACGGAAGGCGAACTGTCTGGCGTACTGGCCCACGAACTGGCCCACTTAAGTCAGCGACATTTCGCCCGCACCATTGAAGAGGCCAAAAAAAATCAATGGATTCACGGTGCAGCCATTTTGGCGAGCGTGTTACTGATCGCCACCAGCAACAGTGAATCGGGTTATGCGGCTCTCGCCACCACGCAGGCTGCAGCGGTCCAATCGCAACTGCGTTATAGCCGACGCAATGAGCAAGAGGCCGATCGTATCGCTATAGGCACTTTGGTCAATGCCAATATAGATCCAACATCAATCGGCAGCTTCTTTCAACGCATGCAAAAAGCCTATCAATACAGCGGTCAAAAACCGCCGGAATATCTTCTGACACACCCCGTCACTGAATCAAGAGTTTCTGAAGCCAAAGACCGGGCGGCACAATACAAATCACGGTATTACCCTGAAGGTTCTGATTTCTACCTGATCAAAGCCCGTATTGAAACGCAATATACACGGGATCTGCAAAATGCCATCACCCGCCATTACACACAATTAGAAACCAGTCCAACCCTGCAACAACTGATGACACGCTATCGCCTGGTCATGTTGCTCAATAAGGCGCAACGTTTTAAGGAGGCCGAAACAGAGTTGCTCAAGTTATCGCACATGTTTCCCAATAACTTGTTACTGCAAATAAGTCAGGCTGAACTAAAAATGGCTGCCAAAGACAACGGGGCCGCAATTCAAATTCTCACCCCGCTAAACAAAATCTACCCCGATCACTACGTTATCACCTTGCTTTACTGCCAGGCCCTGCTGAATCAGAAAAACGGCACACAAGCCTTACCTTTGCTTGAACATATCAAAGCCTTCTACCCCAACTCACCCGATATCTGGGATCTGCTTGTGCAGGCCTACGGTTATAACGGTGACATTATCAGCGTGCACCTGGCGCGGGCCGAGCAGCTCTATCTAAAAGGCGCATCGGACAAGGCCATTGAACAATTACAGTTCGCACGCGCCTTGGTTGATCATGACTTCCCTCTGCAGGCAAAAATTGAAACACGTATCCAGCAAATCGAAAGCAGCGACAAGAATCTGAAACTCTAATTCAAATACGCGAGCAAACTGCTGCGGTTACAGGATCGACTCCCAACCCGCATAGAGGTATGACCCCGCACCGTCACAGCAAAAAATCTTAACGCTTGGGTCTGCCCGCCTTTCTTTGCGAAGCATTATCTTTGGCAAAGTCGAGCATGCGATTAAGGGGTATCAAGGCCTGGCGGGCCAGTGCTTCATCAACCCGAATTTCATTGGCTAGCGACGGTGACTCAAGCACGTCGGCCAGATTTTGCAATTCATTCATGGCCATCCACGGACAATAGGCGCAACTGCTACAACCCGCACCGGCACCGCCCGTTGGTGCAACAACAAAGGTTTTCTCAGGATTTTGCTGTTGCAGCTTGTAAAAAATTCCTTTGTCAGTGGCCACAATAAACACCTCATTGGGCATTTGTTTGGCGGCATTGATAAGTTGGGTGGTTGATCCAACAACATCGGCCATTTCAACGATGGCGGCAGGGGATTCCGGATGAACCAACAGCGCGGCGTCAGGATAGAGATGCTTCAATTTGCTGACACCGCTGGCTCTGAATTCATCGTGCACAATACACGCACCATCCCAGAGCACCATATCGGCGCCTGTTTGCTTGGCAATATAGGCGCCCAGATGTTTATCGGGCGCCCACAGAATGTCTTTTCCCTGACCCGAGAGATAATCAACCACATCAAGTGCAATACTGGAGGTCACCACCCAGTCGGCCCGCGCCTTTACCGCCGCCGAGGTATTGGCATAAACCACCACGGTATGATCGGGATGCTGATTACAAAAGTCATTAAATTGATCTGCCGGACAGCCCAAGTCGAGCGAGCAGGTTGCCTCAAGCGTAGGCATTAAAACGCGCTTATCAGGGCTTAGAATTTTGGCCGTTTCACCCATAAAACGCACCCCGGCAACGACCAGCGTACTTGCTGAATGCGCCTTGCCAAAACGCGCCATTTCCAGTGAATCGGACACACAGCCGCCGGTTTCTTCAGCCAGTTCCTGCAACAGCGCTTCAGTATAATAATGCGCAACCAGTACAGCGTCTTCTTTCTGCAACAGGTGTTTTATTCTGCTTTTATAGGCCGATTGATCCTGACGGCTCAACTGAGTCGCTTTATGTGGATTATCCAAATGCTCGCGTACCAAAAGTGCGTCGTTGTGATGGCTCATAGAAATCAGACCCAAACTACAGGAGGATTAAATATATTTAAGTAAACTCTGTGTTCACAGAAATGGGATAATAAAACATCAAGGACAAGAGGAGCCAGCACCACGATTTCAGATACAGCACGCCTTATCCTCACAATAACAGGCTATTGATTCGATACAAAACCTTTTCCCTCTTGAATAAAGTAACAACGAAACCCATCTCTATCATGGTGTTTGACTCCAGACCTAAAATCAGTCAACACTGCCACAGCACCCCGACAACACATTATTTTTACGCAAGAAAAGAGGCGCCTTTACAGTGCGAATAATTGTTATCCTCCTGATTATAGGGCTCGCCTTGTGCAGCAAGGCTGCCTATGCAGGCATTGTTGTAATGTGGGAATTACCCGCCAGAAAAATGCACTTCAAGGTGGAGTATGAAAATGCTGAAAATGTCCGTATGAGCATTGAAGACAATCTCTACCTGCTCGTCCGTGGTTCTAACATTTATGTTATCAACGAAGGCAGTGTCACAGATGTCAACGCATTCAGGGACAAAATTAAAGATTGGGCCATCGTGCGTTTCCTTGCCGATCGAATGGACGCCCGCTCCAAAAAAATTCCCGCACCCGGCACATTAAAGGCAACGGGGCGCACCGAAGTAGTCGCGGGAATCCAAGGTGATGTTTACCATACTGAGATCACTGACCCTGAAAGTGGCAAAAAAGAACAACGGGACATTGTACTGACAACAGATATCCGCCTGGTCAAATTAAAACAGGCCATGCAGGAAATCTCTGACAGGAACATGAAAACCTTCCATAATCATGGCTTTACCCACATGCGAGACTCCTTTAACCAATCATTCCCACCCGATGTGGCGATATTGCGTTACGACACAAAGTTTTATGTGGCGTCTGTGACCGAAAAAACGCTGGCGCCCGAGCGCTTTCAACTACCAGAAGGCTCAGAAATAAAAGATCTTCCCAGTTTGTCCGACTTAAGCACCTTCATCCGTCTGGCCACGCCTTTTGCGTACTAAGCCAAACGGTAGAGTGTTTTGTCTTTGACAGTGGCACCGGGTTTTCTATTGAAATGCGTTGCTATAACTTTAAACTTAAACTTCCGTTTCTTACACTCAAAAAGCATCTCGGACGACTATGTATCGAAGTTCCCGCTATCTTTTAATAAGCTGCGTAATTCTTAGTTCCCTGGTGGCCTGCACCAGTGCTGTTAACAATGAAAAAAACCCTCTCGTCGAAGCAAGGTCTCAAGCTCAAACCCGGCACGAGAAAATAGCTGATTTACTTCAATCAGCGCAAAAAAGTCCAGCCGATCAGGCTGATCGTTATTTGCTTGAAGCCGCTCAACTTCTCATTGAAAGCAAACAAGCGCGTGAAGCAGAAAAAGTTTTACTGAAAATTAATTATGTCACGTTGACGCCCTCACTCAAACAAGCCTTTCTTTTGTCGTATGCACGCGCCTGTATGTTGCTGGACAGGCCAGATAAAGCCATACACGTTTTAAGCGGGAATCCATTTGATCTAAACGCTCTACCTTCGGATTTGTCGCTCAAGGAATCTTTGGCCTTGGATCATTTGCGTGCAGAAGCCTACGAAGCTTCAGGAAAACATCTCGCCGCGGCCAAGGAGCGTATCTTTTTTAATGCGCTCTTATCACCACAGGGCATGGCCATTAATAACGAAAAAATTTGGGCCGACTTACAAAACTCACCACAAAACGAGCTTGAGAAACTCGCGTTTCAAAACGATCGTCCTGAACTGCGCGGCTGGGCGCAGCTCGCACTCATTCCTCAGTCCTATGAACACGATATTGATGCGCAGTTCGAGGCATTACTCCAATGGCAAAAACTATGGCCCAGTCACCCGGCATCCAAACATCTTCCCAATGATTTAACCCTCATCAGCCGTTTACAAACGGCCCGCCCCAAGCATATCGCCTTACTACTTCCTTTCAGCGGGCCACTGGCTGGCCCGGCAACCGCCATTCGTGATGGCTTTCTTTCCAGTTTTTACCTCAGCCGCTCACGCAAACATGCCCCGCCACAAATCAGTATTTATGACAGTGAAACACCAGGAAAAACCTTTATTCAGCGTTATCTGGAAATCAGTCAATCCGGTGCAGACCTGATCATAGGCCCCTTAAAAAAAGAAGACGTCAGCGCCTTACAAGAACTGGAGTCATTGTCCATACCGACACTTTCGCTGAATTACGGCACGCCTAATTCCAAACAAAACCACGCCAATCTGTTTCAATTTGGATTATCCCCTGAAGACGAAAGCAAACAAATCGCACTCAAAGCCAAGGATCATGGTTATCAAAAAGCGGTTCTTTTGTACCCTGATAACGATTGGGGCCATCGCATGTCCCAGTCATTTACCGAGCAATGGCGGCAAATGGGTGGCACTCTTCTGTCCCAACAGGCTTTTCCGGTCAAAGGGGAGTACAGCGCAAGTCTCAAATCTCTGCTGAATATTCCTGAAAGCGAAATGCGGGCCCAACGCATCCGCAGCATTCTGAATGAAGCTGTTGAAACAAGTCCCTATAAACGTAATGACATCGACTTCATAGTGATGTTCGCCCAGCCTAATCAAGCTAAACAAATCACACCGGGCCTGGCTTTCTTTGACGCGCTCGATATTCCGATATATTCCAGCTCCGATGTCTATGATTTCACCCAAACGAACAGTGCTTTTCATAAAGATTTAAATGGTATTCGATTTTGTGACATCCCGTGGATATTAAAAACCAGAACAGAATCCCGCCAAAAAATTCACGCAGCCTGGCCAACACGTAACAGTCCGTATGAGCGCCTGTATGCGCTAGGCGCTGATGCATTTTATCTTTCACCCCGACTCGCCGTATTAAAATCCGCACCCGAAAGTCTGGTTTCAGGTCATACCGGTACGCTGCGACTGCTACCTAACGGACGGCTGGAGCGTTTCCCCTCCTGGGCAAAATTTGAAGGCGGCGCGTCTGTTCTGATTGGTGATCCTGTGTTCACCCAAAATCCCTTATAAAAATGAACCCTAAAATGTCGACACTCACACGAACTCATACCGGACAGCTCTTTGAGCGCAAAGCCGAACAGCTGCTAATAAAAAACGGACTGGTTCTGGTGAGTCGCAATTATCATTGTCGCTACGGCGAGATTGATCTGATTATGACCGATGCCGACACGCTCGTTTTTGTCGAAGTGCGCTATCGAAAAAACGAACATTTTGGCTCAGCCAGTGCCAGTGTCACGCCCGCCAAACAAAAGAAAATTATTCTAACGGCACAACACTACCTGCAACAGCACAGATGGACGGACAAGTACAATTGCAGATTTGATGTGGTTGGAATAAATCCCTCCCCACTTTTAAAAAGTCTCACACCAAAAGAGCCTTATGCGTTGGAGTGGATAAAGGACGCCTTTTCCTTGATTTGAGATTTCAGAGTATCATTTCTTCACGCACTCATTTGGAGCAGTCATCAGTACTAAACATTAAACTGGCATCAACACGATGCTCTGTTTATTCGCTTACTCAACCGGGACACGTAACCTTTGAATCTTATTGAACGCATTACAAACAACATTACGCTTTCCGCCGAAAGTCAGATGAATCTTATCGAAGAGTTGGGAGAGGATATCGCACTTGCAGGTGAACGACTTGCTCAATGTTTACTGCAAGACGGTAAGCTGCTGATTTGTGGCAACGGTGTTTCAGCCGCCATCGCTGAAGCATTCACATCTCATTTGCTGAATTATTTTGAACATGAACGGCCTCCTCTGCCTGCTTTGTGTTTATGCAGCAACCATTCAACAACCACAGCCATTGGTACTGACAGTGGCTTTCACGAAATCTATGCCAAACAAATACGAACCTTTGGCAATGAAAAAGACTTACTCATTGCCATTTGTTCAAATGGCAACTCTGCCAATACAGTCAAAGCCATACAGGCCGCCCACGAGAAGAACATGGGGATCATTGTGCTCACTGCCGGCGGAGGAGGCGATATTGAACGGATGCTTAATCCAGAGGACATTGAACTGAGAGTCCCCTCAACAACCCGGGCACATATACACCTGTGTCATCTGCTGATCGTCCACTGTTTACTTGACCTGATTGATGCTCAAATTTTTGGTCTGGAATAAACATCACTGGTCCACCCTGGACCGGTCAATTTGCACTGAAATTGTTTTATTCCAACAAAAAAAACCCCCGATTTTTAGGCCGGGGGTTTTTGGAATAAAGCCTGACGATGTCCTACTCTCACATGGGGAAACCCCACACTACCATCGGCGATATG
>Ga0209883_1000107_pt1 | contig 20668 bp, 21 predicted proteins | sample GWRWT4_21May14_FD_187196 | JGI IMG/M metagenome (GOLD analysis project Ga0209883, IMG submission 187196) | Sand microcosm microbial communities from a hyporheic zone in Columbia River, Washington, USA - GW-RW T4_21-May-14 (SPAdes) (version 2) | ecosystem: Engineered > Artificial ecosystem > Sand...
AGCATCCCGGTCACCGTGGATGAGCGCGCCGCAATGAATCATCTCGGTATAAAGACGCGCACGTTTACTGATTAAACGCAGAAAATAACGTTCATGACGGTCTGTGCAATCGAGCATGGGGGCAATACAAAAACGGTGTGAATTCATCAGAAGAAGGTTTATGCAGCAGGTAATCAAGAAGAGGTGATTTTACAGGGCTTTTGCTTCGCCAGCATTACTATTCATGTATCATTACTCTTTGTAGTTTAAACGTGTGTTTCGCACCGTCAGCGTAATTCAGGGTGAATAAATGATCAAAAAACTTAAGGTGATTCTCCTTATTGGATTCTTAAGTGTGTTTTTGCATGGATGTATAACCTACAGGGCGATACAGGTGGTGCAGGCCACGGCTGTTGTTGATCGCTTTTATCAGGCCTTGAATCAGAACAATGTAACTGCAGCTGTTGATCTTTATTCCGCCGATTTCAGGCAAACGGTGGGCGAGGAGCTGTTAAAAGAAAACCTCAATCGCGACATGAAGCGCTTCGGTTCCTTTGTGGATTATCAGGTCAAAAGTTGGAAAATAGAAAATGACAAGGACAAGCACAGGCAGTTGGTGCTGGTATGTCAGGTGGCCTATCAAAAGGGCGCCACGCTTGAGGTGTTTGTGATTCAATTGGGTGGAAGTGAACGTATTTCCAGCCATGAAATTAAAAAAGAGCGCCTGTCTGAGGGTGAATTTCAGATCTAGCCGTCCTCTTTTTCTGGAACCGTGATCACTTCTATGTTCACAAGCGGAATCTCAAAAGGATAAATACGCGTGGTGTATGTTCTGATAGCGCTGGTGTTGCTGAGTATTGTGGCAGCCATGCTCAAATTGTTGCCCAGTGCCGAGGAACGCATGCTGGCGCGGCTACGAAAGCAGGCGCTGTCAGACGGCCTTCGTATTAAAGTCACAGGGCTTAAAGACCTGCTCTGGTGGCCAAAAGACGGGAATTTGCCTATCCTGGCGGTGGCAGCGTACTGGAAAACAAAAGAATCACTCAGACATCAGACGTGGCTCTATATCGTCAGTGGTGAACAAGCTGGCCTGGAAAGTGTGGCAATAAATCAGATGAGTGAGCAAGACCTGCTGTACTTACGAACGCTGAAAGCGCAGCTGGGGCAGCATCTGATTGCTGTTGAAGCTAAAAATTCGGCCTTATGGGTCTATTGGATAGAGTCTGAAAAACTGTATCCGGCTTTAATGGCGTATTTTCAGTGTTATAAATGAAAGACGCGCAACTATGTGCAATGCCTCCTTGATTGGCGTAGTCTTTTGCCGGTGTATTTCTGAGAAATACCACCGTTAATTTGGATTTAATCAAAACAAGACTATGCTATTTTCAAGCAAGAGTCTTGACCCCTGTAGCGCTTGCACTTATATATGTCGCTCATTTTTTCCGACCAGTGCTGCTTTTTTTGCCTGAATCCTGGTTGTGAAAACACCGAATCGTTTATTTTTTTATCCAGAAAAACAGAACTCTTATGGGAAAATCACTGGTTATTGTGGAGTCGCCCGCCAAGGCGAAAACCATCAACAAGTATCTGGGAAATGATTACATTGTAAAATCCAGTGTGGGCCATGTCAGGGATTTGCCGGTCAGCGGTAGTCCCACGAATGTGGTGGATGCGAAGGAGCGCGCGCGGCAAGCCGCCATTACTCGCAAATTGCCTGCGGAAGAGCGCGAAGAGCATAAGCTGCGTAAAGCGAAAGATGCTTTAGTTGCGCGGATGGGGATAGATCCGGAGCATGGTTGGAAGGCCAACTATCAGATTTTACCTGGCAAGGAAAAGGTGGTCGCTGAACTCAAACGATTGGCCAAGGATGCCGATACCATTTATCTGGCAACGGATATGGACAGAGAAGGCGAGGCCATCGCCTGGCACTTGCGCGAGGTTATCGGTGGTGATGAAGACCGTTATCGGCGGGTTGTTTTTAACGAGATCACGCAAAAAGCAATCAGTCACGCCTTTGAGGATCCGATCAAGCTGGATCAATATCGCGTCAATGCCCAGCAGGCCCGTCGTTTTATGGACAGGGTGGTGGGTTATATGTTGTCACCGCTATTATGGGAAAAAGTCGCACGCGGCTTGTCGGCAGGACGGGTTCAGTCGGTGGCTGTCCGTCTTGTGGTTGAAAGAGAAAAAGAGATTCGAGCATTTATTCCTGAAGAGTATTGGGAAATTTTTGCCGATACGATCACGAGCCAAGAGGAGCCGATCAGCTTTAAAGTGGTTAAAGAGAATGATCAAGCTTTCAGGCCTGACAATAAACAGGCGACTCAAAATACCTTAAAACGTCTTGAATCCGCGCCTTTTGTCGTTTCAGACAGAGAAGATAAGCCCACCCAAAGTAAACCGTCTGCGCCTTTTATTACCTCCACTTTGCAACAGGCGGCGAGCACGCGTTTGGGTTTCGGTGTTAAAAAAACCATGATGTTAGCCCAACGTTTATATGAGGCTGGTTACATCACCTATATGCGTACGGACTCCACCAACCTCAGCAGTGATGCCGTAGAAGCCTGTCGCGCTTATATTGGGCAACATTTTGGCCAAGCTTATTTGCCTGAACAACCCGTAACTTATGGCAATAAAGAAAATGCGCAAGAGGCGCACGAAGCCATTCGTCCTTCCGAAGTAGGCATTGCCGCAACGCAATTGCAAAACATGGAGCGGGATGCTGAGCGCCTTTATGAGCTGATCTGGCGCCAATTTGTGGCCTGTCAGATGCCACCGGCGCGTTATTTAAGCACCAGTTTGACTGTCCAGATCGATAATGTTGAGCTCAAAGCCAAAGGTCGTGTGGTGCAGTTTGATGGTTATACCAAAGTACAAACCCAGATTCAGAAAAAAGGCGCTGAAGATATCGTATTGCCCGATGTGAAAGTAGGCGAAGCGTTAAAATTGATTGCACTGCATCCTAGCCAACATTTTACCAAACCGACACCACGATACACGGAAGCCAGTCTGGTTAAAGAACTTGAAAAAAGAGGTATTGGTCGACCGTCCACCTATGCGTCCATTATTTCGACCATTCAAGATCGGGGTTATGTTCGGCAACAAAATAAACGATTTTATGCCGAAAAAATGGGCGACATCGTTACCGAACGCCTTTGCGAGAATTTTGAAAATCTGATGGATTATGGTTTTACCGCCACTATGGAAAAAACGCTTGATAAAGTGGCGGATGCCGAGCTTGATTGGAAAGCTGTCCTTGATGATTTTTACCATGATTTTAAAGAGAAACTGGATGTAGCCTCGAAAGACGAGCGGGGTATGCGTGAAAATCAGGCCACCGATACCGATATTACGTGCCCAAAATGCGGACGTTTTATGCAAATCCGCACAGCAAGCACCGGCGTGTTTCTCGGTTGCTCTGGTTATGCCTTGCCCCCGAATGAACGTTGCAAAACAACGATAAATCTTGTCTCTGGTGATGAAGTTGTCGCAAGCACTGGCGCTGAAGATGAAGATGATATTGAAGTATTACAGCTGCGAGCCAAAAAACGTTGTCCGCTGTGTGCCACGGCCATGGACAGTTATTTGCTCGATGCTGAACGAAAACTGCATGTGTGCGGCAATAATCCGGATTGTCATGGTTATGTCGTCGAACAGGGGAGTTTTAAAATCAAGGGTTATGACGGGCCGCTCATTGAGTGCGATCGTTGTGGCGCCGACATGCAGCTAAAGAGTGGCCGATTTGGTAAATACTTTGGTTGTACCAATGAAGAATGTAAAAATACCCGGAAATTATTAAGAAGCGGTGAAGCCGCGCCCCCGAAGGTTGATCCCATTGATTTGCCTGAATTGGTCTGTGAAAGAAGTCCCGACCACTATGTCTTACGTGATGGCGCCGCAGGAATATTTTTAGCGGCAAGTCAGTTTCCAAAATACCGGGAAACACGTGCACCTTTGGTGGAAGAATTACTGAGCATCAAACATAAACTTGATGCCAAATACCGTTATCTTGCTGAAGCACCCTTGTTGGATCCTGCGGGCAACAAGGCTATTGTGCGTTTTAGCCGCAAAAGCAAAGAACACTATGTTATGACCGAAGTGGATAAAAAGCCCACGGGTTGGAAAGCCTTCCATGATGGCCATAAGTGGGTGGTCGAAGACGAGGGCGTTAAGAGCAAAACCGCTACAGCCAAAACTGCTGCATCGGTTACCAAGAAAAGTGCAACTCAAGCGGGCCGAAAGAAAGCAGAAGGCGTGTGATGGGTGTAAATGTTTCAAGAACCTGTTTAATATCTTGATCAAGGGATGCAGTCCACTTCCAGCGCAGTGATGCGCTCGTTAGCGAGATGCTGAGCAGGTTCCAACCTAATGTTCAACGAGGGGTGTTTTTGTCAACAGTAACCAATCAAAAGCTTTTTTATGCGCAGCTTATGTTTGACGCGTTTACTGATCATTTACGCAAAGCTGAAACACCCCGTGAGCGACTGTGTGCTAAAGGCTATGCGGAAGCCTGTGTTTTGCAGCTGATGCTTGCTTACCGATGTTTTCTTGATGAGATTGTTAAGGCGTATCGCCTGCGTGACTTGGATGTGCCGGGTGGTTTGGGCGCCCATTTGTTAAAAGCGTATACCGAGGCCTGTGTTGCACGGGACGTTGCCTCGCCTGAATTAAATTATTTTTGTGAGCTGTCAAAAGATAAATCCACTTGGTTATCTGCATTGTTAGATTTGTTCGAGCGTGCGTATCAAAGCTCCGAGCCTGAAAAGGACACGTTTTCGGAGCAGTCACAAAACATCATTTCTGTGCAGCAAATAGATAAAATTGACCCGTTAAAAACGCAGGCAACACAGTTGGTCTGGATTCTGGACGGGATGCGTTCTGCAATTGAGTATTGTCGCCACACCATGCAGGAATATTGAGCTTTTTCGCTGACCTGTTTTTTTCAGTTATTGACCGCTCTGCTGATTAACAACAGAGCGGTCAATTCGACCTATTTAACATTGCCTCAGATCAATTATCCTGCTTCTTGAAATGCCCCGCGCTGGATTCAGGCACACAAAATGGCCTTACCTTTCATCATTTGTTCATGGTAATGTACCCGCCTTGAAAGTGAGGTTTGCTGGCTGTTGCGAGCGAGTCTTGATTACGGTGTTTAAGGATGGGTTGTTGTTATGTCAAAATCCTTTTTTGAGGTTGTGCAACTTGCTAACGGAGATATCGTTCTCCGGCGTTCTGATAGTGTGGGTGACCCCATGGTAACTATTCATTTTTCTGAAGAAGCTAAAGCCTATTTGGGCGGTGCAATGGAAGACGTGGGGCGCGCCATGATTGGTGCTGGCGTGGAAACGGCCAGTAAAGTCACTGAACTGGAAGACGATTTTGGCAACCGCAGTCGCGTGATTCATTAAAGTCCTCAGAATTTCTCATAGCCTACAGCGCATCGATCCAGGTGGTTCTTACGTCCAGTCGGTTTTATTCGTAGATAAGGTTCTTCAATTTTTTATCTCCTCATTGCCCAGGGTTTTTTTGTGAGTAACAACGGAAATGTGCGCTCAGTGGCTGTCCTTGGTGGCGGTAGTTTTGGTACGGCGATTGCCAATATGGTGGCGGATAATGGTCATCGGGTGCAAATGTGGTTGCGTGATAAAGAACTCATCGCGCGTATTAAAGAAAGTGGGGAAAATTCGAATTATTTGCCAGGGTATCGTTTAAATCCGTCTATTCGTTTTACCGATGTCTTGGAGCAGGCATGCACGCAAACAGATATTATTTTTCTGGCTATTCCCAGCAAGGCTTTTCGTTCGGTGCTACGGCAAATAAAACCCTTTATTACGAAGGATCAGACGCTGATTAGCACGGCCAAGGGCATAGAGTCCGAGCACTTTATGCTGATGAGTCAGGTAATTGAGCAGGAATTACAGGCGACAAATATAGGTGTGCTGAGCGGACCTAATCTCGCGCTTGAAATTGCCCAACGAAAACCCACTGCTACGGTCATTGCCAGTAAAAATCAGACGGTCATCAAGGATATCCAGTCCTTGCTTTCGCAATCCTATTTTCGGGTTTACGGCAATGACGATGTATTTGGTGTTGAGCTGGGCGGGGCGCTGAAGAATATTTATGCCATTGCGGCAGGTATGGCCGATGCCTTGGGCATGGGTGAAAACACCAAAGCCATGTTGATTACGCGCAGTCTGGCTGAAATGAGTCGTATGGCCGCTAAATTAGGGGGGAATCCGTCTACTTTTTTAGGCTTGTCAGGGGTGGGTGATCTAGTGGTTACCTGTTCATCACCCTTGAGTCGAAACTACCAGTTGGGATATCTGTTGGGGCAGGGTTATTCGCTTGACAGGGCCTCGGCTGAGTTAAAACAAACGGTAGAGGGAATCAATACAGTTAAACTGGTCAGGGACAAGGCAAAAGAAATTCAACTGTATATGCCCTTGGTGTCCGCGTTGTATGCGATTCTTTTTGAACAAAAAGAATTAAAAACGGTGATTACCGACCTGATGATGTCTGAATATGCTGACGATGTGGAGTTTACGGCAACGTTCTGAGTCTTCTTTCGCTTAACTTTGCAATTTTTATTTCAAATAAGTCAATCTACCTAAAGCTTCAGCGCGGCAATAGAGGAGAATCGAACGTGAATCTTTATATCATGCGCCATGGCTTGGCAGAGCCGGCACGTGGCAGGCCAGATCAAGAGCGTTGTTTGCTTGCCGAGGGTGAGGCACAAGTTCTGAGTGTGGCTAATCAGGTATTGGCTTTTTCGCAAGAGATGCCTGTTGATCTTATTATTGCGAGCCCTTATGTACGTACCCAGCAAAGTGCGATGGTTATGGCTAAGGCGTTGAAGGCCGCTCATTCTGTAACTACAAGCCTCCTAGTGGTGCCCGAAGGTGATGCTGGCAAAGTGGCCAATTATCTGAGTCAGTTTGGCGATAAAAATGTTCTTTTAATCAGTCACATGCCATTGGTGTCTTATCTGATTGGATATTTGACCACAGGAGATACGCAGTCCTTTGGTGGATTGGACACGGCCCAGCTTGTTTATTTACAAGGTGATTACAGTGCATCGGGATCCATGCGTGAAGTAAAAACACTCTTTCCTGTTTGATGAGTGTGAGTCTTGTGTCTTCATTTGGCTTGCTGCTAGAGTTCGCGACTACCAAAAAAATATAATATGAGTGGATCGTTTATGGTGTGGAATCAAATATACGCGCAAGATCTTTGGGCCAAAGAACTGGGTATTCAAATTGTTCACTGCAGCGCCAGTGATAATAAGCTTTTTTTACCGTTTATACCGAGGAACCTGCAGGCCGAAGGTGGCGTGATTCACGGGGGGATTATCGGTTCTTTGCTTCATGATGCGGGTTTGTCGTTGGCGGCAGCAAGTGTGTTAGAGTCTGATCAGGGCGCTCTGCGTTGTCTTGATTTTCAGGTTAACTATTTAAAAGCGGCCAAAGACTGTGATCTTACCGCCAGTGCGCGCGTTTTGCGGCAAAGTCGTAAATTTGTTTTTATCCAGGCTGAAGTGCTAAATCCTGAGCAGCAGGTGGTGGCAGTTGCCCGTGTGCTTTTTGCTATTTCAAAAGCAGACAGTCCCGCCAAAACGATTACACCCTATGCGCAACGGGACAGCGTGGTGATGCTGACAAGCAATCCTGTAATGGATAATCCAATGCTGGGTATGCTGAACACTAATATGCAATCCCGCCGACCAGGTTTTTCAGCGGCATCTGTGGGCAAAGGAACTTGCCTTATTCAGGTTGAAGATTTACCTGTTAATAGAAACTATAAAGGCGAGATTGCGTATGGCGCACAAATTTTTGCTGCCGACAGCGCGGGGGTGTTTAGCAGTTTCACCTCAGGTGAGCCGATCAAACGCGCGGCAACGGTTGATCTGAAACTGACATTTTGTGAGCCAGTTAGAAACGAAGGCTTGAACGTATTAGGTGAAAGTCTGGTGCTGAATGATAATCTGATTCACCACCAGCTTTCTATTTTTGGCAAGGAGTCGTTGGCATTAAAAGCCTTCGGAACTATGACCTTAGCTGTATAGGCCATAGAGCCGAATAAATCCGAGGCGTGGGAAAAACTAAAACGTACAATTTTAAGTCTCAGAGAAACTCAGGTTTGAATCCGTCTTTCAATGCCGGTCAAAGCCAGAATACGCGTGGCTATTTCTTCGATGGACATGTCTGTGGTGTTCAGGAAGGGGATGCCTTCTTTGTTGAAAATTGCCTCTGCGCCTCGCACTTCGGTGTCACATTGTGAGAACGAAGCGTAGCGGCTGTTGGCCATGCGTTCGGTGCGAATGGAGTTCAGACGACCACTGTCAATGGTCAAGCCGAACAGTTTGTCTTTATGGGCTCGGAGCGCTTTAGGCAGACAAAGATCATCGATATCATTTTCTGTTAAAGGGTAGTTGGCCGTGCAAATACCAAATTGCAGGGCCAAATACAGGCTGGTGGGAGTTTTGCCGCTGCGTGAAACGCCGATCAGAATGATATCCGCCTGGTCATAATTTCGTGTGCGAGCACCATCGTCATTGTCCAGCGTGAAATCAATCGCCTGGAGCCTGATTTTATAACTTTCCTTGTCTATGATCGTGCGTGATTTTCCTACTGAGTAGGACGATGCTGAGCCTAATTCTTTTTCAAGCGGGCTGATAAACGCAGTAAAAATATCAATCATGAAACCCTTGCATGCAGTGATTTGGGCTCTGATGTCCTGATTGACAATGGTGTCAAAAATAATGGGGCGGCATCCGGTTTGTTCGGCGGTTTTGTTGATTTTGGCTATGGCTGCCTGCGCTTCCTGTTGTGAATTAACGTAGGGGATGGTGATCTGCTCAAAATCGATGTGACCAAATTGAGACAGCAAACTGCGGCCGAGCGCTTCTGCCGTCAGGCCGGTGCCGTCTGATATGAAAAAGGCGGTTCTTCTCATGATTTCATCCTTTTATTCACAGTAAGTTATCGTTTGGAAGTTTACTGGTTTTTGATTCGTCAGTACTAAAATGAGGAAGTAATTTGCATTTATATTTTGTATTATGTCTTCCTTTAAATGACAGCGGTGCAAGCCACGCTTCGGCTTGGATTTGTCTTGACTGAAAAAACACATCCCTGGCTCAAAAGGCACAGGGAAAGCGCCTCTGGCCATTGCCTTTTAATCGGGGTGTGACGTGCAGAGGTGTTATTAGCACACAGAAAGATTAGGGGGAAAGACTTTGAGCAATAATGTCGTTTGGTTCGAAAATCTGGGCATGCAGGACGTGGATCGAGTCGGGGGAAAAAATGCGTCTCTTGGTGAAATGATCAGTCATCTCTCGTCTGCAGGCGTTTCTGTGCCACGGGGATTTGCTACTACAGCAAGTGCCTACCGTACTTTTCTGGCGCATGAACAGTTGGATCAGAAAATTAACAAGGCGCTTTCCCAACTGAATATTGACGATGTTGTTGAGCTGGCCCGGGTGGGCAGTCAGATTCGCCAATGGATTATTGAAACGCCTCTTCCTCATGATCTGGAAACAGATATCCGTGCTGCTTACAAGGAACTTGCAGGGAGTGCTTCAAATCTGGCGGTGGCCGTGCGTTCGAGTGCCACAGCAGAAGATTTGCCGGATGCCTCTTTTGCCGGGCAACAGGAAACCTTCCTGAATATTCGTGGCGCAGATAATGTCGTTATTGCGGTAAAAGAAGTATTTGCCTCCTTGTTTAATGATCGCGCCATTGCCTACCGCGAACATCAGGGTTTTGATCACCATCTGGTCGCATTGTCGGCAGGCATACAGCGCATGGTTCACAGTGAAAGCGGATCCAGTGGTGTTATGTTTACCCTGGATACTGAGTCGGGTTTCCGCGATGTCGTGTTTATCACTGCCTCCTATGGTTTGGGTGAAACCGTTGTCCAAGGCGCGGTCAATCCTGATGAATTTTATGTTTACAAACCTTCACTGGCACATAACCGCTCGTCTATTATCCGTCGAAACAGAGGTAGCAAGGCCATTAAAATGGTTTATGCCGACTCGCATCAGGTGGGTCGCTCGGTGCTTACCGTTGATGTTGATAAAGCTGAAAGCGCCGTATTTTGTATTACTGATGAAGATGTTGTTGAGCTGGCCAAGCAGGCCGTTATTATTGAAAAACACTACAACAAACCCATGGATATTGAATGGGCCAAAGACGGTGAAGACGGCAAACTGTTTATTGTTCAGGCACGTCCCGAAACAGTGAAGAGCCGTGAATCCTCATCCATGGTGCGTTACTTATTAAAAGAAAAGGGTAAGGTGCTGGCTGAAGGCCGTAGTATTGGTCAAAAAATTGGTGGTGGGCCCGTACGCGTTCTGCGTAATATCCACGAAATGGAAAAGTTTCAAACCGGCGATGTTTTGGTTGCCGACATGACCGATCCTGACTGGGAACCCATTATGAAACGGGCGGCGGCAATCGTAACCAATCGCGGCGGTCGCACCTGTCATGCGGCCATTATTGCCCGGGAATTAGGTATTCCTGCGGTGGTAGGATGTGCTGATGCCACCGATGTTCTTGAAGAAGGCAAGGAAATTACCGTTTCTTGTGCAGAGGGCGACACCGGATTTATTTATGAAGGCTTGCTGCACTTTGATATTCAATCCAGCAGCATAGAGTCAATGCCTGCGCTACCTTTTAGTATCATGATGAACGTAGGCAATCCTGATCGCGCCTTTAATTTTCAAACGCTGCCCCATAAAGGCATTGGTTTGGCACGGCTGGAATTTATCATCAACCGTATGATTGGTGTGCATCCCAAAGCCTTATTGAATTACGATACCCTGCCTTCTGAGGTACAAAAAGCCATAGAACGTCGTATTTCCGGGTATGCGAGCCCGGTTGATTTTTATGTTGAAAAACTGGTCGAAGGTATCGCTACACTGGGTGCGGCCTTTGCGCCAGAGCGTGTTATCGTGCGTTTATCAGATTTTAAATCAAATGAATATGCCAATTTGATTGGTGGTTCGCTGTATGAACCGCATGAAGAAAACCCCATGCTGGGTTTCCGGGGCGCATCGCGTTATATCTCGGAGAGTTTCCGTGACTGTTTTGAACTAGAGTGCCGCGCTCTTAAGCGTGTGCGTGAAGACTTTGGTTTAAGCAATATTGAAGTGATGGTGCCTTTTGTCCGTACGCCTGACGAAGCCAAAAAAGTGGTGGAATTGCTCGCTGCCAATGGGCTTAAGCGTGGTGAAAATGGTTTAAGAGTGATTATGATGTGTGAAATACCATCAAATGCCATTCTGGCCGAGGAATTTTTGCAGTATTTTGACGGGTTTTCTATCGGCTCAAATGATTTGACGCAGCTAACGCTGGGGCTTGACCGTGATTCTGGCATCATTTCCCATTTGTTTGATGAACGTGATCCCGCCGTTAAGTATTTGCTCAAACGCGCAATTGATGCCTGTAATTCAGCCGGCAAGTATGTGGGTATCTGTGGTCAGGGCCCTTCTGATCATCCTGATCTTGCCCGCTGGTTGATGGATATTGGGATTGACAGCATTTCATTGAACCCGGATTCAGTGCTGCAAACGTGGTTTTACCTTGCGGAAAAACATGGCAGTTAAGTAAAACAATTTTAGGATTACCCAAAAAAGCCGATATGAGTATCGGCTTTTTTTGTGGCTTACGGTTAATGCTGCGGAATAAGCTGTTCTGCAGTGTTCAATTATTTGAAGCGGAAGACGCATTGATCTTGCGTATTTTTAACGACTGTTTTTTCATGAGATTGACCAAGGTTTTTCTTGGTATAAAGCGGGTTATAAATGCCGTGAGTGTTGTCGCTCGACCTGGCGTGCATACGAGTTTGCCTTGCATTACCGCATCAAAACCGGCATTGGCAACGCTTTGTGCATCCAGCCATTGGTTTTTCGGGATGCGATTGACCAGATCACGCGTGCCGGTCACGTCATGGAATTCGGTATAGGTCAGCCCTGGGCACAGGGCGCAGACATTAACGCCTGAATCACCAGCCTCTGCTTGCAGGGTATGAGACAAACTGACAACAAAGGTCTTGGCGCTGGCGTACAGACTCTGGCCCGGTGAACAGGGCAAAAGACCATTGAGCGATGCAACGTTGATAATTCTGCCGTAGCCTCGTGCAATCATTTCGGGTAAAAAAAGATGGCACAGGTGGGCAACCGCCGTAACAAGAACTTGAATAAAATCTTTTTGTTGTGACCAGTTTGTATTGACGTAATAACCAGGCACACCATAACCGGCGTTATTAATAAGCGCATCTACGCTGAGTCCTTTGAGGGTGATTTCATCAAATATTTTTTGCGGCGCATTTACGTCAGCAAGATCGGCAGCAATGACTGTGACCTTGATTTTGTATTGCTCAGTCAAGGTTTGGGCCAAGGTCTGAAGTTGTTCTACTCTTCGTGCGGTGATGACAAGGTTCCAGCCTTCCTGGGCAAACTTGATGGCAAAGGCTTTGCCTATGCCTGCAGACGCGCCGGTAATTAATGCAGTTCTGGTCATAATGGCTTTCCTTGGCGGTTCTTTCCTGACTGTTATTGGGTGAGGACCCTGTTGAGCGAGCATTAAATCCTTCTTGCTTGGTTTGCTCGTATCACTCTGGTATGGTAAATGACAAATAATAATACGCAAGACCATAAGGATGAAATGATAATGGCAAGTCTAAATACTTTGAGTGGTGATTTAACTGTTTACCTGCGGGCTACAGCCTATCTTGATTCCGATCATCCTGATATCCGAGCTTGTGCAGCTCAAATTACGTCGGGCGCGTCGTCAGTTCTTGAAAAAGCGGTCAGGCTTTATTATGCCGCGCGTGATGAAGTTCGTTATGATCCTTATGCCTTTGGTTTCAGTGGTGAAACGTTCAGAGCGAGTCATGTACTGGCAGAGAAAAAAGCTTTCTGTGTGCCTAAAGCCATTTTGTTGGCAGCGTTATGCCGAGCCGAAGGCATTCCTGCACGTTTGGGTTTTGCCGATGTGCGTAATCACCTGGCGTCAGACAATTTGATTAAAATGATGCGTACCGATGTTTTTGCTTTTCACGGTTATACCGATATTTATATCGATGATAAATGGGTTAAGGCAACCCCTGCATTTAATCGTGAAATGTGTGAAAAGTTTGGCGTATTACCCTTGGAATTTAACGGCAGGGATGACTCAGTTTTTCATCCTTTTGATAAGGTAGGGCAGCAACATATGGAATATTTAAAAGAGTACGGGCATTTTGCTGATTTTCCCCCCGAAAAACTGGTGGAGGCTTATCAGCAACACTACCCGCATTTTTTTGATGGCGTGGGTGCTGAAACCATGCTGAGAAATATCAGTTTGTAGCGACCGGGGTCAAAATAAAAACGGATATTTCTGGCCGCTTTTATTCTGCTCCCTGATTGATTAATAGCGTGCAGTAATCTTTTGATGCTTGATGTGTTTTGATAATGCTGAGCAAGGTCTGCCCCATAGTATTGGGTGTATTGAGTTGACGCCCTTCGGCTTTGAAAAACTCGATAAATCGGGCAAAATTTTCCAGATTGAGGCCGCGATAGGCTTTTAACAGAATATGAAAATCCTCTGGCGTTGAATCTGCAGGCCGCTCATTGAGAAAACGTTTAACGGCCTCGTCGCTGAGTTCTTCGTCTGTCACTTTGGCTTTATCTTTTTTCATGTTTGTATTACCTGACGCAAATAGTGTTGTGGTTTGCCATTGAGCATGGTGATTGTAACACGGTGACAGCAAGCACTAGTAAGCGCTTTTAAGTGCTTCAGTCTGTTACCTTGTTACCCTGCTCGGTAACAGGGTGAGTAAAAACAGGGTAACAATACCCAATAGTTAAAAAATATAAAATCCGCCTGTTTGTTGTAACAAATTGATTTAAAATGGAATTTTTATTTTAATAAAACTTGGCACAGTGCCTGCACTTATAAAATCATCTTCAAAGGATAACTTCCTCCAGACAAAAATAATAAAAGGTGGAGAAAGTAAATAACAATAATAAAATCCCTAAAAGAGCACGTGCTGAAATATTTATTCACCGTGAAAAAAATAGTTAAGTGATAATAAAAATAAATTGTGTAAATTAATAATGACAATAAAAAATACACAGAAACGCTTAATTATCCAGAAAACAAAAAACTATATGGTATCGAGAAAACTTCTTAATTTTTATCTGTTAGACCTGATTAAAAGTTAAGAAGTTTTTTTCGTTCTAATTACTGATAACAATAAGTGATGTAATGCTTCTTACAAAAACAGACCCTTATATTTTGAATAGTGATCATGGCGGCGCTCATACGAGTCGCTCCAAACGTTATTCACCCAGCGTTTCTCTGAAAGTATTCAATCGGAACACGGGTGAGCGCATTGGTCCAATTGGCAATATTTCTTTGAATGGTTTAATGCTCCAGACCTCTCAAAATCTTGTAGAAAACACCCTCTATCCCTTTGCGCTTATTTTGCCTGTTAAGATCAAAGGCGCGAACAGCGTAGCATTTGATGCCCGTTGTGTGTGGCACTATTTCAATGAGTCAAATCATGTGCATCTGGCGGGTTTCGTTCTTGATAGGCTGACAGATAAAAATCAAGAAATTTTCCAGATCCTGATTAATTCCTACGCCAATTAATCATCTGCAAACGGTTTAAATTTTTGACCGTGTCCTGTTTTTCTCAGTAAAACTGACTTCAGGTTTTCAAGGGTGTGCGCGCAATGCTCCATAGGGTGATGTGTTCTACACCGCTGCGTTTTAATTCTTTTGTCAGGGCTTTTAATGTAGCACCTGTGGTGATGACATCATCAAACAAGGCAATGTGGCGTAGCTCTTTGCCTTGGAGCGTGGGGGTTTTCTTTATATGAAAAGCCCGGTGCAAATTTTTGTGTCGTACTTTGGCAGGCAAGGTAAGCTGAGGTGCTGTTTCTATAATTCGTTCACAAACACCGTGCAAAATGGGCAAGGCTAATTGTTGTGACAATGGGCGTGCCAGCTGTTGGGCCTGATTAAATCCTCTTTCTGCCAGACGTTTACGTGACAGCGGAACGGTAAGGATGGCATCAGGAAGTTGTTGCGGATTTTCCTGATAGTACTTGCCAAGTTTTTGCGCAAACAAGGTGCCTAGTACGTGGCTGTAACTCAACTGCCCCCTGAATTTTAGTTGGCCTATCATTTGATCAATCGGTGCTTCGTAACGGAATAAACAAAGGGTACGCTCTTGTTGTGGAGGCTCGCGTAGACAGTGCCCGCACAGCGGGTTATTGATCGAATCATTCAAAGGCAGTGCGCAGAGAAGGCAGCATTGATCAAGATAAGGAAGGTCGGCCGTGCATGGGGCGCATAAAGCTAGACGGCCGTGGGTACTTCCAAGACAGAGCAGGCATTTTTTAGCTTGAAAAGGTGTAATCAGTCTATTATATGAGCACATGTAAACCAATTTTATTTTTATAGTTGACACAATGGTGGCAATGTTTATGATGCCAGTTTTCATTGCAGAAGGGATTATCCATGACTCCAGCGCAAACTCAACCGCTTGAATCCACCACAACGCTTCGACATGACTGGACGCGCGATGAAGTGGCTGCCTTGTTTTCCAAACCGTTTAACGATCTTCTGTTTATTGCGCACAGTGTGCATCGTCAATTTCACGATCCAAATGCCGTACAAATAAGCACGCTGTTGAGCATTAAAACCGGTGCCTGCCCGGAGGATTGCAAATATTGTTCGCAGAGTGGCCATTACGCTACCGGCCTGGAAAAAGAAAAACTTCTGGAAATTGAAAAAGTCGTTGCCGAAGCTCGCGAAGCGCAAGCCAAGGGTGCTAGTCGTTTTTGTATGGGTGCTGCCTGGCGCAGTCCTCAAGCCAAAGACATGCCCTATGTGCTGGAAATGGTGCGTCAGGTTAAAGAGCTCAATATGGAAACCTGTATGACGCTCGGCATGCTGGATGCGCATCAGGCGCGACAACTGGCCGAGGCAGGGCTCGATTATTACAACCACAATCTGGACACGTCGCCGGAGTATTACCAGCACATAATCACCACGCGTCGTTATCAGGATCGTCTCGATACCTTGGAGAACGTGCGAACTGCGGGCATGAAAGTTTGTTGTGGTGGCATCCTTGGGCTGGGTGAGGGACGGCAGGATCGTATTGCGTTGCTACAGCAATTGGCCAATTTACCCCAGCATCCTGAAAGTGTGCCTATCAATAGGTTGATCAAAATTCCAGGCACGCCTTTGGCAGAGGCCGAGCCGATTGATTCGCTGGAATTTATCCGTAGCATTGCTGTAGCACGCATCACTATGCCGCAGTCGATGGTGCGTTTATCGGCCGGTCGGGAAAGCATGAGTGATGAAATGCAGGCTTTGTGTTTCTTTGCCGGCGCCAATTCTATTTTTTACGGCGAAAAACTTTTAACAGCGGGTAATCCGGCGACTGATCGTGACAGGTTGTTGTTTGAGCGCTTGGGTCTGTATGCACTGCAATCCGGAACTATGTCGGAGCAAACGCAGCAAAATACAGCGCTCGCATCCAGTCCGCCACTTTACTACGATGCCATGGCCGTCCGGCACAATGCCGATCTGACAGCCTAGAGCACAGCACATGACACTGGATCAATGTCTGGCGCCCGCTTTGGCAACACGGCGGGCCAAACATCTTTACCGCCATCGACGTGTGCTCGAATCCCCGCAGGGGCCAGACGTTATAGTCGATGGCCGTCGCTGCTTGAATTTCTGCAGTAATGATTACCTGGGGCTGGCAAATCATCCAGAGGTGCTTGCCGCGTTTTGCCAGGCAGCCGAACGTTATGGTGTGGGCAGTGGCGCCTCACATTTAGTGATTGGTCATAGTCGTCCTCATCATGAACTTGAAGAAACATTGGCTGCTTTTTGTGGGCGGCCTCGGGCGCTGGTGTTCAGCAGTGGATATCAAGCGAACATAGGGACGATCAATGCCTTGCTGGGTCGTCATGATCATGTATTTGAAGACCGACTCAATCATGCCTCTTTGCTCGATGGCGGTTTGATGAGTGGTGCCTCATTTCATCGTTTTGCTCACAATGATGTGCAGGCTTTGGAAAAACAACTGTGTGTCGTATCAGAAAACAAATCATCAAACCGCAAACTGGTCGCGGTGGATGCTGTCTTTAGCATGGATGGCGATTGCGCGCCCGTGATGGACTATGCTCAAGTGTGTCAGCGCCAGGGTGCCTGGTTAATGGTCGATGATGCTCATGGCTTTGGGGTATTAGGCGCGCAGGGTCGTGGCAGTCTTGAAGCGGCGCACTGTGATTCTAATCAAGTGCCCATTTACATGGCCACCTTAGGCAAAGCGTTAGGCACGGCCGGTGCTTTTGTGGCAGGCAGCGAGGCCTTGATTGAAACCCTGATTCAAACAGCACGTAATTATATTTATACCACAGCATTGCCGCCGGCAATTGCAGCGGCCACCTTGAAAAGTGTGCAATTGCTAGATCAAGAGTCTTGGCGCCGGGCGCATTTGCAAACACTGATCAAGCAGTTTCAGATGGGTCTTAAACATTTGCCTTTTGAGTTGATGCCCTCGCAGACAGCAATTCAGCCCTTACGGATAGGTTCAGCCGAGGCCGCCTTGGCGCTGAGTGAGCAACTGTGGCAGCGCCATATTTTAATTAGCGCCATTCGCCCGCCCACTGTACCCGAAGGCACGGCACGTTTGCGCATTACCCTTACGGCCGCACATAGCGAGTCTCACGTTCAGACATTGCTCGATGCCTTGGCAGCCGTGGCTGAAAATAAAAGTTAACGTTAATTAAAGGAATAGAGAGTGGCATTACAGCTTTATCATGATGTTTTTCCGGCGACACGTGCCAATGAACAGGCTCTTGATCTGGTGCTGCTGCACGGATGGGGCATGAGCAGTCTGGTATGGGATGATATTATGCCCGAATTACTGGAAAATTTTAGAGTCACCGTGATTGACCTGCCCGGATTAGGCCGCAGTCCCTTGCCCGGCGGCGATTACACGCTCGAGTATTTGTGCAAACATATACTGGCCGTGGCTCCTAAAGAGGCGATATGGATGGGCTGGTCGCTGGGTGCTTTAATCGCGATGAATATTGCGATACATCATCCTGAACGGGTCAGGGCCTTGATTTCAATTACCAGTACGCCGTCCTTTGTTGCGAAAAAAGACTGGCCTTATGGCATGTCAGCGGAAGAAATGGACGGTTTTATTGCACTTCTGAACGAAGATGCCGACGGCAGTCTGATTCGTTTTCTGGCGCTGCAAGCCAAGGGCAGTCAAACCCAGCGCGAAGATATTCGCAAGCTCAAGGAAATTATGTATTTCCATGGCCTGCCTGCACACCAGGCGCTGCGATCGGGCATGACCATTTTGCGCACAGCAGACTTACGTGCAGGTTTGGCTGACATTCGCTGCCCGACACTGCATCTTTTTGGCGAACATGATCACATCGTTTCGGCGCGTACAGCCGAGGGAATTAAAACGCTGATGCCCGATGCGTCCACAATCGTTATGAGCAATGTCAGTCATATCCCGTTTATTTCTGATCCCGACGGCTTTTTAAAAGCAATACAAGGCTTTTTGAACGGATGCCGCGCCTGAACATCAAAACCCGTATAACGGGAAACTTCAGCCAGGCCGCCGATCGTTATGACCAGAGCGCCCAATTGCAGCGCACCATAGGCGAACAACTGTGTGCGCAACTTGATGAGCGGCAGGCTTTTGATGATATTGATGCGGCATCTGTCTGGCTCGATTTGGGTTGTGGCACCGGCCACTTCGCCGAAAAATTTCAACAGACCTATAACGCCCAAGGGCTTGCCATGGACATTGCCTTCGGCATGCTCACGCGAACGCGCCAGCGCATGTCAAACGCGTCGACAGTTTTGGTGCTTAATGCCGACGCGGAATTTATTCCGCTAAAACCTGATTCGGTGAATCTTATTTTCAGTAATTTCGTTGTGCAATGGTGTCTGGAATTGCGGCGTGCGATTGCTGAATGTTGGCGCATACTCAAACCCGGCGCCTGGTGCGCGCTGTCACTGCCGGGTGAGGGCACGCTAAAGGAACTGCAAGCCAGCTGGTCTTTGCTCGACAATTTTGATCATGTTAATCACTTTTATAGCGAAGAAGCCTTAACACAATTAATGCGTGAAACCCTGCCTGCCGAAGCCACTGTTGAAATAACACGACAGGCTTATGTCAATCGTTATAAAAGTCTAATAGATTTACTTAAGGACTTGAAAAATATTGGTGCCAATACAGCCACCGGAAAAACATCACCGGGGCTGATGGGCAAAACACAATTAACCAGTTTGCAGAAAAATTACGAATACTATCGCCAGGCGGATAGTCTGTTACCTGCCTCCTATGAGGTGCTTAATGTGCTGATAAAAAAACCAAAAATGCACTGAATGAAAGCGCTATAGTGTTGCTTGAAGCCTTCGTTATCACCTCAAAAAAACAGGAGAGTCACCATGCAAAGTCTTCCTCATCATTATAAAGTCGCTGCGGCGGCAAAACCCGAGGGTGATGTAAGCCTTTCGGCAGACAAGCTCGAATCCATTTCTTCCGCGCCGCCGGCAGAATTTGGTGGGCCTGGCAATCGCTGGTCACCTGAAAACCTCTTGGTTGCCGCCGTGGCAGATTGTTTTATTCTCAGCTTTCGCAGTATTGCCACTGCATCAAAACTGTCATGGACCTCGTTAGAATGCAAAGTCGAAGGCACACTCGAACGCACTGAAGGCGTAACTAAATTTACCCAGTTTGTGATAAATGCTGAACTTAAAGTGCCACCAGAAACCACCCGCGAAAAAGCCTTGCATTTGCTTGAAAAAGCCGAAGGTATTTGTCTGATATCCAACTCACTGTCGGCGGCAAAACACCTGGACGCTGTGGTTACGGTGATAAGTTAAAGGGGAAGGGCAGGAGATACTTTTAGGCTTCTATCTAAAAAATATAACAAATACAACTGAGTAAGTTGCTTTGTTGTCGAAGGTTTAAGGTGGCACCGTTTGTAGACGCATTTAACAAAAATGTAGTCATGCGGGGCGGTGTTTAGTTATAGCTAAAGCGGTAACATAATGACAAGATGCTGCAAATGACAACTCATCAATACTGCGCATCAAGGCCTTGTGTGGCGGATTGAGCTACAGGCCAATCACGTCGGTGGACTTGTAGGTTCTTTGTTTGCCGGGACAAGTATCGTGCAGGCCAGCCAATCTTGTGTGCAAAGCGATTGCGCCAAATACCTACAGTATCGGGTCTGTTCTGTGCGGCTACTACGAGTTTGCTCAACGCCTTCTCCTGCTCTTTTGTGCATGATAGTTGCGCTGCAACTCGGAACATGAAACATCTCCGATAATAATCGCTGAAAATGTCCTCTTAGTTAATATCTTTCGGCAGCCAAAATCTCAAGGCCCTGGACGAACAACAGATCAATGCCCATGTGTCACAATGGCTAGTGCAAGCGGGCTGAGCATTACTCAGACCAGTACCTGCCGCCAAGCCCGACCCACTGTGGAATGAGGCCAAACTCTCAACAAAATCCAAGTGCTTCAAGTCTGCTCATTTCCAGTTGGCGGAGGATTACTCGCACTGTGTTTGCCCCGCTTGAAAGGCGGCTCTATTTTCTTTCTTGCAGGGCAAACGCGATGAACAAGAAAATTACGTCGACCTGATGAAG
>Ga0209883_1000108_pt1 | contig 20578 bp, 24 predicted proteins | sample GWRWT4_21May14_FD_187196 | JGI IMG/M metagenome (GOLD analysis project Ga0209883, IMG submission 187196) | Sand microcosm microbial communities from a hyporheic zone in Columbia River, Washington, USA - GW-RW T4_21-May-14 (SPAdes) (version 2) | ecosystem: Engineered > Artificial ecosystem > Sand...
CTTCGAGTCGACGCGCCCCGAGACGCGCTGCGCCTCCGCGACGACGTGGTCGGCGAGCCCCCGCTCGACGCCCGGCCGGCCCGCCTGCGCATCGAAACCTTTTGCGAGGGCTTCCAGATCGATGGGCGTTCGCGTCGCAGGCTGGGGCAGTGCATCCACCTTGGGCGTGGACGGCACGGGCACGCGTGCCAGCTCGGCATCGGTTGGCGTTCTGTGTTTCTGCTGCGCCCGCTCGATGTCGCGGTCGGTGATCACCGGTTGTGCGCGACGGGCTCGCTCGATGTCCGCGTCGGTCACGGTCGGTGCTGTCTGGGCGAATGCGCCGGCGCAGCGGGTCAGCACCACCCCGGCCGCAACGGCCGATCGAACGGCGCCGCCGCTTCGCCGGGCGAGTTCAGTAGCCCACACAGCAGTTCCTCTTCCGAAACAGCATGAAGGCAAAATCCTCGCCGCGCACCGGGTACTCCTTGCCAGCGCCCCAGACGATGGTGCTGCGGCCGAACGGCTGGCAGCAGCGGCCGCCGTCCTTGCCGATGTTGGCGACGGGGTAGGTGAGCTGGGTCTTGTAGGCCGTCTTGTTCATCGCCGGAAGGAAGTACGGTCCGCAGAGCCCTGCCTTGCCATGCCATCCCCAGGCCAACAGCTCGCGGTGCATCTTTGCGGTCAGGCGCTGGGCCAGCAGTGCAGCCGTGCGCACGCCCCCCATGTGGTACGGCACATGACCGTCGAAGGGATAGATGCCTCCCTGGCAGCCCGCGCACCAGAACATCTCGGCAATGCCGAAGCCCGCCGTTGCGGCCACGCAGTCGGCGGCGCAGGCGGCCACGGCCACAGGGTTGGCAAACAACACCGCTTCCGGATTCAGGATCAACGTCAACTCGTCGTCGTTCCAGAGCGGATCGACTTCGGTCAGGTACGCCAGGTCGAACGAGCCGCGCTCCAGGCACGGGAAGTCCGTCACGACCTCGAGCCAGTACAGGACCGGGTTCACGTAGAAGTGGGCCTGGTAGAAGCTGCCGCCGTCACCGTCGCCCTCAGACCGCGTGAACCGGGCAGCCGCTGGCGCCGCGACACCGGGATCGAGATCGATGCCGCCCAGCGAGACCAGGCAGAAGGGCTTGCGAACGACCTCGACATGGCGGGCCGGCTCCCAGAAGCCGATCGACAGACCGATGGTCGGGTTGACGCCGCAACTGCAGACGGGGTTGGATGGATTGGCGATGTCTTCCTGCCCGTCGAAGTTCGCGACCGTGGCGCTGCCGATGCTCATCGGCAGGATGCAACTCCAGCAGATGTCGGTGATCGGGTTCGGGAACTTGCCGGTGCAGGTCAGGGTGTCCGCGGCATGGACGAATGTGGACGTGAGCGTGAACAGCACGGCCAACGCGGCCGCAAAGAAGGCGCGGGCAGTCGTCACGGCAGCAGCACCTCGTCGATGCGCAGGCGCGCGCCTTCCTGCGACACGATGGCGGGCACTTGCTGGATGCCGAAGCGCCGGGTCAGCATGCCTTGCTGGTCGTAGTAGACCGGGATGCGCCAGGCCTTCATCAGGTCGAGGTAGGAGCCGCCGGTCAGGATGGGTTTGACCTTGCCGTCGTAGCGCGCCATCAGCGCGCGAGCCCGTGCCACCTGGCGGCGGTCGCGGGCGTCGAAAAACAGCAGATGCTTCGACAGGGACACCACCTCGAGCGGGTTCTTGCGCAAGCCCGCTGCGAACAGCAGATGCCCCTGCGCATCGACGATGTTGCGGTCGAGCGTGAAGCTCGGATCGAAGTAGAAGGTGCGGGCGGTCTCGGTGGTGCGCAGGCCGGCAATCGGCTGCGGCCGGGTCACCGCTTCGGTGCCACGGGTCTGCGCCTGCTCGATCAGTCGCTGCAATTCACCGCTGCGCTCCTTGTCGCGCAGGCGCTGCTCGATGAAGTTCAGCAGGTGCGGCTCGCCGATCCCGTAGGTGGGCCCCAAAGTCCCGAGATCAGTGGCGAGGGCGCCGCGTCCGCACATCAGCAGCGCCGACGAAGCGATGGCGGCGAGGGCGTGTCTCACCGGGCAGCCCTCGGGTCGCAGACCACGCGCTGGCCGAGTTGAGCGGTGCCGTTCGAGTCGCCCAGATGGCTCGCGCGAATCATCCCCATCAGAACGGGATCGCCATCGCCTTCGGACATCGCCCGACGCAGTTCCGCCGTCTTCATCTGCCGACCGCAACGCTGCAGGAATGCTTGCAGGTAGGCCTGCGCACCATCGCGGGCGGGTGGGGCGATCTGAGCCAGCAGGGCGAGGTAGTCGGCAAGTGGCATGTCGTCCGTGATCGAGACGGATCGGTCTACCGGCGCCGGCTGTGCCACCGCCATCGCGGTTGTCACACCAGCGGCGGCAGCGACGACGGCGAGTTGGAGCAGCGCAAGTCTCATCACTTCCCCTCAGAAAAGCGGCACCACCGTGCCGAGCACCTGCTCCGCACGCACCAGCCCGCTGGCGCGGTAGCGCGAATCGAACGAGTCAGGGCTCGTGCCCTGAACGTAGTAGTGGCCTGGCGGGATCACCGTGGCGGCGATGGGTTCGAGAGGCCGGCGGTCGTACGCATGCGTCTTGGCCGTGCCGACCACCTCGCCGTTGACGGCAACCACCCGGCCGGCAACGGTTACCGCGTCGCCCGGCAGGCCCCGCACGATCTTGAAAAAGGGTTGGCCATGCAGGCCTGGGTAGGCGGTCTGCGCCTCGCCCGCGAAAGCAAACACGATGAATTCGCCGCGCTGCAGGTCGTGCGTGCCGTAGTGCACCAGCGCGACGCTGTAGGGCAGGCTGGGCGTCCAGTTGAACAGCACCGGGACGCGCGGCGTCGGGTCGACGAAGACGCGGGCGTAGGCGAAGCTCCAGACCGCGAAGACCGGCACGTACAGGTACCAGCGAGCGCGCATGTGGCGCAGAAAGTCGGCGAAGTTGGCGACGAACCCAAAGCGCGGTGCGTTCATGGCGCCTCCAGTTTTCGGCGCAGGTGCGCGGTCAGGTCCAGCGTGCGCGGCGTCGGGCCGGCCACAGCGCTCTTGAGCACGACCAGGCAACTGCAGTCACGTGGAAGTTCCTCCAGCGCGACCGGCAGGCGCTGCGCGAACACACGCGCCATCAGCATGGCCTTGTCACGCTCGCCGTCCGTACCGGCCTTCGTCAGGATCAGCGTGAACTCGGCCTCCTTCTGGCGGTAGACCTCGCCGACGTCGACGACACCGACGAGTTGCCCGGGGCGGATCACCAGCCTGTCGTAGGCAGCCAGGGTGCCGAACACGATCACCATCGCCAGCACGGCCTGGAGCAGCAGCGTCTTCATGCCGCCGTTCATGATGTGTGCCCCCGGCGCCGCAGCAGCTCGGCGATGGCTTCGTCGATGCTCAGGCCCTGTGCCCGCAGTTCGTCGATCGGCGCGTTGTCCTCCAGCTTGTTGGAGAACAGCAGGTGCGTCGCCGGGTCGAGGATGTTGCGCGCCACGCCTTCGCCCACCGGCGACGAGATGTAGACCTCGGAGAAGACACCGGGCTCGGTGCGCAGCGAGTTGAGCAAGCGCTTCTTCGGCTCGTCCATCGACAGTCGCCCCTTGCGGTCGAGCATCTCGATCGACTCGGGCTTCTGGCGCAGCAGGAACACCCAGTCCGAGCAGTTGAAGGCCGCTTCCATCTGGGCTGAGCCGTAGTAGTCGTCGGCGCTCTGTGTGGCGGTGCCAAGTGAGCCGCCGTACTTGCGCGCGCGGCGGGCCGCTTCCTCGACCACGGCGGCCTTGACCGGATCGTCGGCGCCGATGTCGCCAAGTTGCTGCTTCAGTTCGTCGATGAACAGCACCTTGCGCCGGTTGCGCGTCAGGTACATCTCGCCGGTGATCTGGTGCAGCAGCAGGATGTTGACCACGGCATGCAAGTCGGGCCGGCGCTTCAGCTCCTCGTTCTCGATGACCACGAAGTCGTTCTCGAAATCGACGTTGTTGTGGCCCTCGAAGAAGCGCTCGTACTGGCCGCCCCGCGCATACGGGTTCAGCATGATCGCCAGGTCCTTGATACGCGAGTCGTTGACGGCACCGAGTTCCTCGATCGTCCCGGCCTTGAAGGCATCGCGCAGCGCGGTGATCGTCAGGTCGTTGCCGTGCGCCTTGAACAGCTTGAGCACCATCGCCGAGATGGCCTTGTACTGAACCTCGTCGAGCGGCCTTGACATCGAGGCCATCTTCGAGATGGCCGGCACCAGCATGTCGATGTCTTCGTTGATGTCAACGATGTGGGAGAACGGGTTCAGGCAGATGTCCACATCGGGCTTGAACTCGATGTAGGTGCCCTTGGCCTTGCGACACAGCTTCTCGAAGGAGCGGCCCAGGTCCAGCATCCAGACCTTGGCGTCGATGGCGCGGTAGGACCACGCCATCTCGTTCATCAGCACCGACTTGCCCGAGCCCGGTGCGCCGATGATCGCGAAGTTGTAGTTGCCCAGGTCGTTGTCGAAGATGTCCAGCGTCATCAGCTGGCCGCGCCGGCCGCCGAATATCAACGCCGGAGTGCGCGTGCCGCGCCACTCGGCGATCAGCGGCGCGAGGTGGATCGCGTTGGCCATCGTCTTTCGCGAGACCCGGCGCATCTTGGCGAGGTCCTTGTGGAACTTCTCGGACAGCGTCATCGGCAGGCTGGCCAGCAATGCCTGCCGGTGCATGTAAACGTCGGCGTTGAGCTGGAAGCCGCGACCGCGCCAGATCGCGTTGGCGGTCTCCTGGGCGGCAATCGCCTTGTGCGGCGTCGAGAAGATCGCGAGCTGGTGGTACAGGCTCACCAGGTTGCTGCCGATGTCGATCGCGTTCGCCGCGGCCGTCCAGTCCTGCAGCTTCTTTCCGACATCCGGCATCACGTCGGCCATCTTGCTCTTGGCGTTCTGAGTGGCGCGCACGTGGTTGGCGGTGACCACCGACTTCATGACATTCGGGTCGAGCACGTGCACGCCCATCGTCAGCAGGAACGGCGCGCTGTACTGCAGGGCCGGCTGCATCAGGTCGCCGATCAGCGAACCCATCTGCCAGAGCGCGAACCGCTCGGGGAAGGACTTGATCGAATAGAAGCGTGCTTCGAGCACGTCGTCGCTGCCTTCCTTCCACAAGGTCAGGCCGCCCGGGTGTGGGTCCTGGATGGTGTCGAAGTCGACGATCTGGTCGCGGATCTCGCGGCCGTCGTCGTAGTGCAGGTTCGGCGCGTCGGTCTGCGAGATGCGGTCGGGGTTGGTGAAGAGTGCGCACCAGTTGATCAGGTCTGCCGCGTCGCACACGCGGTTGGGCAGCGAGGCCGAGCGCAGCGTGGACGACATCGACTCGCGCAAGGCCAGCAACTCTTCACGCCGAGTCAGGTCCTCGGCATCGCCAGGAGCGGCCACGCTCATCATCAAGCGGAAGTCGCGGATCGTGTAGTGGAATCCGGAGGTCAATGAGGTCTGGGCACCCTGGAGCAGATGGCCCACACGTTGACGCGCGAGGCGGTGGAACAGGTTGTCGTTGCGGGCAGGGCGGCCCCAGTGCTTGGCCTTTTCGGCTTGGTCGGTGTCTTCGACGCGCAGGTTGGCGTAGCGACGGAGTTGGTCACGCAAATGCGGCGACGCGAACAAGTGGAACTGGATGCCGGTACCGGGCGGGCAGGTCGAGTACAGCGAGATCAGCACCTCGGCCATGCGCTCGTCAGCGCCCGACTGCGGCATCACCTCCAGCATGAAGCCGAGGCTGTCGCGGTTCACGAAGAGCTTTTCGGTGGCGAGGTACGCCGAATACGGGAGCCAGGCGGCGAACTGTTCGGCCGGGTTGTCCATCGTCTGGCCGAAGCTGAACAGCGACGGGCCGGCTGAATGGCTCGACGAGGGGCGATGTTGAGTGGTGTTGAACGGCATGACCGGGGCCCTCAATCGCTGCTCTCGACGCGGGTGGCGGGCGGACCGAGACCGGGGAAGGGGTTGTCGGCGGATGGCGGCCTCGGGCCGCTCATCAGGTTGGGCGGCAGCGCACTGCGCTCCTTCCCGTCACCGGCCGACGCCGCGCCTTTGGGCGGTGGTCGCAGCGGTGCGTAGGCGTCCCGAATCTGCCGCTGCGCGTGATCGACCAGCCACTGGCCGTTGTCGATCTGCACATAGACGTAGCCCTGGTCGTAGAGGTCGCGGTCGGCGTCTTCCCAGGACTTGAACCACAGCCGCAGGATGCGCGCCGACGACCGCAGCGGTGTGGGTGACACCGAAGACATTGCCATTTGCCTCGGCTCCGCCGAGCGCGCGCTTGCACTGCCAGCGGCCGCAGCCGCCACGGGGGGTGCGACGGTGCGCGACCGCTGGCTCGGCAGGTTGTTTTGGACTGCGTTGGCGTAGGTGCCGGAAACCGAGTCGCAGGTGACGCCGTCGGGTGCCTTGCAGGCATAGCTGGAACTGCCGGAGAGTCCGGAGATGCTCGTGCACCCGGCCAGCATGGCGCCGACGCAGATCGCAGGCGGAATGTGCAGGCGAGGGCGGTGCATATTCATGGCCGCACCTCCTGCGTTGCCTGGCTCAGCCGCGCCTCGAGAACAGCACGTTCGACGTACCCTTCGGTGCGCGCGCCATTGGCCCAGATCAGTGTCGGCGTGCCCTGCACGCCCAGGCGATGGGCCAGTGCCAGGTTGCGATCCACCGGATGGTCGCAGGCGGCCGATGCGTTGAGCAGCGAGGCGTCGCCCTGCAACATGAGGCGCTGCCAGGCCTGTTCGCGGTCCGCCGCGCACCAGACTGCGATGGGTTTGTCCTGGCCCTGGAAAGGCACGAGGAAGGTGTAGACGGTGATATTGTCGAGGCCCGCCAGCTCGGGTTCGAGCCGCTTGCAGTACGAGCAAGAAGGATCGCTGAAGACGGCCACCTTGCGCAGGCCGTTGCCCCGCACCGTCTTGATCGCATCGGCCAGCGGCAACTGATCGAAGGAAACCGACGCTGGCGCGACGGCTGCCTGCGTGCCGCCTGAAGCTTGTGCGGCAACCGCGAGCTTCGGCCCGGTCAGGTCCTTCATCGTCTGCGTGTCGAAGACGCGGCCGAAAATGAAATAGCGCGGATTCCTGGCCGACACGTAGGCGACGTTGCCGTTCATCCAGACCTCGAAGACGCCGGCCACCGGCGAGCGCGACACTTGCGTGAACTGCGTGCCGGGATGGGCTTTCTTGAGAGCCGCCAGCAGGCGGGCTTCGTCTGGCGTTGCGGCGCGAGTCGGTGCTGCGACCATGTAGATCAGGGCACACAGCCCGGCGGCCAACGCGTCCCGCGCGTGCCGACGGCTGCGCAGGCGATCAGTAGTTGCCATCATCGGAAACCTCCAGGTAGCGCTCAGCGGGCGCCGCATCGGCGCGGGTGTTGCGATCGGCAGCGGCTGCCATCGGCACGTCGATGCGCACACCTTTCGTGATGACGACATCGATCTCGCGGCCAGCATCGATCTCGATCACAGGAAAGGTGTTCTCGGCCAGCTTGATGTAGTACTGGGCGAGCCGGTCGAGCGCCTTGCCGACGCCGGTACCCAGCCCGGCTTTGTAGGCATCGGCGCCCGACGCCGTGGCGATGGTGCCGAGCGCAGACGTGCTGTAGCTGGTCGAAGAGGTTGCGAGCCCCGAACCGATGCCGCTGACCACGCCGGCCAGCAACGCGTTGGCGAGCATCTGGCCCTGCTTGGTGACGAGCCGGCCGCGCATGCCGACCTTGCCGTCTTCGCCATACACGCTGCCCTGGATCTTCACCTCCAGCGCTGCGCCGTCGGCACGCACGCAAGACAGGTTCTCGGTGCGCAGGTAGGCCCGCTCGGAGCTGATGTCGCCGTAGCCGGCGGCGATCACGAAGCAGTCTCGGTACTCGCCCCGGAACCGGTTCGGCAGCACCGAGTTGTCGGACAGGCGGATCAGCACCGGGTGCGGGTTGGACTGCGACTGGCCACCGGTGGGCGCATCCAGGCCGCCCAGCAAGGTGCCGCGCGTGAAGCTGACCGGAAGATACGTCGACACGGTCTTGGTCTCGACCGATGTTGATGCGACGCCGGGCGACCCTGCCGTACCGCCTGCAGGAGCGGAGCGGTCGACCAGCGTGATGCGTGTCAGCACGGGAGCGGTCGGTGCCATTGGGACGTTGGGCAGACCGGGCGGCATCACGCCGGACGCGGATGACCGGGCTGCGGCCGAGGGAGGCGGTGGCATGGGCAGGCTCGCTGCCGGCGGCAAGGTTGGCGCCATGGCGGGCGCAGGAGTCGGCACCGCGGGCGCGACGGATTGCATGTGCGCCGCCTGGCTGGCCGAAGTCAGCCGCTGCTCCAGGTCGGAAAAGCGCTGCATCGTGCGCGCCTCGAAAGCCTGGCGATCCTTGTTGAGCCGGCCTTGTTCTTCGCGCTCGTTTTCGTACTGCGCGAGCTTGCTACCGGCGGTGCCGACCCATTGATCCACCGGGTTCACCTGCTGCCCCGGCGGCATCACCCCAATGTTGGTCACCGCGCTCGGGTTGCCGCTCGGTACCTTGGCGCCTTTGTCCTTCGGCCCGTTGTCTGCGGAGGCGAAGATCAACCACAGCATGCCGACGCCGCCGAGCAAGATGGCCGCCAGCATCGCGTACTGACGCTGCTTTGGCGACAGGCGCTGCAAGGTGTCGCGAAGCACCGCAGCGGGTGTGCGAACGGGCGTGTTCATCGTTCAGTCCCCCGCCGGATCACGAACACGTTCGTGCTCTCACCCGGCCGCAGGTTGTGGTTCTCGATCGCGACACCGACGACCTGGCCGCCATCTTTGCTGTCGGGACGGTCGAATTCCTGTTCGGCCAGCACCATCACGGCCGGGCTGACGTTTTGCAGCAGGTATTTCTCGCCGAGCAGGCCACGCCCTTCATAGCGCCGCATCAGCGAGAACCTGGCTTCCGCCCACAGTTGCATCGGCCTGTTGACCTGATCGACGCGGATGTCCGGCGGCACCCGGTCCGAGGCCATCGCCACCAGCATCGCCTTCATGGATCGGACATGATTGGCCGAGGGGCCGAACGTGCCTTGAGGGCCTTGAGCACCTGCTGAGGCGAGCTGCGCCTGACGCGGCGTCTTGTCGCGGATGACGATGGTGTCGGCCGGTGTGTCGGAGCGGCGCAGCACCAGCGTGTAGGTGGCCTGCGCCGACGAGATGAATAGGTTGACCGGCTTGGTCGATTCACCGACCGGGCGGATGTAGATCTCGCCCTTGTCTCGGTCGCACTCCAGCACGATCTCGCCCCCGGGGTTGGCCACCGGCGTGGCGATGGCGGCGCCGGCCGTCGCAGCACCTGTGACGCCGCAGTTGCTCGAATGGATGTTGCCGAACACGTCGGTGATCGGGGCCCCTTCGATGCGGATGCGCGTCGGCTCCTTGATCGAGAGAATCGCCTCGACGGCAACGCCGTCACGTGCTTCGAGCGTCTGCAAGGCATGCGCCGGCGTGCCGTACAGGCAGGCGACAACCAGTCCGGCAAGCGCTTTGGCGCGCAGGCTCGGGCACCGGCCGCGTTTGCGCGACGACCGGGCACAGAGGCTATGGGGCCACATGAGGCATCTCCTTGAAAGTCTTCAGGTGCATGCGGCCGCCGCTGTAGCTGAACTCGACCAGGTAGGCCTTGAGGTCGTTCGCGGTCTCCAGGCCGTTGACCTGCGTGCGCAGCCGCCCGCGCACGATCACGGTCTGCGCGTCTTCGCTCGGCACCAGTTGCTGTGGCATGAAGAAGGTGCTGGCATTGATGCGCTTCAGGCGCGCCGCCTCCAGGTCCTGTCGGGTCCTCAGCTCGCCGTGCTGCTCGGGTTCGACGTAGCCAAGCAGGATGTCCTTCTTCCAGTCCACCGAGGCCGGCGTCACGTCGAGCACCAGCCACGCGATGAAACTGCCCATCTGTTCCAGGTACTCGTTGCTCGCCTTGTCGCGTGTGACCCAGAACGACTTGTTGATCGACGGCGGCACGACCACCGTGCGCACGCTGCCCAGCAGGTTCAGGATCACGACGAGCGCGAGGATGTGGCCGCTGGCCAGCGCTCCGACGGTCAGGCCCAGCGCCCGGTTGCGCCGGCGCATCTCCTTGATGTCGCCGTTCAGACGTTCGAAGTCCATGGCTTGCTCCGAAGGGTCAGCCCACCATGCGGCGGATGTGGGAGGGTGGCGTCGCGCGCATCGCAGTGATCGGGCTGGTGGGCAGGTGCCAGTACAGCCAGTGCATCGCGAAGGCCGGGTGCTTGTCGGCCTTGATGCGGGCGATCCAGCGCGACGTGAACAGGCCTGTCGCGATGCACAGCACGAAGGAGATCTTCGAGCCGGACATGTAGCCCATGAACAGGCCGAACAGGATCGGCGCGGCGACATCGACGTCCCAGAAACCGATCTTCCACTGGTCGTCGAGACGACGCGGGATGAAGGTGTCGGCGTACATGCGGACTCCGGCAGTGGCGACGGCTGCAGCTCAGACGACCGCGCCCATGATCGCGCCGGCAATCACGAGACCGACTGCCGCGAAGATGGCGAGGCCCACGTAGAAGAGCACAGGGCCAAAGTTGCGCAGCGCGGACAGCGAGATCAGCGCGACCACGAAGCCGACGAAGCCGACCAGAGCCTTGATGCCCGGCCCGAGCGCCGCAATCTGCGTCAGTGCCGAGGTCATCGGGCCGGTGATCCCGGTGAAGGCCACCAGGTCGAGCGCGTAGCCGGGGAACGCGACACACAGACCCCCTGCGAGCAGCATCAGCAGGGAGATGACGGCCATCGGCCGACGGGCCGGGTTGCGGAACGTGGATGGGGAAGCCAGAAGTGCGGTGCTCATGAAGTTCTCCAAGAAGTGATCGAGCGGTGGGCGGGCTGTTGAAGGTGGATACCGACAGTCGAGCCGGTGGTGTCGGCAGGCCGTTGCGGATCGGCGGGTAGGAAGCGGGTCGGGCCGGGTGGACTCGGGTGGAAGCGGGTCGTGAAGGGCGAGGGCCGGTGCGTTTGCATCACAGGTCCTCCGCGTCGCGCTCGAAGACGATCTCGACGCGCCGGTTCAGTGCGCGGCCTTGCTGCGTATCGTTCGAGGCGGCGAAGCAGCACGCGCCTTGAGCCTCGAGCGTCACGGCAGTGGCCAGGTGTGGGTAACGCGCGCGCAAGTGGTCGCGCACCGCGTTCGCGCGAGCAACGGCCAGCGTCTGGTTGCTCTGGGGTGACCCGACGCTGTCGGTGCGCCCGCTGATGGCGATCCGAACCGCGGAAGGCAGCGAAGCCGCCACCTCGTCGATCTGCGCACGCGCGGTCGCGGTCAACGACGCGTCGCCGAACCCGAAATGCACGATCACCTGCCGTGTCGACTTCGCCGCGGCGGCGGCGGAACTCAGGGTCTCGACGGGCGCCGCCAGCGGGGAAGGAGCGGCCCCGCTTGTGACGAACGCTTCCCCGGCAGCCAGCGACGATCCGGGATTGCTGGAAGACAAAGTTGCAGGACCGGCCGGAGGCTCCATCGCGAGCGTCTTCGGCGTGACTGCGGGGCACGCGGGCGACACGCATCGAGCGAAGGCTGCACGGCGCCCAAACTCCATCTGGGCGATCCGCCCGGTCGGTTGGGTCGAGGGCGCAGCGTAAGTGCTAAGCGGAGCCGACGCAGTCGAAGTGCGGGGCGGCGAGCTGCACGAAGAGGCGAACGCCGTGCTCAGCGCCGCGACGCTCAGGCCGCCAACCAGGCGAATGCCACCGCGCTTCATGGCGACACCCGCGCTGCGAACATGATCGGTCTGGCGGCAGGCAATGCCGCCGCGTCGCGGGCCCGCGCGGGGCTGCCGCCAGCAGATGCTGACGGCTGGGTCGGCAGCTTGCGATAAACCTGCCACGCGTAGCGCGAGCGTGCTTCGCTGCACGCCGCGCCCTTGAGCTGCGAGCAGGCGGCGTTGTACGCGCCGACGGCGTTCCATGTCGCACCGTACCGGGCGAACGTGTCGGCCAGCAACCAGGCGCCGACCTGGATGTTCGTGCAGGGTTCGTACAACTGCGCCTCGGTGATGCCATGGCGCGCCAGCGCGCCCAGATGCGAGCTGTTGATCTGCATCAGCCCGATGTCGTAGGTGCCGGTGCGCTGCAGGTGCGTGCGATTGACGGCCTGCGGGTTCAGGTTGGACTCGACCCGTGCGATCGCGTAGAGCAACTCGGCGGCCATACCGTAGCGTTGCGCGGCCTGCTCCCAGCAGGCCAGCGCACGCGTCGGCATGCACAGCGAAAGAACCCATCCGGCAAGGAGCAGCAGGCGCATGGCTCAACCCGTCCCGAAATGCGAGACATCGACAACACCCACCGCGAGGCGGGCAACGAGGTCAGGGCCGGCGATCGGCCAGGGTCGGGTTCGGGTGAGCCGGCAAGTGCGCTGGCGGGGTCGGGCCAGGTCGTTGTGCGGGTCGCTGGCAACGGTCGTGTCAGCCTGCGCGTGGCAAACGCCATCGCGCAGAACGGTCGGCCATGTTGAGCCGGGCCTGCCGCAGGACGAGGGAGTCTGCTTGGTCGAACTGGCGGCACAGGGCCACGCAGGCCGTGGTCAGCTGGTCGAGCTGGAACTTCGGATTGGGGTGCCGATTGGCCGGCGAGCGTTGCACGGCCAGCAGCAGGTCGTACTGCTGGCGCCACATCGATTCGCGGCGACGTGGCGTCTGTGGCGAGCGCAGCACGAGCTGGGTGCCGAGAAAGTCGAAGATGCGCGGTGCCGCGTCCTCATGCAGGAAGACTAGCGACACGCAGGCGCTGATCAGGTCCGGGAAGCGGAAGGTCGGCGAGACGTTGTCGTCGCTGCGCAGCAGGCCGTAGAGCCAGTCGTGCTCTTCGAGCCAGAGCCGGGTTTCGATGGTGTCCGGGTGCTCGGTCTCGACGGCGCCGTGCGGGGCGTATTCCTGGCGGGCGATGGGCAGGGCGGTGAACATGGCGCATCCCTTCGGTCGGTGGCTGCAGGCGGGCTCTGTTGAGCGCGTGACCGAAGGGTAGGCGGGGGGGAGTGGCCGGGGCGGGTGGAATGCGAGGTTTGTGAGGGGGGTTTCGGGATCGGTGGGCGGGGCTGCGGTGGCACCACTTGATCGAAGGCGAAGTTGTCAGATCAGGCCCGCGGCAGTCGATGTACTACATGAAGAACCGGAACTGGTACGGCGCGTTGCCCAAGACATTCATGCGCTTGACGACGCGTGCGAGCACTTTGGCGTATTCGAGCGCCACTGTCAGCGGGTCATGCGGGGTATCGTTGTCCAGTGCCTCTTCGAGGGAGCGAGGATGGCCCAAGCCGACTCGTGCCACACGCCATGCCGGTGCAAGCTCACAGGCTCAAGGCACGAAGCGCCCCACAAAATCGGCGGGCGACAAGATCGGATAGGCATCGGCCAGAACCAGCAAGTCCTTGTCGCCAGTGACCAGGAAGTCGGCCGCCGAGCCGATGAGAAGCGCGAGGATGGGCAGGTCGTTCGGGTCGCGTAGCTTGGCCGCTCCAGCCAGCTCCAGCATGTTCGCGTCGACGCGCAGCAACTCAGCCCGCACTCCAATCGTGTCCAGGAAGTCGACCAAGTCATTGGGCGCCGCCTTCAACCTGGGCGCCAAGTGCCCCCAGGTCCGTGCCAGTTCCTCAAGCACGAAATCTGAAATCACCAAGTCGAACGCTCCGGCGCGCCAAGATTTGACCAGGCGCGAGGGCGGCCCGCCGGGGAATAGCAAACCCGATACCAGCACGTTGGTATCGAGCACCAGACGCATGAGCAGGCTCAGCGGCGCGTTTTGGACGTGGCTTTTGCCGTCGCGCTCTTGGCGCGCCTGGCATGGCTGGCCGCTGCTGCCGGAAAGGCAGGTAAGCGACCCGAAGCCCTCCAGGCGTCGCCAGTTTCGCTACGTGCCAGCGCGGTAGCCTGTTCGATCTCGGTCAGCGCCACGTCTTCGGGCACGCCAGCGTAGCTCTGCTCCATACGGTCACAAAGCGCGTCGAAGCGTGCCTGCATGCGCCGGATGCGTTCGAACAGGCGCGCGTCGATCAGGGCCGCCACGGGTTTGCCGTCCTTCTTGATCAGGACGCTGTCATTGCGGTACTGCACGATGTTGAGCATTTCGCCCAGGTTCTGGCGGAAGGCGACGGCGCTGGTTTCGGTGATCACGGCGTGTTCCTATGACCGATATGGTCAGTATGGTTCAGCTTAGCACGAAGGAGAACGTGCTGTCGTCGGCCCGGACGAGGGACAGCTAGTCAACGACTCCGCGCGGCGACCTGACTTGGCGTTTCCGATTGGCGGGCCCACTGAACAGTGCCCGCGCGGCGTGACCACTCTCGCGCAAGTTCGTTCATCGCGGAGGCTCTGCTGCCTTAAATACCTGCAGCCCATCGACCACGGCCGCTTCTCTGTCGAATTTCAGCCAAACGATTCCAGCCTGTTCCGCGGCTTCAAAGATCAACGCCAGGTCGGTCTCTGAGGGGAGGCTGTACTGCGGTGCGCCCACGAACACCAAGCCGCCAAAGGCGGTGGGGTAGGCGTTGACCGAAAGCTCATCGTCGAGCAGCTTCTGGCGGGTGGCCGGCGTCAGATGCGACAGCGACAGCGCGGCCATCGGCTCCGCCTGTTCGCGCAGACGGGCAATGAGGTCGAGGTCCATCTTGAGCTCTCCGTGCCTCGCAGTTTGGTGCGATGTGGAAGATCGTCCGTGGTGCGATTGGCATCATATGGCCACCATGCGCTGATGCCAATTACGTCGCCCAAGCACGGGAACGATCCGGTGCTTGTTGCGCTTGGCACAGCCATTCGCCGGTGTCGGGCGGCGAGAGGGATCTCCCAGGAAGAACTTGCGCACCGCAGTGCAGTTGATCGCTCGTACATGAGCAGCATCGAGCGTGGAGGACAGAACCCGGGAATCATGTCCGTGGTTCGCATTGCGCACGCGATGGACGTGACGTTGACGGAGCTCATGGCCGAAGCCGAGTTGTAGCCGCGCGCAGCTGGGCCGGTGATATCAGGCAGCCGCGACATCGGCCAGCGCAAGCATTCAGGTCAGTTTGGATGCAATAGCTCCATCGCAGAGAAGTTCACCCCGGCGTACCACGCCAGCTTCGCTACCCCCGCCGGTGAAAACTCCCCATCGCCCTGCCCAGCAGCAAGCTGATCACCAGCGGTACGCAAGGCATCACCAGCGGGTGCAAGGTGATCGGCACGACAAACCCGAGCACGGTGGCGCAGGCCGTCACGATCGCCCCGCAGGCGTACAGCGCGAACATCTCCGGGTCGTGCTGCAAAAACTCCTTGGCCTTGATGAGCCGAACGAAATTGCCGTCGATTATCACGGCCGCAGTGAAGAAGTGAGAGATCCGCCGCCTGATCACATTCAGCAATGGTCGAGTGCCGAATGGCATTCCGTCCAGCACGCGAACTCGTGCGGCGCGAGCTCAACCGATGACGGAAGGTAGGTGCTGCAAGCTCCGAGCCGAGAGGTCAGCGCACATCGTATGCTTCGGCGTCCGCCCGCGCCCGGTTGCGCGTGCGGAAATCATCCTAAAGAACACAACAAGTAGAAGGAGGGTTCGTGGCGGAGACCATCAATATCGGTGAAATCGCGGCGAGGCTATCGAAGGACGTCTTCAAGCACTTCTTGTGGGAAGCTCATCCCAAGACCGACGACAACTTCACTTGTTCCAACGTGAAGCACGTCGGGGACGGAGGCAAACCCAAGGCGACGCACCCTGGTGATGTCGTTTTCATTTATCAAGATCCGTACCTCGGCAAGCCCATCTACCTGCACACCGACCTGAAGAGCTATGCGGCAGATAGCATCACTGCCACAAGGTTGCGCGGTGCGTTCAGGTCTCTATGCATGGCAATTGACTGCGCGCGGGGATCGGAGCATTGGCGGGACAAGTACTCGGTTGATTCGTCAGAGGCATATGAGGTACGTGGACTGCTCTTCGTGCACAACCACGACAACGGCTTTGACAAGCCGTTCTATGAAGCTGTCGACAAAGTGGACCTTCAGGCGCTGGCCGTCGCGCCTACCACCCAGCTTCACTTCCTCGGGCCGCATGATATTCAACGCCTTTACAGTGTCGCGAACGACATCATTCGCTTGAAAGGCGAAGGCGAACTCTCAAAGGAATACACGTTCTACTACCCAGATCTGGTGATGTCTCGTCGGCAGGGCGACGTATGGGCGCAACCGGCGACCATCGAGACGTTGACGGGGCCGTACATCATCATCAAGCATCAAGCCACCGACTCGCAGAGCGCTGGCTACGTGATCTACTACAACGCACTGGCGGAGTGTCCGGAAGAGTTCGAATATTTTCTCGATAGCTTGTCGAGGTACCAGATGCTCGAGTCAAGCGAACGCATCTTGGTGCGTGTCACCAGGGCAGATGCACCGGACGACTTGAAGACGATCTTCCGCACTGCCAAGAAGAAGTACATCAAGGCATGGGGATTTGATCCTGCACGTGAGGCGATCCTCGACCAGATTGATATTGAACGCATCACGAGCGTGACGAGCACGTACAACCCGGGCGACATGGGATGGCGGGAATGAAGAAGCGTATTCATGGACCATCTCTTTACTATGCGACAGACAAGAACGTCTTCGACGCACTGAATCAGCACAAGGTTGATGCACCGACTGTTGTGCGTCTTTTTCAACGCCGCAATGTGATCGTTAGCAGAAAAACGCCGCGAGAGGACTTGGCAAGGTACTTTGCAAGACTGACTCACGACTACTACGACCATAAAGAAATTGCCGCCCGACTTGGAATCGCCACGCGACGCGAGCGCGTCACGTCCATGGATGTGGTTGGCGTCAGTGGCACCGACGAACTACAGGCTGCCGCTGAACACTTGAAGAAGGATATGGAGGCGGGCGGCGACGTCGTGCAGGTGACGCGCAATGGCGACAATCTCAGCATCCGCATTCAATACTCCGACGTGGACTACAAGCGCAGCGAGTTTGCGCAGGTGCAGGTACGCGACGGCACGGTGGAATTTGTCAAGACCGCAGAAGGGTTCGTTGTTCGGAATACCCAGAACGACTACTTGAATGACATCAGAGAGACGCTGCTGGCCAACGTCGAAAAGGTGGCGGACGCGCCGTTGACGAAGATCACGGTATCGCTTTTTGACGTTCCGACCCCGAAACTTCGATCGAAGTTCTTCCACGAGCTGGCCAGCTCAATGCCGGGCTTCGTTCGCCGCGACGTCACTGATGTGTACGTCTACAAAGCCAAGCCCGACGCCGAGGGCATTGAAGATATGGGAGGGTCAGCATCGGCCGATCCCGATACTCACGTCGAGCGTGTCTTCCTTCGGGGCAGTGGAGTGAGCCGGTCGGAATTGTTGAATGGTCTCTTGGACGAAGAGGACTACTACATCATAAAGATGGGATGGACAGCTACCGAGACAATGGGCACAGGCAACGTGTACGACATCGAGGCGGTCTTTTCGGACCCGAAGGACTGCACGGGCTTTTCGTTCATCCTCAGCGGCGTTTTTCCTGTTGAAGAGGGCAAGGCTTCAACGCGCCGGCGGTCGCCTTTCAAGCATGAAATTGACGCCATTTCGCGAGTCATTGAGAACAAAGCGCGCGTTCTTGTTTCGGCTCTCCGCGCAGAGTACGCAGGCGCCAATCCTGGAGGTGCATGATGCTCACAAGATATCGTTGGTATCGAATCCAGCTTCCTGTCGGTGTGGCCGACTTGGCCTATGTAGTTGCGCGATGCCCATTCCACCCTGACGTGTCCTTTGGGTTCTCCCGCGTCGAGGGAGATGTTGGGGGTCCGCGATTTCGCTTTCTTTGGCGTACGAAGGTCGTGGTCACACGACTTGACGACGATGGCCTTCCTGCCTACGAGGAGGTCGCGAGTGTGAGCTTTACCGACTTCGCCGTAGTGCTCATTGACGCGATGACGTTTCTGCGCATCGAGAACCCCGGCCGAAACATTCGAGACTTGCTAAATGCACTCGAATCTTTGGCAGGACTTGGCTTTACGGCCAAGCCAATGGCATTCGACCGGATCAAGCCGACAACAATCTTCGAGCACGTTCACGTTTCGAAACTTGTCGGACTGAAGGTGGTTGGAGCAGTCCTTGATGAGGACCTTGTCGCCCGCATGGAGTTCGTCTCGAAGCACGGCATGGTCATCGACGAAATGAGGTTCCTCGACAGGCTGCAATACAAGGTTGAGCTAGCCGTTTTTGAGTTGATCTATGAAGGCGTTCGGGGCCAAGCAGCGTTTTCCTCCAGCGGGGCAGTGAAGATAAGCGGACAACTTGCCCCAAAGTTGGTTCACTTGATCGAGTTGGATCTGCCCAAGCTCGGATGAACGTCGTTTGGAGACGCAGGCATTTGCACTCCGGATTGACTAGGGCCAGCGCGGCGAGGTGCCCGCTACCCCCGCAGGTGAAAACTTCCCACCGCCCGGCTGAGCAGCAAACTGACCACCAGCGGCACGCAAGGCATCACCAGAGGGTGCAGCGTCATCGGCACGACAAACCCGAGCACGGTGGCGCACGCCGTCACGACCGCCCCGCACGCATACAGCGCGAACAGCTCGGGATCGTGCTGCAGGAACTCCTTGGACTTGATCAGCCGGACGAAGCAGCCATCGATGATCACGGCGACAGTGAAGGCCAGCAGCCAGGGCAGCCATTCCACCAGCGTCGCCAGTCTGAAGCTCGCCAGCAGCAACAGCGCATCGATGGACCGGAAGTAGGCGTTGTTGAACAGGCGCTGGTTGACCGATGCCATTTCCTGCGCCACCGCACCGCCAACGGCGCCAGGTGGTGGCGCGTCGGCCGCCGAAGGGACGGGCGTGACCTGGCGTGCAGAGTCCTGCACGCTCAGCGCGCGCGACAGGATGCGCATCGCAGGCTCGTCACCCCAGAACTCCGCCGTCGCCAAGTGTTCGGCGCGCAGTTGCGCCAGGAACCGCTCGGGCGGGTGGGCCGATGGGAGGTAGAGCAACAAGACCAGCAGGCTGACCAGCGACAGCAACGCGACTGCACGGATCATGGCGTGGCCGTGACCCTCGGCGCGGGAGAGCCTGGCGCATCCGGCGGGTCGGGATCGAGGATCGGAAACCGCCCCTTGATGATCCGACCGCCGGAGACGGAGGCAAAGTACTGCAGGTTCGGCAGCTTGCCGAGCACGTCGGCCGGCACCATCTCTTCGAAGCTTTCGGTGAGCTGCGTCGAGTAGCTCGACGAGAAGTCGCCCAGGTGGGCATCGGCGCCGCTGCTCAGGCCGACGCGCATGGTGTGGATGGCGGTCTTGCCGAAGGTCTCGACGATGAAGTCCTGCGTCGGCCGGTCTTTCGAGCGCAGCGCGATCAGGTTGTTGAGGTTGCCCAGCGCCATGCGCGCGGCGTCTTCGCTGCCCAGCCGCTTGGCCAGGTCGGCCAGCGTCTGCATCGCGCAGGTGGTGAAGATGCCGCCCTCGGCGCCTTTGTTCAGGATCTCGATCAACGGCTGGTTGATGACGTTCGAGACCTCGTCGACGAACAGCGAGATGCGCCGGTACCCGCCGAGGTTGTAGCGCATGCCGGCGCGCGCGGCCAGGTCGGCCAGGGCCAGGGCACCGATGGCGGTGGCCACCGACGGATCGGGCAGCGAGTCCAGGCACATGTAGAGCACGTGGCCGGCGCGCTCGATCTTCTCGAAGTTCATGATCGGCCGCCGATCGTCAGCATCGAAGGGTTCGGGCGAGAGGCTGCGCCCCAGGTCCCCCGAGGTCAGCATCGACAGCACCGGCAGCAGGTTGGCGGTGATCTTCTGGTAGTGCTCGCGGTTGTGGCGGAAGGTGCGCACCTGTGCGTCGATGACCTTGTTGCGCTGCGACTGGGCGACGTGGTGCTCGTAGTAGGCGACGAAGGCCATCAGGTCGGCGCTGGCCGCCTCCGACGGGCGCTTCATGTTGCCGCGGTGCGCGTCGTGCAGCAGCTTCTTCATCTCCGGCAGCTCGCGCCAGCCGGCGCCGAGCGCGCGCTCGTAGTAGCGGCGCAGCGTCGCTTCCAGCACGGGCTCGATGCCGCCTTCGATGTACTTGGTGAGCTTGACCAGGTTCGGGCGCTCCTCCAGTTCAACCAGGCCCTGCACGACCACGTTGACGGCATCCCAGCCGAAGGCGGAGAAGGCACCGGCCGTATCGGGCGGCATGATGGACTGGATGCGCGAAGCGATCTCGGTCGGCTTCTGCCAGTTGAAGGTGAAATCCAGGCGCACGCCCGTCTCGGGGAAGGCGGGATGGAAGTCGAGGAAGGTGTCGGGTTCGCGCCAGTCCTGGCAGGCGCGCTGCGTCACGCGCTTGAGACGGCGACTGTTCTTCGGGTCGATGACGATCACCACATCGCCGCGACGGACGGCCTGCGTGATCAGGTTGGCCAGCGCCACGCCTTTGCCCGACTGCGTGGTGCCGACCAGCAGCGTGCCGCCCTCGAAGTTCTGCAATGGTCGATGCAGCGCAACTTCTTTGGGCTCGACGCCGTGGATGTAGGGTAGGCCGATTTCGGCGTCGGGCTGCGGCTTCGAGTCATAGCCCAGCAGTGTCAGCAGGCGAGGGGAGACGGTGAAGTCTCGGTAGTCGATCTT
>Ga0209883_1000109_pt1 | contig 19978 bp, 15 predicted proteins | sample GWRWT4_21May14_FD_187196 | JGI IMG/M metagenome (GOLD analysis project Ga0209883, IMG submission 187196) | Sand microcosm microbial communities from a hyporheic zone in Columbia River, Washington, USA - GW-RW T4_21-May-14 (SPAdes) (version 2) | ecosystem: Engineered > Artificial ecosystem > Sand...
CGATATCAGCCAACACTACCCCGGCATCAATGACGCAAGCAAGTGGGTACTGTGTTTTGCCATGCTGCTGGGGCGTCTGGAAATTTTCACTCTGCTGGTTTTTATCAGCCCGGCGTTTTGGCGTCGCTGATGCTTTTGTCTGGCTGTCGTCGATAAAACCCCCCGTTATGGCAATCTCGCTTATCTCCTTCTACGCTGATAAGGAAGCAGGGGAAGGATTGCATCATGGCTCAAATCGAATACCACAAAAAAAAATTTCTGATTATTGAAGATCATGCCGAGTTTCGGTCATCACTCAAATCCATGGTACGCATGTTTGGCGCCCACATGGTCGATACGGTTCATGATGGCGAAGTCGGTATAGCCAAAATCATCAACACGCATTACGACATCATTTTATCGGATTACGAACTCGGCAAAGGCAAGGACGGTCAGCAAATTTTAGAAGAAACCCGTCACAGCGGCCTGCTCAAAGCCTCGTCTGTTTTTGTGCTCATCACCGCCGCCACCACCGTTGAAATGGTCATGGGTGCACTGGAATACGAACCCGATGGCTACATCACCAAACCCATCACCCATGAAAATCTCAAAACCCGGCTCGACAAAATCATGCAGGAAAAAGCTATTTTTCAAGAGGTTGACCATGCCATCGACCAGAAGAAATACAAACTAGCCCTCCAAGCCTGCGATAAAGTAGCCAAAGAACAAGCCAAATTTCAGATCAAAGCATTGCGCATCAAAAGCAAACTCTTACTCAATCTTGAGCGCTACGACGAGGCTGCAACACTTTTTAACGCCATTATTGCGGTGCGTGATCTGCCTTGGGCCCGGCTGGGTCTGGGTAAGGTTGCTTATTACAAAGGTGAATACGAAAAAGCCTTGCACATTTTTCAGCAATTGGCCGAGGAAGATAAACGCAACGTCGAAGCTTATGACTGGTTAAGCAAGGTGTATCAGTCGCAACAACAGCCGATAGAATCCCAAAAGGCCTTGCAACATGCCGTTGAGCGTTCGCCTAAATCGATTCTGCGTCAAATGGAACTGGGACAAATTGCCAAAACCAATCAAGACTGGGCTATTGCCGAAGTCGCCTTTCGTAAGGCGGTTAATTTGGGCAGGAATTCCTGTTACCGCACACCCAGCAATTACACCGCGCTGGTGCAGGTGCTACAACACAAAATCAAAGACGCTGAAGGCCGAAAATCCAAGGATGCCCTGACGGAAGCACTGCGTATTATTGATAGTCTGGAAAAAGAATTTTCTGACAATACCGACGCACTGCTTTTTGCCAAAATCTTGCTCGCTGAAACCAACGGCAATCTTGGCAAAACCAAAGAAGCCGATCAAATCCTCACCGCGTTAGCCACGGATATAAGCAATGCCGCCGAACAAATGTCGCAAAGCATGGCACTGTCACTGGCCAATGCCTACGAAAGCACCGGGCATCAAAATGAAGCAAATCAATTGCGTGATAAATACAAAACCTCATCAGCCAATGAAATGATCAACAACGATGGCATACGACTGTACAAAGCCGGTCATCTCAAGGAAGCGCTGGCCATTTTCAGAGAAGCCGCAAAAACACCGGAGGCCAGTCCCGGTGTGTTGCTCAACGCGCTGCAAATCAGCCTCAGTGCTATCGAAGCTAACGGCTCAGATGATTTGCTGATGGAGAGCTGTAACCGTTATCTGTCGCGTTTAAAAAATCTGGACAGTAATGACAAAAACTATATGCGTTACCAAAAATTAAACGCGAGCTATGCAAACTTATCCACCCCAAAATAAATTCTGAAGGACTGGCATGAGTAATCACTCCGGCATTGATCTGGCGACACTGATGTCCATTTCGGTTCATGACATCAAAAATGACATCAATCACCTGATCAGCAAGGTGGAAAATATTGAGATTCACCAGCCGGCGCTTGCCCAACAACTCCCCACTTTAAGCAGCATTAAAACGGACGCCATCCATATCAGCAATCAACTGGTGCAAGTGCTTGCCCTGTATAAAGCCAAGGAAGGTTTGCTCAAGCCCTTGATCGATCAACACGGTTTAAGCGAATTTCTCGAAGAAAAATGTGCCCACTACGCCGGTCAGTGCAAGGCGCAACATAAAAGCATTTCCGTGGTCTGTGACGACCAGCTCTGCGCTTTTTTTGATGAAGCACTTATCAGCAGTATTCTCGACAGCACCCTGGAAAATGCGCTGCGCCACGCCAAAAAACAGCTGTTGTTACGCGCCGAATATACCGCCCCTTATCAGGTGATTCATATCGAAGATGACGGCCCGGGTTACCCGGATGAATTGCTGGCAGACGCCATTCAAGCCAACTCCATTGATCAGGACAGCCGCCACACGGGTTTGGGATTTTATTTTGCCCAGACCATTCTCGCCCTGCATCACACGCCTAAGCTCAGTGCGTATTTTACCTTGGGCCGCAGCTCACAACTGGGCGGCGCCTGTTTTTCAATTTTTCTGCCCTGAAACAGCCCCTTTACCCGCTTTTATGCAAATTTAACCCGGTAAGCATATCCCTGCGCATGTGCTTGGTTATAATGTTAGCCTTTCATCAGTAGACATCACCCACCTGCGGATACGCCATGAATAATGCCAATATAAGAACCTTTCAGGGACTCATTCTCGCCCTGCAAAACTACTGGGCCGAAAAAGGCTGTGTACTTGCTCAGCCTCTCGACATGGAAGTGGGTGCCGGCACCTTTCACCCGGCCACTTTCTTGCGCGCCATTGGTCCCGAGCGTTGGGCCAGTGCCTATGTGCAACCCTGCCGCCGCCCCACCGACGGTCGTTATGGCGAAAATCCTAATCGTTTACAGCACTACTATCAGTTTCAGGTCATCATCAAACCTTCACCCGACAATATTCAGGAGCTGTATCTGGATTCACTGCGCATGCTGGGCATTAATCCACTGGAACATGATATCCGTTTTGTCGAAGACAACTGGGAATCGCCCACACTCGGCGCCTGGGGTCTGGGTTGGGAGGTCTGGTTAAACGGCATGGAAGTCACCCAATTTACCTATTTCCAGCAAGTCGGTGGCCTGGAATGTTTTCCTGTCACCGGCGAGATCACTTATGGCCTCGAACGTATTGCCATGTACCTGCAAGGCGTGAACAGCATTTACGACCTGGTGTGGGCTGAAGGTGAGTTTGGCCGCGTCACCTACGGCGATGTCTATCATCAGAACGAAGTCGAAATGTCCGCTTTCAATTTTGAACATGCCAACACCGACATGTTGTTCAGCGCGTTCACGCAATATGAAACCGAAAGTAAACGTTTTATTGAACTTGGATTGGCGCTGCCGGCCTACGAATACGTACTCAAAGCCTCACACACTTTTAATCTGCTGGATGCGCGCCGCGCCATTTCTGTCACGGAACGGCAGCGTTTTATTCTTCGCGTGCGGACACTGGCGCGCGCTGTCGCCCAAACCTATTTTGATTCCCGGAAAAAACTGGGCTTTCCGCTGGCTGAAGAGTCCATTAAACAACAGGTTTTAGCCACGCTGAACGAACAAGGAGCGAACTAGATGACAGCCTCTGCACACGATTTCTTGTTTGAAATTGGCACCGAAGAACTGCCGCCTAAACATATCGAAAAACTGGCCGCCCATCTGGCGGAATTTTTTACCCGCGGTTTAAAGGAAAGCGGGCTGAGCTTCGAAAAATACCGTTATTTTGCCACGCCACGGCGCCTGGCCGTTTTAGTCTACGGTCTGGCTCTGCGTCAAAGTGATCAAACCATAGAAAAACGCGGCCCGGCGCTGGCGGCGGCCTATGACAGCGAAGGTAATCCGTCCAAAGCACTTTTGGGATTTGCCCGCTCCTGTGGCGTTGAACCGCAACAGCTCAGCACGGTCGACACCGACAAAGGCGCGTGGATCACCTTCAGCAAAACCGAAGCCGGTCAAAACGCCAGCGCCCTGCTACCCGCCATTGCCGAAAAAGCCATTCAATTACTTCCTATTGCCAAACGCATGCATTGGGGAACCCAAAAAATCAGTTTCGTTCGTCCCGTGCACTGGATTGTATTTATGCATGGCCCGAACCTTGTCCCGTGCACGCTTCTGGGTAAAGCGGCCGGTAAACTAAGCTACGGTCACCGTTTTCATCACCCCGATGCCATTGTCATCAACACGCCCGACGACTATGAAAACACGCTGGAACGTGTGGGCGGTGTGATTGCCGATTTTGCCAAACGAAAAGCGCAAATTAAACAACAGGCGCTTCAGATCGCCCGCGAGGATCAGACCGTTATCATCCATGAATCCCTGCTCGACGAAGTAACCGGCCTGGTTGAACAGCCCCATGTCTTGTTAGGAAAGTTCGATCCGAGTTTCCTCAAGGTACCACAGGAAGCCTTGATGTCGGCGATGCAGGAGCATCAGAAATATTTTCCGATTGTGGATCGGGACGGTGTCTTACAACCCTGTTTTGTTATCACCGCCAATATCAACAGCACCCATCCTGAACACGTTATTGCTGGCAACGAAAAAGTGATTCGCCCGCGTTTGGCCGATGCCAAATTTTTCTACGAAACCGATGGCAAACACACGCTGACAGCAAAAAATGCCCTTCTTAAAACCATTATTTTTCAGGATAAACTCGGCACTCTTTATGAAAAATCCGAGAGAAACAGCGCATTAGCCCGCAAAATTGCCGAAAAAATCGGCGCAAATCCCGATGTAGCTGCACGAGCGGCGTTGCTTGCCAAAGCCGATCTTGCCTCGGCCATGGTCGGTGAGTTTCCCGATTTACAAGGCACCATGGGCTATTACTATGCGCTCAATGACGGCGAGTCTATCGACGTGGCATTGGCTATCAAACAACATTACCAACCAAAATTTTCCGGTGATCAACTACCAGACACTCTGGCCGGTTTGGCCGTGGCACTGGCTGACAAGCTGGATTCCATGGTGGGCATTTTTGCTATTGGCCAGATACCCAGCGGCGACAAAGATCCGTTTGCCCTGCGTCGCTCCGCACTGGGCATTATCCGTATTATCATCGACAAGGCCCTGCCACTGGATCTGGCTGACATGATTGATGACAGTATTGCGCTTTATCAGGACAAAGTGACGCAGCCTTCAACCAGGGAAAACGTGCTCGATTTTATCCTCGCCCGCTTCCGTGCTCATTACAAGGAACAAGGTGTGGCCACGGAAATTATTCAGTCTGTTGAAAATCTCAAACCCACACGCCCGCTCGATTTTGAAAAACGCATCCGAGCCGTCGAACAATTTGTTGCCCTACCCGAAGCACAAGCGCTCAGCGCCGCCAACAAACGTGTGCAGAATATTCTCAAGAAACAGGATTCAACACCAAACACCGGCACGCTGAACCCCTCACTATTGATCGAAAACGCCGAGAAAAAACTGGCGGAAAAAATTCAAGCCAAGGAAAACAGGCTCAAACCCCTTTTTGCCGCAGGCAATTACAGTGACGCGCTGTTGTTATTGGCCGATCTCAAAGACGAGGTGGATCCGTTTTTTGATCAGGTCATGGTCATGGTCGAGGATGACGCGCTGCGTAATAATCGTTTGTTGTTACTGACCAAACTCAGAAACCTGTTTCTGCACGTGGCGGATATTTCAGTGTTGTCCAATTAAACTGTTTAACTGACGCCAAAAGAGACACGTGAACAATTCATCCCCACGCGTATTGATCATCGGCAAAGCAGGTGGCATTTTGCATTGGCCCGAACACCTGCTCGATGCCTGCAAACAATCAGCCATTACCCACGATTTTTTCCCTATTAATCATTTGGCAGATCGCCATCGTATCGGCAGCCGCCTACTCAAAAGCCTTAGCAGAAAAAAATTCCAGGCCGAACAGCTACGCAGTTTGCACAACAAATTAGACCAATTTGTGCCCGACATTGTATTTTTTATTGACTGCCTCGGACTAACACCCGCCCTGCAAGAGCTGCTGGCCAAAGAAAAATTCCGCTTCAAAGCCGCGCATTGGATAGGTGACTATTACGAGCCCTCTATTACTGAACTCAATGCCTTCACCGACATTTTTTATTTTACCGATACCTTTTTAATTGAGCGCGCGAAGGAGCTTAAGTTAAACAATCCCTCTTATCTACCGCTGGCTGTTAACGATTCTGTTTTTAAAAATACCTTAAACGGCCCGGATGCCATCACGCACTTCATGTGCCGACAAAGCCCGGTGTTGTTTGTTGGCGCGTATTCCGCTAACCGATACGACACGCTCAATAAAATTGATTTTCCGCTTGAAATCTACGGCAAAGGCTGGAATAAACGCTTCGCCACCCAACATAAAATTTATCCCAAAAACATCAGCCTGCAAAAAGTGGCACAACTTAATGCAAACCATCGCTGTGTACTGAATATCATCAATAAAAACAACATCTGCCATGGACTGAATATGCGCTGTTTTGAGGCCACCGCCGCAGGCGCCGTGTTGCTGACCGATGAAGTCAAAGACTTAAGCCGCTGTTTTGAAGCCGGCACGGAAGTGATCAGTTATAACGATGCCGACGATCTGAACAAGAAAGTGCCTGCCTTATTGCAGAGTCCGGACGTATTGTTCGACATCGCGGTAAAAGGCCAAGCAAAAACGCTGCAATACCACACTTATAAAAACCGTTTGTTACAGATTATCGCTGAGATGAACTGTTAATTCTTTTGCGTACACTTTTATGCAGTTTTAATAAGGGCGCCCAATTGAATACGACCATCAGCAATGCCGAGCTGGATACATAAAATCGCGAACACATGGCCTGAATGACCTGAGCCTGCAAACGCGTGTGATAACGTTTCATGAGCTGGACTTGAACCTGTTGATAGTTTTGGTCCACCTTGCCGGCACTCTTATGCCGCAAATGAAAATCAACCGCCCAAACCGTCAATCCAAACTGACGGGCATTAAAACAAATATCCGCACCATAAAGATGAAATCCTGTCAGCCCCCCCGTGGTTCTAAGTAAAGCCTGACGATCAACAACGATAAAATTTTCATCCAGACTGATCACCTGGCTTGGAAAAGAACCTGTTTTTCGGTTGTTTGCCAGCGGATCGCTCATACGCTCCACGCTGACACCGTTGTTATCCTTGCCCGCATTTCCACAAACAGCCCACTGCCTGTCTTGCTGATCAAGCTCGTCTATACGCGCATCCAGATCACGGCGTTGATCAAACTCAAACAACAGATCCTGATGGCAATAGATGAGATAACGCCCCGTCGCCACCTGCATAAAACGGTTAAAACCTGAAAAGCCGTCAAATTGATTGCTGACCGTGTTATCAATGTAAATGAATTCAATATCATCGCCGCTAAAACCCGCTTTTTCAGCGCTGCGCACCATCTCGTTATATTCTTGCAGTCGGGTCACCAAGGTGGCAAAAGTGTACTTCACTGGGTACTGAAGGGGGGCAGACACTTCTTTGACTGGAACCGATGCGGTCATAAGAGACAAACCCACGTATAAGGACAACAAGGAAAAATAGTGCGCAACAACACAGCCGCACGCGATTATGGCCAATAATTTGTTGAAGCGCTATAATGGCGCGCCTTCACCGTAGCGGCATTTAAGTGGCCGCACCTAAGCGCGCGTTACAAACTGCTCATTAACCCCCCCACCCCTAGACCTGATATGCATACGACTGGCACATCCAGCACACTTAATACTCCCCTGGGAAATCAGATTTCACTGATACTCTTATGGTTGTTATTAAGCTCCATTGTTTTTCCAAGTGTGATCAGTGCCTCGTCCATTGCCCTGGCGTTTTGCATCAGCACGGTTAATTACTGGACACACGGCTTTAAATCCTTGTGGCAGACTACACGTAGTTTATGGCCGGGCATGTTGATTTTTATTGTTATTGGTGTGGTTTTTTCCGAGTTGCCCGCCAAATCAGCCAAAGGGGCGTACGATATTTTGCGCTGTATGGCGCTGTTTTATTTTATGACACCTTTTCTGCAAAAAATTCCAGAAGAACAATTGCTACGCTCCTTAAAGTATTTTTTAATCCCCGCCGCCGCCGTGTATTGGCTGATGGTGCTCTGGATTCAATTTCACGAACATCTTTTTTTGATTCGTGGCAGTTTAATCGGTTACCAGATTTTTGGTGGTTATCATCATTTTGTTAATAGTGTGGCGCTTGCCACCATTTTGTCGGCCTGCCTGTTTATTAACTACAAGCTTGACTGGCGCTATAAACTCTGTGTTTTATTGTTGTTGTTTTATTGTCTGGTTTCCAGTAACTCAAGGGGCAATACCCTAGCATTGGCCTTTGTCGGTCTGTTTTTATTGATCTACAAAACACATTCAACAAAACTCGCACTTTTGTGCTGGTCACTAAGCTTCAGTGTGTTGGTCACGATTTACGTCTATGTGTTTTATTTGATGCCGTGTCCAGAAGGTGATTGCAACATCACCGTGTATAATCGCCAGCATATTTATCATCAGACGCTGCGTTTTATTATGGATGATCCGCTCTGGGGACAGGGCTTTTCAGTGTTCAAATTAATCAGCGGTGTGCTCGAAGGCGGCTTTGAAGTGATCATGCCACATAATTTAATGCTGGAGTCTTTGTACTCTGTGGGTATTATTGGCACGCTCGCATTACTGGTGTCGCTTGTACTGTGGTTCAGGCAAAGCGGCTGGACCATCAAACAATTGCTCCAAACATCTGCCCTACCCTTTCAAACACAGATTGGTCTGTGCTTGCTCATGTATCTGCTTATCCGGGGACTTTTTGATTTCAAGCTGGCAGATTCCCCTTCGTTCGGTTTGCTGGCGATGGCGATGGGGTTTTTATACGCACGATCACCCCAGTCCACCACACACACCAGGCCTGCTGCAGATAAAATCCAACACTGACCACGCGAGCAAGCAACGCCGTTCTGGTTTCACGCCTACGTAAAAAAGGGTAGGATGCGGGCTTTCACAGATAGTTAGCCTCTATGACATCCGCGACCTCTCGTTTATTAAGCGATCTGAACACAGCGCAGCGTGAAGCAGTGACCGCACACGACTCAAGACTGCTGGTTCTGGCCGGTGCCGGCAGTGGCAAAACCCGGGTGCTGGTTCACCGCATCGCCTTGTTGCTCCAGCAACAATGCCATCCTCATGAAATTCTGGCGGTGACCTTTACCAACAAAGCGGCCCATGAAATGCGGCAACGCATCGAAACGCTGACCGGCGTGAGCACACGACCCCTCTGGATCGGCACCTTTCACGGCCTCGCCTTTCGTTTTTTGCGCCATCATCACGAGGCGGCCCGATTACCTGAAGGTTTTCAGATCATTGATGCCGATGATCAGTTGCGTTTAATCAAACAAGTTATCAAAGCATTGTCTCTGGATGAAAAACGCTGGCCACCCAAACAGGCACAGAATTATATCAATCACCAGAAAGATGAAGGCTTACGGCCCCAACACATCCAGGCACTTTCGCCCATCGAAGACACCTGGTTGCGTGTTTATAGTTACTATGAAGAACAATGCCAACGTGCCGGTTTGGTCGATTTTGCTGAGCTCCTATTACGTAGCCATGAACTGTGGCTGCATCGCCCCGACATTCTTGCCCAGTATCAGCAGCGATTTCGTCACATTCTCGTTGATGAATTTCAGGATACCAACACCGTTCAATACGCCTGGCTGAAAATGCTCTGTCATCCGCAGTGCTCACTGACCCTGGTGGGTGATGACGATCAATCGGTCTACGGTTGGCGCGGTGCAAAAGTGGAAAATATTCAGAACTTCAATCGCCACTTTGAACACACCCGCGTAATCCGTCTGGAACAAAACTACCGCTCCACCAGCACCATACTCAAGGCCGCCAATGCCGTTATCGATAAAAACCAGGGCCGGCTGGGTAAAACACTGTGGACCGATCAGGGTGACGGCGAAGCCATTCAGGTCTTTTGCGGATTTAATGAAACCGAAGAAGCACGCTTCATTGCCAGCACCCTTCGCTCACAGCTCAGCAAAGGCGCCAGCCCCGCTGATTTTGCCCTGCTCTACCGTTCCAATGCCCAATCGCGGGTGCTCGAAGAAGCTTTGATTCGGGAACAGATTCCCTACCGAATTTACGGTGGCCTGCGTTTTTTCGAACGTGCCGAAATCAAAACCGCACTGGCTTATCTGCGACTGAGCATCAACCGCAATGACGACAGTTCGTTTCAACGCATCATCAACACGCCGCCACGCGGCATCGGTGCCAAAACGCTGGAAAGCCTCGCCGACAGTGCACATCAACAGCAACGTTCACTGTGGCAGGCGCTGGGAGACGCGCTCGAACAACAGGCGCTCAAAGGCCGCGCACTGGGTGCCCTGCAAGCCTTTTATGATCATATCAATCAGCTTGATACGCATATTTACCCGCTCACACTGAGCAAAAAGCTGGAACATATTATTGAAAACAGCGGCCTGCTCGGTCTTTACCAGCTTGAAGGTGAGGTGGGTCAGGGTCGTATCGACAACCTGCGCGAACTGGTCAGCGCCTGCGAACAATTTGAAGAAGTCGACGAAGACATCGACGCCACCGCACAGTTTCTTGATCACGTATCACTGGAAATGGGTGAACGTGGCAGCCAAACCGACGGGCCCGTGGTTAATTTAATGACCATGCACGCCGCCAAAGGGCTGGAATTTCCAGTGGTGTTTCTTACCGGTTTTGAAGAAGGCCTGTTTCCCAGCCACAATGCCAAGGAATCGCCCTCACAACTCGAAGAAGAGCGTCGTCTGTGTTACGTCGGCATCACCCGGGCCCGTAAACAGCTCTATATTACCCGCGCAGACAGTCGCCGTTTGTATGGCAGCGAAAATCACAACCCGCCTTCGCGTTTCCTGAAAGAAATTCCGCCCTCACTGATCGTAAACCGGCAGGAAACCCTAAGCATTTCCCGACCCAGCCTGTATTCAGCCTCAACGTCACGAAATAATTCCACCTCGCCCGCGTCAGACACGCTCTTTGCCTTGGGACAGGGCATCACCCATCCCAAATTCGGTGAAGGCGTAATCTTGAATTATGAAGGCCAGGGAGCTAACACCCGGGTTCAGGTCAACTTTAAACGTGCGGGCAGCAAATGGCTGGTACTGCAATACGCCCGCCTCGAAGCCCTTTAAAAAATGAACAACAGGACAAAACCATGAAACGTAGACAATTCATCAGCACACTGGGCATCGGCGCCGCCGGTGCCACCCTCGCGGCATGCGGACAAAAAAATGAGGTCAACTGTGGTACGCAGACAACAAGCACCGGCTCGGAAACACCCATCAAATGGAAACTGGTCACCTCCTGGCCGAAAAATTTTCCGGGCCTAGGTACCGGGCCTGAAAATTTCGCCCGCATTGTTAACGACATGAGCAAGGGGCGGCTCACCATTCATGTACACGGCGCGGGCGAAATTGTGCCTCCACTTGAAGTGTTTGATGCCGTATCCAATGGTGCCGCCGAAATGGGCCACAGCGGCCCCTATTACTGGAAAGGTAAAAGTCCGGCCACCCAATTTTTTACGTCTATCCCCTTTGGCATGAATGCGCAGGAAATCAATTCCTGGATTCACTATGGCGGCGGCCTGGAAATATGGCGCAAGCTTTACGCACAATTTAACCTTGTGCCTTTTTCGGGCGGTAATACCGGTGTGCAAATGGCCGGCTGGTTCAACAAGGAAATTAACTCTCTGAACGATATTCAGGGCCTGAAAATGCGTATTCCAGGTCTGGGCGGCGAAGTATTTAAACGCCTTGGGGGCATTCCGGTCATGTTACCCGGCGGTGAATTATTTACCGCTTTACAAACCGGCACCATCGATGCCCTCGAATGGGTCGGACCCTATAACGATTTAGCTTTTGGTTTCTACAAAGTCGCAAAATATTATTACTACCCAGGCTGGCAGGAACCCGGCGCCATGCTCGAATTTACCGTCAACAAAACCAAATTTGACAGCCTGCCCCCAGACCTGCAAGCCATAGTCACCCATGCCACGCGTGTCGTTAATCAGGACATGCTCGACGAATACACCGCCCGCAATAACGCCGCTCTCAAAACCCTGGTTGAGGAGCATAAAGTCGAACTGCGAAAATTACCCGATGAGGTACTGAAGAAATTACACCAAACGGCCAATGAAATTGCCAAAGAAACCGCTGCATTCGATGCCATTACGCAGGAAGTGTACGATTCAGCTTATGCATTTATGCAAGGCGTTATACCCTACCACCGCATTTCCGAACATGCCTATTACAATGCGCGGGAATTGTAATACCTGATTACGTCCAATTTGGCTTGTGTGACTTGCATTAAAACCGGAGAAATTTGAGTGGATAGTATCTTGTTGTTAAAAGCACTGGTTATGGGTGTGATCGAAGGCCTGACAGAATTTCTACCGGTATCGAGTACAGGGCATTTAATCATTGCCGGCAGCCTGATGGATTTTTGGGAAAAAGATAAACGCGAAGTCTTTGAAATTTCCATTCAGCTGGCCGCCATTTTTGCAGTCTGCTGGGAATACCGGGCGCGTTTGATCACCGTTATAAAAGGTCTGCGGTCTGACAAGGTCAGCCAAGGTTTTGTGCTTAATTTAATGGTCGCATTTTTGCCCGCAGCGATCATTGGCGCCACGGCCATTTCAACCATCAAACACTATTTATTCAGTCCGGTACCCGTTGCCATGGCCTTGGTGTTTGGCGGTTTTTTGATTTTATGGGTCGAAAAACGCCAGCACACGATACGTGTGCAGGAAATAGATCAGCTCACCGTTATGGACGCATTTAAAGTGGGCTGCATGCAATGCCTGGCATTAATTCCGGGCACTTCGCGTTCGGGAGCAACCATTATTGGTGGTCTGTTTTTCGGTTTATCACGCAAAGCCGCCACCGAATTTTCATTTTTTCTGGCCATTCCTACCATGTTTGCCGCCACGATTTACGACAGCTATAAAAACCGCGCCCTGTTCAGCGCAGACGATATCGATGTTTTTGCAGTGGGTTTTATTGCTTCGTTTGTGAGCGCTTTTTTTGCGGTAAAAGCCTTGTTGCGTTTTATCCAGCGCCATGATTTTACCTTGTTTGCCTGGTACCGGATTATCTTTGGACTTGTGTTGCTGGCTTTGACCTATACGGGGCTGGTGAGCTGGGAATAACAACTCATTCAATTGGCTCAAGTATCCTCGATAGAAAGTAAATAAAATCGTTTCATCTTCGTGATTTTTTTCATGCTATTCGCAATTTTAAAGACAGAGAAAAGCTCAAAAATTTAAAGGTGGATTTAGAAGCTGTAGAAGCTGCAAATGAACCTTTGACGACTGAAGTGCTTGTTGACACATTAGTTGCCCTGGAACCGAGCTTTGAAAAATTCAAACAAGTACTGTATTCAATACCCAAAGAAAAAATTTGGTGCTTTATTCAAATATTGCTCACGATAATTCCTTTGGTGATTTCCTATAAAATGTAGCTTTCAACAGATGAAAATCATAGAGAAGACATAGCATTACAAAAAGAACAGCAAAATTTAGCGCGCAAACAATTTGAATATCAAAAATCTCGCGATGCAGACCAAGACAGGACTCGCTTGCAAACTGAAAAAAACTTGAAGAAATCAAGCTCAACATGGACGCTTTACAACGTAATTTTGAGAATCAACTACTGACCTTAGAGAATAAGCCTGGAAAATCAAATTCAACGATTGCTCTCAGCAAAAAATTAAAAGGCAATTGCCGCAATACGCCTTGTCTTTGTGGGAGTGGAAAAAAGTCAAAGAAATGTCATCCAAATGGCTACGTCTTATAGAATATAAAGAATCAGATCCCATTGACTTCCTTCAAATGCAGCATCCGTTTACCAACATTCTTCCCACTAAAAAAGCATACGCAGATTTTTTCTAAACCAGGATTGTTGTTTTCCACACTCCGCTGCTATCTTTTTCCCACTTTGATTTTTAATCGTTTGACTCCACACCAATGCCTTGTGTAGCGTGGTGCTGCCTGATTCGATCAGGTAAAGGCGATCAACGCGCATCATGTTTTACTGGATGATTAAACGCATAAACAACATATTTGTCACATTTATCAAAGTATGATCACCAAAACACGTAGGAGAAGGCACAGATAAAAAACAACAAAACACGAACACATTTCCGTGGTGCAACATTGTTGCTGGCTCTGTCGATGGCAGCGCTGACAACACCCGCCAGTGCAGATGATTTAAGTGCGCGTGCAAAGCTTTATGACACGAATGGTCTACGCGTAGGCACAGTGAATTTTTTCCAGAAAACCAATGGTAAAGTGCTCATTCGCGTCAGCGCCCACGATTTGCCCGCCGGTTTTCACGGTTTTCATGTGCATTCAGTTGGTGAGTGCGTTCCGCCGTTCACATCCGCAGGCGGTCACTTCGATCTGAGCGGGCACACCCATCGAGATCACGCGGCTGATCTGCCGGTGCTGCTGGTCAATGCCGATGGCAAAGCGAATATGACCATCGAAACAGATCGTTTTGTTATCGCTGATCTTTTTGATGCAGATGGCAGTGCCCTGGTTCTGCATGCCAATCCAGACAATTATGCAAATATCCCTACGCGCTATGTTGCTGCACCCGACGCGACTACATTAGCTACGGGTGACGCCGGCCCCAGAATCGCCTGTGGTGTGTTAGATTACTAGAAACCTGGCTCAACACGCTCAAACCCTGTTGGTCTCTTTCAAATAACGCATCGATTTGCGGTCGCCCCACGCACTCTGGGTGCGGCTGCTTGCCCCGCACAATCACGTGCTGGACTTGGCCGGGAATAACAAAACGGGACAATCGTGCCATAAAAATCTCAGGGATCAGGGTGAGGTCCAGGCTATAAAAGTCTGGTTTGGAAATCAATGAAGCCTGACCCCTTTGCTTTTGCTTAAAACAGCGACATTTTCGTTGTTGGTGCCCAATCCATGCAACTGGATGTGCTACAAACGCTATCTACGGACTCGGGGCGACGCTGGAAAAAAGTCATTCGCCAGGATGTTACAAAAAATATTTTACTTAGTGTTGTTTTCTGTAAACTACGCTGTGGTACTCTATTGCACCATTTTTACCCGTCACTCGCCGGCAAAAAAGCGTCCGGTTTCAAGCGCATTCCAAACAGAAATGAATCCGTATGATCGGTTGCGCTGCGTGTGGAGGGGTGTGTGATACAGCTTACCGTTTAATGCTTTTCTGATCAGGAGTTCTATTTTCATGGTACTGCGTCTCTTGGGCGTAAGCCTGTTGTTAATGGCTTCAATTTCTCACGCCGCTGAAAAATTTGCGTTTTCGAGTGTTATCGAGCAGGCGCGTCAACGCGCTGCCCACGCCTACGAAGCACCGGAAGCTATTCCCAATTTCATGCGTGAATTAAGTTACTCGCAATATCAGGACATTCGCTTTGATCCTGAAAAAAGCCTGTGGAAACAGGGTCAAAGCCCCTTTCAGGTGATGCTGATGGCGCCGGGTTTATATTTTACCCATGCCGTAAAAATCAATCTGGTCGAAAGTAGCGGCGTTAAAGCCCTGCCCTTCAAGAAGGACTTGTTCACCTTTACCGATCCCGAACTGGAAAAACTGATCCCGCCTGATCTGGGTTACGCGGGGATCAAACTCACCTTCCCTCTTTTCGAAAAAGACGTGCAAAACCAGTTTCTGGTTTTTGCCGGTGCCAGTTATTTTCGCGGCGTGGGCAAACACAATGCCTGGGGTATTTCAAGCCGGGGTATTGCGATTAATACCGGTTTACCCGGGGGGGAGGAGTTTCCTTCCTTTGTTGAATTCTGGCTCGAACATCCAGCTGCCGGCGCCCGCAGCATGAGAGTCTACGGCCTGCTCGATGGCCCAAGCATGAGTGGTGCCTACGAGTTTATTGTCACCCCGGGTGAGCGTACGGTAGTGAAGGTTAAAAGCGTTTTATTCCCGCGCGACTCCATTCAGTTGATGGGTGTGGCGCCGCTGACCAGCATGTTCTTCTTTGGCGAGAACACCTCGCGCCCCAAAGGCGAATGGCGCGCACAGGTACATGATTCTGATGGCCTTTTGATTCATAACGGCAGCGGGGAGTGGTTATGGCGGCCGCTGATTAATCCGGTGAATCTGGAAATGGATTACTTCGCAACCCACGACGTACAGGGTTTTGGCCTGTTGCAACGAGACACCGCCTTTGCGAGTTACCACGACCTGGGCGCCCGTTATGATAGTCGTCCCAGCACTTGGGTCACGCCCGAAGGAAAGTGGGGCCCCGGCCAGATTGTGCTGGTGCAACTGCCCACCCGTGAAGAAACCAACGATAACATCGTTGCGTTCTGGTCACCGCAATCACCGGCCAAACCCAACACACCCTATCAGATTGGCTATACACTAACCTTTGGTGGGCCCGACGTGGCCAATACTTCCATGGGCCATGTCACCAATACCTTTATCGGTGACGGCAATATTGTGGGTGGTGGCAATCGTAAGGGTGCCTATCGGGTGGTGGTTGATTTTGCCGGCGGTGAGCTCGATAAACTCAAACCCAATGCCGCCGTGCAAGGCCTTGTCACCGGTCTGGATGGCACTGAGGTGCTGGAGTATTTTGTAGAACATAATCCGGTCGAAAACAGCTGGCGGCTTTCTTTGCTGGCTCTGCCCGGCAAAGACAAATCGCTGAGCCTGCGCGCGTTTTTACAGGAGCAGGATCGGGCCTTGAGCGAAACCTGGACCTACCGCCTGCCACCCATGAACGACATACTGGCCAAGGATCAATAGATGCCCGTCACCCTGTGCGAACTGCTGCTGGCACGTATCATTGCCTATCTCGAAGGGCTCGATATGATCATCACCCCGAGCCTGAGCATTCGCGCACTTGAACTGGTTGAAATTGCCCTCTCCCAGCCCGACGTTGATCCCTTTTCTTACCTGATGGAACAACTTCCAGAACAGTTCGCCTTACCCCAACTGGAACTGCCCCCACTCGCCCCGCCTATTAAGCGGGGCAGTATCGGATATAACAAGTGAACACATCAAAACGCTGGATTTGGCGCGCCCACCTGCGCCGGCTCATTCTGACCGCCCTCGTTTTTACCCAGGTTTACGTGGGCACGCGTTACATGCTGTTTGTGTTGCCCTACCACGGGGGCGATGCGCTCGAACTGAGCCTGGCAATTTTGTTTGCGATTTTATTTACCTGGATATCCATAGGCTTCTGGTTGGGCGTTTATGGATTTTTGTTGCGTCGCCTCGGCGGCGACTCGCTGTCCCTGATGCGGCGGCACGGTGCATTCCTTGATGAAGTCGCTTTGGCCCGCACTGCCGTCATCATGCCCATTTATAACGAGCCTATCGAACGCACCCTGGGTGGTTTGCGTGCTGTTTATCGTTCGTTACAGGATTGCGGACAGATTGAACATTTTGATTTTTTCATTTTGTCCGACAGCCGCGACCCCGATATCTGGCTGGCAGAACAAGCGGCTTGGTATCAACTGTGCAAAGAATTGGGCGCCCAAGGCAAACTGTTTTATCGCCGCCGCCCGCTTAACATGCACTACAAAAGCGGTAATGTGGCGGATTTTTTCCGGCGCTGGGGCCGTAATTACCCCTACACCATCGTGCTCGATGCCGACAGTTTAATGCAAGGCGACACCTTGGTGACCATGGTCAAGCTCATGGAACGGGAACCGAATGTAGGTATTCTACAAAGCGGTCCGAGCCTGCTAAACGGTCGTTCGTTATTCGCCCGCGTACAACAGTTTTCCAACCAACTCTATGGCCCCTTATTCAGCACGGGCCTGGCCGCACTGCAACTGGGTGACGCGGCATTCTGGGGCCATAACGCCATTATTCGTACCGAGCTGTTTATGCAGCATTGTGGCCTGCACAAACTCAATGGCCCGGGCATATTTAACGGCAGCATCTTGAGTCATGACTTCGTCGAAGCCGCCTTTATGGGTCGCGCCGGTTACGAAGTGTGGCTGGAACCAACGCTTTCAGGCAGCTACGAAGAATCCCCCCCAACACTGGTCGACGAACTCACCCGCGACAAACGCTGGGCCAAAGGCAATATTCAACATTTATGGTTACTCTTTTTTGAACCGGGTTTGCGTTTTGCCCACCGCATGGCCTTCCTGAACGGGGTAATGTCCTACTGTGCCTCACCGCTGTGGTTAGCCTTTCTTGTGCTGTCTACCTTTGAAGTCACACGGTTGATCCTGTGGCCCATTAATTACTTTCCTACCGAATACGCGCTCTTCCCCGTGTGGCCGGAATTTCATCCTGACATGGCCCTGGCGCTGGCATCGAGCACCATTGTCTTATTGTTTTTTCCGAAAATACTCGCGCTGCTTGATGTCATTATCAGCCGCCGGGTAAAACGTTTTGGTGGATTGATACGTTTATTAAAAGGCACCTTACTCGAAATAATCATTTCCATCTTGCTCGCACCTATTCGCATGCTCGCCCATACCCGCTATGTGATCGAAGCCTTGTTTAACCTCAACCTGAGCTGGGCCGGACAAAACCGCACCGAAGAAACCAGCTGGTCTGACGCCTTCAAAAAACAGTTGCCCGGCACACTCATTGCGCTGGGCTGGAGTGGTTTTGCCTTCTGGCTTGATGAAATGTTTTTTTACTGGTCGCTGCCGGTGGCCCTGCCATTAATATTGGCTGCACCCATATCCGTAATCACCGGTCGCATGGGCGTGGGCGATGCGCTGGCCCGACGGGGCTATTTATGCATCCCTGAAGACATTCACGGCAGCGTTTTGGTTGATGAGCTTCAACGTATGCCCATTAGCGATTCGGCGCAATCGCATTCCGCTTTTTTACAAGCGGTGATAGATCCGGTGGTGAATCAAGTGCAATGCACCCTGGCACGAGGTCATCGCGGCGGCTTCATACAAAAACGTTTAAACGTTTTGCGCAGACGATGCCTGCACGAAGGTGCCGACAGTTTAAGCCGTAACGAAATCACCCTGCTAGCGAAGGACAGCGAATCGCTGCGGTGGTTACACCGCGAAGCATGGCGCGCCCCGCAAGACAGTTTTTGGGGCGACAAGATTTTGTTATGGCGCCAGCAACAAAATCAGCGCAGCTAATGTGTTGAAAAACCCGGTGCCAAGCCCAAAATAAAGCCCACGTCGTAAAAGAGGGTGTCATCTTATGTTGCAAATCAATTGCCCCCACTGCTTCACCACTAACCGCCTGCCCGACGCACGTTTAACAGACAAACCCAGCTGCGGCAAATGCAAACAGCCGCTCTTTAGCGGAACACCGCTGGAACTCAATCAACACAACCTCGCCGCAACACTGCATAACAACGACATCCCGCTGGTGATTGACTGCTGGGCACCGTGGTGCGGCCCCTGCAAAAGTTTCGCCCCCGTATTCAGCCAGGCCGCCGCGCACTACGAACCGCGCGCCCGTTTCGCCAAGCTCAATACCGAAGCCGAACCAGCCATCGCCCAACAATGGGCTATTCGCAGCATTCCAAGCTTGCTGATATTTAAAGCCGGCAAAGAAGTGCAGCGACAAGCCGGCGCCCTGTCACTGGCCCAATTTTCACAGTGGCTTAAATCGGCAGGGATTGTTTAGTAAAAAATTTTCAGTAATTTGCAGAGCGTGTTTGCAAAAGTAAACGGGGAGTTGATTGCGGCTGAGACCTCGCGTGGATAAAAATGTTTTTGGTCGATACATGACGCGAATGTAATGATGTTTTTATTGCCCGCATAGTGCGTCGCTTTGACTTGCCATGTATCCAGAATAAATAGTGTGTTAAATCTATTTACGGATAGATATACGACACACAACATTTTTTATACAACTATGACTGTCGTATATATTACGTTAGCGTGCTACTGAAAAGAAAAAGCATTTTATTGTTTTATGGTTTGCCGCTAATGGCGGTTCTAGTTACTCAGGCTTTTAAAGTATCGTGCGCTGTTAGTTTGCCATGCGGCAGAATACTGCCGGTTTAATATTGCAGCACACCTTTAAAAGCATATTGGCGTG
>Ga0209883_1000111_pt1 | contig 19801 bp, 14 predicted proteins | sample GWRWT4_21May14_FD_187196 | JGI IMG/M metagenome (GOLD analysis project Ga0209883, IMG submission 187196) | Sand microcosm microbial communities from a hyporheic zone in Columbia River, Washington, USA - GW-RW T4_21-May-14 (SPAdes) (version 2) | ecosystem: Engineered > Artificial ecosystem > Sand...
AAGGTGCTAGAAGAAATTGAAGAGCTGACCAACCCCAAGGTCAAGACCGGCAAAAAGGCGCTGCTGCAAGAACAGGTGCAACTCAAGGCCTCGGTGCTGGCGGTGCTGGACGCCGTGCGCGACGAGTCCAACAAAGACGCCGCCGTGCGCCTGGTGTTCGAGCCCAAGACCCGCGCCATCGACCAGCAGGAGCTGATCACGATCCTGCTCGCGCACACCAGCCTGGAGACCTCGGCCTCGATCAACCTGACGATGATCGGCGCCGACGGCCGGCCGACGCAGAAGAGCCTGCGCCAGATCCTGGCCGAGTGGGTGCAGTTCCGCATGTCCACGGTGCAGCGGCGCACGCAGCACCGGCTGGCGAAAGTGCTGGACCGCATCCACGTGCTCGAAGGCCGGCAGCTCGTGCTGCTGAACATCGACGAGGTGATCCGCATCATCCGCGCGGCCGACGAGCCGAAGCCGGCATTGATCGAGCGCTTCAAGCTGAGCGACCGGCAGGCCGAAGACATTCTCGAAATCCGCCTGCGGCAACTGGCGCGGCTCGAAGCGATCAAGATCGAACAGGAACTGACCGCGCTGCGTGTCGACCAGGCCAAGCTCGAAGACATCCTGAACAACCCGAGCGCGCTGAAGCGCACGGTCATCAAGGAAATCGAGGCCGACGCGAAGCAGCACGGCGACGACCGCCGCACGCTGATCCAGACCGAGAAGCGCGCCGTGGCCGAGGTGAAGATCGTCGACGAACCAGTCACCGTCGTCGTCAGTTTGAAAGGCTGGGTGCGTGCGCTCAAGGGCCACGAGGTCGACGCCGCCACGCTCGCGTTCAAGGCCGGCGATGCCTTGCACGGCACCTTCCAGTGCCGCAGCGTCGACGTGTTGCTGGTGTTCGGCAGCAACGGCCGGGTGTACTCGGTGGCGGTCAGCATCCTGCCCAGCGGGCGTGGTGACGGCCAGCCGATCACGACGCTGATCGATCTGGAATCGGGCACACAGCCTTCGCACTACCACGCCGGCGCGGTGCAGCAGACCTTGCTGCTCGCCGGCACGGGCGGCTTCGGCCTGCTGGCGACGGTGGGTGATCTCGTCGCGCGGCAGAAGGGCGGCAAGGGCTTCCTGTCACTCGAAGCCGCCGAGAAACCGCTGCCGCCGAGCCCGGTGCACAGCGCCACGCAGGTGGCCTGCCTGTCGATGGCCGGCCGCCTGCTGGTGTTCGGCCTCGACGAGCTGAAGCTGCAGGCCAACGGCGGGCGTGGCCTGACCCTGATCGACCTCGAAGCGAAGGACGCGCTCGTCAGCGTGGCCGCGTTTGCGCAGGCGCTGAAGGTGCAGGGCACGGGCCGCGGCGGCAAGCCCAAGGACGAGCTGTTGAAGGGCGCGGCGCTCGTGCCCTATGCGGGCAAACGCGCGCGCAAGGGCAAGGCGCAAGACCTGATGCAGAAGGCGATGCGCGTGCTCGCAGCGCCGTAGCGCTCAGCCCCGGCGCAACGTCCTGATCAAGGCCAGCGTCAGCGCGCCGTCGATCGCGATGAACAGCGCCAGGCTCCAGAAGTCGTAGGGCACGCCGAGCAGGTTCACGGCCGCGTCGGCGCAGCTCGCACGTGGCGAGAACACGTCGGGCAGCAGGCTGTCGAGTTGCAGCCAGCCGCTCACGATCTTGTCGGCGAGCGTGAGGTTGCACGAGGCCGAGGCCGCGGCCTGGAAGTGCTGCCACAGCGCCGCGGCAATGCCCGAGACGGTCAGCAACAAGGCCAGCGCGGTGGAGACCAGCCGGCCGGTGCGGCTGCGCCACAGCAGCCCGAGGCCGCAGGCCAGTGCGATGGCGAGGAAGATCACGCGCTGCAACACGCACCAGGGGCAGGGCTGCATGTCGAACACATGCTGCGAGATGAGGGCGGCAGCGACGGCAGCGATACAAACCAGCGCGACGCCGGCGAGCAGCGTGGTGGGGCTGATGCCGCGCGGCTGAACGCCGGCCACGCTCAAACCACCTCCACGATCATCTCGATCTCGACACACGCCCCCATCGGGATCTGCGCCACGCCGAAGGCGCTGCGCGCATGCGCACCGCGCTCGCCGAAGATCTCGCCCAGCAGCTCCGAGCAACCGTTGGTCACGAGGTGCTGCTCGGTGAAGTCGGGCGTGCTGTTGACGAGGCTCATCACTTTCACGATGCGCACGACCTGGTTCAGGTCGCCGACGGCTGCGTGCAAGGTACCCAGCAGGTCGATGCAGATCGCGCGGGCGGCGAGTTTGCCGGTGGCGGTGTCGGTGTCGCGTCCGAGCTGGCCGACCCAGGGTTTGCCGTCGCGCTTGGCGATGTGGCCCGAGATGAAGACCAGGTTGCCGCTGCGCACGAAGGGCACGTAGGCGGCCGCGGGAATGGCCAGCGGGGGCAGGCTGATGCCACGTTCGGTGAGCCGGTCGTAGATGGAGCTGGCAGCGTTGGACATGGGTTCGTGGGGGTCGGTTCGGAAGCGCCAAATCCTACACTGCAGCGATGCAGAGAACAGCAAACACCGGCTGGCGTCTGGCCGGTGCGGCGCTGGCGTGGCTGGCCGGCGTGGCGCTGCAGTTGCAGCAGGCCACGCTGTGGAGCGTTGGGTTGTCGATCGTGGCGGTGGCGGTGGGCGCGGCGGGCGTGGGCGCGGCGCTGCGCTGGCGCTCTGCCTTGATCGCCGGACTGGCCGGCGCGGTCTTGCTGGGCTTCGGCGTGTCGGGTTGGCGTGCTTCGCTGCGGCTGGCCGACGAGCTGCCTGCCGCGCTCGAAGGCCGCGACCTGCGCGTCACCGGCACCGTGGCGAGCCTGCCGCAGCGCAGCGCCGCCGGGTTGCGCTTTCGCTTCGAGGTCGACGCGGCGCAGTTGGGTGGCGAGCCGGTGCAACTGCCTTCCTTGCTCGCGCTCGGCTGGTACAGCGGCTGGCACGAAGACGCAGCGCTGACGCAGCCGCAAGCCGAGCTGCGCGCCGGCCAGCGCTGGTCGTTCACGCTGCGCCTGCGCCGGCCGCACGGCAACCTGAACCCGCACGGCTTCGACCATGAACTGCAGTTGTTCGAACAAGGCGTGCGCGCGACCGGCGCGGTGCGCGATGCGCCGGCCCCGGTGCTGATGCACGCCGCCGCTGGCCACCCCGTCGAACGATTGCGCCAGCGGGTGCGCGACGCCATCGAGGCCAGCGTGCCCGACCGCCGCGTCGCCGGCGTGCTGGCCGCACTCGCGGTCGGTGACCAGGGCGCGATCGAGCGCGAAGACTGGGACCTGTACCGCAACACCGGTGTCGCCCACCTGGTGTCGATCAGCGGTTTGCACATCACGATGTTCGCGTGGCTGACGGGCGTGCTGATCGCTGCGTTGTGGCGCCGCAGTGCGCGGCTGGCGCTCTGGCTGCCGGTGCCGCATGCGGCGCGCTGGGGCGGGCTGGTGCTGGCCATCGCTTACGCGCTGTTCTCGGGCTGGGGTGTGCCGGCGCAGCGCACGGTGTTGATGCTCGCCACCGTCACGCTGCTGCAGGCCTTCGGGCTGCGCTGGCCGTGGGTGCTGGTCTTGCTGACCGCCGCGGTGGTGGTGACCGCGCTCGACCCGTGGGCCTTGCTGCAGGCCGGGTTCTGGCTCTCGTTCGCCGCAGTCGGCTTGTTGATGGCCTCGGCCGTGCCTGGCGGCGACCAGCAACCGATCACCGCAGCAACCGGCTGGCGCAGCTGGCCGCGGCGCTTCGTCGCGACCGTGCGCGACGGCCTGCGCACCCAACTGATCGCCACCCTCGGGCTCACGCCCTTGACACTGGTGTTCTTCCAGCAGGTGTCGCTGGTCGGTTTTGCGGCGAACCTGGTCGCGATTCCGCTGGTCACGCTGGTGATCACGCCACTGGCCTTGCTGGGGGTCGTGCTGGTGCCGCTGTGGTCGGTCGGCGCCTGGGTCGTGCAGCAGCTCAATGGCTGGCTCGGTCTGCTCGGTGGCTGGCCCGGCGCCGTGTGGTCGGTGCCGGTCGCGCCATGGTGGGCGCAGGCAGCCGGGCTGCTGGCCGCCACCCTGGCGGTCTTGCCCTTGCCCTGGCGCGTGCGATTGATGGCCTTGCCGCTCGCGCTGCCGCTGCTGATGCCGCCGCGCGACTTGCCGGAGCCGGGCCAGTTCGAGCTGCTGGCGCTCGACGTGGGGCAGGGCACCGCAGTGCTGGTGCGCACCCACGCCCACCTGCTGCTGTTCGACGCCGGCCCGCAGTACTCGCGCGAGAGCGATGCCGGGCAGCGGGTGCTGCTGCCCTTGCTGCGGGCACGCGGCGAAAGCCGCATCGACACCCTGGTGCTGAGCCACCGCGACCTCGACCACGTCGGCGGTGCCGCCGCGTTGCTGAAGGCGATGCCGGTCGGCGACGTGCTCAGTTCGCTCGAAACCGGCCACCCGCTGCTGGCCGCGGCGAAGCACGAAACCCGCTGCAGCGCCGGCCAGTCGTGGGTCTGGGACGGCGTGCGCTTCGACGTGCTGCGCCCGACCCTGGCCGACTACGGCGGCAGCCTCAAGTCGAACGCCATGTCGTGCGTGCTGCGTGTGGCCTCAGCCGGCGCAGGCGGCCGCAGCGTCTTGCTGACCGGCGACATCGAGCGTGACCAGGAAGCCGCGCTCGTCGCCGGCCAGCCCGAAGCATTGCGCAGCGACGTGCTGATCGTGCCGCACCACGGCAGCCGCACCTCGTCGACCGGCGCGTTCCTCGACGCCGTTGGGCCCGCCACGGCCGTGTTCCAGGCCGGCTACCGCAACCGCTTCGGCCACCCGGCAACCGACGTGCTGCAGCGCTACCGCGAGCGTGGCATCGTGCTCCGCGCGAGCCCTGCCTGCGGTGCGTGGCGTTGGCAAGCCGGGGGTTCTGCCGAGGGTGTATGCCAGCGTGACGCGGCGCGGCGCTACTGGCACCATCGCCCGGCGTGGTAACTTGCTTCTGCTCCTGAATCGGCGCCGGTCGTGGCCTGGAATTTGCTAACCTGCACCCGAGGAGACGTGCCCATGAGACCCAGTTTCGACGAAATGCATGCCAGCGCCGGCTCCGTGCGCGAGCACTATCGCGGCTACGAGCGCTGGCTGGCCGAACAGCCGAGCGACGTGATGCTGTCGCGCCGCGAAGAGGCCGAGATGATCTTCCGCCGCGTCGGCATCACTTTCGCGGTCTACGGCGCGAAAGACGAAGACGGCCACGGCAACGAGCGCCTGATCCCGTTCGACCTGATCCCGCGTGTGATCCCGGCCCACGAGTGGCTGGAAATGGAAAAGGGCCTGGCTCAGCGCGTGGCTGCACTGAACCGCTTCATCCACGACGTCTACCACGACCAGGAGATCATCAAGGCCGGCTTTGTTCCCGCCGAGCAGATCCTGAACAACGCGCAGTTCCGCCGCGAGATGATGGGCGTGGACGTGCCGGGCGGCATCTACTCGCACATCTCGGGCATCGACATCGTGCGCGCCGCCAACCCCGACGGCAGCGGCAGCTACTACGTGCTCGAAGACAACCTGCGTGTGCCCAGCGGCGTGAGCTACATGCTCGAAGACCGCAAGATGATGATGCGGCTCTTTCCCGAGCTGTTCAGCCGGCACCGCGTGGCGCCGGTCGCCCACTACCCCGACCTGCTGCTCGAAACGCTGCGTTCGGTGGCGCCCGCGTCGGTCAACGAACCCACGGTCGTGGTGCTCACACCCGGCATGCACAACAGCGCCTACTTCGAGCACGCGTTCCTGGCGCAGCAGATGGGCATCGAGCTGGTCGAAGGGCAAGACCTGTTCGTCAAGGACAACTTCGTCTACATGCGGACCACGCAGGGTGCGAAGCGGGTCGACGTGATCTACCGCCGCGTCGACGACGACTTTCTCGACCCCGAGGTCTTCCGCAAGGACTCGACGCTCGGTTGCGCGGGCTTGCTGAAGGCCTATCGTGCCGGCAATGTGACGCTCTCCAACGCCATCGGCACCGGTGTGGCCGACGACAAGTCGATCTACCCGTATGTGCCGAAGATGATCGAGTTCTATCTCGGCGAAAGGCCGATCCTGCACAACGTGCCGACCTACCTGTGCCGCGAGAAAGACGACCTCGGCTACGTGCTCGACCACCTCGGCGAACTGGTCGTGAAGGAAGTGCACGGCGCGGGGGGCTACGGCATGCTGGTCGGCCCGGCTTCCACCCAGGCCGAGATCGAAGACTTCCGCAAGGCGCTGCTCGCCAACCCCACGGGTTACATCGCGCAGCCCACGCTGAGCCTGTCGACCTGCCCGACGTATGTGGAAAGTGGCATCGCGCCGCGCCACATCGACCTGCGGCCCTTCGTGCTGAGCGGCAAGGACGTGCAGATGGTGCCGGGCGGCCTGACCCGCGTGGCGCTGAAGGAAGGTTCGCTGGTCGTCAACTCTTCGCAGGGTGGCGGAACGAAAGACACCTGGGTTCTGGAAGCCTGAGGCACGGAGACAAAAACAATGCTGTCACGCACTGCTGATCACTTGTTCTGGATGGCGCGCTACATGGAGCGGGCCGAGAACACCGCGCGCATGCTCGACGTGAACTACGAAGCCTCGCTGCTGCCGCAATCGGCCGACGCCGCCGACAAGGGCTGGAAAGGCCTGCTCAGCATCAGTGAACTCAGTGGCGACTTCGCCAAGCGCCACGGTGAGGTCACGCCAGCCAGCGTGATCCGCTATATGGTGAGCGACGAGAACAACGGCTCGAGCATTCGCAACTGCCTGCAGGCGGCGCGCGAAAACGCCCGCGCGGTGCGCGGCACGCTGACCACCGAAGTCTGGGAAACGCAGAACCAGACCTGGCTCGAATTCCAGCGCAAGGTCGCGAGCGACGCCTACCTGCGCGACCCGAGCAGCCTGTTCGAGTGGGTCAAGTTCCGCTCGCATCTGTCGCGCGGCGTGACCGTGGGCACGATGCTGCAGGACGAAGCCTTTCACTTCCTGCGCATCGGCAGCTTCCTGGAGCGCGCCGACAACACCGCGCGTCTGCTCGACGTGAAGTTCCACGCCGTCGAGAGCGAATACCACGGCGGCGCACCGGGCCGCGACATCGAGGTCGACTTCTACCACTGGTCGGGCATCCTGCGTTCGGTCTCCGGCTTCGAGGTCTACCGCAAGGTCTACCGCAACGTGATCCGGCCCGAGAAGGTCGCCGAGTTGCTGATCCTGCGCCCCGACATGCCACGCTCGCTCGCGGCCTGCATGCAGGAGGTGGTGGCGAACCTGAAGATGGTGGGCAACGAGCAGTCGACCGAAACGCAGCGCCGCGCCGGCCGGCTGCACGCCGATCTGCAATATGGCCGCATCGACGAGATCCTGGCGACCGGGCTGCACGCCTACCTGACGCAGTTTCTGGAACGTGTCGGCACGCTCGGCATGGGCATCAGCCGTGACTTCCTTGTGCCTGTGGCGGCTTGATGCCAGGTCTGCGCGCGCACAGCAATTTTCACCGCCAAGGCGCAAAGGGCGCAAAGGGCGCCAAGAAGAGAGAGTCTCGTATTGCTTTGCTTTGCGTTCTTGGCGCCCTTTGCGCCTTGGCGGTAAATCTTCTTCTTGCCAGCCCTCCAAGCTCCGAACAACAAGACTTGCCCCACCGCCTTCTGGAGCCCTGAATGTCCATCCATGTCGCGCTGAACCACATCACGCACTACCGCTACGACCGGCCGATCAACCTCGGCCCGCAGATCGTGCGGCTGCGCCCGGCGCCGCATTCGCGCACCCGCATCCTGAGTTATTCGATGCGCGTGGAGCCGGCCACGCACTTCATCAACTGGCAGCAGGACCCGCAGTCGAACTACCTCGCGCGGCTGGTGTTTCCCGACAAGACCACCTCGTTCCGGATCGAGATCGACCTCGTCGCCGAGATGGCGGTGTTGAACCCGTTCGACTTCTTCCTCGAACCTTCGGCCGAGCACTACCCGTTCAAGTACGAACCCGAGGTCGCCCATGAACTTGCGCCTTACCTCGCCAAGGCGCCCGAGCTGCAGGATGCCAAGGCGTTCCAGGCCTACCTCGCCGCCGTGCCGCGCGAGAAGACGCCGACCAACGACTGGCTGGTCTCGCTGAACCAGAAGCTGCAGCGTGACATCGGCTACCTGGTGCGCATGGAGCCGGGCGTGCAGACGCCGGAAGAAACGCTCGTGAAAGCCAGCGGCTCGTGCCGCGACACCGGCTGGCTGCTGGTGCAGCTGATGCGCCACCTCGGCGTCGCCGCACGCTTCGTCTCGGGTTACCTGATCCAGCTCAAGAGCGACGTGAAGTCGCTCGACGGGCCGAGCGGCACCGAGATCGATTTCACCGACTTGCACGCCTGGTGCGAGGTGTTCCTGCCCGGCGCCGGCTGGATCGGCCTCGACCCGACCTCGGGCCTGCTCGCCGGCGAAGGCCACATCCCGCTCGCGTGTTCGCCCGAGCCCGGCTCGGCCGCGCCCGTGAGCGGCTCGATCGACGATTGCGAGACGGTGTTCGAACACCACATGTCGGTCTCGCGCGTGTGGGAAGCGCCGCGTGTGACACTGCCCTACACCGAAGCGCAGTGGGCCACGATCGAGAAGCTCGGCCACCAGGTCGACGCCGACCTGAACCGCAACGACGTGCGCCTCACGCAGGGTGGCGAACCCACTTTCGTCTCGGTCGACGACCGCGAAGGCGGCGAGTGGAACACCGAGGCCATGGGTCCGACCAAGCGCATCCTCAGCGCCGACCTGATGGACAAGCTGCGCGCCAAGTACGGCGAAGGCGGCCTGCTGCACTACGGCCAGGGCAAGTGGTACCCGGGCGAGCAGCTGCCACGCTGGTCGCTGAACCTGTTCTGGCGCAAGGACAAGGAGCCGGTCTGGACGCACCCGGAGCTGTTCGCCAGCGAACACAAGGACTACGGCGTCACCGAAGTCGAAGCGCGCAAGTTCCTCGCCGGCGTGGCCAAACGCCTCGGCCTGAACCCGGAGTTCGTGTTCCCGGCGTTTGAAGACGTGTGGTACTACCTGTGGCGCGAACGCAAGCTGCCGATCAACGTCGACCCGTTCGACGCGCGCCTCGGCGACGAGCTGGAACGTGACCGCATCCGCAACGTGTTCACGCAGGGCCTGGACAAGATCGTCGGCCACGTGCTGCCGGTCGCGCGCAACCCGAGCGGTGCTTCGCGCTGGCAGAGCGGGCCGTGGTTCCTGCGCAGCGAGCGCTGTTACCTGATCCCGGGCGATTCGGCGATGGGCTACCGGCTGCCGCTCGACTCGCAGCCGTGGGCCAAGGACACCGACCTGCCGTGGGTCTACCCGCCCGATCAGACGCAATCGTTTGCCGCGCTGCCGCCGTACCGGCGTTTGCGCTTTGGTGAACGTGCCGGCGGCGAGGCCATGGGCGATGGCCGCGTTGGTGCCGGGCTGGCCGCCAGCAACGGCACGAACGGCACCTTCGCCGGCCGCTCGCGGGCCGCGCTGGCCGCTGAAAACGGCCACGGCGCGTCGTCCACGAGCGTCACGCCAAACCTGCCGGCGCCGGCGCGTTTCGAGTCGGCCGCGTCGGTCACCCGCACCGCCATGAGCGCCGAACCGCGCAATGGCCGCCTGTACATCTTCATGCCACCGGCGACTGCGCTCGAAGACTACCTGGAGCTCGTCTGCGCCATCGAAGACACGGCGCTCGAGATGAAGCTGCCGGTGATCCTAGAAGGTTACGAGCCGCCGAAAGACCCGCGCCTGGCGCTGCTGCGTGTCACGCCCGACCCGGGTGTGATCGAAGTCAACGTGCACCCGGCGCACAGCTGGGGCGAGCTGGTCGAGCAGGCCACGCACCTGTACCAGGCGGCGCACGAAACACGGCTGTCGACCGAGAAGTTCATGCTCGACGGCCGCCACACCGGCACCGGCGGGGGCAACCACTTCGTGCTCGGTGGCGCGACCGTGGCCGACTCACCGTTCCTGCGCCGGCCCGACCTGCTGACCAGCATGGTTGCGTACTGGCACAACCACCCGGCGCTCAGCTACCTGTTCTCGGGCCTGTTCGTCGGCCCCACGAGCCAGGCGCCGCGCGTCGACGAAGCGCGCAACGATTCGGTCTACGAGATCGAGATCGCGTTCGCCGAATTGAAACGCATCACCGCGCAGGAAGGCCAGTGCCCGCCGTGGCTGATCGACCGGCTGATGCGCAACCTGCTGATCGACGTGTCGGGCAACACCCACCGCGCCGAGTTCTGCATCGACAAGCTGTACTCGCCCGACGGCCCGACCGGGCGGCTGGGCCTGCTCGAGATGCGCGCCTTCGAGATGCCGCCGCACGCGCGCATGAGCCTGATGCAGCAGCTGCTGATGCGTGCGCTGGTCTCGCGCTTCTGGATGAAACCGTACCGGCCCGAACGCCTGAAACGCTGGGGCACCGAGCTGCACGACCGCTTCATGCTGCCGCACTTCATCACGCAGGACCTGGGCGACGTGATCACCGAGCTCGCCGAGTCGGGCTACAAGATCGAACCCGAGTGGTTCGCGCCGCACCTGAACTTCCGCTTCCCGCGGTTGGGTGACTTCTCCGCCGAAGGCGTGAACGTCGAAGTGCGGCTCGCGCTGGAACCCTGGCACGTGATGGGCGAAGAAGGCGCACAAGGTGGCACGGCACGCTTCGTCGATTCGTCGCTGGAACGCCTGCAGGTCGTCGTGACCGGCCTCGTGAGCGACCGCCACGTGCTCACCTGCAACGGCCGCAAGATCCCGCTGCAGCCGACCGGCAAGGTCGGCGAGTTCGTCGGCGCCGTGCGTTACCGCGCCTGGAACCCGCCGTCGGCGCTGCACCCCAGCATCGACGTGCACGCGCCGCTGGTGTTCGACCTGGTCGACACCTGGATGAGCCGCTCGATGGGCGGCTGCCAGTACCACGTGGCCCACCCGGGCGGCCGCAGCTACGACACCTTCCCGATCAACGCGCTCGAAGCCGAAGCCCGCCGCCTGGCGCGCTTCTTCCGCACCGGCCACACGCCAGGTTTGATGAGCGTGCCGAAGGAAGAGCGCAACCCGAACTTTCCGTTCACGCTCGACTTGCGAAGGGCATCGGTCTAGGGCTGGATCGTGAGCAGCACCGCGTTCGTGGCCTTCCTGCTGGCGAGCTTCGTGCTCGCCGTGACGCCGGGACCGGGCGTGCTCTACATCGTCACGCGCACGCTGGCGCAGGGGTGGGCGGCCGGCGTCGGTTCGGTGGCGGGCGTGGCCTGCGGCAACTTTCTCAACGCGGTGGGGGCGGCGGTCGGCCTCGCGGCGCTGTTCGCGGTGTCGTCGCTCGCGTTCACGCTGGTCAAGTTCGCCGGCGCGGCTTATCTGGTGTGGCTCGGCATTCGCATGCTGCGCGCGCCGGCGGCAGGCGCCGACCCCGGCGTTCCGCTGGCACCGATGTCGGTGGCGCGCCTGTTCCGCGAAGGGCTGCTGGTCGCGCTGCTGAACCCGAAGACCACGTTGTTCTTCGCCGCCTTCCTGCCGCAGTTCATGCACGGCGAGGCGCCCGCGCTGCCGCAGGCGATCGGCCTCGGCGCGATGTTCGTCGGCATCGCCGCCTGCACCGACCTGCTCTACGCCTTGCTCGCCGCCTGGGTCGCACCGCGCCTTCGGCGTGTGGCCGGTGCGCCGGCCTGGGGGCGCTGGATCGGCGGCCTGGGCCTGATCGCGCTCGGCCTCGCGAGCGCGCTGGCCGGCCAACGCCAGACGCGCTGAAGCGACGAGTCCGCCCGGCCACACATGCTGTGACAAACTCGCTGCTCCACCACGCCGCCGCCCATGTTCCGATCCCTGCTGTCAGGCTACTCACCGCTCGAAGGTCGCTACGACGAGCTGTTGGCATCGCCCGGCACGCCGCGCCCGCACTGGGAAGCCTTTCTTCGTTCGCTGGCCGACCGCGAGGGCCCGCAGGTCGGTGACACGCTCTCGCTGATGGAGCGCGAGATCCGCGAGAACGGCATCACCTACAACGTCTACGCCGACCCCAAAGGTGCCGACCGGCCCTGGGAAGTCGACCCGCTGCCGCTGCTGCTCTCGGCCGCCGAATGGGAAGAGATCGAGACCGGCATCGCGCAGCGCGCCGACCTGCTCAACCGCGTGCTCGGCGACATCTATGGCCCGCAGACGCTGCTGCGCTCGGGCGCCATTCCACCGTCGGTGATCTTCGGCCACAGCGGCTTTCTGCACCCGGTGCAGGGCGTGCATCCGCCGGGCGGCATGCACCTGTTCCAGTACGCCGCCGACCTGGCACGTTCCCCCGACGGCCACTGGTGGGTCGTCAACGACCGCACGCAGGCGCCTTCGGGGGCCGGCTACGCGCTCGAAAACCGGCTGGTCGTCTCGCGTGTCTTCCCGCAGATGTTTCGCGACCTCAACGTGCAGCACCTCGCCTCGTTCTTCGGCGCACTGCGAGATTCACTGCTGCGCTGGGCGCCGAAGGGTGACGGCCCGCCGCTGGTCGTGCTGCTCACGCCGGGGCCGTACAACGAAACCTACTTCGAACACGCGCTGCTGGCGCGTTACCTCGGCTTTCCGCTCGTCGAAGGCAGTGACCTCACGGTGCGCAACGGCTGCGTCTGGATGAAGACCGTCGACGGCCTGAAGCGGGTGCACGCGATCCTGCGCCGCCAGGACGACGACTACTGCGACCCGCTGGAGCTGCGCTCCGATTCCGCCCTCGGCGTGGCCGGCCTCACCGACTGCGCGCGCCGCGGCAGCGTCTTGCTCGGCAATGCGCTCGGCTCCGGCGTGCTCGAGTCCGGCGCCTTGCTCGGCTACCTGCCCAAGCTGAGCCGCGAACTGCTCGGCGAGCCGCTGAAGATGCCGTCGGTCGCGACCTGGTGGCTCGGCGAGCCCGCGGCCTTCGACGACGCCTGGAAACGCCTCGACAAACTGATCATCAAGCCGCTGGAACGTTCGGTGCGCGAGCCGGCCCTGTTCGGCGCCGACCTGTCGGCCGACGAACGCATTCTGCTGCGTGCCAAGGTCGCCGCACACCCACAGCGTTATGTGGCGCAGGAATGGGTGCACGTCTCGCAGGCGCCGGTGCTCGAACGTGTGGGTGGCGATTCGATGCGTGCCGCGCTGCGCGGCGCGCAGATGCAAATGCAGATGCAGGGCGCCCGCCGCGACGCGCTCACCGCACGCACCGTCGGCCTGCGGGTGTTCGCCGTGGCCACACCGAGCGGTTACCGCGTGATGCCGGGCGGCCTGACGCGTGTGGCGGTCGGCGGTGACTCGCGTGTGATCGCGATGCAGCGTGGCGGCCGCTCCAAGGACACCTGGGTGATCTCGGGCGCGCCGATCAACGCGTCGTTCTCGCTGCTCTCGACCACGGTGCAGGCCGCAGACCTGGTCGGCGCCCGTGCCAACCTGCCATCGCGTGCCGCCGAAAACCTGTTCTGGTATGGCCGCTACGGCGAGCGTTGCGACAGTGCCGCGCGCGCGCTGCGCGTGGCGATCGCCGGGGTGCTCGACCACACCGCCGAAGCGGCCGAAGGCGCGGCGCCCTCGCTCGTGCTGGTCGAGCGACTCGGCCTGATCGACGGTGAAGACGATGCCAGCGTCGAGCTGCTGCGCGCCGCCACCCACCCCGAAGAAGCGCTGAGCCAGCGCCTGCGCCAGCTCTCGCGCGTGGCCTTCAACCTGCGCGACCGCATGTCGGCCGACAATTGGCGCACGCTCAACCAGCTCACCGCCGATCCGGTGTTCCAGCGCGGCGCGGCACTGCCCCTCGCACTGGCCTGGCTCGACCGCGCGGTGTCGTCGATGATGACACTCTCGGGCTTCGTGCTCGACGGCATGACACGCAACATCGGCTGGCGCTTTCTTTCACTCGGCCGGCGAATCGAACGCATGAGCGCGCTCTGCGTGGCGCTGCAAGTGGCCACCGTCGAGGGCCGTGCCCACGGCCTGGACTGGCTGCTCGACCTGACCGACTCGACCGGCACCTACCGCTCGCGTTACCTCGTGGCGCCGGAGTGGCTGCCGGTGCTCGACCTGTTGTTGCGCGACGAGAGCAACCCGCGTTCGGTGGCCTTCCAGGTCAAGGGCATCAGCGAGTACGTCAACAAGCTCGAACTGAGCCACGGCCGTTTTGCGAGCGACGTGCTGGCGCCGGCGTTGACCGCGCTGGCGAACCTCACGCCGCACGACCTGCACCCCGAGAGCGAAGCCGTGGCCGAGGTGCTCGACCTGCTGCGCAAGACGGCGGGCTCGGTCTCGGACGAGCTCGCGCTGAAGTTCTTCTCGCACGCCGCGTCACGCAGCGTGTTGTCTCTGGTGGCGTGAGATGAGCGCAGCGCCGGGCCGCCCCAAGCAAGCGAACGCCCCCTCGGGGGGCTCGGCGCGCAGCGCCGTGGGGGCACCATGACGGCCAAGCGCTACAACGTCGAACACGAGACCCGCTACGCGTACACCGCGCCCGTGTCGCAGTCGTGGCAGCTGGCGCGCCTCACACCACGCGCGCTGCCGTGGCAGACGCTGATCGCGCACGAACTGCAGATCGAACCCAAGGCCGACGAGCGCCGCGACGAGCGCGACAGCTTCGGCAACATGGTCACGCACTTCGGCCTGCACGGCGCGCACCGTGTGCTGAGCGTGCGCATGCACTGTCGCGTCGAAGTCTCGCCGCGGCCCGAGGTGCCGGTGGGCGCCGAGCTCACCTGGGAAGCCGTGCGCGACACGATCCGCCGTGAACCGCAGCTCGGCGACCTGGAGCCCGCGAGCATGAGCGAGCCCACGCCGCTGGTCCCGCTCTCGGACGCCGCCTGTGCCTACGCCGCCGCCTCGTTCGTGCGCGGCCGCTCCTGGTTCGGCGCGGTCTTCGACCTGATGCAGCGCATCCACGCCGATTTCGAATTCGAGCCCGGCGCCACCACCGTCAGCACCTCGGTCGACGAAGTGTTGTACCAGCGCAGCGGCGTGTGCCAGGACTTCGCCCACCTGATGCTCGCCTGCCTGCGCGGCATGGGCCTGCCAGCGCGTTATGTGTCGGGTTACCTGCTCACCGACCCGCCGCCCGGCGAAGCGCGCCTGATGGGCGTGGACGCCACGCACGCCTGGGTGGCCGCGTATTCGCCACTGCACGGCTGGGTCGAGTTCGACCCCACCAACGACCAGCTCGCCGACCAGCGCTACATCACGCTCACCTGGGGCGCCGACTTCGCCGACGTGGTGCCGCTGCGCGGCGTGATCTTCGGTGGTGGCGACCAGCGCATGGACGTGGAAGTCAGCGTGATGCCCGACTGACGGACCGGCGAGTGCCCCCGTCGTGGGGAAGCCCGTCCAGGGGCCATTGTTTCCGCCTTCGCGGGGATGTTCGCGCTGCCCTCCGAACCCGAGACTCTCCTTCATCGACACGGTGAACCCAGGAGAGCAGACATGGCCCGATTCAACTGCACCCAGCCGGCCGCGGCCACCCGCGAAAGCGCGCACGTGGCGGCCGACGCGCTGTCGGCGATGGAGCGCGAAGACCGCCTGGAGGAAGCCCCGGGCGGCCCCGGCTGGTTCGATTCGAGCCGCGAGCTGATGCGCGGCCTCGAAGTGACCGAGAGTGCGCCGGGCGACGCGGCGTTGAACGAGTGGGTCCGGCTCTGCTTCGCGCGTTGAAGCCGGCAGGTGTCAAGCCTTGCCCAGCGCCAGGTACAACCAGGCGCGTGCCTTGTCCCAGCGCCGCCGCACCGTGCGTTCGGTAACGCCCTGCAGCTCGGCGATCTCGGGCTCGCTGTAGCCGCCGAAGTAGCGCATCTCGACCAGCTCGGCCAGTTCCGGGTCGACCGTGGCCAGCTCCTGCAGCGCGTCGCTGACCTGGATCAGTTCTTCGCTGGCCTGTGTTTCGGCCACCGCCAGCGCGTCGTCGCCACCGAGTGTCACGTGTTCCGCACCGCCGCCGCGGCGCTCGGCCAGGCGTTCGCGGGCGCTGTCGATGATGATGTTGCGCATCGTCTTCGCGGCGTAGCCGAAGAAGTGGCGCCGGTCTTCGAGCCGCAAGCCACGCGCATTCACGAGCCGCAAGAAACTCTCATGCACCAGCACCGTGGTGTCCATGCTGTCGGCCCGGCCCTGCCCGCGCAGCCGGGCGCGGGCCACCCGTTTCAGGTCGGGGTAGAGCGATTGGTAGACCTGGTCGAGTGCGGCGCGGTCGCCGCTGGCCGCGAGATGCAACAACTGCGTGATCGGCGGGTCGGCCAGGGCGGGTTCGGGGGGCGGCGCGTGCGGCTCGTCGGGGCTCATGCGCCGAGCGTAGCAGCCTGCTTGCGGCCGCGTCCAGAAAGGCGTCCGGTTCGGCGGCCCTGATCCGTATGAGAAAGGTCGGTGTCCAGCCCCAAACTTGCCGGATTGCGGCGGGGCGGTGCCGACCCTATGCTCCCCCGAAACCATTAGAGGCAAGCCCCATGCAGCGGCACCCGGTAGCAGACTGGCAGGAACTCTCTGCGCTCTACGAAACCGCCGACGCGCTCGATGGCGCAGCGCTCGACGGCTGGCTCGCCGGCCTGCAGGCCAAGTCGCACCCTTTGCTCGGGCAACTGCAGCAGATGCTCGCCGCCTGCTCCAAGGTGCGTGGCAACGGCTTTCTGGCCACGCTGCCGGCCTTGCCGGTCGAACCCGAGCCGCTGGTGCACGAGTGGGTACCGGGCAGCCGTGTCGGCCCGTACCGCTTGATCCGCCACGTGGGGCAGGGGGGCATGGCCGAGGTCTGGCTGGCGCAGCGCGACGACGGCGCGTTCCGGCGCCAGGTCGCGATCAAGCTCTTGTTCCGCACCGCGAGCAGCACCCAGCGCGACAGCTTCGCGCAGCGCTTCGCGCGCGAGCGCGACATCCTGGCCTCGCTCAACCACCCGCACATCGCCGGCCTGCACGACGCCGGCGTCACGCCGTCTGGCCAGCCCTGGCTCGCGCTCGAATACGTCGAAGGTGAACCGCTGACCGTCTGGTGCGACCAGGCCGCGCTGGGCATCGAAGGTCGCGTGCGCCTGTTCCGCCAGGTGCTGCTCGCGGTGCAGCACGCGCACGCCAACCTCGTGATCCACCGCGACCTGAAGCCCGGCAACATCCTCGTCACCGCGCAGGGCGAAGTGCGTTTGCTCGACTTCGGCATTGCCAAGCTGGTGGAAGCCGAAGGCACGACCCGCGACGAGACCGAGCTCACCAAAGTGGCCGGCCGGCCGCTGACGGTGCAGTACGCCAGCCCCGAGCAGCTGCTCGGCGCAGCGCTCACGACCGCGAGCGACGTGTACTCGCTCGGCGTGGTGCTCTACGAGTTGTTGTGCGGGCAGCGGCCCTACGAACTGAAGATGGAGTCTGCGGCGCAGTTGGAGCAGGCGATCGTCGATCTCGACCCGCGCGCGCCGAGCCGGCGAGCGGTGAGCGATGCGCTCGCGGCGGCGCGTGGCAGCTCCGTGAAGGCGCTGCACAAGCGGCTCCACGGTGACCTCGACGCGATCACGCTGCGGGCCCTGGCCAAACAACCTGAGCGTCGGTATGCGTCGGTCGAAGCGCTGCGCGCCGACCTCGACCGCTGGCTGGCCGGCGAGCCGGTGCAGGCCACGCCGCCGGGCACGGCCTACCGGCTCGGCAAGTTCGCGTTGCGGCATCGCCTGGGCGTGGGGCTGGGCGCGGCGGCCGTGCTGTCGCTGGTCGGCGTCGCGGCGGTGGCGGTGGTGATGGGTTTGCAAGCGCGCGAGGAGTCGGCCCGCGCGGTGGCGGCGCGCGACTTCATGCTGAACATCTTCCAGCGCGCCGACCAGGAGAAATCGCGCGGCGCCGACATCACCGCGCGTGACCTGCTGGAGACGGGTCGCAAGGACGTGCTGACGCGGCTGGCCGGGCAGCCGCGGCTGCAGGCGGAGCTGCTGAGGGGGATTGCGAAGATTCAGAGCGACATGGGGGAGTACGTTACGGCCGACACCACGATCGTCGAGCTCGTTCGCATTCACGCTGAGCTGCGCCAACCTCGTGAGGAAGCGATTGCGCGCGCCGATCACGCGTACAACGCGCTGCAGATGAACAACCTGGAGTTGGCCACCCGTCTTCTGCAAGGGGCAGAGTCGGTCGCCGGCCGGCCCAGCACCGATCCCGAGTTGAACGCTTCGTTGGCCGAGGTTGCCGGGCGGATCGCGTTGAATGGGGGTGATCCACGGCGCGCGCGCGAGCTGTTGCTGGCCGGACGCGAGGCATCGACGCGGGCACTGGGCGCGGATCACCTGAAGACGTTCAGGTTGGGAAGTGCGCTCTTTCGCGCTGAGCGCGACTTGCGCAACTTCAAAGCCGCGCTGTCCCTGCAGGATGAGCTGAGGCGAACGGCGAGCCGGGTGCAGGGGCTTGGGCCGGGCGAGGTCGCCACGATGGACTGGGAACACGTCAACCTTCTGGTGGCCGCCGGGCACTTCGCGCAGGCGCTGGCATTGCTCGAGGCGGTGCTTCCCCGTTGCGTCGAATCACTGGGCGCGCAAGATCAGAGTTGCCGCTACCTGTTCCTGAAGAAGGAACAGACGCTTTTGCGATTGGGAAATATCGACCGCGCCATGCAGGCCGCTCCACGCCTTCAGAGCATGACGCAAGACGCGACCTTGCCCTTTCTTCAAGTCGAAGCGCTGTTGCTCGAACTCCGGTTGAGGTCGATGACGCCGGATGCGCCGGAGTTGACAACGCTCTCGGAGCGCGTTCGCGCGTTCGCGCTGTCCGGCGCCGAGGTTGCCATGCAGCCGAAGTTCAAGGCTGCAGCATTGCTGACGCTGGCGGAGTCGCGTCTTCGCGCCGGAGACCCGTCGCAGGCGATGCAGTGGGCTGACCGGGTCCCCGGACTGCTGGGCGAGAGCGCGAAGCAAGGCGGCGGGCTGCAGATCGCAGCGATAGGGCGGATGCTTTCTGGTATTGCCTTGCTTCAGCAAGGGCGGCCCGAGCAGGCGTTGAACCTGTTGGCAGGCGCACAAGCGGACTTCGCAACGACGCTGGGCTCCGAGCATCCAACCACACATCTCTTCGCGCTCAACAGCGCGCTGGCTCTGGCCGCACTACATCGGGTATCGGAGGCGGCCGCGTTGGTCCGCCGTGCGGAACCCGTGTTGCGTGCCGCATTGGGTACGAATGCGCCCACGTACCAGGAAGTACTGGCGCTGCTTCGCCGACTCGAAAGTGTGACGACCTTTCCGTCAGCAGCCGATACCATCCCGCCCACGCCGCAGACGGGTCGAAATCCGTCTCCTCCCGGGCGGGAATTTTTCAGTTGACCATCACAAGGGAACACCATGGAAATCAGAATCAAGAATGCAGCTGGGGCGGTGATGTTTCTCTCGGGCTTCCCCGCCATGGCGCAAGAGGCTGCGGCGCTCAAGGCCACGGTGGTCGCAGCCTGCGCCTCGTGCCCCCCAACGGCTTCAGCGGTCCCGACCCCCGGCGACCCGACCTGGTTCATCGCGGGGGCCCTCGTCGGGGCCGGTCTCGGCTATCTGGCGGCCAGAGTTTTCGGCGCGAAGCAGCGCTGACGCCGACAAGGCGGCGACAGACGGCCGCCGAGTCCGGTTTTGTGGCGTCATTCCGTACTCCCGTACAGCTCTGTTCGATTCACAAGCCGCGAGCGGTTCACGGTTCTGAATTCGATCCGGGCCAGGGAGTGCGGCCATGAACGAAACACAAGACGTCGACCCGGGTGCCGCCTGGCACTCGCCCGAGCGCGCCTGGGCGCCGCTGATGTGGATCATCGGCGGCGTTGCATTCGCCCTGTCGGTGGTGCTGGTCGCGCCGCTGGTGCCGCTGGCCTGGTCTGTTTCCTGACGAAGGGCTGACGCGTGAACACGGACGACGATGTGCGAGTTGAAGGCCCTGGCAT
>Ga0209883_1000112_pt1 | contig 19782 bp, 18 predicted proteins | sample GWRWT4_21May14_FD_187196 | JGI IMG/M metagenome (GOLD analysis project Ga0209883, IMG submission 187196) | Sand microcosm microbial communities from a hyporheic zone in Columbia River, Washington, USA - GW-RW T4_21-May-14 (SPAdes) (version 2) | ecosystem: Engineered > Artificial ecosystem > Sand...
CACGCCGTCAAGGCCGGACAGATTCTGGTCCGGATCGATGACGCGCAGGTCCGCGCGCGTGTCGACCAGGCCCGGGCCGCTGCCGCCACGCTGGAATCGCAGATCGCCAGCGCAAGACTGGGCATCGCGCTGCTCAGGCGCGAGACACCGCTCGCCGTGGAGGCGGCGCGGGCAGCGGTCGATCGTGCCGAGGCATCGGTAGCGGCGGCGCAGGCCGCCGAGCGGATGGCCCGGCGCGATGCCGAGCGCGCCAACGACCTGGTCGCCAAGGGATTCACGAGCGGCCAGCAAAGCGAACGAGCGCAGCTGGCCCTCGATGCCGCCACCAGTGATCTCGGCGCGGCGCGCGCGGCCGCGCTGCAGGCGCGCAAGCAGCTCGCGCAGGCCGATCTCGGCGGCGAGCGCGTGCAGGTCAAGGAGGCCGACCTGCTCACGTTGCAGGCACAATTCAGGCAGACCCAGGCCATGCTCGCCGAAGCGCAGAGCGTGCTCACCGACCTGACCCTGCTGGCGCCGGCTGCGGGCGTGGTGGCGAGCCGGATGCGTGAGCCGGGCGAAGTCGTCGCGGCCGGCGCGCCGGTGCTGGAGTTGATCGACCTCGACCAGCTCTACCTCAAGGTCTAAGTGCCCGAGGCCCAGATCGGCAAGCTGCGCCTCGGCCTGCCAGCGAAGGTCTACACCGATGCCTTCCCCGACCAGCCCTACGACGCCACGGTGCGCTACATTGCCACCCGCGCCGAGTTCACGCCCAAGGAGGTGCAGACCCCCGACGAGCGGGTCAAGCTGGTCCACGCCGTCAAGCTCTATGTCAGCGCCAACCCGGACCACCGGCTCAGCCCCGGGGTGCCGGCCGACGCCGTGATCCGCTGGCAGGAGGGCGTGGCATGGGCGAAGCCACGCTGGTAGGTTCGTCCGCGCCGGCGTCGATCGCCCGGGTTCGAGGCTTCGGCAAGCGATACGGCAGGCGCGTCGCGGTCGCGGGTGTGGATCTCGACGTTCGGCCCGGCGAGATTCTGGGGCTCATCGGGCCGGACGGCGCGGGTAATATAAGTCGATCCTGATGAAGGCCATCGCCGGCGTGCTTGTTTTCGAGGAAGGCCGCGTCGACGTCTTCGGCATTCCGCTCGACACGGAAGCGGCCTGCGAGCGCATCAAGGACCGCATCGGCCTGATGCCTCAAGGTCTCGGGTTGAACCTGTATCCCGAGCTCTCGGTCGAGGAGAACATCGACTTCTTCGCCCGGCTGAGACTCGTGCCCGAGCAGGACCTGGCCGAACGCAAGACGACGCTGCTCGCGATGACGAGGCTGGCGCGCTTCCGTGACCGGCCGACCAAGCAGCTGTCGGGCGGCATGAAGCAGAAGCTCGGCCTCGTCTGCACGCTGATCCACGAGCCGCGCTTCCTGATCCTGGACGAGCCCACCACGGGCGTCGACCCGGTTTCGCGGCGCGATTTCTGGGCGATCCTGTCCGAACTGGTGGCCGAGCGCGGCGTCACGGCGCTCTTCTCGACGGCCTACTTGGACGAGGCGAGCCGCTTTCACAGGATGGTGCTGATGTACCGGGGCCGGTACCTGGCGCAGGGGACGCCGGACGAGGTCCAGGCCCTCGCGGCAGGCAGCACCGTGCTGGTCAAAGCCACGCAGCAGGCCGAGGGGCTCGCCCGCTTGCGCGCGCGATTTGCCCAGGTTGAAACGCTCGGGCCGAGGCTGTGCGTCTTCACCGACGGGCTCGACCCGGGGCCTGCCGAGCGCGAAGTTCGGCAGGCCCTGGACGGCCTCGCGGTGGACGAGGTACTGGCGGGTGAGGCCGATCCGGAGGACGCCTTCATCGCCATCCTGCGGCAGCGGGGCTTGCTCGGCGCTGACGCGCACGCAGACATCGCCGTGAGGCCCGCTGCGGCTGCGCGCAGCGGCGTGGCCGTCGATGCCAGCGGCCTGACCCGCGACTTCGGCGCCTTTCGTGCGGTCGACGCGGTCTCGTTCCAGGTGGCAGAGGGCGAGATCTTCGGATTGCTGGGTGCCAACGGCGCGGGCAAGACCACCGTGATCAAGATGCTCACCGGCATCCTGAAGCCGAGCGCCGGCCAAGGCCGCGTGGCGGGAGCCGACATGCGCGCGGCCGGCCAGGGTCTCATATCAAGGAACGCATCGGCTACATGTCGCAGGCCTTCTCGCTGTACGGCGACCTTTCCGTGACGGAGAAAATCGATCTATACGCCGGCATCTACGGGCTGCGCCGGGGCGAGGCCAAGACGCGCCGCCGCTGGGTGCTGAACATGGCCGGATTGGAGGGGCACGAGGCAGACCGTGCCGCGAGCCTGCCGATGGGGCTCAAGCAGCGCCTCGCGCTCGGCTGCGCGCTCGTGCACCGGCCGCGCGTGCTCTTCCTTGACGAACCAACCTCCGGCGTTGATCCGGTCGGTCGCCGTCGCTTCTGGGACCTGCTGTTCCGGCTCTCGCGCGAGGAGGGTGTTGCCGTGCTGGTCACGACGCACTACATGTCGGAGGCCGAGCATTGCGACCGGCTGGCGCTGATGTACGCCGGCCGGATCGTCGCCGACGCGACACCGGCCGAGATGAAACGCCAGCTCGAGGTGGATGTCGGCGTGCTGCTCGAACTCGAGGTGTCCGCACCCACGCGAGCGATCCAGTGGCTGCGCGCGGCCGGGTTCGGCGACGCGGCGCTCTATGGTCGGCGCGTCCACGTGCTCTCCAGGAACACCGGCCCCGACCTCGCTCGCCTGCCGATGCTGCTCGGCGCAAGCGGCGTGCAGGTGGCGTGCATCCAGCAACGACCGCTGTCGATGGAAGACGTCTTCGTCGTCCGCGTCAGCGCACTGGAGGCGCTGGAGGCGCAGAAACGGCAGGGGGCCGTCGCATGAAGATGCGGCGCGTGCTCGCCGTGGCCTACAAGGAGTGGCGCGAGATCGTGCGCGATCGGCTCTTCTTTGCGCTCGCCTTCGTGGTCTCGCCCGCACTGATGCTGATCTTCGGCTACGGGCTGTCGCTGGACGTCGAGCGGGTGCCATTGGCGATCGTCGACCAAGACCGCTCGGCGCTCAGCCGCGGCTACGCCTACGCCTTCATCGGGTCCCGGTACTTCGACTTCAAGGGCTACGCGGCCAGTGATCGCGAACTCGAGCCGCTGCTCGAGGACAACACGATCCGCGCAGCGATCATCATCCCACCAGGCTTCCACAGGGCTCTGCGCGCGGGCCGGGCAGCCCAGGTCCAGACCATCGTCGACGGCACGATCCCATCCCGTGCGCAGACGACCAAGGGCTATGTCGCCGCGATCAACGGCCATTTCAGCACCGAGATGCTGGCTCAGCACCTCTCCCGTGTGCGCGGCTTGTCGGTGGACGACGCTCGTGCGCGCACGCAGGCCGTTCGGCTGGAGGTGCGCTACCTGTACAACCAGAGCGCCAAGAGCATCTGGTCGCTCGCGCCCAAGCTGATCATGCTCGTGATGATCTTCGTGCCGCCGCTTCTGACCGCCGTGGGCATCGTGCGCGAGAAGGAGACGGGCTCGAACTACAACATCTACGCCTCCACCGTGAGTCGCGGCGAGTTCCTGCTCGGCAAGCTGGCACCCTGCGTAGCGGTGGCCATCGGCAACGTGCTCGTGCTGTGGCTGATCGCCACGCTCCACTACGGCGCGCCGTTCAAAGGGAATGCGCTGTTCTTCTTCCTCGCCTCGGTGCTGTTCGTGATCTGCACCACCGGCATCGGCCTGCTGGTGTCGCTGCTGGTGCGCAACCAGCTCGCCGCGGTCGTCGTGACCCTGGTGGCGACGATGATCCCGGCGCTGGACTACTCCGGCTTCCTGATGCCGGTGGAAGCCATGGGCGCCGAGGGCAGCCTCGAGGCCCGCCTGCTGCCGGCGATGTACTACACGAACATCGTCGTCGGCAGCTTCCTCAAGGGGGTCGGACTGGAGGTGCTCTGGGTCGACCTGCTGGTGCTGGCGGGCTACACCGTCGCCTTGTTCGTCGCCGGCTACCTGTTGTTCAGCAAGAGGCCCAGGGCATGAACAGCGTGCGCAGGAATGGCGTTCTGGGCAGTGCCTGGTGGCGCCGGCTGGGCGTGATGACCGCCAAGGAGATCCGGCAACTGCTGCGCGACCCGATCCTGCTGGGCTTCATGGCCTTCGTCTTCACGGCCAACATCTATTTGCAGGGCAGCAGCGTCAGCATGCAGCTCAACCGTGCCGCCATGGTGGTACTGGACGCCGACCACAGCGCGCAGTCCCGGGAACTGATCCACCGCTTTCGGCCGCCGTACTTCCGGCTCGACGGCGAGATCGGCAGTGCGCGCGAAGCGATCGGGCTGCTGGATCGCGGCCAGGTGATGCTGTCGCTCGACATCCCGCCGGGTTTCGGCGAAGCCATGCAGCGCGGCGAACCCACCGCCGTGCAGCTTCAGGTCGACGCGACGCATCCGATGCCTGCCTACCTGGCGACCAGCTATGCGGCACAGATCGTCGGTCAGTTCAGCCTGGCCGCTGCGCTGGAGCGCGAGGGCCTGTCGATCGAGAGACTGGACGAACTGCCGACGATCGTCAACGACCAGCGCGCCTGGTCCAACCCGAACCAGAAGGACACCTGGTTCATGCCCATCTCGGAACTCCTGGAGGGCATCACCCTGTTCGCCATCCTGCTGCCGGCCGCGGCCATGGTGAAGGAGAAGGAGCGCGGTACGGTCGAGCAACTGCTGGTGTCGCCGCGGACGCCGTTCCAGATCATGTTTCCCAAGGTGCTGGCGATGACGCTGGTGATCCTGCTGGAATCGAGCCTGAGCCTGTTCGCGATACTCGGACCGGTGTTCGAGGTGCCGATGCGCGGCAGCTTGGCGCTGTTCTACGTCGTCACGACGCTGTACATCTTCACGAACGCGGGGATCGGCTTGTACATCGCCACCGTCGCACGCAACCTTGCACAGGTCGGCTTGCTCAGCATGCTCGTCCTGGGTCCCTTGCTGCTGCTCTCGGGGTTGTGGACGCCACCGGAGGCCATGCCGGTCTGGATGCGCTGGGCCACGCTGACCTCACCGATGCGGCACTTCGTCGATGTCGGCTACGGTATCCTGCTCAAGGGCGCCGGACTCGACGTGCTGTGGGACTCCGTGCTGGCGATTGCCCTGCTCGGGGTGCTGATCCTGGCGCTTGGCATGCGCCGCTTCCGTCGGCAGTTCGCTTGAAGGCTGCTGGGCCTGCTGTTCGGCGCGTCGTTCTTCACGCTGGTCTTGCGCGGGCTGGACGGCCAGTTGTGGATCGAGTCGCTATTCCAGCATACCCCGGCAGGCCAGCTGGGGTTTCTGGTCTTCGTCAACGTCGCGCTTTTCTTCATCGCCTTCTTCCTCGACTTCTTCGAGATCGCCTTCATTGTGCTGCCGCTGATCGCGCCGGTGGCGCGCAAGCTCGGCATCGACATTGACCTGGCTCGCGGTGCTGCTGGCGGTTAATCTGCAGACCTCGTTCATGCACCCGCCGTTCGGCATCGCGCTGTACAACCTGCGCAGCGTGGCACCGCTCGCGGCGCGCACTACCCAGATCTACCGCGGCGCCATCCCGTTCCTGCCGATCGAGTTGCTGGTGTTCGCTCCACTGATCGCGGCACCGTCGATCGTTCTCAGTAGCGAATCGACACCGGTGAACGTCGACAACGTCGGGATTCCCATGCCGCCACCGCCCGCGCGGGACGACGAGCCGCCGAAGCAGTGAACGACCCCATCGAAGTCAGGCCGGGCGCTTGACTCCGTAGCGGCTTCATGACTTGGAATGGCCCTATCCGCTCGTTTCTAGACAGCGATTCGGAGCGCGTATGGGCAGCGCTGAAGACCGGCATCAGAAGTTTGCTCACCGAGCATGGCCTTGATCATGTGGTCCTGGAGCGGGCTGAAGAGGCGCCGGAACAATCAAAAGGGAGGCAAGTTCAGACAAGTTGTTCCGCTTGCTGGAGGCACTCGCCCACAGGTCCTCCGGGGGCGCGTCGGCGCGACCAAGTGCGCGACGAAGAGCCGCAAAATCGCGAGCGACCCCGCCGAAGTCAAAGCGAGCGCTTGACTCTGTAGCGACTTCATGGTTTGAAATCGCCGCATCGTCCTTGAGTATCTTCATGCACACCACAAGCTCAAATTCCGCCATCTCCAGCTGCACCTCGTGTGCAACCGACGTGAGTGCCGCACCGGCAGAGGGGATTGCGCGGGTTGACCAGTTCTCGATTCCGAACATGGATTGCCGCTCCGAGGAGGCCGCGATTCGAGATCGACTCGGCCGGATGGAAGGCATCCATCAGCTTGACTTCGATCTGAAGGGCCGCCGCCTGTCCGTGGCTCATGGCTTGAGTTCTGCTCAGCCCATCCTGGCCGCGCTGCACGAGATCGGGATGAAGGCAGTCCTCGGCGGAGCGAGTGAACTCCCGGTCACCGAGCCAAGGGCGTCAGGCCGTCAGGAGCCGGCAAGAGCAGTGTCGGCGGTTGGGAACACGACGCGCCTGCTGATCACGAACATGGATTGCCCGACCGAAGAAGCGCTCATCCGCAAGCGCCTTGGAAGCGTCGACGGCATCGACCGGCTCGACTTCGACCTGATCAACCGCCGGCTTGATGCGCAGCATCGCCTGCCTTCGCCCCAGCCGATTCTCGCGGCGCTGAAGGACATCGGCATGCATGCGACGGTCGAGCGCGAGGCCGGCCCGGCAAGCGCCGGCGACGCGGTGTACCTGATCGAGAAGATGGACTGCCCGACTGAGGAGGGCCTGCTGCGCAAGGCGCTCGAGGGCATGGCGGGCGTGCGTGCGCTGCAGTTCAACCTGATGTCGCGCACGCTGACGGTGAGCCACGATCTGCCCGACCCGGCGCCGATCACCGCCGCCATCGATCGGCTGGGCATGGCGCCGGTGCTGCGCAGCAGCAGCGCCGCGCCGCCAGCGGTCACACGCGACTTCGGCTCCGGCATCTCGCGCTCGCAATGGGTTCGCATGGGTGTCGCCGGTGTGCTCGCGCTGGGGGCCGAAGGTCTGGCCTTCGCGGGATTCGGCGAGTCGGGATGGCCGGTGGTGACGATGTCGCTGGCGGCGATCGCGCTCGGTGGCATCGAGACGCTGAAAAAGGGCTGGATCGCGCTGAGGACGCTGTCGCTCAACATGAACCTGCTGATGACGATCGCCGTCATCGGCGCGGCGCTGATCGGGCAGTGGCCCGAGGCAGCCGTCGTCATCTGGCTGTTCGGCATCGCCGAGATGATCGAGGCGCTGAGCCTGGACCGCGCGCGCAACGCGATTCGCAAGCTGATGGACCTGGCCCCGGAGACTGCGATGGTGCGCCAGCCCGATGGCCAGTGGCTGGAAGTCAAGGCCGATGCCGTGCCGATGGCCGAGGTGGTCCGCGTGCGGCCGGGTGAGCGCATCGCGCTCGATGGCGTGGTGGTGTCCGGCGCCTCTGCCGTCAACCAGGCGCCGATCACCGGCGAAAGCATGCCGGTGCAGAAGAAGACGGGCGACACGGTCTTTGCTGGCACGATCAACGAGCGCGGAACGCTGGAGTACCAAGTCAGCGCCCGCAAGGGCGATACGACGCTGGACCGCATCGCAAGATCGGTTCAGGAGGCCCAGGGCCAGCGCGCGCCAACGCAGCGCTTCGTCGACCGGTTCGCCAGCATCTACACGCCGGTGGTGTTCGTGCTGGCCATCGCGATCGCGCTCGTGCCGCCGCTCGCGTTCGGCCAGCCATGGTTCGACTGGCTCTACAAGGCATTGGTGATGCTCGTGATCGCCTGCCCTTGCGCGCTGGTGATCTCCACGCCCGTCACGGTGGTCAGCGGCCTCGCGGCGGCAGCACGCCGCGGCATCCTGGTCAAGGGCGGTCTGTACCTGGAACAGGGACGGCTGCTGCGCGCCGTTGCGCTCGACAAGACCGGCACGCTGACCGAGGGCCGGCCCAAGCTCACTGACATCGTTCCGCTCGGCGCAACATCCGAACCGGACGTGCTGCGCATCGCCGCCAGCCTCGACGCGCTGTCCGAACACCCGGTCGCCACGGCCATCGTCGCCGCCTACGGCGACAAGCGGCACGCAAAGGTCGAGCATTTCGAGGCGCTCGCCGGACGCGGCGTGAAGGGTGAGATCGACGGCTCCCTGTACTACATCGGCAACCAGCGCCTGGCCGACGAACTCGGCGTCGCAGGCCCGCGTGTCCGCGCGGACATGGAACGTCTGGAGGCTGAAGCCAAGACCGCCGTTGTGCTCGCCACCGCCGGGCAGGCGTTGGCCGTACTGGCCGTGGCCGACACCGTACGCGATAGCAGCAAGAAGGCCGTCGCGGAACTGAAGGGGCTCGGGGTCGAGCCGGTGATGCTGACCGGCGACAACCGCAAGACTGCCGAGGCCGTGGCCGCCCAGGTCGGCGTCACCGATGTGCGTGCCGAGATGCTGCCCCATGACAAGCTGGCCGCGATCGAGCAGTTGGCGCAGCGCGGGCCGGTGGGCATGGTCGGCGACGGCGTCAACGATGCGCCGGCGCTGGCCAAGTCGAACATCGGCTTCGCGATGGGCGCCGCCGGAACCGACACCGCGATCGAAACGGCCGACGTGGCGCTGATGCAGGACGATCTGCGCAAGCTGCCGGAGTTCATCCGTCTGTCGCGGCGCGTCGGCGGCGTGCTCAAGGCCAACATTGCGTTCGCGATCGGAACCAAGGCCGTCTTCATGGTGCTCGCCTTTACCGGGCACGCCGGCCTGTGGCTGGCAATCCTGGCCGACATGGGCGCCAGCCTGGTGGTCGTCTTCAATGGCCTTCGCCTGCTGAAAGTCCCGAAGGCCGAGGACCATCCGCATGGCGCGTAGCCTCTCCGCCCGCGGTGCGATCGCCATCGCGTCCGCTGTACTCCTGGCCGACATCGCAACCAAGGCCGCGATCGTTGCGTTCATCCCGCTGCGGGTCTATCACCCGCTGACCCCATGGTTCAACCTCGGCCACTGGCTTAACCCGGGTGCGGCGTTCAGCTTCCTTGCTCAGGCGGGGGGCTGGCAGCGCGGCTTCTTCATCGCGGTCGGTCTCATCGCTTCGGTGTTCCTTTGCTGGCTGATCACGCGGCCGAATACCAGCGCACTGGAGCGTGTCGGCTACGCTGGGATTCTCGGCGGCGCGCTCGGCAACGTGGTGGACCGCGTCTTCCGCGGAGCGGTCGTGGACTGGCTCGACTTCCATTGGGACGATTGGCACTGGCCCGCGTTCAACGTGGCCGACATCGGCATCACGCTCGGCGCGGCCGCGCTGGTGTTCGGTTCCATGCGCTCCGCGCCATCTCGCGCCGCAGAATCGGACGTTCGCCCTTGAACCAGTTCCTGCTTGCCCTTCGGAGGCAGACCCGATGATCCGGCGCCGACGCCTGACGGTCTACGGTCTGGCCGCGGTGGCCGCCACGGCCGGAGTGATCCACGGTCTTTGGCGCGAGCGGACGGCAGCCGCAGACAACGCTCCTGCAGGTCTGTGGGACCTGCGGTTCGAGCAGCCGGACGGTGGCGAACTCGTGATGGCGTCGTTGCGCGGTGGCGTTCTCGTCGTCAACTTCTGGGCGTCCTGGTGTGCCCCTTGTGTGAGGGAGATGCCGCAACTCGACCGCTTTCACCGTGCGTACTCACCCCGCTGGCGCGTGGTTGGCCTGGCCATCGACGGCGCCTCGCAGGTGCAAGCGTTTTTGAAGCGCACGCCAGTGTCGTTCCCGATTGCGCTGGCTGGGATCGACGGAACTGACCTGATGCGTCGACTGGGCAACGTGCAGGGCGTTCTCCCGTTCACGGTCATCCTCGACGGCTCGGGTGCAGTCGCGCGGGTGAAGGTGGGCGAAACCACGTTCGACGAGTTGCTGATGTGGGCTGAACAAATCCGAGGCGCGGGTGGGTGATCTCGACAATGCCGGCCAAGCGGCGCTGACCCTCGGCCGCGGATGGGCGTTCTACGTCGGCCCGGTCGAGGCGGGCCAGGTCCACCGCCACCATGCACAGCAGATCGCCTGGAGCGCAGGAGGCGTGTTGAAGGTCGCTGGGCCGTGGGGCTCACTCGAGGCGCATGGCCATGTGTTGGCGGCGGACGTGCCCCATTGCTTGTCGGCACCTCGAGGCGCGCGCATGGTGTTTCTGGATCCCACGATGTCCCCGACAGTCAAGGGAGACGTCGCCCGGGCAGGCGTGGTGTTGCTCACATCGCTGCAGGTCGACGTGCTCGAAGAAGAAGTGGTGCGCTGGCATGAGGGCGCGGCGTCGGATGGGGTCCCCGAGGCGGCCAGGCACGCCTGGGACGACCGGCGGTGGCGCCAGACGGCCGAGTGGGTCGAGCGATCTCTTGACGGCCCAGTGCGGTGCCAGGACGCGGCGCTGGCCGTCGGCCTGTCCGAGTCCCATTTCATGCACTGGTTCTCCGAACGCTCGGGCTTGGCATTTCGGGCCTACGTGCGGTGGCTGCGATTGCAACGGGCCGTGCGAGCGCTGTCGGACGGATCGAACCTGACCGCCGCCGCGCACGAGGCTGGCTTTTCGGACAGCGCGCACCTGAGCCGGACGGTTGTCGCGACCTTTGGCATCCGCCTCGCCAGCCTGCGCGCGATCCGAATTCGCTGTACGGATCGCACTGCTCCGCCCGTCGCACTCGGCGGATTGGCGCTGGGCTCGCTATCAGCGGCCCGGACGCAGCAGAGCGAGCCCACCTGTCAAGAGCGCGTGAAGACATGAAGGAAATCTTGTATGACTTCGGCGGGCTGAACGCAGCTGTCTACGCAGCGATGCGCTTCAACATGACGGCCGATGTTGTCGCGATCGTGCAGGCAGTGACTCTGACGGCAGAACCACGAGTCGCGCCGCTCGCTTTCGTCGCGCTCGTCGTTGCAGTGCGGTTCGCAGGGCCCGCCCGCTGGACGACCGGTGCGAGTTCGTTGGCGCTGAAGCTCGCCGTTGCGTTCCTCTTGTCCTTGTCGGTTGCGTGGGGCGTCAAGCTCGCCACCAACTTTCCTCGGCCGTGGACCTTCCCTGGTTTGGGCGGGGCTCCTGCCACAGGGCTCGAGGCCGGCGCCAGTTTCCCCAGCGGGCACGCTGTCGTTGCTGCGGCCCTTGTGGTCGCGCTCTGGTCCTCACTGCCACGGCCATGGATGAAGTTTGCCGGGCTGGCATGGGTAGGCGCCGTCGTGCTGTCCAGGATCGTTCTGGGGGCACACTTTCCGGCCGATCTGCTGTGGGGCCTTGCCCTCGGGTTTGCCGGGGCCTACGTGGCCAGGATTCTCTTGGACCAGTTCGATGTCCGGGGAGATGCGGCGTGGCCCTTCGTCGTCGCGGTGTCGATCTTTGTTGTTGACGTGCTCACCAAGGGCGTGGTCGTGAGTCTGTTGCCATTCGGGTCGTCCATGGAGGTGGCGCCAGTGGTCAACTTGGTCTACTGGCTCAACCCGGGGGCTGCGTTTGGCCTCCTCTCCACGGCAGGGGGGTGGCAACGAGGGCTGTTCCTGATCGTGGGTGTGGCGGCCAGTACCTGGCTTGTCTGGGCGATCGCCAGGAGCACGTTTTCGCGCGTGGAGAAGTTGGCGCTGGGGGCGATCCTCGGGGGCGCGCTGGCGAATGTGTTCGATCGCATGCTGCGCGGAGCCGTGGTCGACTGGATCGACGTGTACTGGGCCGCGTGGCACTGGCCGGCCTTCAACGTGGCCGACGCGGGTATCTCCTTGGGGGCCCTCTCACTGGTTGTTCTCTCGGGACGGGTAGTCAGGAAGTCGGGCGCTGGTGTGGCAACGGAAGGGCAGCCCCATGCTCGCTGAACGGAGGGAACCACCGGATGCCGCTGACGCCGTTGCGACCTCGGCACGCGCAACAAGGAGGGGCGCGCCTGCGATCCCGCAAGCGCGCGCCGCGGGGCCACGCCGGGGATCCACCGGGAGACTGGTCTGATGGGCCGAGCAATGCTGTGGCTCGTGGCCGGAAGTGCTTCGATCCTGGTGCTGGCTTCAAGCCTGTCCGGGCGACCAGGGCTGGGTTTGGACAATTGCATCTTCTGGGCGCTGATCGCCATTGCAGCATACAGGGCGTTTCTACTGAAAATGGATCTGGGCGCGCCTTGGGAGGGGTGGCGTGCAGCGATCCGATGCATCAGCGCAGGAATCGTTGGGCTGCTGGCTGGCCTCACCGTGCTCGTGCTCGCTGCAGGGGCTCTGGTCGGGGCCTGGAACTTCTCCGATCGCTGGACCGCCAGTTCATTGGCTCTCGTCATCGCTGCCTGCGTGACTCTCAGTGCGCTGCAGGTCGACGCCCAGCGTCGCCGCCTGGAGCTGCGCATGTGGACTGCGGTACTTGCGGCGGCAGCGCTGGGCACTTTTTCCGCGATCCGAGGAAGCGGATGGCTGCTGTGCGTGATCACGGGTGCGATGGCCGCGGGGATCATAGTGACAAGTTGGCGATTGACACGCGGCATGGCCGCCGGCTTGTTGAGGGCGGAGGAGCGATGAGTTCGCGGCCGTTCGGCAATCGACCCTCGGAACTGCTCGCCACAGCCGACTGCCGCCATCGACCGTTTCGACGCGAAGTGCCGGCGCCGCGAATGGGCGCGACGGAGCGCGCACGGTGAGGCGCTGGATTTTCGTCTGGCCGCTGGTCGCGTTCGGTGCGCTCGTGCTGTTTCTGGGAAAAGGCCTGGGCCTGAACCCGCGGGAGGTACCCTCGCCGCTCATCGGAAAGCCTGCGCCTGAGTTCAGGCTACCACGACTTGACGATCCATCGCTGCACATCGGCCGAACAGACCTGGTGGGACAGGTCTGGATGCTGAACGTTTGGGCGTCGTGGTGCGCGGCATGCCTGGAAGAGCACCCCGTGCTCATGGCCTTTGCCAAACGGCAGGCGGTCCCGATCTACGGGCTGAACTACAAGGACTCGAGGGCAGAGGCCATGCGATGGCTGCAACGCCACGGCAATCCCTATGTCGCCTCGATCAGCGACTCCCAGGGGCGAGTGGGCATCGACTTCGGCGTCTATGGCGTGCCGGAGACGTTCGTCATCGACAAGGCAGGAATGGTCCGCTACAAACACATAGGCCCGATCACGTTGGATGTCCTGGAACGCAAGGTCGAGCCGCTGCTGAGGGCGCTCAACAGCGAGCCACGCTCGAACCGCGCCGACCCGGGTTAGTTAGCGTGCCACGCCGCGCGGCGCAGCAGCCCCGAGCCCGGATGCGACTACGGGGGGCACGCAGCACCGTGTCGTGACGACACGACACGTCGCTTGCGGTGCAGTTTTGAAGTTGCTGGCGGCGAGCGTGGCGGATGCCGGTCCGTTTGACCGCTTGCTCGGTCGAAGAGACGCCTCCGAGCCCTTGTCGCCGGAGCGGACGTTCCAGATCAAGGTCCCGGGGCGCCGAAGGCGACCAGCGCACCGCGACCTCACGCGGCATCGGGCACTCGGGCTGGCTCGCGCACGCGCAGCAGCCGCAGTCCGTTGAAGACGACGATCAGGCTCGCGCCCATGTCGGCCAGGATGGCCAGCCACAGGCTGGCGAAGCCCGTGAAGGCCAGCACCATGAAGACGGCCTTGGTGCCGATCGCGAATGCGATGTTTGCCTTCAACACGCCACCCACGCGCCGCGACAGGCGGATGAACTCGGGCAGCTTGCGCAGGTCGTCCTCCATCAGGGCCACGTCGGCGGTCTCGATCGCGGTGTCGGTGCCAGCCGCGCCCATCGCGAAACCGATGCTCGACTTGGCCAGCGCCGGCGCATCGTTGACGCCATCGCCGACCATGCCCACCGGTCCGCGTTGCGCCAACTGCTCGATCGCCGCCAGTTTGTCGTGCGGCAGCAGTTCGGCGCGCACGTCGGTGAGCCCGACCAGGGCGGCCACGGCCTCGGCGGTGCGGCGGTTGTCGCCGGTGAGCATGACCGGCTCCACGCCCAGCTGCTTCAGTTCCGCCACGGCCAAGCGGCTGCTGTCTCGCACCGTGTCGGCGACGGCCAGCACCGCCAGCACCTCTTGCGTCGTGGCAAGCACGATGGCGGTCTTGGCCTGGGCTTCCAGTCGCTGCAGGGTTTCCTGGACCGACGGTCCGGCCACGCCGAGTTCGCTGGCCAGCCGGTGGTTCCCGACGTAGAAGGTGACGCCGTCGATGTCGCCCTTCACGCCGCGGCCGGCCAGCGCCTCGAAGTTCGTCACCGCGGCCAGGGGCTTGTCGCCGTGTGCGTTCACGATCGCCGTGGCCACCGGGTGTTCAGACAAGGCGTCCAAGCTGGCGGAAAGACGAATGGCCTCGTCACGCGACATCAGTCCGAGCGGCAATGCATCCGTCAGTATCGGGCGCCCGTGAGTCAATGTGCCAGTCTTGTCCAGCGCCACGGCGCGCAGCAGCCGTCCTTGTTCCAAGTAAAGGCCTCCTTTGACCAGGATGCCGCGGCGAGCCGCTGCGGCCAGGCCGCTGACCACCGTGACCGGGGTCGAGATCACCAGCGCGCAGGGGCATGCGATGACCAGCATGACCAGCGCCTTGTAGGTCCAGTCGAACCAGGCGCCACCGAAGAGCAGCGGCGGGATGACCGCCACGGCGATCGCGATCGCAAACACGGCCGGGGTGTAGACGCTCGCGAAACGGTCGACGAAGCGCTGCGTCGGCGCGCGCTGGCCTTGCGCCTCCTGCACCGAACGCGCGATGCGGTCGAGCGTGGTCTCGCCCTTGCGGGCACGCACCTCGAACTCCAATGTGCCGCGCTCGTTGATCGTGCCGGCGAACACGGTATCCCCGGGCGCCTTCGCCACCGGCATGCTCTCGCCGGTGATCGGCGCCTGGTTCACCGCCGACGTGCCGCTCAGCACCACGCCGTCCAGCGCAATGCGCTCGCCGGGCCGAACGCGGATCGTCGCACCCATCGGCACGGCCTCGGCCTTCATCTCCTCCCAGCGGCCGTCGGCCTGGCGGACCAGGGCGGTCTCCGGGGCCAAGTCCATCAGCTTGCGAATCGCATTGCGCGCCCGATCCAGGCTCAGCGCCTCGATCATCTCGGCGATCCCGAACAACCAGATCACGACGGCCGCCTCCGGCCACTGGCCGATCAGCGCCGCGCCGATGACGGCAATCGTCATCAGCAGGTTCATGTTGAGCGACAGCGTCTTCAGCGCGATCCAGCCCTTCTTCAAGGTCTCGATGCCACCCAGGGCAATGGCCGCCAGCGAAACCCCGATCACCGGCACCGCGGATTCGCCCAGGCCGGCGTAGGCCATCACCTCAGCGCCGATGGCCAACACGCCGGCGGCGCTCATGCGAATCCATTGGGCCCTGGAAATGGTCGGGCCGGGGTCCTGCCGCTCCGCCGCAGGCGTGCCGGGGCTGCGCAGTACCGGTGACATGCCCAAGCGCTCGATCGCTGCCGTGACGGGTGCCAGATCCTGCAGGCGGTGGTGAACGGTGAGGGTGCGGGCCATCAGGTCGAACTGCAGGCTGTCGACGCCGGGCATGGCTTCCAGCGCCTTGCGCAGCATCGCCTCCTCGGTGGGGCAATCCATCTTCTCGATCAGGTAGAGCGCCTGGCCGACCGTTCCGGTGGATAGGCCGGTCGGGCTGCCCGCAGGTGCGGCTTCGTTGGTCGCGTTCATGCCGATCTCGCGCAGTGCGGCTTCCACCGGTTCGATCGTCGGCAGGTGGTGGTGCACCGCCAGGCGGCGGTTCATCAGGTCGAAGTCCAGACGGTCGATTCCGTCGACCTTGCCGAGTCGCTTGCGGATCAGCGCCTCCTCGGTGGGGCAGTCCATGTTGGTGATGCGCAGCGTCGTCGTGCGGCCGGTGGCCGGCGGCAGGAAGACCAGCGGTTCCTGGGCGCACGGGCCGCATTCCGTGGCGGACTCGGCGAACGGCGCGGCGATCGAGCTGGCAGCGGTGTCGTCAGCGAGGGTCGCTTGCATGCCGATCGCGTGCAATTCCTGCAGGATCGTCGCCGTGCCGGTCTGTGCATGCACGACGCCGAGGCGGCGCGCCTCGAGGTCGAAGTCGAGCGATCGCACGCCGGGAAGAGGCGCCAGCCGGGCACGGATGGCCGCTTCCTCGGAGCGGCAGTCCATGTTCGGAATCGAAAACAGGCTCGTGGCCGTTGGTGCCGGCGTGGGTTCACTGCCGCAGGCGCCGGTGCGGGCGATGCCGGAAGCGTCCCGGGTCGTGCGATCACGCGCCGTGGCGCGCATGCCGACCTCGCGCAGCGCGGCGGTCAATGGCTCGGCCGAGTCGAGCCGATGGGTCACTGCCAGTTGGCGCCCTGGCAGATCGAAGCGCAGCGACTCGACGCCCGGCATGGTCGCCAGCCGCGCGCGAATCGCCGCTTCTTCCGAGCGGCAGTCCATGTTCGGGATGTCGAAGACCGTGTCGGCGAGTCGCTCCGCGTTGCTGGTTGGGGGCGTGGAGGGCAATGGTTCTCGGGTGGCGCGCTCGTTCATGAGGTCCCTCCTGGCTGCGGGAGCTGGATTTCACATGCTGTAGCGGCTACAGAGTCAAGCCCCACTGCCAAAGACCAGCGGCCCCGGTGCCCCTTTGACAGGGGTCGGTTGCCAACGGCAGCGCTAAGCCGCAGAGTCGAGAACCTGAAGTTAATTGAGAGTCTGACTTGGATCCAGGTGAACGGAGTACCCCATGAGAATCGGACAACTCGCGAAGGCGACCGACACCGCAATCGAGACAATCCGCTTCTACGAGCGGGAAGGTCTGCTGTTGGCGTCTACACGTACTTCGGGCAACTTTCGCGTCTACGGTCCGCAGCACACGCAGCGCCTTGCCTTCATCCGCTACTGCCGCGGCCTTGACATGTCGCTGGACGAGGTGCGCGTGCTCCTGCACCTGCGAGACGGCGGCAAGCAAGAGTGCGGAGACGTGAACCGTCTGCTCGACGCGCACATTGCTCAGGTCGCACAGCGAATCCGCGACTTGCAGGCGCTTGAGCAGCAACTGAAGGACTTGCGATCACTGTGCCGTCAACCCACAGCGGTCGAGAACTGCAGCATCCTTCAGGAGATTGGCCATGGTGGCAAAGAGCGGACGGCGCCGATCCGCCGCTCGCCGCCCCGCACGCGAGCTGCGGCACCGGAGTGATCCAAGTGGCGGCTGCCGACCCTCGCCCATTGTCGCCTCGGCTTCCGGCATCGATGCCCGCGATGCGGCACCCTGGGCGCCCTTGACCCACGTCAGGCAGGGACCCCGCAAGCTGTTCTTCTCGTTGGCATTCCAAACATGACCGAGACTTCCTCCAATTCATCGGGCTCCAGAGCCGCTCCGCTTTCGCCCTGGCGAAATCCACGGGTTGTCACCTCAGGCTTGTCTGGGGTGATGCTGGCCATCGGCTTCTTCGGCTCCTACGTGGGCATGGCGCCGTGGCAGTCGACGGCGCTCTACACGGGTGGCGTCGTCGTCGGTGGATTCTTCTTCATGCGCGAAGCGCTCGAGGAACTGATCCACGAGCAAGAGATCGGCATCGAACTGCTCATGTCCGTGGCCGCGATCATCGCCGGCGTGATGGGGCAATGGGCGGAAGGCGCAGCACTGGTCTTCCTGTATTCCATTTCCGAAGCCGCCGAGAGCTACACCAGCGAACGTGCCCGACAAGCCGTTCGCGCCCTGATGGACCTGGCGCCAAGGACTGCGCTTGTCCGCAGGGATCAACAGGAACTCCGGGTTCCGGTCGAGGAGTTGCGGGTCGGCGACCTGTTTGTCGTCGTGCCCGGCGAAGCCATTGCCACCGACGGCGAGGTCGTGGAGGGCCACTCGAGCGTCAACCAGGCGCCCGTCACCGGCGAGTCGGTCCCAGTGGAGAAGTCGCCCGGGCAGAAGGTGTTCGCGGCGACCCTCAACGGCGACGGCGCCCTCACGGTCCGTGCCACCAAAGCCTTTGCCGACAACACGCTGTCGCGCATCATTGCGCTGGTCGAAAGCGCGCAGGCCAGCAAGGGGCGCAGCCAGCGCTTCATCGAGCGTTTCGGCAAGCGCTACAGCCCCATCGTTCTGCTGGCGGGCATCCTGATCGCTGCAATCCCTCCGCTGTTCGGATGGCCGTGGCAGGAATGGCTGGCGCGCGCGACGGTCTTCATCGTTGCCGCCGCGCCTTGCGCGCTCGTCATCTCGATCCCGATCACGATGGTGGCGGCCATCGGCACGGCCGGCCGCAACGGCGTGCTCATCAAGGGAGGCGTGCATCTGGAGAATCTCGGCACGATCCGAGTGGTCGCGCTCGACAAGACCGGCACGCTGACGATGGGCAAGCCGGTCGTGACCGATCTGGTCCCGCTCGGCGGGCACACCGTCGAACAGGTGTTGCTCAAGGCGTCCGCGCTCGAACTGCGGTCGCAGCATCCGCTGGCGCAGGCGATCCTTTCCCGTGCCGCCATGCAGCACCTCCGCCCGGAGCCGGCCCAGGACTTCCAGTCGTTGCCGGGCGCCGGCGCGCGGGGCGACGTGGCGGGCGAGCGGCACTACGTCGGCAGCCCGAAGCTGTTCGCCGATCTGGGCCTGTCGCTGACGGACGTCGCGGCCGAGATCGACCGCCTGCAGCGCGAGGGAAAGACCGTGGTGTGCGTGGGCACGGCGCAAGCCCTGCAAGGGGTGATCGCGATCGCCGATCCCCTGCGGCCCGAGGCGGTGCGGGCGATCGCCGAGTTGAAGCGTGCCGGCATCGAGAAGGTCGTGATGCTGACCGGCGACAACGCGCGCACGGCCGCCGCGGTGGCGCGCGAGGCTGGCGTCGACGAGGTCCACGCCGAACTCTCGCCGGAAGACAAGACGCTCAAGGTGACCGAGTTGCATGCCCGCTACGGCAACGTCGCCATGGTCGGCGACGGCGTCAACGATGCCCCGGCGCTGGCGGCGGCGCATGTCGGGATCGCGATGGGTGCGGCAGGCACCGATGTCGCACTCGAAACCGCGGACGTTGCGCTGATGGGCGACGACCTGTCGCGCCTGCCGTACCTGTTCCAACTCAGCCGCCGCAACCGCAGCGTGGTGATGCAGAACCTCGCGCTGTCGACCCTCGTCATCGGGGGGCTCGTAATCGGCGCCGTCCTGGGGGTGTTCACTTTGCCCGTCGCCGTGCTTGCGCACGAGGTCAGCGAGTTCGTGGTGATCGCCAGCGGGTTGCGCATGCTCAGCACCCGGCAAGTTGTTTCCCGGTCCTGAATCGGCGTTCCGATGCGATGATCTTTCGTCGACGCGGCCTCGGCGTAGCCACGCCAGTGGCAACGATGTCGTGACGCAGATCACCTCGGTCAACGAGAACGGCTTTGCCGCCAGCGGCCCGGTCGAGACAGATCACAGTCGCCCCCTGCGAAAAACGAGCAGCTCGCCCTGCGCGAAAGGCCGCCACGCCGCGTCCGCAGTGAGCGGTACGCTGGCGATCAAGACCTGCGCCCCGCCCTCTGCGGTCGGCACAATCCGAAGACCCGGCGCATCAAGAGTCGACGGCACCGCCTCGCAGGTGCGGCATAGGTAGTGCAACCCAGGCGCACGGACCCCACCGTCTGCCTGGGTGCGCAGGTGGCCGTGGGCAAACAAGGCGTCAGCGTCGGCATAGATGAAGTTGGCCGGCCCGAGCGCCCGGATCTGCCGGGCAAATGAAGCCACGATCTCACGACGCGCTTCCAGGTCCGGTACACCGGGCCGGCCCAGCCAGAGTGGGCGCAGCCGATCGAGAAGGACGCAGAACGCCAGTTCGGAGTCGGTCTCGCCGACCGGACGAAACGCGTCGCGCGCATGCAGGCGGGTCAGCGCCGCGCGATCGATGTCTCCGTTGTGCGCGAA
>Ga0209883_1000117_pt1 | contig 19339 bp, 19 predicted proteins | sample GWRWT4_21May14_FD_187196 | JGI IMG/M metagenome (GOLD analysis project Ga0209883, IMG submission 187196) | Sand microcosm microbial communities from a hyporheic zone in Columbia River, Washington, USA - GW-RW T4_21-May-14 (SPAdes) (version 2) | ecosystem: Engineered > Artificial ecosystem > Sand...
GTGATCGCTGGGCACGGAGCCAGCCGTTGAAGCTGGCAGCTTGAAAAATACGTGTGCGAACTTCTGAAATGGACTACTTAGGGTCGCCATCGGCCAGGACCACGAAGCGGAAGGTGTGCGTGCGACGGTCGGTGACCACCGCGAGGTTGTTCGCGGCGCTGGCGGAGCTCTTGGCCTTGACAAAGAGACTGCGACCACCGGGCTGCGCGGCCACACACCAGGCGGCGTCGGCCTTCGTGCAGTCGCCACCCAGGCCAGCCGCCACCTCGGTGATCGACTCATCGGGGTCGAGCACCACCAGCGTCACGACGCCGCGCTTGACGGGCACAGTCACCACCGCGCGCGGGTCATAGACCACCTCGCGCAAGCGCGGGTCGGTGACTTCCGGTGCGGCTGTCGCGATGCCGCACAGCGCCGTTGAAGCGAAGGCAGCCAGCCAGGTCAGTGGCTTCACGGTTTGGCTCCCGGAGCGGCCGTGTTGATCTCGGGATCGGACCGGTAGGCCGTAACGACGAAGCCGAACGGGTTCTCGAGCCGGTCACGCTCCTTGGCCAGCACCTTGGGTTGGTACTGGAAGACGACGCTGGCCACGTGCCGGGTGGTGACCTCGGGCACGTTGCGGTCTGTCAGCCGCACCACCTTGTCGTAGGTGACCGTGGCCTCGCCCTTGTTGCCTGCGCGCCCGGACGCCGCCAGGCGCACGCCAATGACATTGATGCGCCAGTCTTCGGCGGCGCCGATCTTCTTCTGCAGCGCGGCGTCGCCCTCGAACTGGCGGTTGTAGTCGGCGAAGACGGCCGGCACCGCCATGCGAGCCACCTGGTCGAAGTCCCGCTGCAGGAACATCCAGCTGTAGCCCTCGCGAGCCCGCACGAAGGTGGCCAGGTTGTGCTTGTCCAGTGCCTCCATCGGCGGGATGGTTTCGACGGCCAGGCGCTGCTGGATGGTCGCCTCGCCGGTGACGCGGTCCACGACGATGGGGATCTCGACGACGCGGCGCAGCGGACCCTGGACGAACACCGCCGCGATGCCGATCAGGCCCAGCACGAGACCGGCGATGGCCACCCACCAAGCCCGGCGCTCCGAGCGTTCCAGCATCAGCGCTCGGTCGACCTCCCACGTACGGTTGGCGTCGATCGCGGTCGTCTCGGCGGCAGCCTTGCCGGCTTCGCGTGAGCGATCCGGCAATGCAGCGGCTCTTCCTGGCGTCAGGACGGCACTCATGAGGGACCTCCGTGGGGCTGCGCTGAAGGCTCGGCGCAGCAGTTCAGGGATCGGGGATCAGGGCAGGTAGTCGGCCACCTTGCCCGTGCGGACAAGCATCTGGTACTGGCGCTCCCGCTCGCGCGACCGGGCGATGCGCTCCTCGCTGTCGGCCATGCCCTGCAGCATCTGCACCTGGGACATCTCGTGGGCCAGCAGCGCGTTTTCGGCGCCGATGCGGGCCTGGATCTCCTGCACCGCTTTCTGGTCGGAAGTGGCGTTGATCTGGCCCATCAGCGACTGGATCTGCGACAGGCGTCCGGCGGCCGACTTCATCGCATCCTGCAGCAGGCCCTTCTGCTGGTACGGCTGCGCCAGCGTGGCCTGGCAGCCGGTCCGGGCATCGCCGCTCAGGTCCATGCAGTTGTAGAGCATGCCCGCGTCGCGCAGTGCCTTGGCCGTGCCATTGAGGCCCGAGTACCCCGACGTGTTGATCGCGTTGAGGTAGGTGTAGGCCTCGGCCGGCACGTAGTTCTTCAGCATCGGGTTGTTGAACACGTTGCCGAGGTTGCGGATGCCGTTGATGCTGTTCAGCTGGTCCTGCAGCTGGGTGATCTGCTGGACCTGGTTGCTGATCTCGGTGACATCGTTCAAGACCTGCAGGATGGTCTGGATGAGGTTGGCGATGTCGATGACGGGGATGCCCTGTGCGCGGGCACTCCCTGCGCCGAGGCTTCCAGCAACGAGGACAGCGGCGGCAGCGGCTTTCAAGCGAGTCTTCATCTCACGCTCCTTCAACTGGTTGATGACTACGCTCGGCCGCGAAGTGCGGCGAGCTTGTAGGCAGCGGTTCGCACCGCGCCGTAACCCTGGCGGACCACGGCGCCGGCACCGGCGGCCATGGTTCCCGCTGCGCGACCGGTGGCCGCGGCAGCGGCACCCGTGGCTTGGCCCGCCGCGTAGGGCAGGCCAGCACCGACCCGAACGACACCACCGGCCGCGCCCGTGGCACCCGCGCCCCTTGCGGCGGACGCCGAGCGAAGGCCTGAGACCATCATGGCGTTCTGGATCATCTGGATGCCTTGCTGAACTGCGGCACCGCCAGTCAGCGCAGAGGCGAGGCTCGGCGCCTGGAAGCAGATGATCGCCATGAGGATCATCAGCACGCAGTAGCGCGTGGCCTCGCCCAGGACGTTGAACGTAGCACCCAGGAAACCGCCGCCGCTTTGGATGGCAACGAATATCTGGTTCCCCATGAACGCACTCAGACCCAGAGCGAAGAACGCGAACCAGGTCAGCACGACCGCGTTGAGGACCATCGACAGCCAGCTATCGAAGAACCGCGCCGTCGGTCTGAAGGCAAGGCAGAGGATGAAAAGTGGTCCGACGGCGATCACGAATGTCAGGAAGAGCTTCGAGAGCGTGACGACGAAGAGCGCGATGCATAGGAAGACCACCGAGCCGATGGAGAAGACAACGGCGGCAAGCACGAGGTCCAGCCGGAACATGCTCGCCTCCTTCATGATGTCCGCGACCTGCGAACTGGCGTCGTCGTTGAACTTGTCCAGCAGGGCATACGGCGTTGCAACCGTCGCTGGATCGACTGCCGACGGAAGAAACGTGGACGCCACTCCCATTGCAAGAGAGTTCGCGGTGTCGGACACGTTGCTGATGTAGAAGCCGGACTGCAGCGCGAAGGCCAAGACCAGACCGATCTTGAAGACTTTCCACATGAAGGTGGGCAGCGTCTCCGAGACTTCATTGCGAAGCACTGCCCACCCGTAGAGCGCGACCCAGATCGTCATCGCACTCAAGGCAATCGGGGCGATCGCAGTCATGAGCGTGGACACGACGCTTAGCACGTAGGTGCTGAGCACGGCGTCAAACTGCGAACCGACCCAATTGAACATGGGAGCCTCCTGCGTCTACTGCACTGCCGACACCGGCAGGTTCAGTGGGGGGCGTGCGTGCATGTCCACGCACTTCCCGGCCAAATCGGGGTACTGGCACCAGAGCCAGGCCGAGCCCTTCTTTGCGATCCAAAGGCGCGAGAGCTTCTGCGTCCCATATGTCGACTCACGACAGGTCGTGGGTCGCGCGAATGGCTCGGTGCATTCGCGCAGGCCGGCCGAGGTTTCCACCATGTGCCATGGACCCGGATGACATCCGGCATCCGCGGCACAAGGCTTCGCCTTGCCTGCTGGGCCGGTGGCCGGCACCGGCGGCGTCTCGACCTTCTTGGTCCCATCGGGCATGACCTTGACGGCCTCGTTGCCCTTGACGAACTGAGCACTGGCGGTGGTGACGGCGAGTGCCAGCGCGCCCAGCGCGAGGAGATGACGAACAGCTTTCATGCAGCTCTCCTGGAGGTACGAAACCTGCGATCGTGAACCTCACGAAGGAGAACCGGAAGCCATTGAAACGGATCGTTGCCATGCCGTTCGCGCACGGCATCGAGCAGGGCCACGTTGTCGGTGGTGGCAGAGAGCACGGTGATGAAGTCCTCGAGTCCGGCGAGGTCCAGTTCGCAGATCGCGCTGGCGTGGCCCTGCTTGACCAGGAAGCGCCGGCCTCCCTGCGCGCCAAGGCTGCGCACAATGTCGAACTCGGCCTGCGTCAGGCCGAAGCCGTCGACGTATTCCTCGCGCACCGCCTCCGGGTTGGCGAGGAAGATCTTGGTCACGCTCTGCTCGATCATCGTGCGGCCGATGGGGTGGCGCAGCACGTCCGACGGGCTCTGGGTGTCGAAGATGCCCAGGCCGTTCTGCTTGCGGATCGTCTTCTGCTTCTGCTTGGCGAAGTCGCTGAAGATCTCGTGGTCCAGCGCCTTCCAGAACTCCGAGATCACGTAGATCAGCCGCTCGCCATTGACGAGCTCTTCCATGACCTGCAGCAGGTACATCATCACCGGCGTACGGACCTCCGGTAGGTCGAGGAACTCGGTGGTGTCGAAGCCGATGACGTTGGCGGCGTGAAGGTCGAGCAGCCGGTCGTCGGCCTGGTCGAAGACCCAGCCGAGCGCGCCACCCTGGCACCAGCGGCCGAGCCGCTCGAAGAGACTGTTCTCGCCCGCCTTGGGCAGGTTCTGCCGCACAGTGGAGAAGCGGCGCAGCGGTGCCGGCATCATCGCGACCGCCTTGACCGCATCGGCGATGGCGCGCTCGTCGGCCGGCAGCAACGGCATTGCCGGCGTGGCGATGCAGGTGCGGATCAGTTGCTCCCAGAACTGGATGCGCGCCGGGGTCGGCTCGCGCTGCAGCGGGTTGCAGCCGGTGGGCTTGCCGGCCTCCAAGGTGAAGTAGCGGCCACCGAGCGCCCGGATCGCGATCTCGCAGCCGCGGTCCAGGTCGAACAGCACCAGGCGCGGTGCCGGGTCCCACTTGCGCGTCAGCGTGAGCAGGAACATCTCCAGCGTCGTCTTGCCGACACCGGTCGAGCCGATGATCAGCGTGTTGCCCGGCAGCTTCTTGTCGGCGGAGTCTTCGCCTTCCGGGCTGCTGTGCAGGTTCAGGTAGAAGGGCTGGCCCGAGGGTGTGCGCAGCAGGGCCAGCGCCTCGCCCCAGGGGTTGCCGTCGCGCTTGCCGCGAGCGAAGTTGTGGCCGCTGGACAGCGCCGCGAAGGCGCGCGAGCTGAGCTTGGCATCGCGTGGACGCCACTGCCAGTTGCCCGGCATCTGCGCGAACCAGGCGGCATCGGCCACCAGGTCCACCGGGAACATCTGCAGGCTGGAGGCCTCGCCGACGGCGCCGATGGCCTGCGCGGCGCGGCGACCGGCATCGGCCACGTTGTCGCCGAAGACGACCAGGCTGTAGTGGTACTCGCCCATGCAGAACTGGCCGTCGCCGAGTTCGTTTAGCGCCACGTCCATCTCGGCCACCTGGCTGGCCACCACATCGTCGCTGGCGATCAGCTGGTCGCGCTGCAGTTCGAGCGCACGCATGGCCTCGCGGCGCGGCAGGATCGAGAAGCTCTGCGTCTCGATGAACTCGCTGGCCTCGTAGAGCAGCGCGTTCAGGATGCCGGGCTCCACCGCGTCGGCGTACTCCTTGATGTCGACCAGGGCCGCGTAGCGGCGTTGGTCGCCCTGACGAAGTTCAAGCTTGTCGCCGCCGAAGGACAGGCGCGCGGTCGGCAGCGTCCGGTACAGCGGGCCCGCCGTCATCGGAACCGGCCGCCAGCAACCGTTGACCAGGTAGCCGAGGAACTCGGCCACTTCGGAGTAGGTCCGGCCGCGGCGCTCGCGGGTGCCCAGCAATTCAGGTCCGAACCCTCGCAGCACGCGGCCGACCAGCGCGGTGCGCTCCTCCATCACGCGCAGGGCCTCGGCCTGGGCTTCCGCGATGGCCGCGCGCGTGCGCTGCGTCGATTGCAGGGCGCGGCTCACGCGGGAGACGTTGGGCCGGTAGACCAGCGTAAGGTAGAGCTCGTTGCTCATCATTCGTCGCTCGCCGAGCTTGGCCTGGTAGGCCTGGGACAGGTCCCGCGCAAAGCCGGGCTGCTCCGGGTCTTGGAGGCTGTCGCTGACGACACGGTGCAGGCGGTGCGTCCACACCGCCCATTGCCCGCCAGCCAGGTTGCGCAGCAGGCTGCACAGGGCCTCGTGCCGCTCGCCGATCTGGTGTTCGTCGGCGCACTCGAAGGCCACGCCGTCGAGCCGCCAGACGCGCAGGTAGTCGCCGCCGCGCGTGATCACGTCGTGCGGGCTGACCAGCGACGAGAACGGGACGAAGCGCGCCAGCGGGTTCTCCGCCAGGGCCTGTACCCAGTGCCGAGGCCTGAGGCCGCTTCGGCCTGGCCGGGTGTCGGCGCCGTCGGCCCTAGACATGCCAAGCATCTCGGGCTCCCCGGTAGAGGGTCGGCGCGTAGCTGCGCGCGTGCCAGAAGCGGCGGTTGCGGTCGTGCAGGCACAGCTTCATGGCGACGAACATCTGGCGAAAGCGCTGGTCGTCCTTGGAGGTGACGAAGCGCATCCACAGCAGCGCGGGCACGAAGGCAACGACCACGCCGAGGGCGATCCACCAGCTCACCAGGGTGCCGCCCCACATGATCAGCAGCATGCCGGTGCCGAACAGCACCACCAACGGCACCAGCGGGATGCCCAGCTTCATGGCCGGGCGCGTGGCGCCCTTGTAGATGGCTTCGCCTTGCATGGTCGCGCCCGCCGGTCAGGTCACGATGTAGCTGGCGAAGGCCGCCGCGCCGCCGACCAGGGTGCCGCCGATCAGCACGTTGGCGACATCGGCCAGGCGGGCACCTTGAAAGATCATCTTGAAGCCGGCCCAGATGATCGCGATGGTCACCACCGCGATCGAGATCGTCACCAGGATGGTGTTGACGTTCGTGACCGTGGTGTTGATCTTGTCGAAGCCCTGGGCAAGGGCCGCCTGCGACAGCAGGGCCGGGACGATGGCAGCCAGGGCCGGCGCGGCGCGCCGGATCGTTGCGAGGGTTGTCATACCTTCTCCTTCGGTTGGGCGGTGGGAACGGCGCGTGCGGCAACTACGACCTTGCGCACGTAGCCGTGGCGGAAGCCGGTGGCGAAGTTGCCGCTGTAGTAGCAGGACAGGGCCTGGCGCAGGGCCACTTGATCCACCGCCTTCGACGCGGATCCGCTCGCGCGGTCGAAGCAGTCGGCGAGCACGGTCTGCATGGCGGCCAGGTTGGCGCAGGGCTCGAAGGCGGATTCCACCGTCAGGCCGAGCCGCTCGAAGTTGGCGACGTTGATCTGCCCGAGGCCGACGCTGAAGTTCCAGCCGGCATCCCGCAGGGCCTTGGCCGTGGCCAGAGCCTCGGCGCGGCTCCGTGGCTGACGCACGAGCGCACCACCCACCACGCCGATCGCCCACGGGTTGAAGGCGCTCTCGACGCTGACCAGGGCCCGTGCCGTGTCGGCGTGCACCTGGGGTGCACAGGCCAGCGCCAACGCGAGGAAGATGGACGTATCCACGGCTTGGTGCCTCAGTATCCAGAGTCAGCGACCGGGGCCGGCGGCGGCAGTGCGGCGAACCAGGCGGCGTAGTCGTCGTCGAACTTGGTGTCCCAGGTGCCGAGCTGTGCCTTCGCGGCTGGGGTGAACTCGGTCACCGTGTCGCCGCCCATGCTCCACCAGGTGCGCGTGAAGGGCGCGCCGTTGATGTTCACCGTGACAGCACCGGCGTAGTCGCAGGAGTAAATCGGCCCGCTCTCGCCCTCGAACACACGGGTGTACTGCGGCGGGCAGTAGCCAGGCGCGCTGGCCCAGGTGTTGTTCGCCGAGTTGCCGGCACCGGCCATCGAGCAGACCGGGAACGGCTTGCCGCGTGCCAAGTCGCGATGCAGCTGGTTGATCGTCGGCACGCACTCGGGAATCGAGCGCCAGCTCGGCGCTGCGAGGCAGAGCAGGACCTTGCAGCCGTCCACGGCACGGGCCGGCGTGCTCGCGCCCAACAGCGCCGTGAACGCCAGCAGGACGGCGAAGAAGTGGGCGAGGATGCCCCGCTTGGCAGCGCGGCGGGGCCGGTCTAGAGTGCTGTTTGCGTTCATGGCGAGGTCCTTGGGTAGAGGAGACCGAGGGGCTTCGTGTCAGGGGGCACCACCGCGCCCCGTTCGGAAACTCTAGATTCCCCACCCACCACTTCACGCGATGACTTCGAGCCAAGAATCATCGGATCGGACGCGCAAGCCGAACAAGCCGCCGGAGATCGAATCCCTTGCGGGAGCCTTCCATCCGCATGCGATCGAGGTGCAGGACTTCTCGCACTACGCGCTTGTTATCGACGTTCGAACTCGAGAGGAATACGAGGACGATCACATCCCCGGTGCGGTGCAGTTTTCACCGGCCGTGGTCAGCCAGGGGCCCCTGGTGACGGGGCACTCCGACGTTCAGAACCGAGCATTGGCGGCCCAAGATAGTGCAGGCGACGCCGAGTTGCCGGCTTCGCTTGCCGCGCTTGTTGCGCCGTTGAAGCTGGACCAGGCCATCCTGGTCTACTGTGGACGAGGTGGGCTCGACAGCCTGCCTGTCGCGCGGGCGCTTCGGTGGCGCGGCTGGAGCGTCGATGTGCTTCCCGGAGGATGGATCAACTACCGCCGTTGGGTGCAGGCCGGCCTGGAGGTTCTGCCCAGGATGGCGACGTTCCGCGTGATCGCCACGTCGCTGGGTTGCGAAGCCGACCGCGTATTGAATGCGTTGTCCACCGTTGGCCATCAGGTGCTGAACGTCGAAGCGCTGATGGTGCGACGGCGTGGTTCGATCTCGTTCTGTGCAGCGCAGCAACCCTCGCAGGCGTGGTTCGAGAGCCAGTTGCTCCAACGACTACGTTCTGTAGATCCGCGTCGACCCGTCTGGATCGGCGATGTCGAGGCGCAAGTCGGTGAACTGCAGTTGCCAGGATCGATGGCTGATGCGATTGGCGCAGCGCCAGCAGCTCCGTTGGAGGCACCGATCGAAGAGCGCGTCAACCGGTGGATCGAAGACGAACCGGCCTGGGCTTGGCCTTCGGAGGCAGTCGATGCGATCGCCTCGTGGAGCCCACCTCCGGAAGGCCGCTTGATCGAGCGCTGGAGGGAGCTGTCCCTGCGTGAGCTGGCGGGCCTGGTCGCCAGCGTGCTGACCGACTACCTCGATCGACGGCAATCCGCTCGACTGTCGCTACGGATGGCCAAGTCGAATGGCATCGCGCCGCTGGTGGTTGACTCGCTGAAGCAGGACCAACTGGCCCTGGCGGTGCGCGCGTGGCAACCGACGGCTGAAGCCGGTGCGACTTAGCTTATCAACAGACCGCACTCGACGGCAAGGCGTGCGGCCAGCCGGCGATTGGGCACCCCCAGCTTCATGTTCATGCGCTGGAAGCGGGAGTTGATCGAACTCTTGCTGACGTTGAGTTCAGCCGCGATCCGCTTGCTGCTGTGGCCCTGATGCTCGTGCCGGAGCAGCTCAAGGTCAGCCTGCGTGATGCGGGCCTTGACGATCAGCTCGCGCCGGATTCGGGCCAGCCACCAGTCGTGCAGTTCGGCCGCGAGCAGGCGGGCTCCCAGGCGGAAGCGGCCGAACCCTTCGCCCTCGAAGAAGTGTGGCTGGGTCGATCCAAGACACAGCAGGCTGATCCGCGAGTGGCCGGCGCCGGAGTGGGCCGGAACGAGGGCAGCAGATGCAAAGCCATTCTGCTGAGCCAGCGCGATCACTCGCTGGCCCTCGGCATCCAGCACCGGCAGAGAACTGGCCGGGGTCGGCTCCGAGTGGTGCGCAGCGTACGCCAGCCATGGATCGTGGGCAAAGCAGCCGGCTTCCAGGTAGCGCTGGCACCAGCCGGGCTCACACACCAGCATGAAGCGGCAGGCCGACAGGTCGGCGTTGTCGCGGATGAAGCTGACGAAGACTGCGTGCTCCGCCCCAAGCGCATGGACGCCTTCCGTGAGCAGCGCGTGGACGGCGGCCTGGTCCCTGGCCTCGGAGATGCGTTCGGCGATGGTGGCGACGCGCTCGGTGTAGTCAGCCGCCCCCACGATCCGCGAGAGTGCTTGGGGCTCAAGGTTCGCTGGCGTCGGCGCCTCGCCAGAGTTCGTCGGCGTCGCGCTTGAGGTTGACGTGGAGGAGCGGGTGTTCGAAGCGGATGGGGTCGTTGTCGCACCATCGCTTGAAGTGCTCCGCATCCGCGAACTGGACGGACTGCTGCGTTCGCAGTCCCCGCCGAGGGATTTCTTCTCGTTCGACATAGAGACCTCCTGCAACGCGTTGTAGGAAGAACCGGACTTCCCCCCTCCGGCCTTCGGCGCTCAGGGTTCGAGCGCCCTTAGACGCTGCCCCGTCGGTCGCCGTCCCCATGGCGTCTCCTGGCACGACACGCCGAGGCAGGCCAGGGCGTGTCGCGCGGTTCACCGGATGCCCCTCGCCTTGATTGGCCCCGGCGCGCGCCGCGTCGCCGTCGCGGTGCGACGGTCATCGAGCAACAGTGGCGCCTTCGATGCCGCAACGGCTGCGGCTGGCGCCTCGTGGAAACGGCGCATACCTGCTCCAAGCGATGAATGGGACTGCACGATCCGCTCGGACAGGCGGCTTGTGGTGGCCCGCATAGCACGGGCTTCTTCACAGGTTGTAGAAGACTCCAAGTGATGTCGCACTGTCCACCTCTGCGCCGAAGTTTTTGGTAAGCGTTCGTACGTGGAACGACGGGCTAATTGCCGAAGCGAACGCTCTGATTTACAGGCCCATGCAGGCCTCGGCGGTGGTGTTGGGCAACCCCGCCGTTCATCAGTCGCCCGATGTGCGAACCGTAGCGCCGCGCGCGCCGTCACAAGGGCCTTTCGCGGCATAGGCCGGTGCCCTCCCGCCTGCGGCGGTCCCCTCCCAGCTATTCCACGGTGCCCTTGCGCCCGCGCTTGTCCGCGGCGCTGTCGGTGTCGCACGGCGACCGACGAATGCGGGGCAGCAGTCCGCTCAACCCAACGCCGAGGGATCAACAGCCAATCCGGCTCCCTCGGAAAACAGGGCGGGCGGTTTTCAGGTCGGGAAGGCAGACGAGGTCTTAATGCAAGTCGAGCTTGAACACAGCGAGTGCGCAGGGCGCCGTTTACGAAACGTTGCCGTGCCGTTCCAAACCTGGGCCTTTCCCTGGCCCGGCGTGCCGCCGTGATGCGTTGTCGAGAGACGGTCGCGGAGTGTCATCAACCAATGGAGTTCATCATCATGGAACACACGAAGGAGTTGCTTTCGGTGCCGCTGGCCAGCCTGGTGCCGTCGCGGTTCAACGTCCGCCGTCATTCGGTCGGTCAGGTCGAGGAACTGGCGGCGCTGATCGAGGCGCAGGGCCTGCTGCACAACCTGGTGGTCACCGAGCAGGAGGTCGGCCGGGGCAAGTCGCGGAAGCTGAAGTTCGCGGTCGCGGCCGGTGAGCGGCGGCGCCGCGCGATGCTGCTGCTGCAGCAGCGCGGGCGCTTGCCCAAGGAACACGAGGTGCTGTGCGAGCTGGTGCCGCCCGAGCGCGCGCTGGAGGTCAGCCTCGCCGAGAACAGCGGGCGGGAGGCCATGCACCCGGCCGACGAGTTCGAAGCCTTCAAAGCATTGATCGACGAAGGCAAGGGCGTCGAGGACGTGGCGGCGCGCTTCGGCGTGTCGGTGCTGACGGCGCAGCGCCGGCTGAAGCTGTCGGCGTTGTCGCCGAAGCTGCTGACGCTGTACCGCGAGGACGGCATCAACCTGGACCAGCTGATGGCGCTGACGCTGAGCGACGACCATGAGGTGCAGGAGCGCACCTGGTTCGATGCGCAGCCTTGGGACAAGACGCCGGCCGCGTTGCGGCGGCGGCTGACGGTCGGCGAGGTCGAGGCGGCGGGAAGTGCGCTGGTTCGCTTCGTGGGCGTCGAGGCCTACGAGGCGGCGGGCGGCGTCGTGCGGCGCGACCTGTTCGATGACGAGCAGAGTCGCTTCCTGTCGGATCCGGCGCTGCTGGAGCGGCTGGCGACCGAGAAGCTGGGGGCGCTGGCCGGCACGGTGCGCGACGAAGGCTGGAAGTGGGTGGAGGCGCGGCTGTCTGTGGACTCACAGGCCCTGCGGCAGTTCGCGCCCTGTGCGCACGCCAACCGCGAGACCACGGAGGCCGAGCAGGAGGAACTAGATGCGCTGGACCGGCGCGCTGCCGAACTGGAGCAACAGGCGCAGGCGATGGACGATGCGCCCGAGTGGTCGCCCGAAGAGGCCGAGCTGATCGACTTGGAAGAACAGGACATCGAGGCGCGGCGCAAGGTCATCCACGAGGCACTCAAGACCTGGACGCCGGAGCGGAAGGCCCTTTCTGGCGCCATCGTCACCATCGGTCGCGATGGGGATGTCGAGGTCATGCGCGGGCTGGTACGAGACGAGGATCGCAAGGCCATCGCGGCTGCGGTGCGCTCGAAGGGCGGGGCTGAGCATTGCGGCGCCGACGACGCGCACGGCGAGGACGAAGGCGCGCCATTGCTGTCGGCGGCGCCCGAACGCCGGACACCGGGCTGCAGCGAGGCGCTGACCAAGCGGCTCGGTGCGCACCGGACGATGGCCTTGCAGGCGATGCTGGTGGAGAACGCGACGGTCGCACTGGCCTCGGTGGTGCATGTCTTCGTCCTTCGCACCTATGGCGCCGACTACCCGCGTGAAGCGTCGGCCCTGCAGGTGACGCCGCAGCTGTCGGAGTTTGCGCTCGACGCCATGGCCGACGACCTCAAGGCCAGCCGGGCATGGCAAGCGATGCAGCAGGCGAAGGAAGCATGGCGTGCCCGTCTGCCCGAGCAGCAGGGCGACTGGCTCGGCTGGTTGATCGGACTGCCCCAGGCCGAGCTGATCAACCTGCTCGCGCTGTGCGGTGCGTTGACGGTGAACGCGCTGCCGGGTGCTGGTGCGGCGGGCAGCGCCAACGCCATCGCGGCGGCGCTGGGCCTGAACATGGCCGATTGGTGGGAGCCCACCGCCGAGGCCTACCTGAACCACGTGCCCAAGGCGCAGATCATCGCGGCGCTGAAGGAGGCCGGGCCCGAGCTGGCCGGTGGTGGTGTCGAGGCGATGAAGAAGGATGCGCTGGTGAGCGCAGCGGCATCGCGGCTGGCCGGCACGCGCTGGCTGCCCGAGCCGCTGCGCCGATCGCCAGGCTGAGCGGATCGCGCGGGCGGGGTGAACCTGCCCGCGCGTTTCGGGTCGGAGGAGTCATGTGGCTGCTGGTTGCTCGCGAACCCCGGCCGGACGCGCCTGACTGGCCCGGCCGGCGCTTGCTCGCGGCTGTCGATGCGATCGCGTGGCCGCTGATGTGGGTGCTGCTGATCCGGCAAGTGCCGGGACCGGCCGGCCTGGTTGGCCCGTTCGTGACGGCGCTGGCCGTGCTGCTTGGGCTCGGGCGCCTGCACCGCGCGCTGTGGCTCAACCATCGCTACTGGTTCACGACCTGGCGCTGGGGCAAGGTGCTGGGCGCGATGCTGTTGATCGGCGCCGTGATGAAGCTGGCGATGTCGGCGTAGGCCGGACCGCTCGCGAGGGGTTCTGTCGCGGCGAGAGGGTCAGTGCGACACCTTGGGCCGGCCGGCGCTCCACTGCTCGAGGTCGATGCGACGCCACGCGACGGCGCGCTTGGCCAGTCGCACTGGCGATGGGAACTTGTCTTCGGCCATCAGCCGATAGATCGTCGACCGGCCGAGTCCGGTCATGCGCACGACGGCAGCCATGCGGACGAACACGGCGGGCTGCACCTCGGCGGCGGTCGGTTTCGGCTGGGTCTGCGTCTGGCTCATCAGGCGGCTCCTGGGCTGCGTCTGAAGAGAACTCTAGGCGCTGCAAGTGCGCCTGCGAACGATGACTTTGGCCCGAAAAGTGTCGAGAGTCCGGTCAGCGCAGCCATAGCCAAGATGCAGTGCCGACCAGCATGCGCAAACCTCATGACAGCAACGGCACCCTGGCGCGTCGGTCAAGGGAGGGCTGTCCATCGAAGGGGAGACGTGATAGAAATCAAACGCAACCGAAGGTTTCCGTGTCGTGAAGCGCAAAAATGAGGGGGGTGACCAGTGGTAGTTCGCCTTGGGCCGATCTTGAGGATGGGTGTGTGTGCGGCAGTACTCCTCCTGATGTTCGATGTCGCGCAGTCGTTTATCGGAAACAGGCTACTAGGCAAGAATTTGTGCGTGGTCGGCTGTGGTCGGGGGCCTTTGGGCATAGGTATCGTTGATACCGCGCTTCGCGGCATTGGCGATGGTGTTTTCGGTCCATTGCTGGGAATTGAGAGTGCCGGCAACCGTGTAGTCGATCGCGCTGACGCGAAGATGGCAGAGAAGCTCAAGGAGCTCAATGCCGTTATGGATGACAAGTTGTCGAAACTGGACGGACTTCTGACCGACCGAACCAAGGCACTTGAGTCGCTCGCGGACAACAAGATTGCCGAACTCAACGGCCTAGCTCAGGATTCACTCGGATCCCTAGACCAAGTTCTGAAAGATCAGCTGCAAGAGGGCGAGAGGGTTTTGGAGCGACGCTTTGCCGCTCTTGACGTGATCGGTGTAAAGCAACAGGCTGCGTTCGAGAAGCTTATTCACAAGTTAATTGTGATTGCTGCGGTCATCGTCTTTCTGACGTTTGTTCTGACACAGCTTTGGCGGGAACACGCATCCCGCACGCTCGAATGGAAGAAGTTTCTTCCGCGGCAGATTGGGTGGGGTGGCGTTGGTGCGGCGGCTCTTACTGCCCTCTACTTTGCGCTTCCGACTCAGTATAACCTTCGAAAATTTGAAGCAACTTTCATTGAAAACTATAGAAGCTCCGTGAATGGACTCCAGTTTCCAGCGGCCGCGTACTACGCAGCACAACTCAGAACTCTCAACTACGAGAGTCAGCAATACTTGGCATATATGGACAAGGCGACTTTGCTTACGGACGTGTTTCTACGACCGACAAGCTACAAGACAATGGAGGGCCTCGCCGATCTCGAGCAGCGCGTTGCGCAAACTTTGCGGAAGATTCGATCTGACAAGTTGGAGCGCGATAGAGACCTGGAGATTGTCTCTGCGATGTTGACTTGGCAAGCGCGCCCTGACAGATTTTCTCGATACTTGGCTGCAAGTATTGCGGCAGATGCGATTCCTTCGAAGGCCGAGGATCCGTTGCCAGCGCTTGCGCCGTTGGCCATTCACTACATTAGGAGTTATCTTGCTATCCCTGTAGCAGACGACGAGCTGCAGCTTTTGGGGTTCGCCCATTACAGCGCTGATCCCGATTCCGTTTCGGATCGCTGGTTCTCTCTTCGCTCGAACGCTGAACTTAAGAAGGTTTTGACTTCCGCACTTGCCCGCCCCTCCATTTCCGGCTTGAGTGCCGAAGTGGGGGTGTTGGATCCGACAGTGAAACTTGGACCGCTCACGTCGAAGTTGGCATCTTCAGACCAACTTTTCCCCCACATGTACTACGGCGAACGAATGTTCGATCTATACAGAGGTGTAATTCCGCAGTACGTTGAGATGGTACGCGCGCACGCTGCTGCTGTAGCAGCCACCGCTGCTGAGAAGCCTACTCACTTGAAGCGTCGGCGAGAACTTGCGAAGGCAACAGTGGATGGTTGGGATCAGTGGATGGCTCAACTGGTTGATGGTCCTATCGATACAACTTTGAACTATCGGCTCGCTGCGCTTGGCGGGCTCTCTGCAACGTACACACGTGCGCAGTTTTACTTAGCTGCCGGTGATCAGGAGGTTACGCCCCCACAACTGACGAAGAAGGAGGACTTGGACAAGGCGTTGCATCGTCGAGTGATGGACCGACTTGTCCGCGGGTACTCCCGACCACAAAGTGCGAGCTTTTATCGACTTGCAGCTGACAAAAATTTTCTGGTGAAAGAGAAGCTCTTGCAGGAGTTCGAGGTGAATTTCGTTGAGCTCGTTAAAGTAGTGAAGAGTGCTCCGGCCGATGCCACAGCAATGCTTTCCAAGGCTAAGGAGGCAGGGTCGCGTGCAGCGCAACTCGGCCTGTTCAGTTGCAAGTCAGCGGAGGTTCAAACTGGACCAGATTCACGGTGTGGCGAAGATGAGGATCCAACGCAGGTTTTTTGGCTTATTCGCAGCATGAGTCCACCGCTCTCCACCGAGAAGAAGCTTGAGCCGTGGATCGACTTCATGAAGGAGTCATTGAAGACCGGACTTCCGGTCACATAGGAGTTGCATGAAAAACGCACTTACTGGGGTGATGCAGAGGGTGCTGGCCATTGCTGTTCTCACCGCCGCCTCAGCCTGTGGTGAAAAGCCGCCTGAAGAAGGGGGAACGACGGGAGCGCCAGGCGGTGGGACAAGTTCGGGCTGCAATTGGTATGCGGGCGGACGCTTAAACATCGGAGAGCAGCGTTGTTATAACGGCCAGTTGTACCGATGCACCGCCAGTGGGCTTCAAGGAATGGGCATGGGCGGTAGTCATCCAGACTGCAGGTAGTTCTGTCTTTGGCATCGCTCTGGGCGTGTGCCGAGCAGTTCGCCGCCAAGACTTTGGGCACGTGTTGAACACGACCGCATTGAAACGGCGAGCTGCTTGAAGACTAGGGACTCACGTCGCTCGCCCTTCGAGTTCTGTACCTTGCAACCGTGAGTTCGCATCACGGACCGTCGGATTGCTAGCTCGTTTGAGGCTGGCGGAGCGTGCGCGGAAGCGGGTTTTTTGGCGGCAGGCCAGATCGCAGTTCGTCCACCTGGTTAGCCCATTTCTGGAGTAAGTCGCGGCGTTCTACTTGATAGGCGTGCCTGTTGTATGCCGCGCGCACGCGATTGCCAGGCACGTGGGCCAAGCAGTGTTCGATGACGTCGATGCTCGCGCCGGCCGCGTTGAAGTGGGTGCTAAACGTCGCGCGCATGCCGTGCGGTGTGCCCTCACCGCTGAAGCCCAGCCGCTCCATCAGCGCATTGAGACTTCGATCGGCCATCGGCCGATCGGGATCGAGTCGATTGGGGAACAAGTAGACACTGCCCTCGGGAACGAGCACCCGCAGCTCCTGCAGCAGCTTCACACACTGGCGGGAGAGCGGCACCCAGTGGGCGCGGCCGGCCTTCATCCGGTCAGCGGGGATTTCCCACTCCGCTGCTTTCAGGTCGATCTCGCTCCACTTGCCGCCGGTGACTTCGGCCTTGCGACAGGCCGTCAACACGACGAGCAGCATCGCGATCCGGGTCTGTTCGTGGATCGTGTCGATGGCATCCAGCTTGCGCAGGAACTCACCGAGCAAGTCGGGCGACAGGGCAGGGTGGTTCTCCTGGTTGCGCTTGCGGAGCACGCGAACTGGCGGCACGGGGTTGTCGGCGATCAGCCCGGAGTCGATGGCGTACTCGAAGATGCCCCACAGGTAGTTGCGCAGGTTCCGCGCGACCTCGGGCGCTCGCGCCTCAACCTCTTTCAGCGCAGTGGTCAGTTCGAGACGCGTGATCTTGGAGATCGGCCGGTCCTTGAAGCGGGGCGCCAGGTCCTTCTCGATCTCCCGGTTGCGCTGCAGGACCGTCGCTGGCCGAAGATCCGCACCCGTCGCGGCATTCCAGTCGGCACACACCGCGCCGAAGCTGCCCTTGACGCGGTGCAGTTCCGCCTGGGCTCGGCTCTCTCGTTCATCGCGCCGAGCCTGGACGGGGTGAACGCGCTTGGCGACCAGCTTGCGCGACTCTGCGTGCGCATGCCGCGCGTCGGCGAGCGTGACCTCGGGGAACGCCCCAAGCGCCTGCAGACCTTCGACGCCGTCCAGCCTGAACTTGTAGCGCCAGAGCTTCGAGCCGTTGGGCTGGACGAGGACGAACAGGCCACCCGTGTCGGCCAGCTTGTAGGCACGTTCTGCCGGCTTGGCCGACTTGATCTGAAGGGTCGTCAGCACTGGGGGTATCGGTCGATCCGTACCCCCAACCATACCCCCAGCCGATCGGGATCTCAAGAAATCGGCCGGAACGGCTTGAGACAAGGTGTGTCGCTAAGTCGTTGTCGCGTATGGGGTATTCAGGACAACCTGGGACATCCTGAAATCGCTTGGGACCCCCATGCACAGTTCAGGTGGCGAGTTTCATCGATCGTTCGTGGCGGTACTGCGCAGATCAGCCGGCGTTCGAATACTTCACCGAGCAGCCATAAGCCTGTGTCGTGGCGCGGCTCACGGGTTTGCCGGCCATCGCTTCGCCGAGCGCCTGCGTCACGTAGTTGGTGGCGGTCTTGATGTCGGCCGGGTTGGCGGTCGGCTTGCTGTCGATCGCGCCGGCGTAGACCAGCAAGCCTCGCGGATCGACGATGTACATGTGCGGCGTGGTGCGCGCGCCGTAGGCCCGGCCGACCTTCGAGTCGGAATCCATCAGCGTGGCGGTCGGCGCCCCGCGCTTGGATTTCATCCAGCCCTGCAGCTCGGCCGGCGGCATGTAGTCGCCGGCGTCCTTGGCGGTGGTGTTGATCGAAAGCCAGACCGCACCCTTGGCGGTGGCCTCTTTCTGCGTGGCCGGCATGTTGCCGCTGTCGTAGTGTTTCTGCACGAAGGGGCAGCCGGGGTTGGTCCATTCCAGTACCACGTACTTGCCCTTGAAGTCAGCCAGCGTCACCGGTTTGCCCGCGGTGTCGATGGCGGTGAAAGCGGGGGCTGCCTGGCCGACCGTGGCCTGCGCCAGGCACAAGCCGCTGCTCAGCAATGCGGCGCCGAACGCGAGGCTCGAAAAGATGCGGTTCATCATCGTTCTCCTTCAATCAGACGGGTGGAGGGGCGGGGCGCGACGCGCTGGCTTGCATGGCGGCGAGCGCTTGTCGCACGGCGCCGGCACGAAGTATCTCTGGCAGCAGGGTGGGCGCGCTGGCACCAGGGCCATACAGCGCATACACGGGCACGCCGCTGCGCCCGAGGCGCGCCAATTCCTGCGTGATGGCGGCGTCGCGGCGGGTCCAGTCGGCGCGCAGCAGCAGCACGTTCTGCGCGGCGAAGTCGGCGAGCACGCCGGTGTCGGCGAGCGCGCTGCGCTTGTTGTACTGGCAGGTCACGCACCACGCGGCGGTGAAGTCGACGAACACCGGCCGGCCCTGCGCGCGGGCGCGCGTCACCGCGTCGGCCGACCAGGCTTGCCACTCCGAAGCCGCGGTGGCCGTGGGCGCCGTGGCCGACAGGTTCACGGCCGGTTCGCGCAGTGCCGGCCAGGCCCAGGCCAGCGTCGCCAGCCAGACCGCTGCGGCCAGTAAGCTGCCGACACCCCGCGCGCGCCGCCCGAGCCCCGGCGTGCCGACGGCCCAGCCGACGAGCGCGGTCGCGAGCAACACGGCCAGCACGCCGACCGCGCCGTCGATGCCGACCTGCTGGCCCAGCACCCAGACCAGCCAGAGCACGGTCGCGAACATCGGGAAGGCCATGGCCACCTTGAAACGCTGCATCCACGCACCGGGCCGCGGCAGGTGGCGCGCGATGCCGGGCAGCAGCGCAACGGCGAGGTAGGGCAAGGCCATGCCGAACCCGAGCGCCGCAAACACCAACAGCGCCTGCGTCGCGGGCAGCGTCAGCGCGCTGCCGAGCGCCACGCCCATGAACGGGCCGGTGCAGGGCGAGGCCACCGCCACCGCGAGTGCACCGGTCAACGCATGGTCGGCCAGCGGATGCCGGGCCCGCGCCGCGGCCAGGTTGCCGGGCAGCGCGCCGCGCAGTTCGAACAAGCCGGCCAGGTTCAGGCC
>Ga0209883_1000118_pt1 | contig 19159 bp, 26 predicted proteins | sample GWRWT4_21May14_FD_187196 | JGI IMG/M metagenome (GOLD analysis project Ga0209883, IMG submission 187196) | Sand microcosm microbial communities from a hyporheic zone in Columbia River, Washington, USA - GW-RW T4_21-May-14 (SPAdes) (version 2) | ecosystem: Engineered > Artificial ecosystem > Sand...
CTTGGAAGCGTTATGCGCAGTCGGGGTGGCCTACGTCATAGGAGGCTCGCTCGACTTGAGGGCCTTGCTGCGCATAACCGCGGACGAACCTAAATACGCCATATGTGCAGCTACACATATTGCCTACCTGGGGTCCGATGCGGGCCTGCCCGAAGCTGCCAACGATCCTGCCGCTTGATCGATGCCCGTGTCATGCGAACCGCGCACCCTGGCCACCGGCGCTCGGCAACAGCTTCCGGCGAGCGCGGGGGGTCCGCCGAGGACCCGTCGGTGCGGCCCGCCGCCTCCCTCGCGAGACTTCCCGACTCTTCGCCGCGGCGGTCGTCGATGCCGGGGCTATGCCAGACGAGGATCGAACTCGAACGGGTCGCGTTCCGGTACGAGCGCGACCTCCGCGAGCCTCGGATGCAGGGCATTGATGAGCAGGTTGTGTTCGGCAGGCTCGACGTATGACGGGACCCACAGCGCCAATTCGGCGCCCGCATCCAGCCATCGATCTCCGAACGTTTGCGTCACGACCTCGCTGTCGCGCCAGTTGGCCGGCAGTCCGGCGGCTTGCGCGGTCCGAACCACCAGGCCGTCGGGCAGCTCGAGCCGGAACAGGGCCTGCCCGACCGGCGTGATGCCGTTCGCATGAACGCGCTTCTCGAGTTGCGCCAGCGCGCGCGACCCTGCGCAGTAGATCACCCGACGCGATGCAGCAGCCGTTCGCAGGCTGTGCCAGCGGCCAGGCGCCAATGCCGAGCCGTAAGCTTGATCGACAACGGTCTTCGCGGCGGCCAGGCCGATGCGGAAGACGGCGATGCTCAAGCGGCGGCGCCGTAACGCAGAGCGACGAGCATCGACTGGACCTTGCTCATGCCCCACGGCGTGCGCGCGCGCTTGAGCGGGGTATCGCCATCCAGTGACGGATGCGGCCGGGTCAGCCACGTCGACGCCTGCGCCGGCGAGCCGAAGACCTCGGTGGCCTGGGTCAGCAGGTCCGTGATCTGAAGTGCCTTGACGGCGGCATCCTGCGGCAATGCCGATCCACTGGCCTTGCGGCGGCTGACCGTCGTTCGGTCTATGCCCGCAAAGTCCAGCACGTCGCGCGAATCCAGCCCGCTAAAACCCGCGATGTCGCCGAGGAAGTCCGGGTCCAGTCCGTCGATGGCTAGATGTTCTGCAACATCGGGCGCCATGCGATACCCGAGTGCCTCGCTGCCAGGGGTCCGGTGCGGGACTGCGCCGGCATCCAGGTCGCCGCCAGTCAGAAGGAGCCGGCCGGCGCCGGCTCGCTCGGCGTTGCCGCGCCTGGCCGGTTTGGAGCCCTTGCTCGCGCTCCCAGCCCTGGCTGCAAGTCCGTTGATGACACTGGCCCACTCCATGAGCGACGCCGCGGGTCGCGGCGGCAAGGGCTGAACTGTCGCTGCTGCAAGTGCTGTCATCTGTAACCCCGGGTCGCGTGCAAACGCACAAGGATCATAGTGCGTTTGCACGACTCCAGCAAGTACGGCGTGGTCACGCACACGAGGAACCACTCGCACTTGTCCCCGTGCGTTTGCGTCAGGCTTCCTTGCCGGTATTCCCGTCATCACCGCCAGGTAACCGGTCGCTGGGCGACCCGCCGGGCACGCCCTGCTCGAGAGCCCGCAGCGCGTCGCGCGCCACCATGTCGCCCTCGGCCACCGACTGCCTGAGCAAGGACAGTCCATGCTCGCGATCCGCGGCGCGGATCAGTCCTGCAGCGTGCATGCAGCCCAGGTTGGTCCGCGCCAGGTCCACACCAAGCGACATCGCCCGGCAGTAGAGATCTGCCGCCCGGTCCAGGTCGCGGACGCCGCGCCACTGCTCTTCCTTGCCTTGCAGGAAGACACCCAACGCAAACATCGCATCCGGGTTGCCGAGTCGAGCCGCTTCCTCGAAGCAGGCATACGCGCGGTCCAGGTCCCGGCGGCAGCCGCGTCCATCGGCAAGGCTGTCCCCGAGCACTGCGAGTGCCAGGGCCCGCAGGTCCTGTTCGACGTCTGGCAAACGGGACACCTCGCGAACCAACTGCGTGGCCTCGGTCAGGTTCTCGCCCTGTCTGATCTGAAGCACGGCGATGTTGTAGAGGGCGCTGGGCAGACCCATCGCAGCGAGACTGGCAAGAAGTTCGGCGCCGTTCATGGCCGCCCGCTCACTGTCCTGGTTCTGCAACCAGAAAGCAGTGGCCACCCCGACCAAGCCGATGTCGCGGTCGAGCCCCGACTCCAGGAAGTGATCCAGCGCTTCAGCGGCCAGGGCGTCGAAGTCCACCTGGCGCTGGTCCAGCACCCGCTCGATCACTTCGAGGTAGTCCTGCTGCTCATGGCTCGCGCCCCGCGCCATCGCGAGCAGTCTTTCGGTCAATCCATCCACGGCGACCCACCTCCTGTGCATGTGCGACCGGCCCGGACCGAATCCACTGCTGTCTGGCGATGGGGCGGCAGTTGCAATGCCTTCCCGGGGCGCCAGCGATGGGTTTGATTGAGCATGTCGACACCGGGCGAGCGGAGGTCATGGGCCTACGCCGAAACGCAGTCCTGCAAGCCTCCATTGCCACTCCGACGAGAGTGCCGGTCGTGCCAATGTCAGCGGTCAGGCCGTTCAGCTCAACCGGAAATCCCTGCGCAATTGCGCGCAGTACCCGTGTGGTGCCGGACCCGGTCCGTTCGCCGGGCACCACGCGCACACCGCGCGCCTGAATCAGGTCGGATCTCTGAGCGTGAACCGGCGCGACCGGTCAAGCGTCCCGAACACCGCAGGGTTGTCGGTCATGTTGAGGCGCTCGCCGGTGGCCAGAGGCGGGCTGCAAGCTCAGCCATGTGAAACCTCAGCGCGCTGCATGGCCCACGCTGAGCGCGACTATTAGGCTGTTTCGTGGCGGGATTTCTGCTGTACCCGACGGCCGTGCACCGGCAGATTGAATGCCTCCAAGAAGACGACGCACGATGGGTCACTTGCCGCATGAACAGACTCCTCGACCAACTGAAGCAGAGCCTGCGCAGGATCGGGCGCGGCAGACTTGAAGTGCCTGGCGGTGTGCCAACCGGCAGCCCGGGCAACGATCGGGGGCAGGACACACGCCTGCGGACCGAACTCGACGATGCGCCCTCATGCCTCGACAAGCGCCTCGCGCCGACGGCACCGCCGACGGGACCGCAGTCCGGCCGCACGCGCAAGGCGATCCTCTCGAAGGCACGCCGAACGGCTGCATCGCAGAACGCCCTGAGCTTCTGGGGACTGGCGCCGGTTTCATCGGCAGACAAGTCAGCGGACCCATCGTCACTCGCGCCGGCATCGATGCTTGCGGGATCGTCGCTGTTGCAGCCATCGACGGCGGCCGCCGGCGCGCGGCGCGACAGACCATTGGGCCTGCTGGGTGCTGCGATTCCTTTCGACGAGCGACAGGAGGTCGCCGCTCCGCAGGCTCTGCTGGAACCCGCGCCACCGCTGTCGCGGGAGGACGACGCCACGGACCGGCCGACCTGGCCTTGACGGCGCGAGAGTCGCATGCCCACCGGACCGCGCCATGCCTTGGGAACAACCCGTCAGGAGCCCGGACGACATCCGGCCGCGGGTGTCCCTCGTGACTTCGTGGACGTGCTGGCCAGGGCGCCGACCTTGGCAGCCGCGCTGACGCTGGCCGTGGTGGCTCTGTGCATTGCGATCCTGGTCATGCCGATCGACGAGGAGGTGCCGGCCACACCTCGGCGTGCGCCCTGGCCGGTCGCCGTGCTCGCCTTTGCCATCGTCATCTTCGTCATCGCCGTCTGCTGGCTGAGGAACGACGAAGCCTGAGGATCAGGCAGGGGTTGGCCGCAGGCCACTCGTCTCAGGAGACTTTCGCAGCCGGGCACAACGCATCTGGCGCCGCACCCAGCACTGATTACAGCGCTGCGTCCTTGAGCTTCTTCAGCGCACGGGTCTTGATCTTGGTCGACGCCGGCTTGGCCGCGAACATGCGCTCCACGCCGGTGAACGGATCCTTGCCGAGGCGCTTCTTCTTGGCAGGAACGTTCTGCGCCGTGATCTTCAACAGGCCCGGCAGTGTGAACTCACCCAGGCCCTTCTTGTGGATCGAAGCGAGCATCGTTGCCTCGAGGGCCGCAAGCACCGCCTTCGCTGCCTTCGGCTCGACGGCGGCCAGTTCTGCCACGTGTGCGATCAGCCCGGTCTTGTTGAACGCCGTCTTGATCGGCTTGAGCACGGCGGGTGCCTTCGCGGGCGCTGCGGCCTTCACTGTCTTCTTCGACGCAGAAACGGGGGTGGTCTTCTTTGCGGTTGCCATTGAGTCGTGAACGCCTGTTGATGGGGTTGTCGGTTACGGATCGGAGGCGGGATTCTATGGGTCGCTGCCTGGTGGTCCATCTCTCGGCGCGTCCGGGTCTGCAGCAAACGCTGCAGCAGAACGAGAACAGGGCACGTTCGGCCACACGGCCGCCGTGCACCGCATGACACGCCAAATGGGCGGGCCCGGCTCGTCGGCACGTGCCGCGAGCAGGTCTGAGCTGTCGCGTTCCGGAATATGCTCGCAGCCTCGTCCACCCGCGAATGAACCCCTACATGGCAACGAAGAAGACCGGTCCGACCCTTGCCGCGCTCAACGCGCAGATTGCCAAGCTGCAGGCCCAGGCCGAAGCGCTTCGCGCCAAGGAAGTTGCCGGAGTCGTCGCGCGCATCCGCGAGGCGATCGTGCACTACGGCCTGACAGTCGCCGACCTCGGCCTCGGCAGCGCGAAGTCAAAAGCGCCGAAGGGCCCCGCTGCAACTGCGACCCCGAAACCCAAGGCTAAGCCTGCCGGCAAGAAGGCTGCCCGGACCATCAAGTTCGCCGATGGCAAGGGCGGGACCTGGAGCGGCATCGGCAAGCGCCCGAACTGGTTCAAGGATGCGCTGGCGGCCGGCAGGAAGCCGGAAGACCTGCTGGCCAAGCCGGACGCCTGATGTTTGGTCGCGGGCAGCAGGCCCCGCGATTCGACTCGGCCTCGAATTCGGTGCGAGCGATCAGACCGCTGAGTGGAAGTCCCGCTGCCGCGCACCAACCGCAGCGGCCTGCTCTGCCCCTGTGACTTCGCGCGTACGGAAGCCGACCGGCAACCTGACCTTGGGGTCGAGAAACACGAAGACGTGGTACTGGTTGGCGGTGTCGACGAGCCGGGACTCGGCGGGATAAATCTCGAAGCCCTCGTGCTCCGGCCCGACGATCAGGTTCTTGATCACCTGCAGGTCGCGCCAGTCGTGGACAGGCGCCTTGTCGCGTCGCTTGATCGACAGCCAGATCACGTCACCCACGAATTCGCCGAACGGCGCTTCCAGGGTCTGGGCGTTCACCTGATAGCGGTTGTTCATATGGACCGACTGTCGCCGCAACTGTTCGACCTGCGCGGCAGCCAGGTCGTGCGGAACACCGAACTTCCTGGCGATCATCGCTGCATCGAAAGCATCCTCCGGCAGCCGTGCCGCCTCGAATGGCTCCATCGTCGCTGGCGGTGGCTCGTTGCCCACACGGTGGAGTTCGATTCGGCTGTTGTCGAGGCGGTGCGCGAGGGCGGTCGTCCATGCACCCGCCTCTGTCTCGCGGGTCGGGCCGACTTCGGCCTCAGCCATGCCTGTTTGCATCCAGGTGAACCAGAACCTGCCGACGAGTCCCGGGGCATCGGCGGGTCCGCCGCCGTGCACGACATAGCCGTCGGCCTGCAGCAGCCGGCGAACCTCGCCAGCAAAGTCGATTTCATTGTCGATCATGGGGTCAGCCCTTGCGGTCAGCGGACAAGCAGTCCGCAACTTCAGGATCTCCCGGGGCCGCGGACATTCAACCCCTGCGGACTGCGCACCGCCTGCGCCTCGGCTGGCAGAGCCGAAGGCAAACTCCTGCCATCGCCACCGCTGTCGTCGAGGACGCGGCGGACCCCTGACGACCCTCAAAGAAAGATGGATGGACAGCACACCCGAGGCGGATTTCCCGAGCAGCGAATCGTTCGTCGACTGCGCCGGCGCACGCCGCCATTTCGAGCTGGAGGTGCGCCACCTGCCGAACCATGGCTACGCGGCCGAGGCACGCGAAGTGACGACCAGCGAGCACGGCGGCTACGTCTTCAAGGCCTTCGCAGAGGCGAGCGGCACGATGGCGCTGGCCAGGCTGGGCGGGAAGGTCCGGCAGGGACTCGCGCAGCGCTTCCTGATCAAGGACGGCCCGACGATCGAGATGCCGTTCGAGCGCATCCGTGGCCGCATCGACTCCGAGGGCGTCGTTGTCGATGGTCGCCTCGTCACCTGGGATGAGTTCCTCGAACTGCTGCAGCCCTACGAGGGCTGGGAGTTCGACCTGCGCATCCCGCTCGAGCCGGACTGGTGACAGACGCCCGGCTGGCCTGCGGCCACTCCGCATGCCGGCCTGCCGTCAGTTCACCCCCATGAGCAAGTCACCTCGATGGCGCGCCCGAAAGCAGTTGCGCGTACCGCGCCAGCACGGCCGCCTCGTCCGTGTGCATGACCACCAGCCCGACGGCATCGGCCACGCGCCTGCGCACGTCGGCAATGAGTCGAGCCTCGGCCGGCGAGGGCATCACGGTCGGCCAGCCCTTTGTGAACAGCAGGTGCGCCGGAAGACACGCCTCGGCGCCCTGCCGCTCGGCGGCGCGCTCCTTGGCCAACTGCAGCCGCGCCAGCAGCGGCGCATCAAGCAGATGTGGTGCCACGTCGCCCAGCCAGCGTGAGCCCTGGAACGAGAAGGTGGTCCGGGCTTCCAGTTCCACCATCTCCCGATAGATCGCGGCGTTGTCGGCGCAGCCGGCCGACGCACGCAGGTCGTGCTCCGAGCCCATGATGCAGAACGCGCACGACACCCTGGTCGAGCCGTAGGTCGTGTAGGCCTCGTGCAGCCGGTCCCCGCGGCTGCGCACGTAGTCGATCACGTCCGTCCGCGACCAGCCCAGGATCGGATTCCAGGTGTGGCCCATGCCGGACTTGCGCACCGTGCGCTCGTCCCGGCGCCAGACCGGCATCCGTGCCCTGACGCTGCTCTCCTCGCGCCGGATGCCGACCGCCGAGATCACCTCGCCCGTGGGAAACCGCCTGCGCATCGCGCTGGCGATCACCGCGCTCTTGAGCTCGGCGGTGCAGAAACGCGTCGAGGGTGTGCTCCAGGGCAGTATCAGCTTCACGCACTCCAGGTTCGCGTACCGGGCCACGTTGGCTTCCCATCGCGACAGCCAGCGGTCCATCATGTCGCCGGCCTGCCTGCGCACGACGACGAGTTCGACGCCGAGCCGCGCCGCCAGTCTCTCGCACACCTTCAGCGACTGACGCCACTCGACCCGGCCCAGGTCGCTGTGGATCAGTAGGCGGGGACCGGCATGACCTCGGTTGTCGAGGTGGTCGCACAGCCGGTAGGCCAGCGCCTGTGAATCCTTGCCGCCGCTGACGCCGATGAACACAGGCGCCTGGTGGTCGAGCGCAGACTCGATCTCCGGCGTGGTCGCTACCTCGAACCTGGCCTGCCCCTCTGGATCGGCGAAGAGGTCGGGCTGCCAGCGTGACGGCAGTTCGATGGTGGCGGTGTGCATGGCCGATGGCAGGTCCTTTCGGACAGGCTATGACCCGGTCTTCCGCCTTCAACCCGCCGCCGCCAGGCGCCCGCGTCGCACTCATTGCGCGCCGTGAGGACACATGAGCATGCGACAGTGGGCGGCGGGGGTTTCGCTCGCGGCGGCACGGTGGCAGACTCCAGGAGCTTCCTGTCGGCGCTCGTGCTGGCACAGCCTTCACCATGGGCCGTCTTCGGTCCACGTTGAGGATCCGGGTGCTCACTCATCCGGCGTTAGCGGTCGTGACCCGCACTCGAATCGGCCACTTGCTGGCCTTGTCGCGCAAGCGATGAATCGGTCCGCACCTGCGGACTTCGAAAGCCACCGACACCTCAATGTCGATGGCCGGGTTGCACTGTCCTCACGGACCAGCGTGATCCGAACTGTTCAGGAATCCATCGCTCGTGAGAGCGACCTGCACCGGGATACGCCCATGACTTGCTGTCTGCCACATCGGCAGTCGCAGGCAATGGCTTGCGACTCCTGGCGCCCTGCCCTGTCGACGAGACGGTGGCTGGCATCAGCAGCGCATCGACCGCCCCTTCCGCGAGGAAAGGGACTGTGGATCGCGCGAACCACAGGTCAACGGCGCAAGCCGCTGGCCTGAATCCCTGGGACGCAAGTCCTGAATGTGCGAGAGACCCATCGCTTCGGCATGGGTCTCCTCGCCGATCCACGGGCCCGCCGTTCGGTGGCGCCTTCAACCCGCATGGGGAACATCGTTTCTCCATCCGGGGACGTGGTGTGCCTCCTGCTCACGCAAAGGAGAACGACCATGTCATCGAACACGTCTCGCCACGTCGTCTGCCGCCTGCTGGGCGGCTCCGGCCGGCCATCGCTCGTTGCGGTGCCGACCCGCAAGCTTCCCGCCCTGTTTGCGCCGTCCAGCCGCACGCCGGCCGACACGGCCGTCCCGCTGCTCCCGTTGCCACTGGCGGCGTGAGTGGGTCATGGACAAGCAGGAGTGGAAGAGCTTCTTCCGTTTCATCGACGAAGGAAGCGAAGCCGAGCTTCAACAGCGCAAGGATGCGCTTGCCGGTGTCCTGCAGAAGGTCACCGATCCAGGCGTTCGCTCCGACGTCCGTCGGATGCTCCGCCTGATCGACGAGGAGGTCCTGATCCGTCAGAACCTGTCGTCACGCAGGCAAGTCCGGCGTTCGAAGAGCGCGTGAGGTGCCTCGAGAGGGATTCCAGTGTGGGCCGGCCCAGTGCCGCCGCCCACATCAGTTCCCTTTCGAGCGTGGCCCTGCCGCCATCGATCACGCGAAGAGAAGTGCCGGAGCGATTCATCGTGAAGGCCTGTCCGTGGAGTGTCGCAACCGCAGCCGCTGTTGCAACGTTTCCATGCTATCCCAATGGGGACCTGTCGTCCCCTGCCGGGGGTGGTTCGTCTCCGCATCTTCCGAAGGAGAGAACCATGTCCGAAGCTCCCGAGAATGCACAGCCTCCCGCGCAGTTCAACCCCGGGTCGAACCGCCGCACGGCCGACGAAGACCGTGCGTGGGCCCAGCTGTACGCCAGCGTCGGCCAAGCTCCCACCGCCGAGGAAGTGGTCAAGCAGCTTGATGCCGACGCCGAAGCCCGGCGCAGCCACCTGGCGCTGTACCTGCGCGCGAAGACGACCCTGCGGGAACGTCAGGTTGCCGACACGCGCAACCAGCGCATTGGTGCCTTAGTGCGATCGGTCGTGACCATCGTGGTCGTCGGCCCCTTCCGCCTGCTGCGTTCGCTGCTGTCGATCGGCAGCGACGTCGCGGTGGAGATGCTTCCCCCTGCACGCAGGGACCCCGCCAAGGCCCGCGTCAGCACCCTCACCCGGGACCCCGAGTTCGCGAAAGCGGCCGAGAGGTTCACGGCGACGGCCGACGGCGCGACGCCGATCGCGGGGCAGCACGAGGAATCACGCGGCGCAAAGGCAGCGTGAGCGTTCCTCGTCCAGGAGCCAGCGCAGGAAGCGCGCCTCTTGAGAGGCGCCCTGGTAGTAGTCCTTGCACCGGCCGATGTAATCGTCCAGGTCGTCGAGCGACTTCACGCCCACCGGCTCGATGCCGGTGATCCGCGTGAATCGCTCGACCTCCAGGCCCGTCAGGCGAAGCTGGTTCCCGAGGCGGATCATGGCGAAGCTCTGCGTTGCACTGTGCGTATCTGCTTGGGTCAACAGCACGGCCGAGAGTTTCCGACGATCCTGCACAGCCTGCATGAAAACCGCACTGCGGCTCGCGGGCATTGAGCTGCCACCCCTCGCCCCTGCTGCTGCTCTCTCCGCCCGCAAGTCCCCGTCTGTTTGCCAGGACGACGCGACACCCATCGGGCGCTTCACCGTTCCTGCGGCGTGACTTGGACCTGCAGGCCTGATCGCCCCCCAAACCCCGCAGGGCTTTCGATATTTGCGAATTCGCGGTGATGGTGCTACGCTGGCACCATGGCAACCGACAAGACAACCGTCAAGGCTCCCCCCCTCAAGGCCAGGCAGCCGAGCGTGATGGCGCTCGGGCTCACCGCCCCGTCCTCCGGCGGCACGCTGGAGAGCACTGTTCTCGCCATGCTCAACAGTGCCCGTGCCGCCACACAACGCAAGACGACGTCGGCCGCTGCACGAAGCAAGGCCAAGTCACCGCCTGCCAAGTCCAAGCAGCCGCAGTCTCTTGCGGCACGTGGCCGCACCACGCCTCCTGAAGGCATCGACCCGGCGAAGCTGGCAACCTTGCAGTCGTACAGCCGCAAGCTCAACGAGGGACTCCACCAGCAAGGCTGGATGCAGGTCAAGACGCTGCGGTTCCGACCAAAGGGCGAGAACATCGACCGGAAGTTCGTGGTCGAGTCGTCGCTCGATCCGATGGACAACACCGCGGTGATCCTGCGCGTGCGCCCTGCGACAGCCGCCGAACTTCCCGAGCCTGGTCCGAAGTACCTGACGACGGAGCAGGCCGCGAAGGTCCTGAACGTCTCTCGGCCCTACGTCATCGGTCTGGCCGACGCGGGAACGCTCAAGGGCGTGATGCGCACGGGCGCCAACCATCGCCGGATTCCCGAGCCCGAGGTGCTGCGCATGCGTGAGCTGATGCACACGCAGATGCGCAAGGGCATTCAGGAGATCGAGGAGTTCAACGGCGATCTGCGGCAGCGCGAACTCGACGAAGCCAGGAAGACAGTGACGCGTCGCTGGGTGGCCAAGGCGCCGTGACCGGCACGAAGAAGCCCGCACCGGCCAAGAGACCGAAGGCAAGGACGGCGGCAAGCGCGGCCGCCGCAGCCACGCCGCTGGTGATGCCGGGAGTTCGGCCCGTTGTCTTCCTCGATGCGAACATCCTCCTCCCCGAGTACCTGCGCTCGATATTCCTCGAACTGAGCGAGGCCCGGCTCCTGCAGGCGAACTGGTCCGAGGGCGTGCTGGTCGAGACCCGGCGCAACCTCATCGACCCTGAAGGCCGGTTCGGGCTGGACGCCGTTCGCGTGGATCGCATGCTCAAGCTCATGCGGAGCCACTTTCCCCAGGCACTCGTCCTGGGCTCTGAGAGTCTCGTCCCGCAGTTCGTCGGGCGCACCGACCCCAAGGACGAACACGTCGCTGCTGGCGCACTCAAACGCAGCAAGGCGGTGTACGGCGGGGAGCCCGTGGTGCTGGTGACCTCCAACGTCACCGACCTGCCGCAAGCGGCCTTTGCGGGCACCAAGGTTCGGGTGGCACGCCCCGGGCGCCTTCTCGCGGAACTGGTCAATGCCGAACCCGGCGTGGCGGCCGTGATCGACAGGATGCTCAAGCGCTTCCGGAAACCGAAGACGACGCGGGAGGACTTGCTCAACATCATGGTGAACGCTGACTGCATCGAGTTCGCCGAAGCACTGGCTACCGCATGGGGCCTGCGGCCCGAATAGAGCCAGGCCGCAACGACCCGCGCAGCCGCGGCTCGGACGCACTGGGTTCTCTGCCGGCACGCACGCTTCAGCGCTGCTGCAAGGCCGCGATGATCGGAGCGAGGTCCGCGGCGACCGCGTCCTCGGCGCTTTCAGGGGCTGGATCATGGCCCAACTGTTCCAGCACCCGCTCTCCGATCACCTGCAGGGCATGGGCGGCTTCCCGCGGCGGCAGGGACCGCGCCAGAACGGTCAGGACCATTGCCATGAAGTCCAGCCGCATGTTGATCACTTCCATCTGCTTCGACTTCAAGGGCGCCTCCGTGACCGGGCCGTCTCCGGCATGGCTGCAATGGTTTCCGGTACGGGGACGGTTGTCGCCCACCATCGGGGGTCCCCCGCCATTCCGAGGGAGGGGATCCCCAGCAAGAGGGTCACCACTTTGGTGGGTACCGCGCCTCACCCTTCCACCCCCGCCCACACCCCGCCCACCACGGCGTCGACCTTCCCAAGCATCGCCTCACCCGTTAGTCTCGCGCAGGCAAGGTAGCCAGACCTCCCGCCATGTTCACCTCGTCGCGTCACGCAGGCCGGGGCGTCATCGGGACCCCGCTGCGCCGCCTCGCCCTCGACGCGCATCCTGAAGAAAGCGTCTTCGCCGTCCCACTCCACGATCAAGGTATCGGCCAGCGAAATGCCGAAACCAGCGACGAGACGACGGTGGGCCGCGTACACCAGGACACCCAGGGCCTCCCGCACGCTGGCGCCGTTGTTGCGATCCCAGCGCCGCATGTCGACCACCAGCATCTGAGCGAGTTGCGCGTCCTCGTTGATCGCTGCCACCGCCAGCGCACCATCGCGGTTCGGCTGCGGTATCGCGGTCGGACTCGGACAGTGGAATCGCAGGTATCGGATGATCGGCTTCGACATGGGGAGCACCTTCGCGACAGGTGTCCATGTTCCGGCCGCCCGGCCGTACATCAAGCCGTCACGTCGGCAGCAGTCGCCTGTGGCGCAGCCAATCGTCGAAGGACTCGTTCAGCCGGATCGCCGCGCGTGCCCGGGTCAGCGCCACATACAGGATGTTGACCTCCTCCTGCTCCACCTGGTCGGGCCCCAGTTCACGCCCGGCGTCGAAGAAGCGCATGAAATCGTCGGCGAGCCAGACCTGCTCGAACTCCAGCCCCTTCGCCTTGTGCGCGGTACAGAAGAAGATGCCGTCGAAGTCAGCCCAGGCGCGCTTGGGCACGTCGGTGTGACGCGACCGGATGTCCTCGATCAGGCGCGGGATCTGGTGGCCATAGTCGCAGACCACACGCACCAGTTGCCTGAGTTCGGGTTCTTCGGAAGCCTCGGCGAGCCCGACCAGTTCGTCGAAGGAACCGAAGCTCCGCAGGTACGGATCGCGCATCAGGCCGCGCTCGCCGACCCACAGCCGATACGCGTCCAGCGCCTTCTCCAGTTTGTAGCCTTCCGTGCCGCCGACGAAGTGGAAGCGCCGGTTCTGATCGAGGAAGGCGACCGCCTCCTCGAAGACCACCGCATTGGTCCGCGCGATGACGGCAAAGGCCTTGCCGGTGTCCACCGTGAACCGTGTCCGCTGCGGCGCGCCGGCGCCCACCAGCGGTTGATCGAAACCGTGCCTGAAGTGTCCCAGCAGCGCATTGGCCAGTTGCGCGATCCCACGCCCGAACCGGAAACTCCGCGTCAGCGGCAGTCGCTCATCGGCCTCGAAGAGGGTCAGCGCGTTGGTCGAACCCCTGAACGAATAGATGGCCTGGGCGGCGTCGCCGACCATCACCACAGGCACGCTCTGCCGGCACACGATGTCGAAAGTGCACGGGTTCAGGTCCTGGGCCTCGTCCACCGCGATCAGGTCGAATCCGCGCAGCACCGGCCTGTCCATCTGGTACAGCTTCAAATAACCGTCGTGAGTCAGTCGAATTTCGTGTTCGTTCGCGTCGACCATCCGTTTCCAGACGGCCCGGGCCAGTGCCACCAGGCCGGCCGGGTCCGGCAGGCGGGATGCGACGTCAACCGGCAGGTGTTCGGACCCGAGTTCCACCTCCAGCGAACCGCACCACTTCTGGATCGCCTGCAGGGCCGCCGTGGCCGCCAGCGGGGTGCAGCCGAACGCGCGCGAAACTGTCGATGGGTAGGTGCTGCCGACCCGCTCGCCGGCGCGGTCCCCGAAGAGTTCTCTTGCCTTGCGCCAGGCCAGCGAGTGCGTCGTGCGGGCGGTGACGTTCGCCGGCATCCTGGCGGCGGCCTCCAGCTGGATCGCCTTGTTGAAGGCGACGTACAGCACCCGGGACCGCGGTCGTGCCTGCGCGTAGGCGCACAGCGTCGTCGTCTTGGCCGCCCCGGCGCCGGCCTGGACCGCCAGCCGTGCAGCGCCAGATCGGACGATGCGTTGCTGTTCCGAAGTCAGTTGCATCCCTGTTCCTGTTCGTCCCTGCCGGCACGCGCCGGGCGTGGCCGCCTTTAGGCGCAGCACCGACCATCGTGCCGGTCGTGGTGCGCCTGCGCCAGCAGGAATCCCGGTGGAAACTCCGTCTCGCGCGGTTGCTGCGCAGGCCTGCGGCTCAGTTCTCGGTCAGTCCTCTCGGTCGCCGGCGCCGAACCCCGAAACGCTTCCAGACGGCGGGGTCGACGTCGATGGGGCCGCAGCGCTTGGCGTCGAGGTTCACGACCACACCGTGCTGCCGCAGCAGGCCGGTCGAGAACAGTTCGTAGAGGAACTGCCCGGCCCACCGGACCACGATGTCGTTGACGAACAGGCCCTGCGAGGCCAGCGACATCCGGACCGAGCACGACGGCGTGTCGTCTTCCTTGATCCCTTCGTCGAGCAGTTGGGGGAAGAGTTCGGTCACGCAGGGCAACCGGGCCCACTCGTCCTTCGCTGCCCGCCACCGGGGTTCGCCGAGCACGATCTGACCGGTGGCCTCGGTGTTGCCGAGGTCCAGCCAGTAGCGCGTGCCCGTCCAGTGTCCGAAGAGCCCCTGGTGGACATCGCGCCTGGATCGGGCCGAGTCCACGCAACTGACGACGATGTCGGGGGCCGGGTGACCTGCGCGCGGGCCTGCGTAGCGCGTCGGCAGCGCCTCCCAGTCCAGCCCGTAGAACTGGTTCAGCCGGTGGATGGTCAGCACGGCCTTGTGCTGTCCGATGTCGGACGGGCTGTAGACCTGCCGGCCCACGTTGGCCTCGCTCACCCGGTCAGCGTCGTAGGCCGTGAGGTGCAGCCCGGCCGGATGCCCGAGTGCGCGCAGCGCCAGGTCGAGCCTCGCGAGGCAGTGCGCCATCTGCGCACCATTGCCGCCGACACCGACGAGATGGACTCGAACGCGGCCGCGCAACAGTGTGGAATTGATTCGGTGTTCCATGCGGGTCCTCGTCTTGCTGCCACCAGTGTCGAAGGTGCGCCGTCTTCTTCAAGCCAGCTCACTGCCTTCTGAATTCCAGGGGTTGGGCAGGTTCACGAAGTGCCCGTTGAGCACGAGGCGGAAGCGCGCAGTCGGCCTCGCACGATCCAGGTTGCCGAACACGCCGCAGACCCGAACGCCGTTGTCGTCGCGGTCGTCCTTCGCCGACCAGAACGCCCCGTGCAGGCCGTGGGAGTGGAGGTCGACCGCGAGCACTTCGCCCTCCCGCAGGTCGTCGATTCGGTAGTGGACGTGGCCGCGCCCGACATCGAGGCCCGCGTGCACGCGCAGCGACAGCGAACGGAGACGTTCGTCGTAGATGAGCGCGCCGGCGACCTCGTCCGGCAGCGCCTCCCTGGCCCGTTCGATGAAGCGTTCGAGCAGCCGGATCGGGATGGCCCCGAAATCGAAGCCGATGCGCTCGTGCACCAGCCCGTAGGGCAGCGGCAGTCGCTCGGCCAGTTGCCCGACCCGCGTGCTGCAGTCCAGCCAGGGTGTGCGCATCTGCAGGAACACCCCGTTGCGCCCCAGCACCATGCGTTGCCCGCAGGCGAGAGTCGGCAATGGACCGAACATCGGCATGCTCACGCAGGGACAGGCCTGCTGCAGCGCGATGTCGCGCGGATCAGCCCCCATTTCAGCCACCATCCGGCCCTCGGCGGTCGAGCACCTGCGCGAGCGACGTGCCGAGCGGCACCAGCGCCGACTCCGGGAAGACCGCGTGCCGACCATCGAGCATGTCGCGCCAGAACCGGTACGGCCCGCCCTTGTAGTTGACCAGCGGCCCCTGGGTGTTGGGGTGCGTGAAGAACGAGTCGAAGAAGGCCTTGTTCCATGCCTCGATCCGGTCGGCCACTGATCCAGCAAACCCGCCTGTCGGGACATCCACGTTCCCCTGGCAGATCTCGCCCGTTCCGTACACGTTGAAGTACGGCGCCTGGAACAGCGGCGTGGCCTCCGAGGGGCGCTCGCAGCCCTTGACCGCCCAGACGCGCCATGTCCTGTCCGAGGCGGCGGCAAAGACCAGCCCCGGGTGCGCCACCGACTCCCCACGCTCATGGGCGCCGAGTTCGCCGCCAGTGCAGCGGAACCAGATGTGCCGCAGTGCCGGTGGCACCCACCACGCCATCGTCGTGAGGTCCTGGTAGAGCAGGCTCATCGGTACGAAGCCACCCGGCCGCCTTGCGCTGCTCAGCCGCTTCGCGAGGCGCGCCACGGCCAGCATGGTCATCGGCCGGCCCGGCAGGATGGTGGCTGCGCCCGCGTCGTCGTGGTGGATCGGGTGCACGGTCGCAAAGGCGGTGCTGTTGGCACCCCGGTAGATCAGCACCGCGCTGTCCAGCGCCACGCCGCCGACCGCTTCCTCGATCACGCGGAATTCGAAGTCCTTCGTCATGGGCTGTCCTTGTCAACTTTGGTGTGTTTGGACCAGTCTCCGTCCGAGAGCCTGAAGATCAAGCTGTCGATGAGCCGCACGGCGGCGAACCAGGGCTCCATGTCCTTGACCCACCGAAGCAGCGCGTCGGGTCCGCACAGGTCGACCTCGCACGTCCCGCTCTCCTCGAAGAACTCGCCGCTCTCTCCGACCATCTGTTCGAAGTCGTCGACGACGCGGGGTGTGACCGGGTCGTCGTCCCGCCATGTCAGCACGCCCGCGAACCCGATGAAGTAGCCCTCCTGGTCCTGCGCCTGTGGTGCCCTCGCCGGCACGCGCAGCCGCATGAGCGCGCACGCGTCCTGGATGACGCCCCGGATGCACGGGCCGGCCGATCCAATCGCCAGTTCGGCGGCCTCCGCGATCTGTCGCGTCCGCAAGGGTCGACGCTGGCTTGCGCCCGGCAGCGCCCACTTCGGATAGGTGGCATCGAACAGCGCACGGGTCACCATGCCGGCTCGCATTTCCTCGCGCGCGTCCGCATCGTCGCCCCAGGACTCCTGGAGTGCCGTCTCCTCGTCCTCCTCGCCGTACCAGTAGAAGTCCCGCGCCACATCGAGCGCCGTGCTAGGCGTGAACAGCGGCAGCGTCCGCCACGAACGGTCCTCGATGATGCGTAGCACCGTCATCCCCAGCCGCGCATGGAAGGCCTCCAGGCATTCGAGCGCGGGGCCGACGCACCAGGTCCCGCCGCCGCCATACCAGGCGATCTGGCCACGGATACGGAATCCATCGTGCTCGCCAGCACCCTCGCTCCCAGCCGCCTCGTCGATCCCGAGAGAGAACATTGGACGCAGGCAGCGCAGCCCGCAAAGGCGCTGGTTGAGCCATGCCGTCAGCGCTGTCCGGCAGGTGACGATGTGGTCGGTGTCCATCCGGGCCGGAAGCGTACGGGCATTGATCAGCCCGGCCTGGATCAGCACCCGGGCCAGGTGTGCGCCGCGTTGCCGCGCCGCCGCTGGCACGAGGCGCAGCGGAATGTCGGGATCGATCCTGGGCAGGGAGAGCATGGTGAGCAGTCGGGTCAGGGCATGGGCGGCAGGCCTTCGGACGGGAATGGCAGCGCCACAGGTGCGACGCGTCGTTCGCCTGTCACGCACACCGAAGAGGCGAACTCGCCGATGGCCTGTCCGGCTTCGACCAGTCTGCGGCGACCGAGCGCCTCCTCAAGCGCACCGGTGGCCGAGTCGCTGCCGCCATGCAACTGCAGGTCGAGCAGAGCGGCGTACCGCTCCACCCGGCCGGCGTCAGCCCTTGGTGCCGACCGCGCGCCGGAAGGTGATGTCCTGGACGCCACGGGCGACCTCCCCGACCTCGATGTCCGCGCTCATCAGTTCCGGGTACTGCGCGCTGTACAGGTCACGCACCTGCTGATTGCTCAACCCGGCGACATCGGGCAGGGTCACGCCGTTGTAGCGGAAGCGCCGCTTGACTTCGGTGATTTCGATGGCCATGCCGCCTCCTCAACCGAACAGATCGGGCGCACCGGCCCGGGCCGATTCACTGGTCGCGGCGGTCACCGCGCCGGCGCCAGTCACCGGCGCCTGCGCTGTGTCGCTGTCGTCGTCGTCCGGGTCTTCGCCTGCCGCCGCTGCGCTCGGCGCTGCCACAGGGGCTGCGACGTGTTTCACGGGCGTCCTGGCCATCGCGGTCGTCGCAGCCTTGCTGCCTTTCTGAACCGAGGCCTCGCGTGCCGCTGCGAGAACCTCGTTCGTGGCCGCCACCTGCTCTGCGAGGCTCAGGCGCTGCGTCCGGTAGCCCGCCAGCACCGTGGTGAACTCGGCATCGAATTCCTCGGGCGTCGCGGTCAGGGACAGCGGGGTCGCGAGCGCCGGCTCGTCCTTGGCATCAGCCGGCTTCGGGATGATCACCACGGTCATGTTGCCGCGCGGCGCGTCGGCCGACACCGCCATCGTCAGTGGCCCGGATGCCCGGACCAGTTCGAATAGTTCCTTGAACATTGCATCAATCTCCTGGCTGTGAGAGGCAAGCCCTCGGCATCCATCTTCGGACTCGCCCACTTGCCGTCAACCCGTCACGCTTTCACGGTTTCTGCTTCGTCGCAAGCGACCTGCGAGGCCGCAGGGGCTGGTGCCGCCCCGGTCCCGCTGCCTGTCCGATCCGTCCTGCCGAAGCCACGCCTCGGGTAGCGCATCGACTTCGGCACCGCGCCTGCGTAGGCGAAGGCGGGAACTGCCAGCAGTGCCTTGATGAAGTCGGCCCGCTTGCCGGCCCTGGCCTTCGCATAGGCGCCGCCCATGGCCTGTCTCAGCCCGACCTCGTCGGCCAGCGACTCCAGTTCGCTGACGGTCAGCAGGTCCAGGTAGCCGCCATCGAGCACGAAGGACCTGGCCTCGTCGACCTCGAGGTAGTTCAGGATCGTTTCCAGCCCGTCGTTGTCGATTCCGCAGGCCGCCGCTGCGGCCACCGCACGGACCATCGTCGCGGCCTGCTGGTCATCGAAGCTGTCCGCCTGTTCGATGGCCTTGCGCAACGGCAGCGGCCCGCTTGCCGCCTTCGTCGAAGTGGCAGCGCCGGTCACTTTGGCGGCGACCTCGGCATAGCGGTCCCGCACCACGGCGCGCATGTCGCCCGCCAGCACCAGCGCTGCCAGGACACGCTGATTGCGTTGCGGCTGCGCCATCAGGGCGTTCGCGGCCCACTTGCGCCACTGCTCGATCCTGTAGGTGACCACCCTGGCGGGCACGTGGTGCGCGGCCGTAGCGCCGGACGCGGGACTCGCCACCTTTCTCGGCGAGGGTTTCGGCCCGGCATCGGCCGGCCCGCTGCCCTCAGTGCTGGTTCGCGCCGCCTCGCGCACTGTCCTGCGATGGGCGCTTACCTTCTTCGCGTGG
>Ga0209883_1000127_pt1 | contig 17890 bp, 13 predicted proteins | sample GWRWT4_21May14_FD_187196 | JGI IMG/M metagenome (GOLD analysis project Ga0209883, IMG submission 187196) | Sand microcosm microbial communities from a hyporheic zone in Columbia River, Washington, USA - GW-RW T4_21-May-14 (SPAdes) (version 2) | ecosystem: Engineered > Artificial ecosystem > Sand...
TTCCATTGCTCATCGCGAAGTTGCTTGCGCATCGTCCCTCCAACCAGATCAACAGGTTGGAACGGTATTATCACCTCGAATGTCAACGCACCCTAGTCCAAAGTGCCGTAGATGGGTGGACTACCGACACTGGCAACATGAAGCACTGAGAGGCTCGGCTTAGTTAGTTGCCGGCGTGAACCTCGGAACTTTGTACAAACGGATCGCGCGCGCGTTCGCGGCATAGACCCAGGCCGACGACATTTAAGCCGCGTTCACTCAGCCGCTCGCGGGCGCGCCCCAGCGATTGCTCGCAAGCGAGCGGGCTGGGTGCCCGTCGATCAACTGCTGTTGCGCCGCTTCAGCCCGAGCACGATCACCGTGGCCACGACGATGAGGCCGCCCAGCACCTGAACCGAGGCGATCGACTGCCCCAGGATCGCCCACGCCAGCCCGAGCGCGAAGATCGGCTCGACGTTCATGATGGCCGAATTGCCCACCACGCCGAGCCGCGGCAGCACCGTGAACATGATCGTGAACGCGGTGCCGTACAGGAAGGTCAGTGCGCCCAGCCCGACCCAGCCGGCCACGGCGTTCGGCAGGTGCAGCCCGCCTTGCGCACCGGCGCCGGCGAGCGCGAACACCGCCACCAGCGTCATCGTGGTGGCGGTGCGCAGGCGGCCATCCACGTCGCCGGCTTCGTGCTGCGTGAGCACCAGCGCCAGGCCGAAGGTGGCCGCGGCGGCGAGCGCGAAGGCCACGCCGGCGCCGATCTGCTGCCACTGCCCGGCCGCACCCAGGCCCGAGGCGGCGCCGAACACGTCGAGCGCGAGCGCCAGGCCGAGCAGCATCGTCGGCATCGCCAGCAGCACGCGCCGCTCGGCACGGTGGCCGTAGATCACACGCGCCCACAGCGCCGTCCACAGCGGGTAGGTGTTGAAGGCCAGCAAGGCCAGCGCCACCGGCAGCCGCGCGACCGCGGAATACAGGCACAGGCTCTGCACGGCGATCAACACGCCGATGCCCGGCAGCGCCCAGCGGTGGTGGCGCTCGAACCTCAGCGGCACGCGGTAGCGCCACAGCAGCAGGCCGACCACCGCGGCGGTGATGGTGCTGCGAACGGCCACGGCCGTGACCACGTCGACACCGTGTTCGAAGGCCACGCGCGCCGCCACGTGGTTGGCGCCCATCATGAAGGCGATCAGCAGCAGCGTGGCGAAGGCGGTGGTCGAGAGCGTGCCGGCGCCAGGCGACCCGCGTGTCATGGGGTGGCCGCCGTCACCGGCTCGGTCACACGCTGCGCGTAGCGCAGTTCCTGCACCTGACGCCCACCCAGCTCGAACACCTGGGCCGAGCCGGCATCGAGCGCGAAGCCGGCAGCTTCGTAGAAGCGGATGGCGCGGGTGTTCGCCGCCAGCACCCACAGGCTGATGCTGGCGAAGCCGCGTTCGTCGAGGCGCTCGCGGGCGCGCTGCAACAGCGCGCGACCGATGCCGCCGGCCCAGTGCGCCGGGTCGACGTAGAGCGCCCAGATTTCGCCCGTGCCCGGCGCTGCGTCCTTGTCCCGCGATGCGTCGAACGAGACCCAGCCGGCCACGTCGCCATCGACCCGTGCGAGCAACAGCTCCGGCAGCTGTTTGTCGATCGCCTCGCGCCACATGGCCTCGCGCTTCTCGACCGAGAGCGAGGCGAGGTATTCGTCGGGCACGATGCCGACATACGCTGCTTGCCACGTCCGAACGTGAATCTCGGCGACGCGGCGCGCGTCGGCCAGCGTTGCCGGCTCGATGAGCACGGCCATCGACGTGTTCAGGCGAGCGTGACGGGGATCTTCCCGATGCCCGACTTGATGCGCGCTTCCCAGTCCTTCGGCCCGGTCTCGTGCACCGACACGCCTTCGGAGTCGACGGCCACGGTGACCGGCATGTCGCGCACTTCGAACTCGTAGATCGCTTCCATGCCCAGGTCGGCAAAGCCGACCACCTCGGCGTGCTTGATCGCCTTCGAGACGAGGTAGGCCGCACCACCCACCGCCATCAGGTAGGCGCTCTTGTGCTTCTTGATCGCCTCGATGCCGGCTGGCCCGCGCTCGGCCTTGCCGATCATGCCGATCAGGCCGGTCTGCGCCAGCATCATTTCGGTGAACTTGTCCATGCGCGTGGCGGTGGTCGGGCCGGCCGGGCCCATCACTTCGTCGCGCACCGGGTCGACCGGGCCGACGTAGTAGATGACTCGGTTGGTGAAGGCTACCGGCAGCTTTTCGCCCTTGGCCAGCATGTCCTGGATGCGCTTGTGCGCGGCGTCGCGGCCGGTCAGCATCTTGCCGTTCAGCAGCAGCGTGTCGCCGGGTTTCCAGGCCGCGACTTCTTCCTTCGTCAGCGTGTCGAGGTTGACCCTTTTCGACTTGTTGTAGTCGGGCGCCCACTTCACGTCGGGCCACAGGTCCAGGCTCGGCGGCGTAAGAAAGGCCGGGCCGGAACCGTCGAGCACGAAGTGCGCGTGGCGCGTGGCGGCGCAGTTCGGGATCATCGCCACCGGCTTGCTCGCGGCGTGGGTCGGGTAGGTCGCGATCTTCACGTCGAGCACCGTCGTCAGGCCACCCAGCCCTTGCGCGCCGATGCCCAGCGCGTTGATCTTGTCGCAGAGCTCGATGCGCAACTCTTCGATCTTGTTCTGCGGGCCGCGCGCCTTCAGCTCGTACATATCGATGTCGTCCATCAGGCTCTGCTTGGCCATCAGCATCGCGCGCTCGGCCGTGCCGCCGATGCCGATGCCCAGCATGCCGGGCGGGCACCAGCCGGCGCCCATGGTCGGCACGGTCTTCATGACCCAGTCGACCAGCGAATCGCTCGGGTTCATCATCACGAACTTGCTCTTGTTCTCGCTGCCGCCGCCCTTGGCCGCCACCTGCACGTCGAGCGTGTTGCCGGGGATCACGGTCATGTGCACCACGGCCGGCGTGTTGTCCTTCGTGTTCTTGCGCTCGAAGTGCGGGTCGGCCACGATGCTGGCGCGCAGCTTGTTCTCAGTGAAGTCGTAGCCGCGGCGCACGCCTTCGTTGACGGCGTCTTCGATGCTGCCGGCAAAGCCCTCGAAGCGCACGTCCATGCCGATCTTCAGGAACACGTTGACGATGCCGGTGTCCTGGCAGATCGGGCGTTTGCCTTCGGCGCACATCTTCGAGTTGGTCAGGATCTGCGCGATCGCGTCTTTCGCCGCCGGGCTTTGTTCGGCCGCGTAGGCGCGCGCCAGGTGGGCGATGTAGTCGGCGGGATGGTAGTAGCTGATGTACTGCAGCGCGCCGGCAACGCTGTCTACCAGGTCGGCGTATCGAATCGTGGTCATGAGGGGGCTCGGTGGATGGCGGGGTGAATACGCGCGGGGCGGCGGGCCGAAGCTGGCCGACAATGCAGGTTGCCAGTTTACTGAACCGCAGGGCCGCCCCTTGATCAGCAGCATTCGCCGTTTCATTGCTTCGGAGTCGGCCGGTGGGGTGGTGCTGGCGCTGGCCGCAGCGGTGGCGCTGATCGTCAGCAATTCTTCGCTCGCCCCGTTGTACCGGCAGTTCGTGGAGTTGCCGGGCGAGGTTCGCATCGGCGGCGACTGGCTGGTGCTGGCCAAACCGCTGCTGCTGTGGGTCAACGACCTGTGGATGGCGGTGTTCTTCTTTCTCGTGGGGCTGGAGATCAAGCGCGAGGTGCTGGCCGGCGAGCTCGCTTCGGTGAAGCAGGCGTCGCTGCCGGTGGTGGCCGCGGTGGGCGGCATGCTGGTGCCGGCCCTGATCTACGGGGCGCTGAACCACGCCGACCCGGTGGCCTTGCGCGGCTGGGCCATTCCCACCGCGACCGACATCGCCTTCGCGCTCGGCATCCTGATGCTGCTCGGCCCGCGCGTGCCGGCCTCGCTGAAGATCTTCCTCACGGCAGTGGCGATCATCGACGACCTGGGCGCCATCATCGTGATCGCGCTGTTCTACACCGCGCAGCTGTCGCTGCCGATGCTGCTGGCAGCGGGCGGTGGCATCGTGCTGCTGTTCCTGCTGAACCGGGCGCGCGTGACGTACATCGGGCCTTACGTGCTGATCGGCCTGGTGGTGTGGGTCTGCGTGCTGAAGTCGGGCGTGCACGCCACGCTCGCCGGCGTGGTCACGGCGATGGCGATTCCACTGCGCGACCAGGCCGGTGGCTCGCCGCTCGAAACCGCGGAACACGCCTTGCACCCGTGGGTCGCTTTCGCGGTGCTGCCGATGTTCGCGTTCGCGAACGCCGGTGTCTCGCTCGAAGGTGTGTCGCTCGCCACGCTGGCGCAGGGCATTCCGCTCGGCATCGCGCTCGGTCTCGTGCTCGGCAAGGCCGTCGGGGTGTTCGGCGCGGCGTGGCTGCTGATGCGCTTCGGTGGTGCGAGCCTGCCGGCAGGTGCCGGCACCCGTCAGTTCTTCGGTGTGTGCGTGCTGTGCGGGATCGGCTTCACGATGAGCCTGTTCATCGGCGGGTTGGCGTTCGCGGGGCAGGGCGCGGCCTATGAAACGCAAGTCAAGCTCGGGGTGCTCGGCGGCTCGCTGATCGCCGGGCTGATCGGCTCGGCGCTGCTGCTGGGCGGCGGGCGGACCGCCACGTCATGAGCGCCGTGCCCGGATCGAACGTGCCCGAAGCCGAACCGGCAGCCATCGCCGAGGCGCTGCGTGCGCAGCAGGTGCGCACCCATTTCAACAACCTGCCGTCGGCCACCGGCGGGGCGGTGTTCGCCGCGGTGCTCTTCGTCGTGATGGAGCGCGATGTCGTTCCGATGAACCTGCTGCTCGCCTGGTGCGGCGCGCTCGCGGTCGTCTGGCTCCTGCGGGCGGGCACCGCGTTCGCTTTCTGGCGCGCCGCTCCCGACCCCGCATCGCACGGCCGCTGGCTGCGCTTGTTCCGGCTCGGCGTGGTTCTGCACGGCGTCGTGTGGGGGCTCGCCTGCGCCATGCCGATTCCCGGTGACGACCCGCTGCACCAGGCGGTGCGGATCGTCGTGCTGGCGGGGGTGACCGCCAGCAGCTTCACGATGACGGCCTTCGACCTGCCGGCCGCGCTCGGCTTCAGCGTGCCGGTGTTCGGCCTGCTCGGCCTGCAATTGTTCAGCCAGGCCGACCCGACCTATTCGATGCTCGGCATCGCCGTGCTGGGCACGCTTGCCTTCCTGAGCCTCACGGCGCAGCGTTCGCACCAGGTGCTGCGCAACTACGTGGCCTCGCGTCTGGCCGAAGCCAAACAGGCCGACGCCCTGCGCCGCAGCGAAGAGCTGCTGGAGCGCACCGGCGCCACCGCCGCGGTGGGCGGCTGGGAACTCGACCTGGCGACGATGGCCTTGCGCCTCACCGCGCAGGCTTATCTGATCCACGACGCGCCAACGTCGAGCCGCCCCACCTTCGACGGTTTCGTCGGGCTCTACGCTCCCGAGCAGCAGGCCGCGCTGCGCGCCGGCCTGGCGGCCGTGGTGGCCACCGCGACGCCGTACGACCAGGCCCACCCGCTCACCACCGTGCGCGGCCGCCACCGCTGGGTGCGGCTGATCGGCCGGCCGCAGCTCGAAGCCGGCAAGGTGGTGCGCATCAACGGCGTGGTGCAGGACATCACCGAAGCCAGGCACGCCGAGCTGGCGCTGGCGGAGAACCACCACTTGCTGACGCTGCTGGTGCAGACCACGCACGAAGGTTTCTGGTTCATCGACGCCGAAGGCATCACGACCGATGTGAACCCGGCGATGTGCGGCATCCTCGGCCGCCCCCGCGAAGACATCGTCGGCCGCGGCCTCTACGACTTCGTCGACGCCGCCAACGCCGCGATCTTCAGGGAGCAGGTCAAGAATCGCGCCGCCGGTCTCGCCACGGGCTATGAGATCGCCCTGTCGCGGCCCGACGGCAGTCAGGTCGACTGCTTCAACAACGCCACGCCGATCTTCGACACCGCGGGGCGGCGGGTCGGTGCGATCGGCATGTTCGCCGACATCAGCGCGCGCAAGCGGGCCGAAGTGCAACTGCGGGCCACCAGCGACGAGCTGACGCAGAAGAGCCGCGCGCTGCAGAACACGCTCGACAGCATTGCCCAGGGCATCGTCAGCATGGACGCCGAAGGCCGCATCAGCGTGCACAACCGGCGCATGCTCGAACTGCTCGACCTGCCGGAGTCGCTGGTCCGGCCCGGTGCCACGCTGACCGAGATCGCCACGTTCCAGAACGAGCGTGGCGACTTCGGCGACGGCCTGTCCTACATCGCGCCCGAATCTCGCCAGTTCATCCGGGCCATGAAACACCTGCACCTGCCGCAGCTCTACGTGCGCGAAACCCGCTCGGGGCGGCGCATCGAGGTGCAGACCCGGCACCTGCCCGACGGCAGCCTGGTGCGCACCTACGCCGACGTGACCGCGTATTTCGAGGCCCAGCAGGCCCTGCACGACAGCGAAGCGCAACTGCGCACATTGCTCGACGCCTTTCCCGGCTACATCGCGGTGCAGGACGCACAGTGTGTCTACACCTACGTCAACGACCGGCTGGCGGCCTTTCTCGGCCGGCCGCGTGATCAGATCGTGGGCCGCGCTTCGCGCGAGGTGCTGGGCGACGAGCGCTTCGCGCAGGTCCAGGCCGTGGTGGCGCGTGCCGCGGCCGGCGAGCCGGTCACCGTCGAGAGCGAGTACGCCGCGACGGCCACGCGCCGACACGCCTGGCTGCAGATCACGCATGCCGTCAGCGCCGACCCGGCGACCGGGCGGCGCGACCACTTCGCGTTCGGCATCGACATCAGCGAGCGCAAGGCCGCCGAGCTGGCGCTGACCGAGGCGAAGGACGAAGCCGAGCGTGCCAACCGGGCGAAGTCGGAGTTCCTCTCGCGCATGTCGCACGAACTGCGCACGCCGATGAACGCGATCCTCGGTTTCGGGCAGCTCCTGGTTTCGGACGTGCAACGACCGCTCGCCGAGCAGCAGCGCGAGCATGTGGGCGAGATCCTGCGCGGCGCGCGCCATCTGTTGAGCCTGATCAATGAAGTGCTCGATCTGGCGCTGGTCGAGACCGGCAAGTTGCAGGTCTCGATCGAGCCGGTGCAACTGGCCGAGTTGCTGCAGGAATGCCTCGGCCTGGTGCACCCGCTGGCGCGTGCCGACGCCATCGACGTGACCATGCCCGACGTTGCTGCCTGCGCGTGTTTTGTGCTGGCCGACCGCACCCGGCTGAAGCAGGTGCTGCTCAACCTGCTGTCGAACGCGATCAAGTACAACCGGCCGCAGGGCCGCGTGCACATCGCCTGCTCGGCCGATGCGCAGGGCGTGCGCATCGGCATCCGCGACAACGGCCCGGGCGTGAGCGAGCAGCAGGCGGCGCGCCTGTTCCAGGCGTTCGAGCGGCTCGACGCGGTGCGCAGCGGCGTGGAAGGCGCGGGCCTGGGCCTGGCGCTGAGCAAGCACCTGGTGGACGCGATGGGCGGCGAGATCGGCCTGGACAGCGAGGTCGGCGTGGGCAGCACCTTCTGGCTGCGCCTGCCGCGCGCCGATGCGCCCGCGGTGCCCGGCCGGGGCGAACTGCTGGTGCCACTGCTGCCCGGCGACAGCCTGCCGCCGGCGCGGCTGCGCAAGGTGCTCTACATCGAAGACAACCCCGTCAACGTGTTGCTGATGGAAGCCATGCTCGGCCGCGTGGCCGGGCTGCAGGTGCTCAGTGCGCCGCTGCCGATGCTCGGCCTGCAGATGGTGGTGGACGAACGCCCCGACCTGATCCTGCTCGACATCCAGCTGCCGGGCATGGACGGCTTCGAGGTGCTGCGGCGGCTGCGCCTGAGCGAAGCCGGGCGCCACGTGCCGGTGATCGCCGTCAGTGCCAATGCGATGGCGCATGACGTGGAGCAGGGCCTGGCCGCGGGCTTCGTGCGCTACCTCACCAAGCCGCTCGACATGCAGGAGTTGCTGGCCGCCGTGGAGGCGGCGCTCTCACACGCTCAGTGACCGCCGGGGTGCGAGTCGTTGAGCAGCTTGTCGGTGTAGGCGATGGCGATCGCCGAGAGCAGGAAGGCGATGTGGATGATGGTCTGCCAGAGCAGCACCTTGTCGGTGTAGTTGCCTGCATTGATGAAGGTGCGCAGCAGGTGGATCGAGCTGATGCCGATGATGGCCGTGCCGAGTTTCACTTTCAGTACCGACGCGTTCACGTGGCTGAGCCATTCCGGATTGTCGCGGTGGCCTTCCAGGTTCATGCGGCTGACGAAGGTTTCGTAACCGCCGACGATCACCATGATCAGCAGGTTGGAAATCATCACCACGTCGATCAGCCCGAGCACAGCGAGCATGATCACGGTTTCGGTGAGCCTGGGCGCTTGCTGGCCAATGACTTTCCCGGCAGCGTCCTTGATGTCCGGGAACTGGTAGCCCATGCCCGCGACGAGCGAATCGAGCGCGGTCTGGCTGCCGAAGGCCGCTTCGACCAAGTGAACCAGCTCGACCCAGAAGTGGAACACGTAGACACACTGCGCCAGGATCAGCCCCAGGTAGAGCGGCAGCTGCAGCCAGCGGCTCATGAAGATGAAGTTGGGCAAGGGCCGCAGCTTCACGGGCGGGGGCGGTGGCGAAGGCGTTTGGGCCATGAAGGGCTTTCAGGGATAGTCCGGTTGCCGGAAATTGTAGTGGCCGCACCATGGCCGCAAGACCGGGCGGTGGCAGAGTAAGGCCTTCGTAAGAGCGTCTGCTTATGGTCCGACCCAGCCGCAGAATCAGAACCACGAGCCATCAGGAGACAAGCCCATGAGTGCCGCCGACAGCCACCTCTACCCCTCGCCACCCGCCCTCGCAAAAGTGGCGCACGTGTCGGGCATGGGCGCCTACAACGCGCTCTGTGCCGAGGCCGAGGCCGACCACCAGGCCTTCTGGGCGCGCCAGGCGCGTGAACTCATCAGCTGGAAGAAGCCCTTCACGAAGGTGCTCGACGACAGCAACGCCCCATTCTTCAAGTGGTTCGACGACGGCACGCTGAACGCCTCGTACAACTGCCTCGACCGCCAGGTCGAAGCCGGCCTGGGCAACAAGGTTGCCATCATCTTCGAGGCCGACGACGCCAAGGTCAGCCAGGTCTCCTACAGCCAACTGCTCGAACGCACCTGCCGCCTGGCGAATGCGATGCGCGCACGGGGTGTGAAGAAGGGCGACCGCGTCGTCATCTACATCGGCATGTCGGTCGAAGGCGTGGTGGCCATGCAGGCCTGCGCGCGCATCGGCGCCACGCACTCGGTGGTGTTCGGTGGCTTCTCGGCGCAGAGCCTGCGCGACCGCATTGCCGACACCGGTGCGGTGATGGTGATCACCGCCGACGAACAGCTGCGCGGCGGCAAGCAGCTGCCGCTCAAGTCGATCGTCGACGAAGCGCTCGCGCTCGACGGCTGCGAAGCGGTGCGCGACGTGATCGTCTACCAGCGCACCGGTGGCCAGATCGCCTGGAACGCAGCGCGCGACAAGTGGCTGCACGATGAAGTGAAAGCCCAGGCCACCACCTGCGAGCCGGAATGGGTCGGCGCCGAGCACCCGCTGTTCCTGCTCTACACCTCGGGTTCGACCGGCAAGCCCAAGGGCGTGCAGCACTCGACCGGCGGTTACCTGCTGCACGCCGCGCTCACCACCAAGTGGACCTTCGACCTGAAGGCCGACGACGTGTTCTGGTGCACCGCCGACATCGGCTGGGTCACCGGCCACACCTACATCACCTATGGCCCGCTCGCCCTCGGCGGCACCGAAGTCGTGTTCGAGAGCGTGCCCACCTACCCCGACGCCGGCCGCTTCTGGAAGATGATCCAGGACCACAAGGTCACGATCTTCTACACCGCGCCCACGGCGATCCGCTCCTTGATCAAGGCCGCCGAAGGCAACGCCGCGGTCCACCCCGACCGCTACGACCTGAAGAGCCTGCGCATCCTCGGCTCGGTCGGCGAGCCGATCAACCCGGCCGCGTGGGAGTGGTACCACAAGCACATCGGCGGCGGCCGCTGCCCGATCGTCGACACCTTCTGGCAGACCGAGACCGGCGGCCACATGATCACGCCGCTGCCGGGCGCCACCACACTCGTGCCGGGCTCGTGCACGTTGCCGTTCCCCGGCATCGCCGCCGCCGTGGTCGACGAAACCGGCAAGGAGGTGCCGTGGGGGCAGGGTGGCATCCTGGTCGTGAAGAAACCGTGGCCGAGCATGATCCGCACGATCTGGGGCGACCCGGAGCGTTTCAAGAAGAGCTACTACCCCGACGACTTCCAGGGCAGGTACTACCTGGCCGGCGACGGTGCGATCCGCGACGCGACGACCGGCTACTTCACGATCACCGGCCGCATCGACGACGTGCTCAACGTCAGCGGCCACCGCATGGGCACGATGGAGATCGAGTCGGCGCTGGTCTCGTGCACCGAGCTGGTCGCCGAAGCCGCGGTGGTGGGCCGGCCCGACGACACGACCGGCGAAGCGATCTGCGCCTTCGTCGTGCTCAAGCGCGCGCGGCCGACCGGGGATGAAGCCAAAGCCATCGCGAAGCAACTGCGTGACTGGGTCGGCAAGGAGATCGGGCCGATCGCCAAGCCCAAGGACATCCGCTTCGGCGACAACCTGCCGAAGACACGCTCGGGGAAGATCATGCGTCGGTTGCTTCGGTCTGTGGCCAAAGGGGAAGCGATCACGCAGGACACTTCTACCCTTGAGAATCCGGCGATTCTGGAGCAGTTGGGGGCTAAGTACTGACTTGGGCTTGGGCACGTCGCGGCAGGCGGCACCCGGCGTGCGGCTCATGCTGTGGCGGTCGTCGCTGCGCGCCGACTGCACTGCGGTGCTCGGTCCGAGGTCGTGCGACGCGGCCACGAGCACGAGCATCGCAGGGCAGTCTGCGCGCAGCGCAGACCGCTCCAGCGAAGCGCGGAGGCCTGCCCACACGCGCCTTTGCCGCCACCATCATCACCCTACATCGCCTTGAACAAGTGCACGTAAGCCCGGCTCACCGGCAACTCCGCCGGGTGCCCGTGCAGGCGCACGAACAGCCGGCTCAGCTCGTCGCGCCGCGTGCCGGCCACGAAGCGGAGGTTGATCAGTGTGGAGCGGTGCACCTGCCAGAACTGCTCGGGGTCGAGTTGCGCTGCGAGCTCGGCGATGGGCGTGCGGATCAGGTGCTCACCGCTGGCCGTCTGCACGCAGGTGTACTTGTCGTCGGCGCGAAAGTACAGGACATCGGCCACGTCGATCTGGTGCGTGAGCTCGCCCTGGCTGGCGCGCACATAACGCAGACGCGGTGCGGTGCCGGCCGCGGGCAGCAGGCGCTGCAAGGCGCTGGCCAGGCGCGCGTCGTCGGCAGCCGGGCTTGAGTCGGCGAGTGCGCGTTGGATGCGCTCGACGGTCTGCGCCAGCCGCTGCGCGCTCACGGGCTTCAGCACGTAGTCGAGCGCTTCCTGCTCGAAGGCTTTCACCGCGAACTCGTCGAAGGCCGTGACGAACACGACGCGCGTGCGGCCTTCGATCCCTTGCGCCACTTCCAGCCCCGACAAGCCCGGCATCTTGATGTCGAGGAAGGCCAGGTCGGGCTGCAGCGCGACGATGCGCTCGGCGGCTTCGACGCCGTTGCGCGCCGGCGGCAACAACTGCAGCCCGGGCCAGAGTCTGCTCAATTGTTCGCCGAGGTGCGTGACGAGGTGCGGTTCGTCGTCGGCGATCAGGGCGGTGGTCATGGTGCAGGTCAAACCGTGGTGGGCAAGGTGAGCATCGCGCGCACGCCACCACCCGTGAGGCTGGCGATCGTGAGTGCGGCCGCGTTGCCGTGAGCCTCCGACAGGCGTTCGCGGATGTTGTCAAGCGCCGTGCCGCTGCCGGTGTGGTGCGGGCGCGCGGCTGCGGTGGGCAAACCGAGGCCGTCGTCGGCCACGGTCAGCACGAGTTGCCGTTTCTCGAGCCGCGCTGTCACGGTCACGGTGCCGCCTTCGATCTTGGGTTCCAGCCCGTGTTGCACCGCGTTTTCCACCAGCGGCTGCAGCGTCAGGGCCGGCAGCGGCAAGGCCCGCAGCGCTTCGGGCACGTCGATGCGGTAGGCCAGACGCGTGTCCATGCGGATCTGCAGGATGCGCAGGTAGGCCTCGACCAGCACCAGCTCGTCGCCGAGCGTATGCGCTGCCACGCGCAGGCTGCCGAGCGAAGCGCGCAGGTAGTCGACGAAGGTTTCCAGCATGAGCCGAGCGCGCGGCGTGTCGTGCTCCATCAGGCTGGCCACGTTGGCCAGTGTGTTGAACAGGAAGTGCGGTTCGATCTGGCCCTGCAGCAGTTTCAGCCGCGCTTCGGTGGCGCGCCGTTCGGCGTCGATCTGGCGGTTCTTCATCGCGAAGAACAGGTAGAAGAGAAAGCTGATCAGCAGCGCCAGCAGGATGCTCGCGGCCATGTTGTTCGGCTCCTGGCGCGCGACCATGCCGACGATGTCGTAGCCCGCAAGCCACATGCCCACCGGCCAGGCCAGCAGCGTGCCGAGCAGCGGCACGCCGCAGAAGAAGGCGATGCGTTGCAGCAGGCCGAAGGTTTTGACGCGCGCCACGCCGAAAACGCGCCAGCCGAGCTCGAACAGCGCGCGGATCGTGAAGCCGACGCTGCAGGTGATGACCAGGTTTCGCCCGTACCACTCGGCCCAGCCGCGCCAGTTGCGCCACGCGCCTTCGCCATAGGCGAACAGCACGAACCCGACGACGGTGAAGCCGGCCGCGATGACGGCGCACCACAGCAGCGTCCACACGTGCTGCAGCCAGGCCGGGCCGGCGCGCGGGGCGCTGCGGCTGAGCCAGGCCTTCCAGGATTGCGCGAGCAGGTGCCGGGTGAACATGGGACCGAGTCTACGCAGGCGAGCCCCGCGCACGGGCCGTGCTGCGCCCGGTGGACAGGGCCGGCGACGGATCGACAGCCCGGCCGGCGAGCGGCATGCCGGTCCCTACAATCGCCGGACTGTTTTCAAGCGGGGTCTCCATGCAGGTCAACGTTTCCAGTTTCAAGGCCTACGACATTCGTGGCGTGGTCGGCCAGGGCATCGACGAGGCCTTCGCCGAACACCTCGGCCGCGCTTTCGGCAGCGAAGCGGTGCGCCTGGGCGAACGCGCCGTGGCGGTGGGCCGTGACGGCCGGCTGTCGGGTCCGGGCCTGGCGGCAGCGCTGGTGCGCGGCCTGGCCTCGACCGGCCTCGACGTGGTCGACCTCGGTGCCGTGACCACGCCGATGCTGTACTACGTGGCAGCCACCCGCGCGACACACGGCTGCAGCAGCGGCATCGAGGTGACCGGCAGCCACAACCCGAAGGACTACAACGGCTTCAAGATGGTGCTGGCCGGCAAGGCGATCCACGGCGAAGAGATCCAGGGGCTGCGCCGCCGCATCGAGGCCGAAGACTACGTGCGTGCGCCCGGCCGTTCGGCGCCGATGGACATCCTGGCCGAATACGCGGCGCGCATCACCGGCGACTGCCAACTCGCCCGGCCGATGAAGATCGTGGTCGATTCCGGCAACGGCATTCCGGGTGCTTCGGCGCCCGGCATCCTGCGCGCGCTGGGCTGCGAGGTGACCGAGCTGTATTCCGAAGTCGACGGCACGTTCCCGAACCACCACCCCGACCCGAGCCAGCCGGCCAACCTGGCCGAGCTGATCCGCACCGTGAAGGCCACCGGCGCCGAACTCGGCCTGGCTTTCGACGGCGACGGCGACCGCCTCGGCGTGGTCACGAAAGACGGCCAGATCATCTACCCCGACCGCCAGCTGATGCTGTTCGCCGCCGACATCCTCAAGCGCCACCCCGGCGCCAGCATCATCTTCGACGTGAAGTGCACACAGCGCCTCGGCCCGGTGATCCGCGCGGCCGGCGGCGTGCCGCTGATGTGGAAGACCGGGCACTCGCTGGTCAAGGCCAAGCTGCGCGAAACGAAAGCGCCGATCGCTGGCGAGATGAGCGGGCACATCTTCTTCGCCGAACGCTGGTACGGTTTCGACGACGCCACTTACACGGCGGCGCGCTTGCTCGAAATCCTGTCGCGCAGCAAGAACGCGAGCGCGGTGCTCAACGCGCTGCCCACGAGCTTCAGCACGCCGGAGCTGAACGTGCGCTGCACCGAGGGCGAAGCGCCGCGTGTCGTGCAGCAACTGCTCGCGACCGCCAAGTTCCCCGGCGCGCACGAGATCGTCACGATCGACGGGCTGCGCGCCGAATACGACGACGGCTTCGGGCTGATCCGCTCGTCGAACACCACGCCGGTGCTGGTGCTGCGGTTCGAAGGCCACACGCCGGCCGCGCTCAAGCGCATCGAAACCGAATTCATGGCCGCGCTGCGCGTCGTCAAGCCCGACGCGCAGATCGCCGCGGCCGCGCATTGAACCCGGCCGCAGCTTGCGCATCCTGATCGTCAAGCTCTCGTCGCTCGGCGACGTGGTGCACAGCATGCCGGTGGTGCACGACATCATCAGGGCACACCCCGGCGCCGTGATCGACTGGGTTGTCGAGCCCGGCTTCGCGCCGCTGCTGCGGCGTGTGCAAGGCATCGGCACGGTCATCGAATGTGCGCTGCGGCGCTGGAGCAAGGCCTGGTGGACGGCGCCGGTGCGTGCCGAGTGGCGGGCCTTTCGCACGCGACTGCAAGCGCAACACTACGACGCCGTGATCGACCTGCAAGGCCTGACCAAGTCGGCCGTGATCGCGCGCCTGGCGCAGGGCACCAGCTACGGCCTGGCGAACCAGACCGACGGTGCGAGCCACGAGTGGCCGGCGCGCTGGCTGGTGGACCACGCGATCTCTGTGCCGGCGCGCATTCATGCGATGGACCGGGCGCGGGTGCTGGTCGGCGCGGCCCTGCACTACCAGCCCGAGGGCGCGCCGCTTTACGGCCTGCAGGCCGGCGCCGCCGCTGCCACGCGGCGCGGCGCGGCGCCCACGATCGTGTTCGTGCACGGCACCTCGCGTGACGACAAACTCTGGCCGCAATCGAACTGGGTCCAGCTCGGCAAACGGTTCCTCTCGGCCGGCTGGTCGATCGCGCTGCCGCAAGGCAACGAATCGGAGCAGACCCGGGCAGAACTGATCGCGGCCGCCTGGCAGTTCGACCAGACGATGCGCGTCGATGTCTGGCCCTCGCTCTCGCTCGACGCGGTGGTCGACCGCCTGGCCGCCACGCAGGGTGTGATCGGCGTCGACAGCGGCCTGAGCCACATCGCCGTGGCGCTCGACCTGCCGCACGTGCAGCTCTACAACTTCCCGACCGCGTGGCGCACCGGCCCGCAGGCCGAGCACGGGCACCGGCATCAGGTGTCGGTCGAAGGCCAGCCGATCCCGTCGCTCGAAGCGGTGTGGTCGGCGTGGACGCAGGTGTTCCAGGCGGCGCGCGAATGAGCTCGCTGGCGCAGCGTGTGGCGCGCGGCGCGTATTCGCTGCTGCTGCGCCTGCTGCAACCGCTGTACGTGCTGCGCCTGCAGCGGCGCGGGCGCGTCGAGCCGCTGTACCAGCACGCCATCGACGAGCGGCTCGGTGTGTACGACGGCGCGCCGAGCGCGGGCTGGGTCTGGGTGCACGCCGTCTCGCTCGGCGAAACCCGTGCGGCAGCCGCGTTGATCGACGCGCTGCGTGTGCTGCGGCCGGGCATGCGCCTGCTGCTGACGCACGGCACGGCGACCGGCCGTGAGGCGGGCGTGGAGGCGCTGCGCGAAGGCGACGCACAAGCCTGGTTGCCCTACGACACTCCGGCCATCGCCGAGCGATTCCTGGCGCACTTCAGCCCCGCCATCGGCGTGCTGATGGAGACCGAGGTCTGGCCCAACCTGCTGCTGGCTGCACAGGCTCGATCGCTGCCGATGGTCTTGGCGAACGCCCGCCTGAGCGTGAAGAGCCACCGCCAGGGCCAGCGCCTGGCCGCGTTGATGCGGCCGGCCGCGCAGAGCCTGCGGCTCGTGCTGGCGCAGACCGAAGCCGACGCGGCGCGCCTGCGTGATGCCGGTGCGCCCAATGTTCAGGTCAGCGGTAACCTGAAGTTCGACATGTCGCCCGAGCCGGCGCAGGTGGCGCTCGGCCATGTCTGGCAGGCCGGGCTGGCGCGCGACGTGGTGCTGGCCGCCGTCACGCGCGAAGGTGAAGAAGCGATGTTGCTGGCGGCCTGGCAGCAGCAGAGCGAGCCGCGCCCGCTGCTGCTGATCGTGCCGCGCCACCCGCAGCGCTTCGACGAGGTCGCGGCGCTGGTCACCGGCGCCGGCTTCACGCTTGCGCGGCGCAGCAGCTGGGGTGATGCGCCTTCGGCCGAGGCCGTGCAAGCGCAGGTCTGGCTCGGCGACTCGATGCGCGAGATGGCGCTCTACTACGGCGTGGCGCGCGTGGCCTTGCTCGGTGGCAGCTTCGCGCCGCTCGGCGGGCAGAACCTGATCGAAGCGGCGGCCTGCGGCTGCCCGGTGGTGATGGGGCCGCACACCTTCAACTTTGCCGATGCGGCGGAGTTGAGCGAAGCGGCTGGGGCGGCGGTGCGGGTGGCGTCCCTCGCGGATGGCCTGAAAGTGGCCTTGACCCTGATGGCGCCAGCCCGGCACCACGCCATGGCTGCGCAGGCTTTGCACTTCGCGGAAACTCACCGGGGCGCGGCTCGCCGGATGTCGCAAATCATGACCAGCACGCTGCATTTCCCCCCGAGTTCAGGGGGTGCAAGCGAATGAATTCCCCCCATTCTCGGGATGGTTAAGGTGCCCTGAGGTGGGTCACACTGTATCCACACGTAAACAAACCCCTTGTTTGCATGCAAAGGAATGTATGGGCATCGCGTTGAGTAAACTGAAAACTGCTGTTTTGTCAGCCTTCTTGGTAGTGGCCACCCAGGCTGGTGCAGTCACCACTGGTTTGGGCTTGCTGGGCACGGGCGACACTGAATTCAGCAACTCCTTTTGGAGCTCGGGCACTTTCACGGACTACTACACTTTCACACTGGGCTCAAGCAGCGGTGGTGTTGGCGGTTCGGTCCTGACAACGGATTTGTCCTTGTTCACCCGCGACCTGGACGTGACCCAACTGACGCTGTCTGGTGGCACCTTGGCTTCGACCTTGGTGGACAACGATGCCAGCAACGGTTTCTCGTTCAATGGTTTGGGCGCCGGCGCCTACACCATGGCCCTGACGGTCAGTGTGGGCAACAAGGCCACGTTCTTCTCCAGCTATGGTGCTTACCAGGGCACCATTCAGGCCAAGGCTTCCACAGCGCCCGTGGCTTCGCCAGCACCTGAACCTGCGGACTTCGCCATGGCCCTGATGGGTCTGGCCGGTGTGGGCTTCATGGTACGTCGCCGCCGTTCGGCGCGCTGAGACCTTCCGGTCGGCAGGGATGACGGGCCTTCGGGCCCGTTTTCTTTGGGGCCACGCTTTGGCGCTCTCGCTGATAATGATTTTTTTCAGACCTTGGAGTCGGGGCCTATGCGCGTGTTCAAACTGGGTTGGCTGTCCTTGTTGATGGTGCTTTTGGCGGCCTGCGGGCCAGACAAAGCCCCAGCCGATGGCCAGGTCGTGGCGCTGGTCAATGAGGACGAGATCTCGGTTCACCAGGTGCAGGCGGTGTTGCAGCGTCAACCGGCCCTGTCTGGGCAGCTGGGCCGAGCTGCGGGTGAGAAAGTCCTCCAGGGTTTGATCGAGCAGGAGTTGGCCGCCCAGGCCGCGCGCGCGCAAAAGCTCGACAACAGTCCCAATGTCCTGCAGGCGATGGCGCTGGCCAAACGCGAAATTCTGGCTCGCGAATATCAGGATCGGTTGGCCGACAAGGCTGTCCCGCCCAACACGGATGACATTGACCGCTATTACGACGAACACCCTGAGCTGTTCAAGGAGCGCCGGCAGTACACGATCCAGGAGATGGCCGTGAAGGTCAGCCCCGCCGAAGCACCCCCATGGCGCGACCGC
>Ga0209883_1000131_pt1 | contig 17585 bp, 15 predicted proteins | sample GWRWT4_21May14_FD_187196 | JGI IMG/M metagenome (GOLD analysis project Ga0209883, IMG submission 187196) | Sand microcosm microbial communities from a hyporheic zone in Columbia River, Washington, USA - GW-RW T4_21-May-14 (SPAdes) (version 2) | ecosystem: Engineered > Artificial ecosystem > Sand...
TTCGTCGATCAACCTGCGCGCCTCAGTCGCGAGCGACGCCGTCAGGCTCTCCACATAGTAGGAACCCGCGAGGGGGTCCACGACCCGTGTGACGCCGGTCTCTTCCTGTATTACGAGCTGTGTGTTGCGGGCGATGTGGGCAGAGAAGGGCGTGGGCAGGGCCAGGGCCTCGTCCGCGACGCCGCCCTCGCCCGCCGCCTCGAGCATCAGGTCGGCGACGCGCTGCTGGGTTTCGGTGACCCAGATCTTCAGCATCGACACCTCCGGACCGAGCTCGCGCCCGCGCCGCAGCACATCGACGCAGCGCACGAACAGGGCGTCCAGGTCGTCCACGTCCAGCCGCAATTCGTCGTAACGCGCGCGCCAGGCGCCATCGTCGAACAAGCCGTTCGCCTGCGCCAACTCGCGCAGGCGCGCGAGCGGCGCGCGCGCGCCGCGCGGGTTGCCGATCATGATGCGCTCGGAGCCGAGCAGCGACTTGGCCATCGTCCAGCCCTGGTTCAACCCGCCCACCAGGTTGGCACGCGGCACGCGCACGTTGTCGAAGAACACCTCGCAGAACTCGGCACCACCGCTCAGGTTGCGGATCCGCTTGACGGTGATGCCCGAAGCGCGCATGTCGGCGAGCAGGAAGCTGATGCCTTCCTGTTTCTTGGCCTGCGGGTCGGTGCGCACGAGCAGAAAGATCATGTCGGCCTCGTGCGCGAACGAGGTCCAGATCTTCTGCCCGTTGACAACGAACTCGTCGCCGTCGAGCACCGCGGTGGTCCGCACGTTGGCCAGGTCGGAGCCGGCCGACGGCTCGGAGTAGCCCTGGCACCAGCGCACCTCGCCGGCCAGGATGCGCGGCAGGATCTCGCGCTTCTGCGCCTCGGTGCCGTAGCGGATGATCAAGGGGCCCAGCATCACCACCGCCATGTTGGGCGCGATCTGGATGCCGTGGCGATCGAACTCGGACTGCAACGCCACCTGCTCGTAGGCGCCCAGCCCCATGCCGCCGTGCTCCGGGGGCCAGTTCGGCGCGGCCCAGCCCTGCGCATCCAGCCTGGCATGCCAGGCTTGGGTGTCTTTCAGGCTCATCCGGCTGGACGGAAAGCGCCACTCGGGCGGAAAGTTCTGCGCGATCCAGCGACGCAACGCATCGCGCCGGATCGGCCGTTCGCCCTCGACGATGAACTCGGGCGCCGCATCGTCGTCGCGGTCGGCCGGGGTCAGGTCGGCGTAGCGGCGCCGGTGCCAGGTGGCCATGCCCAGCCAGGCCGCACCGAACATCGCCTTTTTCAGGTACAGGCCGATGTCGCATTCGTCGGTGTAGCCGATGCCACCGTGCAGCTGGATGCAGCCCTTGGTGACCTCGAGCGCCGCGGCCGAAGCGCGCGCCTTGGCCTGGCTGGCGGCCGCGGCCAGACGCCGCGCATCGGTGGCATCGAAGTCGCCGTCGCCGCCGGTCACGCTGTTGGCCAGCGCGGCCGATTGCATCACCACCGCGCGCGTCAATTCCACTTGGATCAGCAGGTTCACGGTGCGGTGCTGCAGCGCCTGGAAGCTGCCCACCGGGCGGCCGAACTGTTCACGCAGCCCGATGTACTCGACGCTGAGCTCCAGCGCCCGCCCCATCACGCCCAGCAGTTCGGCAGCAGCGGCGATGCGCGCCTGGTCGAGGGCACGCTGCAGGACCACGTCGGCACGGCCCGTCCCCGCCACCACCTGCGCCACCGACACCCGCACGCCCCGCAACTGCAGGTCGCCCCAGAAACCACCATCGACACGGGGCTGGAATTGCATGCTCAGCCCGGGCTGGCCGGACTCGACCAGCAGCAGCAGCGGCCCTCGCGGGCCGGCAGCGCAGACGATGAAAGCATCGGCGCCGTGCGCTGCTGCGACGAAACGCTTGCTGCCGTCGAGCACGAAGCCGTCGCCGCTCGGCGTGGCCCGCAGGGCCAGCGGCATGGCGGTCTGGTCGTGCTCGCGCTCCTGCCAGGCCAGTGCGAGCTGGCACTCGCCGCGGGCCAGCAACGGCAGCCAGCGCGTGCGCAGCGCTTCGTTGTCGCCATGCAGCACGGCCCATGCGGGCAGCAGCGCCCCGGCGACCAGCGGCTCGGGGGCGAGCGCGCGCCCGCATTGCTCGAGCAGCAGCACGGTTTGCGCCAGCCCGCAGGCGCTGCCGCCGTACTGTTCGGGCAGGCACAGGCCGGTCCAGCCCAGCGCCGCCATTTCGCGCCAGCGCGCGCGGTCGAAACCGGGAGCGCGACCGCGCCAGTCGCGCAGGCGCTGCCCAGCCTCGTCGGCAGAGAAGAATGCCGCCGCCGCGTCGCGCAGCATGCGCTGTTCGTCGCTCAGGTCGTCGAGTTTGGCAGCGAGGTCGATCATGAGTGGAGCGCCTTCACATCGTCAGCACGAGGCGCCCGCAGGCCTCGCGCGATTCCATCATCCGGTGGGCCTTCGCGGCGTCGGCCAGCGGCAAGCTGCCACCCACCACCGGTCTCAGCCGGCCCAGCCGCACCAGCTCGAGCAGGGTCTCGACCTCGGCCAGCGTCACGCCGTCGGTGCCGAGGAAGGACATCTCTTTCAGGATCGCATGCGCCGGGCGCAAGCTCACGGGCGCGGCATTCAGGTTGCCGACGAAGACATGGCGCGCACCCAGCGCCATGCCCTTCAGCGCCGCGGCCCAGGCCATCTGGCCGACGATGTTGAAGACCACGTCGACGCCGGCGCCGCCGGTCAGCTGGCGCGCCTGGGCGGCGAAGTCGAGATCCGGGCTGACGATGACGTCGTCGGCACCGTGCTCGATCAGGAACGCGCGCTTGGCCTCGGACGTGGTGACGGCGATCGTGCGCGCACCCAGCATGCGTGCGACCTGCACCGCATGGATGCCGACGCCGCCGCTGGCGCCGGTGATCAGCACCGCTTCGCCCGGCTGCACCGCTGCCACCTTCTGCAGACCGTGGTAGGCCGTGCCCAGCGCGCAGGGCACGACGGCGGCCTGCGCGAAGCTCACGCCCGCCGGGATGCGCACCAGCGCACTCGCCGGCACCGCCACGTACTCGGCGTACCCCCCCGGCACCGCTTCGCCGAACAGGCCGGTGCCGTTCTCGCACAGGTGGTCGCGGGCGCGCACGCACTGGCGGCAGTGGCCGCAGTGGTCCTTCATCAGGATCGCCACGCGCTCGCCGGCTGCGAAGCCCGCGGCACGCGGCCCGAGCGCGGCGACCTCGCCGGCCATCTCGTGACCGATGATGCCCGGCAGCGCGGTGCGCGGGAAATGCCCCTGGCGTGCCATCACGTCGTGGTAGCACACGCCGCTGGCGCGCAGGCGCACCAGCACCTCGCCGTCTTTCGGCACCGGCATCGGCAGCTCGACCGCGGCGAACTGCTCGGGGCCGCCATAACCTTGAAGGACGATTGCTTGCATGCTTCACCTCGGGTGGCTTGCCGCTGGCGCTCGGCGCGCGTCTGTGGCATTGTTTTATTCTAACAAACGGCCGTTTGATTTATTATCAACCCCACATTCCCCAGACCCTCGACAGGAACCCGCATCATGTTCAACGGCAAAGCACTCGACAACAAGGTCGCCATCGTCACCGGTGCCGGCCAGGGCATCGGCGCCGCGGTGGCGCGCGCCTATGGCGCCCAGGGCGCCAGGGTGGCCGTGATCGACTGGAACCTGGAGACCGCCGAGCCGGTGGCGCAGGCGATCCGAAGCGCGGGCGGCCAGGCGGTCGCGCTGAAATGCGACGTGTCGGACCGCGCCGGCGTGGACGCGATGGTCGCTGCGACGGTGGCCGAGTTCGGCCCTGTCGACGTGCTCGCCAACAACGCCGGCATCACGCGCACCGCGATGCTGCACAAGATGACGCCGCACCAGTGGGACCAGGTGCTGGCGGTGCACCTGACCGGCAGCTTCAACTGCCTGCAGGCGGTGGTCGGCGGCATGATGGAGCGCAAGCGCGGCTGGGTCATCAACACGATCTCCACCGCCGGCATCCTGGGTACGATCGGCCAGATCAACTACGGCTCGGCCAAGGCCGGCCTGATCGGCTTCACCAAGTCGGCGGCGCGCGAACTGGCACGCTACAACATCGTCGTCAACTGCGTCGCGCCGGGCGCGGCCACGCCGATGACCGAGACCATCCGCACCGACGAGCGCTTCGCGGCACGCACGCTCGAGCGCATTCCGCTCGGGCGCTGGGCCGAGCCGGAAGAGATCGCGCCGGTGTGGGTGTTCCTGGCCTCCGAAGGCGCGAGCTACGTCACCGGCCAGCTCATCGGTGCCGACGGCGGCATGTCGATCCACTGATGCCGGCCATGAGCAGCCCCGCCGAGGCCCCGCGCGCATCGCTGAACCCGCTGTTCCACCCGCGCGCGATCGCGGTCTACGGCGCCTCGTCGGACCCGACCAAGATCGGCGGGCGCCCGCTCGACTTTCTGAAGAACAGCGGCTTCGACGGGCCGCTCTACCCGATCAACCCGAAGGCGCCGCAGATCCAGGGGCTGGCGTCTTTCGCCAGCGTGTCGGCAGTGCCGGGCCCTATCGACTTGGCGATCGTCGCGGTGCCGGCACCGGCCGTGCTGGCCGCACTCGAAGACTGCGCCGCCAAGGGCGTCGGCGCCGCTGTGGTGCTGAGTGCGGGCTTTGCCGAGGTCGGCGGTCAGGGCGCCAAATGGCAGCTCGGCATCAGCGCGCTCGCGCGCCGCACCGGCATGCGCGTGGTCGGCCCGAATTGTATGGGCGTGATCAACGTCAGGCGCCGCCTCCTCGGCACCTTCACGCCCAGCGCCGCCGGCTTCGGCCTGGTGCCGGGGTGCATCAGCCTGGTCAGCCAGAGCGGTGCGTTCGGCGGCTACTGCCTGTCGCTGATCCGCCAGCGCGCGCTCGGCCTGAACCTGTGGATCACCACCGGCAACCAGAGCGACGTCGACTTCGCCGACTGCGTCAGCCATTTCGCGCAGGACGAGGGCACGCAGGTCATCGTCGGCTACATCGAGGCCGCCACCGACAAGGGTCGGCTGATCGCCGCGCTCGAGCTGGCGCGCCGCAACGGCAAGCGCATCGTCGTGATGAAGGTCGGCAGCTCGGAAGCAGGCGCGCAGGCGGCGGCATCGCACACCGCGTCGCTGGCCGGCTCGGACCAGGTCTACGACGGCCTGTTCAAGCAGTACGGCGTGTACCGCGCGCGCAGCATCGACGAACTCTTCGACGTCGCCTATGCCTGTTCGCTGTCGACGCCGACACCGCAGGGCCGCCGGCTGGGGCTGCTGACCGTGTCGGGCGGCGTCGGCGCGCTGATGGCCGACGTCGCCGCGGAGTGCGGGCTCGATGTCGCACCGATGCCCGAGGACGCGCAGCGCCGGCTAAAGGAGATCCTGCCGTTCTGCGGCCCGCGCAACCCGGTCGACATGACGGCCCAGCTCGTCAACGATCTGACGCTGTTCGAGAAGAACTTCGTGCTCATGCTCGAGGAAGGCGGCTACGACCTGATCGTCGCCTTCCTGTCCAGCGTCGGCCAGGTGTTCGATCTGAGCAGCGCGCTGCTGGTGCAGTTGCAGAAGGTGCTGGCACGCTTCCCCGACCGCACCGTGATCATGTCGATGCTGGCGTCGCCCGAGGTGCGCAAGGTCTACGAAGCCGCCGGCGTGATGCTGTTCGACGAGCCAACGCGTGCGGTGCGCGCCGCGAGTGCGTTGGTGTACTTCGCGCAGGAGGCCAAGCGCGCCCTGTCGCGCCCCGCCCTGCCGCTTCTGCCGGCCGCGGCCCTGGCGCCGCCGGCGCGCGCCGTCAACGAGGTCGAAGCCAAGGCGGTGCTGGGCAGCGCGGGCATCCCGGTGGTGCGAGAACTCGTGGCCGCGACCGAAGCCGATGCCGTGCGCTGCGCCGCCGAACTCGGCTACCCGGTGGTGCTGAAGATCGCCTCGGCCGACATCGCGCACAAGAGCGAAATCGGCGGCGTACTGATCGGCCTGCAGGACGAGGCCCAGGTGCGTGAAGGCTTCCGCACGCTGATGCAGCGCGCCGGGACACACGCACCGCAGGCCCGGCTCGACGGCGTGGTCGTTGCGCGCCTGGCAGGCAGGGGCGTGGAGACGATCCTGGGGGTGGTGCGCGACCCGGTGTTCGGCGCGGTCGTGATGTTCGGCCTGGGCGGCGTGTTCGTCGAAGCCTTCAAGGACGTGGCCTTCCGCGTCGCGCCTTTTGGCACGGACGAAGCGCGCGCGATGATCAACGAAGTCAAGGGCCGCGTCCTGCTGACCGGACTGCGCGGGCAGCCGCCCTCCGACGAAAACGCGCTGGCCGATGCGATCGCCGCGCTGTCGGTCTACGCCGCGCGGCACGAGGCCGACATCGAGAGCATCGACATCAACCCCTTCGTCGTGCTGCCGCAAGGCCAGGGCGGGCTCGCCCTGGATGCGTTGATCGTGCCGCGCGCGCAGGGCTGACGCGTCAGACCAGGTCGTCGACCCGCCCGCGGCGCATCATCAGCTTCTCGCTGAACTCGAACACCTGCTGGGCGCGCTGGTTGAACACGCGCACCCGGCCGCTCATCACGCCGCGCTTGCCGTCCGACAGGTTCTTCTTGCCCTCGATCGTGATCTCGGCGCGCAGCGTGTCGCCCGGCCGCACCGGCACCGTGAACTTGAAATCGGTCAGCTCGAGCGCGGCGATCGTCGCCGGGCCGAGGATCTCCTCCATCATCCCGGCAGCGATGCTGGCGGTCAGCAGGCCGGGGCAGATGCGTCCGCCGAAATCGGTGTGCTTCTTGGCGAACTCCTCGTTGATGAAGATCGGCAGCTTCAGGCCGGCCAGGCAGGTGAAGTTGACGATGTCGGTCTCGGTCACGGTGCGGCCGTAACTCTTGAAGACATCGCCGGGGTTCAGATCGTCGAGCGAGCGGTTGGACATGGCATGCGCCTCGGTTGGGGTTGCGCCGGAGTGGCCAAACTAACAGTTGGCAGGATACTCTACCCGGTGCATGATGCGGGCGGCCCTCGGTGCCGCGCTTCCCCGGTATTTCCCATGTTGTTCCTCAACCCCGACTTCGAACTCCCCAGCATCGGCGCAACGACCGCGGCCCTGCGCTGCGCCGTGCGCGAATTCATTGCCGACGAACGGGCCGGCGGCGGTTTCACGCCCCGGTGCGACTCGTGGACCGAGGGGCTGGCCCCGGATTTCAGCCGCCGCCTCGGCGCGCGCGGCTGGATCGGCTACCACTGGCCCACGCAGTACGGCGGCCGCGGCGGCAGCGCCTTCGACACACTGACGATCAACGAGGAGTTGCTCGCCGCCGGGGCCCCGGTCGGCGCGCACTGGATCGCGGCGCGCCAGAGCGCGCCGCTGCTGATGCGCTTCGGCAGCGAGGCGCAGCGCCAGGAATTCCTGCCGCGCATCGCCGCCGGCACGACCTATTTCGCGATCGGCATGAGCGAGCCCGATGTCGGCTCCGACCTGGCCTCGGTGCGCAGCCGCGCCGAACGTGTCGGCAACGCCTGGGTATTGAACGGCCGCAAGGTCTGGACCAGTGGCGCCCACCTGTGCCACTACGCGATCGTGCTGTGCCGCACCGCGCCGGCCGATCCGAAGGCGCGCCACGCCGGCCTGAGCCAGCTGGTCGTCGACCTGCACGCCAAGGGCGTGACGATCCGCCCGATCCGCATGCTCGACGGCAGCCACCACTTCAACGAGGTCGTCTTCGACCATGTCGAGGTGCCCGACGAACGCCTGGTCGGTGCCCCCGGCGACGGCTGGAAGCAGGTGACCAGCGAGCTCGCCTACGAGCGCAGCGGGCCTGAGCGCTTCCTCAGCACAATGCCTTTGCTCGAGCGCTGCCTCGAGCTCGTCGTGGCCGGCCCGCCCGCCGTCGGCGACATCGCGGCGGGCCGGATGCTCGCGCGCCTGATGACGCTGCGCAACATGAGCCTCGGGGTGTGGGGTGCGCTCGGCCAAGGCCAGTCGCCGGTGATCGAGGCGGCGATGGTCAAGGACCTGGGCACGAACTTCGAGCGCGACTCGATCGAGATCGTGCGCGAGGCGATGGTGGCCGACGCGCGTGTCGCCGGTGACGAAGCACTCGCACAGCTGATGGCCGACGCGCTGCCGCTGTCGCCGACCTACAACCTGCGCGGCGGGACCAACGAAGTGCTGCGCAACATGATCGCGAAGAACCTGCAAGGAAAATGAGCGACCTCGCCCGCCCCCTGGCCGAAGCGGCCGAACGACTGTTCACCCAGCGCTGCGGCACCGACGTGGTCGCCAGCGCCGAAACCGGTACCTGGCCGCAGGCCTTGTGGTCGGCGGTCGAGCAGCTGACCCCCGCGCAGCTGCTCGTGCCCGAAGACCGCGGCGGCGCCGGCGGCGACTGGGCCGATGCCTGCGCGCTGCTCGAGCGCGCAGGCGAGTTCAACGTGCCGCTGCCGGTGGCCGAGACCGTGCTCGCCGGCTGGCTGCTCGACCGCGCCGGCCTGCCGGCCATGGCCGGGCCGCTGAGCTTCGCCTGCAGCACGATCGACCTGGCGGCAGCACATCGGCACGGGCGCGTCGCCATCGACGTGCGCAACGTGCCGTGGGCGGCACGCAGCGCCGGGATCGCGCTGGTCGGGCGCGGCGGCGGCGGCGAGGCCTGGCTGCTGTACCTGCCGGCAGGTGCGTATGTTGCCGCGCCCGACCGCGCACCGGCCGGCGACGCGCGCGACCATGTCTCATTGCCCGACCTCGCGCTGACCGGGCCCGGCGTGACCTGCCAGCGCCTGCAGGGGCTGCGTCATGCCGACGTGCTCGGCCGCGCCGCACTGCTGCGCGCTGCACAGATCGCCGGTGCCTGCCGCCGAGCGCTCGCGCTGACATTGGCCTACACCGGCGAGCGCGTGCAGTTCGGCCGGGCCATCGGCCAGTTCCAGGCGGTGCAGCACCAGCTGGCGCAACTCGCCGAAGAGACCGCAGCCGCGCGCGTCGCGGTCCAGGCGGCGGCGCGCACCGCCGACGGCCCCTGGTCGGTGGCGGCAATGGCGGCCGCCAAGCTGCGCGCTGGCGAGGCCGCGGGCCTGTGCGCCCGGATCGCGCACCAGCTGCACGGCGCAATGGGCGTCACCGCCGAACACCCCCTGCATCAGAGCACCCGCCGCATGCTGGCCTGGCGCGACGAGCACGGCGCCGAGGCGTACTGGGCGCGCGAACTGGTGCAGGCCTTGCGCGACGCCGGTGCGCCCGGTGCCTGGCAAGCCATCGTCGCCGCGACGAGCCGATGACGGTGCGCGGAACGAACTGAAGGCACGAACAACACCATGACACCGCTGCACGGCATCCGGGTGCTCGACCTGACCAGCTATCTGATGGGCCCGTTCGCCACGCAGATCCTCGGCGACATGGGTGCCGACGTGATCAAGGTCGAACCCGTCGAAGGCGACCTGGTGCGCGCGATCGGCCCGACGCGCAGCCCCGGCATGGGCGGCATCTTCCAGCAGAACAACCGCAACAAGCGCAGCGTCGTGCTCGACCTGAAGCAGCCCGCCGGGCGCGACGCCGTGCTCAGGCTGGCCGCGAACGCCGACATCTTCGTCTACAACGTGAGGCCGGCGGCGATGGCGCGGCTGGGCCTGTCGTACGAAGCGGTGTGCGCCGCAAATCCGGCCATCATCTACGTGGGAGCGGTCGGTTTCGGCCAGGACGGCCCCTACGCCGCGAAGCCCGCGCTCGACGATCTGATGCAGGGCATGGCGGCGATCCCGAGCCTGTTCGAGCGCGCCGGCGCCGAAGGGCCACGCTACATCCCGATGGCGATGGCCGACCGCTATTCCGGCATCTCGCTGGTCAACGCGGTGCTCGGCGCGCTGGTCCACCAGCTGCGCAGCGGCCAGGGCCAGTCGATCGAGGTGCCGATGTTCGAGTCGCTGGTCCAGGGCGTACTCGGCGACCACCTGATGGGCGCCAGCTTCGAGCCGCCGCTCGGGCCGCCAGGCTATCCGCGTCACCTGAGCCACGACCGGCGCCCGTTCCGCACCGCGGACGGTTATCTCTGCACCTTCATCATCAACGACCGCCAGTGGCGCACCGTGCTCGAGGCCATCGGCGAGCCCGAGCGCATGGCCGATCCGCGCTTCGCGACGCTGCAGTCGCGCACCGACCACTCGGCCGACGTCTATGCCTTCCTCGATGCGACCTTCCGCACCCGCAGCACGGCGCAGTGGCTGGAGCTGCTGGAAAAGGCCGACGTGCCGGCGGGCCCGCTGCACACCCTCGAATCGCTGCTCGACGACGAGCACCTGAAGGCGGTCGGCTTCTTCGAGCACCACGCGCATCCGACCGAGGGCACCGTGGTCAGCCTGCGGCCGCCGTCCCGCTGGTCGCGCACGCCGCTCGCCATTGACAGGCTGGCGCCGCTGCTGGGACAGCACAGCGGCGAGATCCTGCGAGAGGCCGGGTTCACCCCCGCCGAGATCACGGCCATGGCTGCGGCGGGCGCCACTTCGCCAGACGCCGCCGGGCGCTGAGCACACCATCATGCAGGGCAAGGTCGCATTGATCACCGGTGGCACGCGCGGCATCGGCTATGCGGTGGCGCAGGCCCTGGCACGCGAAGGCGCGCAGGTGATCGTCACCGGACGCGACGCGGCGCGCGGCGAAGAGGCCTTGAGCGGCTTGCGTGGCATCGGTACCGAGGCTGCGTTCGAGGCCGCCGAAGCCGGCGACCATGCGGCGATGGTCGGCGTCGTCGAGCGCACGGTGCAGCGCTTTGGCGGACTCGACATCCTCGTCAGCGCCGGTGCGGCCGGTGCGCTCGGCCCGACGCCGTTTGCCGATATGACGGCCGCGCAGATCGAGGCTTCGTTCAATGCGCGGCTCTACCCGCGCATCTTTCCGGTCCACGCGGCGCTGCCGGCGCTGCGAGCCCGGGGCAGCGGGACGGTGATCATGGTGACGACCGATGCGGCGCGCCATCCGACCCCTGGCGAGGCCATCATCGGTGCCACCGGCGCAGCCATTCTGCTGATGACGAAGGCTCTCGCACGCGAGTTCTCGCGCTGGAACATCCGCGTCAACGCGGTCGCGCTCACGCTGACCAGCGACACGCCAGCCTGGGACCGCATCTTCTCCAAGCCCGGCTTCGAGAACCGCCTGTTCTCGAAGGCGCTGGAGCGTTTTCCGCAGGGCCGCGCGCCGAACGCCGCCGAGGTCGCCGGCGTCGTCGCGTTCCTTGCATCGGACGCCGCGTCGCAGGTCAACGGTCAGACCGTCAGCGTCAACGGTGGCCTGTCGTTTGGCGGATGGTGAGAACGTGCGCGAGACAGCTTGCCCAACCCGGCCCTGCACGATGACCGCGGCCGCGCTGCGATCAGACGCCGCGGAACTTCGGTTCGCGCTTTTCGAGCAAGGCGGCCACACCCTCCTTCGCGTCGGCCATTTCCAGCGTGCGCGATTGCGCGAACGCCTCGAGTTCGCCGGCGCTGCGCGGGTCCCAGTTCAGGCCACGGTACAAAGAGCGCTTCATCATCCGCACCGCCACCGGCGCGCACGCAGAGATCTCAGCGGCCAACTCACGGGCCTTGGACAGGACCTGATCGGGTTCGACGGCGTGGTTGGCGATGCCCATCTCGGCCGCCTGCGTGCCCGAAAAGACACGCCCTGTGAACAGCAGCTCGGCGGCACGCGGCACGCTCGTGATGCGCGGCAGCAGGTAGCTGATCGCCATGCCGGAGTGGATGCCCAGGCGCGCGAAGTTCGCGCCGTAGCGCGCGTCGCGATTGGCGATCCGGATGTCGCACACCAGACCGAGGCCGAAGCCGCCGCCGATCGCATGGCCGTTCATCGCCGCGATCACCGGCACCTGGACCTCGAGGATCGTCAGGAACGGTCGGTAGATGCCGAACGAGGCGTCCTGCGGCTGTTCGTTGCCCCGGTCGAGGATGCCGCTGCGAAAGTCCGCACCGGAACAAAAGCTCGTGCCGTTGCCGGTGATGATGACGCAGCGGATGTCGCGGTCGGCCTTGACCCGGTCGATGACCTGCTGAAACGGCGCCAGCATCTCGGGCGACATCGCGTTGCGATGCTCGGGGCGGTTGAGGGTGATCTCGCAGACGAGATCGCGGGTGGTCACAAGGACGGCAGCTTCGGCCATGGGCTCTCCTGTTTCGAGGCCGGAGTGGCCTCATCAATTGCGGGCACTGCCGAGACGGCGGTGTCTTTGAGGCCCGCGCTGCGCCTGCAGCGCGGGCCTTTCTCACGTCGATGCTAGTGCAAAGGAGCCCTCCATGAAATCTCGCAAGTTCAGCCTCGCTCTCGTGGCCTTGTTCGCGTTCGCGCCGCTGGCCTCGGTGCAGGCGCAGGCCTGGCCGTCCAAGCCGATCCAGATGATCATTCCGCAAGGGGCGGGCGGCAGCACCGATGCGATCGCCAGACTCGTGGCGCAGTCGCTCGGCGACCGATTGGGCCAGACGATCGTCGCCGACAATCGCGCCGGTGCCGGCGGCACGCTGGGCGTCGTGGCCGCCGCGAAGGCGCCGGCCGACGGCTACTCGCTGCTCATCGGTTCGAACACGACAATGGCGGCGAACGCCTTTCTGTACGCGAACTTTCCGGTCGATCCGCTGAAGGATTTCGTTCCGCTCGCGCTCGCCGCCGACGCATCCTTTGTCTTCGTGGTATCGGCCAACTCGCCCTACAAGACGCTCAAGGAGTTCGTCTCCGCAGCCAAGGCCCAGCCCGGCAAGCTGAGCTACGGCTCCGGCACAAGTTCGGCCCAGTTGTGCACAGAACTCTTCAAGACCGCGGCGGGCATCGATCTGCTCAGGGTGCCCTACAAGTCATCGGCGCAATCGCTGACCGATCTGATGGGAGGCCAGTTGGACCTGGTGTGCGAACCGCTGTCCAGCAGTCAGCCGAACATCCGGGCCGGGCGCTTGCGCGCGTTGGCCCAGACGGGTGCCCATCGTTCGCCGCTGGCGCCCGAACTGGAGACCGCCGCCGAGGCCGGCATCAAGGGCATGGAGTACACCGCCTGGGTGGCCTTCTTCGCGCCCGCGGGGATTCCGAAGGACATCGCCGGCCGGCTCGGTCGCGAACTGCTCGCGATCCTGAAGGATCCGGGAATCGGCGTGAAGATCAAGTCCATCGGATTCGATCCGCGGCCGGCGGATGGGGACGCGCTCCACCTGCTGCATCGGGCCGAAATGTCGGCGGTGGCCGCCACCGTCAAGGCCGCGGGCATCAAGCCCGAGTGAATGCCGCGTTGCCATCTGCCGGCATTGCCAGGGAGAACCCATTGCTCGTCGAAACCTACCTGGGCCGCGTGTCGCCGCTGGAATGCGACCACCTCGGCCACATGAACGTGCAGTTCTATGTCGCGAAGGTCTCCGATGCCGCCTGGCACGTGATGACGTCGATCGGCATCACACCGGTCTTCATCCGACAGAGGCGCCAGGCGCCGGCCGCTGTGAAGCAGGAGATCGCCTACCTGAAGGAAGTGCTGGCCGGCGACCTGCTGCGCATGGAGAGCGGCGTGCTCGAAGCCAGCGAACGCAAGATCACCTTCTTTCACCGGTTGACCAAGATCGAGACCGGCCAGGTGGTGATGACGTCCAAGGTATTCACCGTCAACATGGATCTCGACGCGCGCCGCTCGGCGCCGCTGGATGCGGCCGTGCTGGCGTGCGCGCAAGCGCGTCTGCTCCCGGAAGGAACAGCATGAGCGCACCGACCTTCGTCACCGGCCGCGGCGCGATCAACCCCTGGGAGTGCGACCAGTGGGGCCACCTGAACGTGCAGTTCTACCTGGCCAAGGCCAGCGATGCGCAGGCCCATCTGGCCGCCCGCCTGGGCCTGATGCCGTCGCGCCTGCGCAGCGTCGCGGGCAGCCTGATGCCGGCCACCGACCGCGCACTCTTCAAGCGCGAACTGCGCGCCGGCGACATCTACTTCATTCGTTCGGGCATTCGCGCGGTGTCGGCCGACGGCACGCTGGAGATCGCCAGCCGCATGGTCAACCAGGAGACCGGCATCGAGTCAGCCGCGTTCGAGACGCGCCTGCGCTGGGTGGCGCGAGACCGCACGACGCCCCTGCCCTGGCCCGACGATGTGGCCGCCGCCGCCGCAGCGCTTGCGGGCGAACTGGTGGAACTGCAACCGCCGCCGCCGATGGCGCAGGTGTTGCCGGTGCGGCAGCAGATGGATCGCCTGCTGCTGACCTATCGTGGCTCGGTCGAGGCCTGGGAGTGCGATGCCGACGGCGTGGCACCGCCGCGCGCCCACATCGCGCGCTTCAACGACGCGATCACCCACCTGTTCCGGGCGATGAAGATCGACCGCGCCGAACTGTTCGCGAGCGGGCTCGGATCGGCGGCACTCGACTACGATATCTCGTACCACCGGCCGTTGCGCGCCGGCACGGCCGTCGAGATCCGCAGCGCCATGCTCGCGGTGAGCGACAAGGTCTATCACCTCGTTCACTACGTTCTGGATTCGGCCAGCGGTGAGCTCATCACCACCATTGTCGTGGCCGCGTTGTTCTTCGACCTGGCCGCCCGCAAGTCGGTGGCGATACCGCCGGCGGTGCGCGCCGAGGCACACCGGCTGATCGCCGAGAACAGCTGAACCCATGGCTCCAGCGCATTCACGCCAACCCGAGGCGTGCCTGAACGCCACCAGCGCCGCCGCTGCCATGACTGTGCGCAATGGTGCCGACGCGATCGTCGAGACCTTGCTGGAACTCGGCGTCGACACGGTCTTCGGCTACCCGGGCGGCGCGGTGCTTCCGCTCTACGATGCGCTGCATTCCAGGCCCCAGCTGCGGCATGTGCTGGTGCGCCACGAGCAGGCGGCCGTGCATGCAGCGCAAGGCTATGCACGCACGACCGGCCGGGTCGGCGTCGTGTTCGTCACATCGGGCCCGGGCATGAGCAACACCACCACCGGGCTGCTGGACGCGTTCTGCGACTCGGTGCCGGTGGTCTGCATCAGCGGCCAGGTGGCCACCACGGCGATCGGTACCGATGCGTTCCAGGAGTGCGACGCGCTGGGCATCTCGCGCACCGTCACGAAATGGAACGTCCAGGTGCGCAAGGTCGAGGCGCTGGTGCCGAGTCTGCGCAAGGCGTTCGCGATCGCCGCCGGCGCACGGCCGGGACCGGTGCTGGTCGACGTGCCCAAGGACGTGCAGCTGCATCCGCTGCCCGTCGGGGCGGCGCGCGCCAGCAGCACGATTCGCGGGCGCGCCGTTTCGACCCCCGCCTCGGGCGCGTTGCCTCTGGGGCGATTGCGCAACGCGGTCGATCTGATCGCCACGGCGACGCGCCCCGTGGTCTACGGCGGAGGCGGGTTGATCAATTCCGGCACAGGTGCCTGCGACGCGCTCGCGGAGCTCGTTCGGCGCACGTCGATGCCCTGCACGCTCACGTTGATGGGCCTCGGCGCCTTTCCCGCGTCGGACCCGCAATGGCTGGGCATGTTGGGAATGCACGGAACCTTGGAGGCCAACCTCGCGATGCACCACGCGGACCTCGTCGTCTGCGTCGGGGCGCGCTTCGACGACCGCGTGACCGGAACGCTGGACACCTTCTGCCCTGGCGCGAGCATCGTCCACATCGATGTCGACCCGACCTCGATCAACAAGGTCGTCAAGGCCACCGTGCCACTGGTGGGCGACTGCGAGCGAATGCTGCGGGCGCTGCTCGACGCGCTGGGACCACAACAGCTGGCGCCGGAGCGTCTCGGCACCTGGTGGTCCCGCATCGGCCGATGGCGTGCCGAACAGTCGCTTGCGTACGTCGACACGCCCGAAGCCATCGCGGCACCGGCCCTGATGGCACGGCTGCAGGCCGCCCTTCAAGGGCGCGACGCGATCGTCTCCACCGATGTCGGGCAACATCAGATGTGGGCCGCGCAGCACCTGCGGTTCGAGCGCCCCCACCGCTGGCTCACCTCCGGCGGCGCAGGCACCATGGGCTACGGGCTGCCAGCAGCGATCGGCGCCCAGATTGCCCATCCGGATCGGCTGGTGGTGTGCGTCAGTGGCGACGCCTCGATCCTGATGAACATCCAGGAGTTGTCGACCGCGACGCAGCACCGGACGCCGGTCAAGGTCGTCCTGTCGAACAACGGTTACATGGGCATGGTTCGGCAGTGGCAGGAATTGATCCATGGCGGGCGCTACAGCCACAGCTACACCGAAGCGTTGCCGGACTTCGTCGCTGTGGCCAAGGCCTTCGGCTGGAGCGCGCGCCGGGTCGAGCACCGTGCGGAACTTGACGACGCGATTGCGCAATGCCTGGCCAGCGAGGGGCCCTTCTTCCTCGACGTGCGCGTCTCGGCCGACGAAAATTGCTTTCCGATGATCCCGGCCGGGTGCGGCCACCACGAGTTGTTGCTCGGCAAGGATCGGCCTTACCGGGAGCCCATTGACGCGTGAACGGATGGCTTCCACTGCCGTCGAATCCTGACCCCATCCACCGGGCCTGACATGTCCTGGGGGGCTCGGCATCTACGCTGCTGGTGCTGGCAGCTTGCGGGGGCGGGGGCGATACGCCGCCATCGAGCGGCGGCGTGCCGAGCACGGCCCAACGCGTCGCGGCGGCCACGGCGTCGGCACAGAGTTCAGGCAACGCCTGCAGCGCGGTCCGCCCCTTCTACTGGGAGATCGGCGACCGCAGCGCGGCGCTCGCCTCCGGTTCGGTGCCGGGCAACCCCGGCAGCGCGAGCTACAGCGCCACGAGTTCGCTGCCCCTGGCTTCCGCGTCGAAGTGGCTGTACGCGGCCTATCTCGTGCAAAAGCAGGCCGGCATCTTGAGCGCATCGGACCTCAAGTTCGTCAGCTTCACCAGCGGCTACACCACGTTCAGCGGCTGTCCGGCTCTGCAAAGCGTCGACGCCTGCGTAAGCTACCAGAGCAACGGGGTGTACACCGCCGCCAGCGATGGGTGCTTCTCGTACGGCGGTGCTCACATGGAGCAGCATGCCAGCCTGACCGGCTTGGGCAGCCTGACCAACGCGCCGCGGCCGTCGAGCTGCGCACTCAGCTCGGCAGCGACGTGGGCCTGAGCTACCTCGAACCGCAGCTCGCCGGCGGCGGGCTCAGCACGCCGGCCGACTACGCCCGCTTCCTGCGCAAGCTGCTCGATGGCACGCTGCGAATCGGCAGCGTGCTCGGCACGAACGCGATCTGTACCAACCCGAGCACCTGTGCGCAGGCGCTCTCCACGCCGATCCCGGCCAGCGAGTCGTGGCACTACAGCCTGGGTCATTCGGTCGAAGACGACCCGGTGGTTGGTGACGGTGCCTTCAGCAGCCCCGGCCTGTTCGGCTTCTATCCGTGGATCGACGCCGGGCGCAGCTACTACGGGGTGCTGGCACACACGGTCGCCAACGGCTACTACGAATCGGTGCAGTGCGGCCGGCTGATCCGCAAGGGCTGGCTGACCGGGGTCGCGCAGTAGGCGCGCCCGGTTGCGCACCGACCCCTCGTGACCGGCCCGGCTGCGACCAGAAATCACCCCGCCAGCGTGCGCGCCGAGGCCTGCATGTCCTTCGCCAGCTTGATCGCGGTCGCGTTGTCGATCTGATCGGCCAGGCCCACCGCGGCGATGCTGTGCGTCAGCGCGCGCATGTT
>Ga0209883_1000135_pt1 | contig 17181 bp, 16 predicted proteins | sample GWRWT4_21May14_FD_187196 | JGI IMG/M metagenome (GOLD analysis project Ga0209883, IMG submission 187196) | Sand microcosm microbial communities from a hyporheic zone in Columbia River, Washington, USA - GW-RW T4_21-May-14 (SPAdes) (version 2) | ecosystem: Engineered > Artificial ecosystem > Sand...
TGCCGTCGGTGTTGGCGGCGTACTCGCCCGACAGCACCTGGGCGCTGTTGATCGCCATGCTCCAGGTGCACTGGCCCGTCGTGCAGTCGGTGTCGCCCTTGGTGGCCGACTGGGCCGCCACTTGCGCTGCGGGTGCAGAGAAGACGAGCGCCGCGGCAAACCAGCCGGCGACTTTTTTCAACGGTACTGAACGCATGATCATGATTCCCTGTGGTTGCTGCAGAACGGTTTCCCGTTGACTGCCACATCTTGCGTTGTGACTGTGACGCCCATGTCGTTGCCGGCCCCCTTCGACTGCGTCGAAAGACTCATGCGCCGGGCGGCGGCGCTGAGCCGAACGGCTCACCCGGCGGGCGCGTGGCAAGGTCACACCACCGGCATAAGCTGCCGCGTCCTCGGCTTTCCCACACGACCATGAAACACCTTCTGAGCACGCTTGCCCTTGCGCTGGCAGCCGCCGGCGCGAGCGCCCAGGCGCTGTCCGACGCGCAGTTCGTCAACGGCCTCACGCCGGGCGGCGGCAGCCTCGACTTGAGCACGGGTTCGGACTTCGACCGGCGCGTCGGCTTTTTCTCCGACATCTACTTCGACCCGAACCGCAACGAGTGGTGGGGCCTGTCGGACCGTGGCCCGGGCGGCGGCCTGCTGAACTACGAAACGCGCCTGCAGCGTTTCACGCTCGACATCGCGGCCACGGGCGCGATCAGCAACTTCCAGGTGCAGCAGACGATCCTGTTCAACAACGCCGGCAGCCCGATGAACGGCATCGCCCCGAATCCGGGTTCGGTGCTCGGCAATGCGTTCGACCCTGAAGGCATGGTCGTCAACCCGATCACCGGCAACATCCTGGTCTCCGACGAATACGGCCCGTCCTTGTACGAGTTCAACCGGCAGGGCGCGCTGGTGCGGCAGTTCACGACGCCCGGCAACCTGATCCCGCGCAACGCCGCGGGCACGCCGAACTACGCTTCCGATGCCGGCAACACGCTCGGCAAGCGCAGCAACCGCGGCTTCGAAGGCCTGGCCATCAGCCCCGACGGCCGCTACGCGTATGCGATGCTGCAGAGCGCCACGCTGGGCGAGGGGGGCTCGTCCGGCGTCTATGACCGCATCGTCAAGTTCGACACCAACACCGGCCTGTCGGTCGGCCAGTACGCCTACAAGATGGACAGCGCGAGCAACGGCCGCGGCATCTCTTCGCTGGTGGCGCTGGGCAACGACAAGTTCCTGGTGCTCGAGCGCAACAACCTCGGCATCGGTGTCGGCGCGTCGCTGACGAGTGGTGCCAACGTGGCCGACAAGGCGGTCTACCAGATCGACCTGTCGCTGGCCACCGACGTGAGCGGCGTGGTCTTGCCGTCGTCGGGCACGGCGGCGTTGCCGGCCGGCGTGGTACTTGCCGCCAAGGGTGCCAAGGTCATCGACCTCGACGCCGACACGCTGGCCGCGCTCGGTGGCAAGTCGCCCGAGAAGTGGGAAGGCCTGGCCATCGGCCCGCGCCTGGCCGACGGCCGCTTCGTGGTGCTGGCCGGCACCGACAACGACTACAGCGTGACGCAGACCGGCTCGGGCACGCAGTTCGACGTGTACTTCCGCTTCAGCGACGCCGATCCCTACGCCAGCTCGATCCAGTGCCCCATCGGGCAGACCAGTGGCTGTTTCCTGACCTCCAGCAGCGCGGCCACCGCCCTCGGTGCCGACTACCAGCTCTTGCCCGGCGTGCTGCACGCCTACACCGCAGACGTGGCCGGTTATGTGAGCCCGGTGCCCGAGCCCGGCAGCCTCGCGCTGGCCTTGGCCGGTGTCGTCGGCATGGTCGGCTGGCGGCGCCGTTCGCGCTTGCACACAGCGGCCTGATCGAACCCGGGCGCGGCCTCGCAAGGCCGTGCCAGATGGTTCTTTCGGACCATGTGGCATGAGGCATCCGGCGGATGTCTTCATGCCCAGGTCACAACGCGTCGCTAGCCTGACGAAGTCGGTCGGGCCGCGGTTCGCGCAGCCCGGTGTCGATGGACTCTCACACACCATGACCCGCTTCGTTCGCGCTTTGTCACCGAGTCGTCATCACGGCTTCACACTGCTGGAACTGCTGGTGGTGATGGTCATCATCGGCTTGCTCGCCGGCTACGTGGGGCCGAAGCTGTTCGCGCAGATCGGCCGCTCGGAAGTGAAGATCGCGCGCGCGCAGATCGACGGCTTTCAGAAAGCGCTCGACCAGTTCCGCCTCGACACCGGCCACTACCCGGCCACCGAACAAGGCTTGGCTGCGTTGCGCGCGAAACCCGGCGACGAAGCCAAGTGGGGCGGCCCCTACCTCGCCAAGGCGGTCCCGAAAGACCCGTGGGGCAATGACTACGTCTACCGCAGCCCCGGTGAACACGGTGAGTACGACCTGCTGTCCACCGGCCGCGACGGCAGGCCCGGCGGCGATGGCGAAGACGCCGATCTGGTGAGCTGGTAACAGGCTTCGCCATGGCCGAGTTCGAGGTTCGCTGGATGCAGGGCGGCGCTGTCGCCACACGGCGTGTCGATGCACCGAATGCACAGGCCATCGCGCGAACGATGCAGGTGTCGCCGGCGCAGATCATCGCGGTGCGACCAATCGAGCCAGCCGCGCCGAAGCCGGCGCGTGGCCGCCACGAACGTTTTCCGCTGCGCCTGTTCAGCAAGGAACTCGCGGTGCTGCTGGGCGCCGGCATTCCGCTGCTCGAAGGCATCACCACGCTGCGTGAGAAAGAACCCGCGGCCCGCACCGCGGCAGCGCTGTCGGCCATCGGTGAACGGTTGCAGGCCGGCGAAGCGCTGTCGGTCGCGCTGGCTGCACAGCCGGCGGTCTTCGACCCGTTGTTCGTCGCCGTGATCGCGTCGGCCGAGCGCACCGGGCAGCTGCGCGAAGCGCTGGCCGCGCACGCGCAGTACCTCGACTGGGCCGAGACGCTGCGCGAGCGCCTGGTGAGCGCGAGCGTGTACCCGCTGATCCTGATCGTCAGCGGCTCGGCCGTTGTGTTGTTCCTGCTGATCTACGTGGTGCCACGTTTTGCCGGTTTGTTGGACGGGGTGGGCGGCGACATGCCGGCCGCGTCGCGCGCCTTGCTCGCGCTGGGTGGCTGGACCGGGTCGCACCCGCTGTTGAGTGTCGTGATCGCCGCGGCGTTGTTGAGCCTGCCGTGGTTCGTCTGGCAACAGCCGGCCTGGCGCGCCCGCGCCGGTGCGGCGATGTGGTCGGTGCCGGTGTTCGCCAGCCGCCTGCGCCTGCTGGCGCTGGCTCGCTTGTACCGAACGCTGAGCATGCTGCTGGGCGCTGGCGTGCCGGTGGTGCTGGCACTGCGCACCGCACGCGGCGTGATCGCGCCGCACTTGCGGCCGGCGCTCGACGCCGCCACCGCGGCGGTCGAACGCGGCGAACGTCTGTCGGACGTGCTGGAGCGCGAAGGCCTCGGCACACCGGTTTCGGTGCGCATGGTGCGGGTGGGCGAACGCAGTGGCAGCGTCGGCCCGATGCTCGGGCAGGCCGCCGCGTTCTACGACGAAGAACTCTCTCGCATCACCGACCTGGTGACCAAGCTGATCAACCCGCTGCTGATGCTCGTGATGGGCGGCGTGATCGGTGCGGTGGTCGTGTTGATGTACCTGCCGATCTTCCAGTTGATGGAGCAAGTCCAGTGAGCGCGGTTCTGCAGCCCAACGCCGAGCAGGGCGTTCACGCCGTGTTCGCGCGGCGTTTGCCGCCGGGCGCTTGGCAGCTCGACTTCGTGCGCTGGTCGCAGGCCGACGCGTTGCACTGGCGCACCGTGCTGGTCGCCACCGCCGCCGGCGAGATCGCGCTGCTGGCCGATCGAGAAGAAGACGCGCCCTTGCGCGAGCGCATCGAAGCCGGCCTGCAGCGCGGCGCGCGCTGGGTGGCCTGTGACGCGCCGGAGATCGACGAGCTGCTCGGTGCGGGTGCGGCCGACTTTCGTGCGCTGGCGTTGCTGGGCGACGGCGCCGGTGCGGCGCACCTGCACAGCGTGGCCGACGAACTCTCGCCGCTGCAGCTGTCGCAACAGACCCACCCGGTCATGCGCCTGCTCGACTCGACCCTGTACGACGCGCTGCAGGACGGCGTGAGCGACATCCACTTCGAGTCGACCGCACGCGGCCTCGCAATCCGCTACCGCATCGACGGCGTGATGCTGCCGGTGCGCGAAGCCGAAGGCGCGCTCACCGCCGAGCAACTCGTCTCGCGCTTGAAGGTGATGGCCGAGCTCGACATCGGCGAGCGCCGCCTGCCGCAGGACGGCCGCTTCAAGCTGCGTGTGCAGGGCCGCGAGATCGACTTTCGCCTGTCGATCATGCCCAGCGTGCACGGCGAAGATGCGGTCGTGCGCGTGCTCGACCGGGCCCAGATCGAAGCCTCGCACGGCCAGCTCACGCTCGACGCGCTTGGTTTTGAACCCACGATGCGCGACGCGATCCGTGCGCTGGCGCGCCAGCCGCACGGCCTGCTGCTCGTCACCGGCCCAACCGGCAGCGGCAAGACGACGACGCTGTACGCAGCCATCACCGAGATCAACGACGGCCACGACAAGATCATCACGATCGAAGACCCGGTCGAGTACCAGTTGCCCGGTGTGGTGCAGATCCCGGTCAACGAAAAGAAGGGCCTGAGCTTCGCGCGCGGCCTGCGCTCGGTGCTGCGCCACGACCCCGACCGCGTGATGGTCGGCGAGATCCGTGACGCCGAAACGGCGCAGATCGCGGTGCAGGCCGCACTCACCGGTCACCTCGTGTTCAGCACCGTGCACGCCAACACCGCGTTCGACGTGCTGGGGCGATTCACGCACATGGGGCTGGACCTGTACAACGTGGTCTCGGCGCTGAACGGTGTGCTGGCGCAGCGTTTGGTGCGCATGAACTGCACGCACTGCCGCACCCCGTTCATCGCGCCGCACGAGTTGCTGCAGCGTTTCGGCCTGAGCAGCACGGGCGGGCACGCCTTCGCGCGCGGCACCGGCTGCGGCCACTGCCGCGGCACCGGCTTCAAGGGCCGCAAGGCGGTGGCCGAGCTGCTGCTGTTCGACGACGAACTGCGTGACCTGATCGCCGCCCGCGCGCCGATGAGCCGCATCAAGGAAGTGGCCCGCGCACGTGGCCTGCGCAGCCTGCGCGAAGCCGCACTGACCGCGGTGTGCCGCGGCGACACCACCTTCGACGAGCTCGACCGTGTCACGCTGGCCGCTTGAGAGGGCACTGGCCCGAGCCCGCGCGGCGCGCGCGCCGTCGCGCACCGTGCTGCTGCAGGCCGCACAGGTGTGGAGTTATGCGGCCGATGCAGTGTCACCGATCGCCTTCGCCGACTTCGATGTCTGGTGCGCGGCGCATGCGGGATCGAGCGTGCGCATCGTGCTGTCGTCGGCGCTCACGCACCAACTCGTCGCCGACCCGCACCTGCCGCTCGACGACACCGAGGCCGTGCTCGCCTGGGCGCGTCACCAGTTCGTGCATTACCACGGCGCACCGGCGCAGCACTGGGCACTGGCGCCGTGGTGCGACGGCCCGCAGCGTGGCGCCATCGCGCTGCACGCGCTGGAACTCGACACGCTGATGCAGAGCGCGGCACGCCACCGCGTGCTCATCCGCGCGATCGAACCCTGGTGGTCGGTGGCCTTGCGGGTGGCCACAACCCGCGCGCCGGTACTCGCGAGCGGCGAGCCGGCCGAACTGTGGCTGGTGGAAGGCGTGCAGCTCACCCGCGTGCTGTGCGCCGACCGCCGCGTGCAAGGCATCGAACAACGCTGGCTCGAGGCCGCGGACGAAGCCGCGCTGGCGCGGCTGATCCTGCAATTGTGCGATGCCGACCATCCGCCCTGGGTGCTGGGTTGTGGCCTGGCCAGCGACGCCGGAAAGCCGCTCGTCGCGGCGCGCGTGCTCGGCGGCCTGGAAGCGGGTTGCCCGGCGCCGGAGTGGGTGGCGGCATGAAACACCAGCGCTTGCACAGTGCGTCGGCGCGCCGGTCTTCGGCCTTCTGGCCCGTGCCCGACTTTTTGCCCCGGCCGCGGCGCACGCCGTGGCTGGCCTGGCTGCTGCTGATGGCAGGGTCGATGGCGTTCGGGTTCGCGGGTTGGGACTGGTGGGTCACGACGCAAGCTGCGGAGCAGTCGCAGCAGCGGCTCATGCGCTGGCAACAGGAGCTTCGGCCGGTGCGTGCCATGGCCACGCGGGTCAGCGCATCGGCACAGACCGAGGGTGCTGCCACGGCGGCTCAGGCCCTGGCGCGCCGCCTCGAACACCCCTGGCAGACGCTGTTCCAGGCGACCGAGTTCGAAGCCGCGCCGGGGGTGCGCTGGCTGCGCCTCGAACACGACGCCGAGCGTGGCGCCGTGCGCATGGAGGGCGTAGCGAACGATCTGGCCGCGGTGGTGCGCTGCCTCGACATGTTGAGCGCCGCCACCGCGTGGCACGACGTGTCGCTGCAGCGCGTGGACGCCGGCCCGGTCGCCAGTGGCGGCACGGCCGGGCCGCTGCGCTTCGAGCTGCGTGCGCGCCACGGGGGCGTTGATGAAGCGCCCGGAGCGCGGCCATGACCATGGGGTCGTTGACATCGGTTGCGCTGCAGACGCTGCGCCAGCTAGCCCCGCGCGAACTGCGCCGCTGGGGCTGGCCGGGTGCGCTCGGCGCCGGCTTGCTGCTGGTCGCGGTGTTCACGGCCGCGTGGCTGGTGCCGGCAGCGCGGGCCGCGCTCGGCGAGGCCGATGCGGCTGCCGACGCGGTACGCCAGCGTGCACTGAATCTGGCGCGCAGCCAGCGCAGCGCAGCTCCCGTGGCCGACCCTGCTGCGCAGTTTCGCGCCGCGTTCCCGCCCGTGCAGGAGCGCCACCAGCGCCTGGCCCGCGTGATGGCGCTCGCGGCTGCGCTCGGCCTCGAAGCGCGGCGCGGCGAATTCCGCGAGGTGCAGGAATCGCAGCTCGGCCTGGTGCGCTATCGCCTGACGCTGCCACTCGCCGGCCCCTACGCGGCCGCCCGAAAACTGGTGGAACAGGCGCTGCGCGAAGACGCGGCGCTCAGCCTCGACAATCTGCGTATCGAACGCAGCGACGTGCAGAGCGACACCACCCGCATCGAATTGCAGTTCTCGTTGTGGATGCGGCCGGACGACGCCGGCACCGTTGCGCCACCCGGTGCACCGCTTTCGCTTTCCGTCGCCACGGGGCCGCGCCCGTGAACCGGCGCGTGCTCTACGTGCTGCTCGCGCTCAGCCTGGGTGCAACCGTGTGGCTGGCACTTCAGCCGGAAGAGGGCGACAGCGGCGCGTCTCCTGTCGCGCGTGATGCGCCAGTACCTGCACCATCGTCCGCGGCGGCTCTCGGCCCGGGCCGCGCGCCACGCGCTGCGACGCCGTGGCCTGCACCGCCGAAGGCGCGCGATGCCACGCCGTGGCCGACGCGCAGCGATGCCCTTGCCGCGTGGGCGCCGCCACCCCCCGCGCCGCCGCCACCCCCCGCCACCCGCGTGGTCGACGCCACCCCACCGGCGCCAACCGCGCCCGCGTTCCCCTATCAGCTGATCGGCCGTCTCGAAGGCGACGGCCAACCCACCGCGCTGCTCAACAGCCCGCTGCGCACCCTCAGCGTCAAAGCCCAGGACACGATCGACGGCCAATGGCGCGTCGAGGCGGTCTTGCCCACCGGTGTTTCTCTGCTCTGGCTGCCCGGCGGCCAGAAGCAGACCGTTTCGTTCCGACCTTCATGACTCCCGATCCGTCCCGCTTTTGGCTCTGTGCCGCTTTTGCCCTCGGCCTCTCGGCCTGTGCCACCGTCGTCGACGACGCCGAAAGGCTGGCGCAGAACGGCCAGCACGACCAGGCCTTGAGCCTGCTCGCGCAGGCTGGCGCCAAAGACCCGAAAGACCCGGCGGTGCGCGCCGCGTGGCTGCGTCAGCGTGACCTGTCGATCGGGCAGCTCGCCAACCAGGCCGACGCGCAACGCGCCTCCGGCCGGCTCGACGCGGCACGCGCGCTGCTGCTGCGCCTGCAGGCGATCGACCCGCAGCACCCGCGCACGCTGGCCTCGGCCGCGGAACTCGAACGTGCCACGCGCCACGAAGCGTGGTTGGGCGAAGCCGCGCAATCACAGGCACAAGGCCGCGCCGACGAAGCCGAAGCGCGGGTGCGCCAGGTGCTCGCCGAAGCGCCGGGCCACCCGGCCGCGCGCGCGCTGATGATCAAGCTGCGCGAGCGCAACAAGGCGCCCGAGGCGCCACGCGCGCTCGGCGCCGCGTTCCAGAAACCGATGACGCTGGACTTTCGCGACGCGCCGCTGCGCAGCGTGCTCGAAGGGCTGGGGCGCAGCCACGGCATCAACTTCGTGTTCGACAAGGATGTGCGCCTGGACACCAAGATCAGCATCTTTCTCAAAGACGTGACACTCGACGACGCGCTGCGCGTGATCCTGAACACCCAAGCGCTCGACCGCAAGCTGCTCAACGACAGCACGCTGCTGATCTACGCCAACACGCAAGCCAAGCAGCGTGAACACCAGGAGCTGGTGACGCGCAATTTCTACCTCACCAACACCGATGTGAAGCAGGCGCAGAACATGGTGCGCACGCTGGCCAAGACGCGCGACCTGTTCGTCGACGAGCGCCTGAACCTGATGGTGGTGCGCGACACGCCCGAAGTGATCCGCCTGGTCGAACGCCTGATCGCCGGGCTGGACCTGCCCGAGCCCGAGGTGATGCTCGAAGTCGAGGTGATGGAAATCTCGAGCAACCGGCTCGACGAGCTCGGCCTGCAGTGGCCCGAGCAGATCAGCTACGGCCTCGGGCCCACGGCGCTCGGCGTCACGCCGCTGGAGATCGTGCGTGGCGACCGCGGCAGCCTGCGCGCGGCCATCAGCAACCCGGCGCTGGTGGCCACGCTGCGCGAAACCGTGAGCCGCGGCAACACGCTGGCCAACCCGCGGCTGCGCGCACGCAACCGAGAAAAAGCCAAGATCATGATCGGCGAGAAGCTGCCGGTGTTCTCGGCCACGGCCGCCACCGCGAACGTCGCCGGCACCACCTCGGTCACTTATCTCGACGTCGGCCTGAAGCTCGAAGTCGAACCGACCGTGCAGCTCGACAACGACGTGATCATGAAGGTCAACCTCGAGGTCAGCACGCTGATCGCGCGGGTCGCTGGCCCGGCCGGATCGATCGGCTACCAAGTCGGCACACGCCAGGCCACCACCTCGCTGCGGCTGCGTGATGGCGAGACCCAGATCCTCGCCGGCCTGATCAAGGACGAAGACAGCAAAGGCATCAACGGCGTGCCGGGCCTGGCCGGCCTGCCGCTGATCGGGCGGCTTTTCGGGTTGCACACCGACCAGCGGGTGAAGAGCGAAGTGGTGCTGCTGATCACGCCGCGCGTGCTGCGCAACATCGGCCTGCCCGATGCCGAGATCAGCTCGATCCCGGCCGGCTTCGATGCGAGCCCGGGGGCCGAGACGCTGCGGCTGCGCAACCAGGGCAGGCTCAATCTGCCGGCACCTGGCGGGGCGGCGCGCCAGGCATCGCCTCCTGCAGCGGCACCGGTCGCGGGCGCAGCGGCTTCGGCGCCCGCGGTGCCTGGTGCTGCCGTGCCGCAAGCCACGCTGGTGCTGTCGACGAGTGGCCAGGTGGAGGCGGGTGGCACGGTGGCGGTGACGCTGCAGAACCGGTCGACGGCAGCGATCACGGGCGAGATCGCGTTCGACCCGCAGTTGATGCAAGCCGTGCAGGCCGCCGAGCGCCAGTCGGGGCAGGTCGGTTTCACGCTCGCCGCCGGTGGCGAGCAGGTGTTCATGCTGCGGGCCCTGGAAGCTGCCACCGGGCAGAACCTGTCGGTCTCGGTGGTCGGCCTCAGCGCCACCGGCAGCGACGGCAGCGCGCCGGCGGTGCAGGTGCAGGGCGACGGCAACATCAGCGTGGCTGCCAAATGAGGTCGCGCGCAATGCTTCAGCGGCAACGTGGCTTCACTCTCGTGGAGATGGTGGTGGTGGTGGCCATCGTCGGCATCCTCGCGGCGGCCGCGCACCCGGTGCTCGCGCTCACGCAACGCCGCGCGAGAGAAGTCGAGCTGCGCCAGGCCTTGCGCAGCCTGCGCGAAGCGATCGACGCCTACAAGCGTGCGGCAGAAGCCGGCCGCATTGCGGTACCGGCCGACGCCAGCGGCTACCCGCCGACGCTCGAAGCGCTGGTGCAAGGTGTGCCCGACCTGCGCGCGCCGGCCCAGCGCCACTACTTCCTGCGGCGCCTGCCGCGCGACCCGTTCGCCGACCCCGCTCTGCCTGCGGCACGCAGCTGGGCGCTGCGCAGCTACGACAGCCCACCCGATTCGCCGAGCCCGGGCCGGGACGTGTTCGACGTGCAGTCGCAGAGCGAGCACGTGGCGCTCGACGGCACGCCGGTGCGGCAGTGGTGACAGGCCATGATGCAGCCCCTTGCACCGTCAAGACAAAACGGCTTCACGCTGATCGAGCTGATCGTCGTGATGGCGATCGTGGCGCTGCTCGTGTCTATCGCCGCGCCGCGCTACTTTCGCAGCGTCGAGCGCGCGCGCGAGAACACCTTGCGCACGTCGCTGCACGTGATGCGTGACGCGATCGACCAGCACGCCGCCGACCGCGGCCAGTACCCCGACTCGCTGGCCGCGCTGGCCGAAGCACGCTACCTGCGCGAAGTGCCCGAAGACCCTTTCACCGGCCGGCGCGACAGCTGGATCGCGCTGCCACCACCGCCCGGCTCGTTCGTAACGGGCACGCTGTTCGACGTGCGCAGCGGCGCGGCCGGCCGGGCCAGCGACAACCGCCTGTATGCGGATTGGTGAGATGACACACCGCCAGCACGGTTTCACCTACCTCGGCCTGCTGTTCGCCGTGGCGCTGGCCGGCGCTGCGCTCGCGCAGATCGGCCAGCACTGGAGCGGCGCCATGCAGCGCGAGCGCGAACGCGAGCTGATTTTTCGCGGCCAGCAGATTGCCGCGGCGATCGCGTCGTACCGCGCCGCCACCGGTGTGGCCGCACCGGCTTGGCCGCGTGGCCTCGGCGACCTGCTCGACGACCGGCGGGCGGCCGTGCCGCAGCGGCACCTGCGCCAGGCCTTCACCGACCCGTTCACCGGCCAGCCCGACTGGGTGCCCGTGCGCGACGAAGACGGTGGCTGGAAGGGGGTGCACAGCCGCCTCGACCTGCCGGCGTCGATCCGTTTCGGGCTCGAGTTCCAGGGCCAGGGTGCGCGCCGAACGAAGCTGTCCGACCACTTGTTCGTCGCTTTGCCACAAGCGCGCGCAGCGTCGGCTCCCGTGCCTGCCGCCGACCCCGAATCCACCGATCCGAAGTAGTCCGTTCGGCTCATTCAGAAAGTTCCGCCTCGATGAAGTTTCATCGCATCCCGCTAGCCTATCCCTTTGACCGAGCACTGCATCCATGAACCGTGTGACCGACCCCTTGGCCGAGCAGATGAGCGAGACCGCGATCGACGCGGGGTTCTCTGTGCACGCCGACGCGGTGGTGCGCGCGATGGAAAAGGCCACCGAGGTGCGGCGCCGCTACCAGTTCTTCGTCTGGTCGCAGAGTTACCTGCAGCCCCTGGTGCCGCACCAGCTCGCGGTGTGCGGCGCCTACCAGCGCACGCGCAAGGACATCGTCTTCGAAGCCTTCAACTGCATCCCGGTGCCGTCGGCCCTGTTGTCGACCGTGACCGACGGCGGCTCGGCCCTGATGCAACAACTGATGGCCACCTGGATCGAGCGCCGCGGCCGCTCGCTGGTGCTCGACCTGCACGCCCTCACCGGTGTGGCCGCCGGCACCGAGCGCGACCGGTTGATCGAATCCGGCTTCGACGAGTTGCTGGTGCACGGCGTGTCGCGCCCGCAGCGGCCCACCGAACTCGAAAGCCTGTTCATTTTCGGCTCGGTCAAACGGCGTTGTGTCGACCAGCACCAGATGTACCTGGAACTGCTCTTGCCCCACATGCACAGCACCTGGCTGCGCGTGCTCGCGACCGAGCGTGACATGGCGGGCGGGCAGACGGTCGCCGTGCCGGCGCGCACCGACAAGACCCGCTCGATCATCACCGAGCGCGAGAGCCAGATCCTGTTCTGGGTGCGCGAAGGCAAGAGCAATCAGCAGATCGGCGACGAACTCTGCATCAGCGTGCTGACCGTGAAGAACCACGTGCAGAAGATCCTGCGCAAGCTCGGCGCGGCGAACCGCGCGCAAGCCGTGGCCAAGGCGATGACGCTGAACCTGCTCGACCGCGGCATGACGGGCGGCGTGGGCCAATCGGGCAGCGCCTGAACCGCGGTCGGTAGCACGGTGCAAACCCTTACACAAGTAGTCCGTTCGGAGCGAACTTTTCGGTGCTGGCGCAGAGCGCGCTGTCATCGCCGCTGACCACACTCACGGCTGTCTGATCCACGTCAGCCCCGCTCTTTGAAACCCGGTGGCACGGCAACGTGCCCACCCCAACGCCCAAAGCTCTTGCCGCATCCGGTCTCACCGACCCGACTGCCAGCGAACAGCGCGCCAGGCGTGTCAGAGGTGCAGCTTCCGACCCGAAGCCGCATCTGAAGTTCCCACACGTCAAAACCCAATTCGGAGAGTCAACCCATGAAACTCAAAATGATCGCTGCTGCCGTTCTGGCAGTCGCTTCGCTGCCTTCGATGGCAGCCATCGCCAACGGCACGTCGGGCAACGGCGAGCTGTTCCTGGCCGTCTACGACGACGTGGCCAAGGTGTCGTTCACGCTCGACCTCGGCGCGTTCCAGAACGACTTCTTCACCCTCGGCCAGCAGGAAGCCGGCTACACCAGCAGCTGGGCGCTCACCGGTGACGCCAACTGGGCCACTTTCCTGAGCCAGGTCAGCGTCGCCAACCTGCAGTGGTCGGTGCTCGCCTCGGAGACCACCGGTGCTGCGTCGCTGGTCGGTGGCCAACGCCTGTTCACGACTGTAAAGCAAGGTGACGAGGCTGGCTTGGCCACCTTCACCAACCAGCTGTTCTCGAACGGTAACGGCAATTCGCAGCTCGGAACCTTCTTCAGCGCGATCCAGACCACAGGTACCCACGGCACCGTCGGCCAGGCCCTGAACTACGCGATCAACGGCTCCAGCGTGAACGCTGATTCGGACCCAGGCAATGCCTACTTCGGTGAGCCTGGCAGCGGCCCATACCTCAACGGCAACGCGACGTTTTCCAGCGGCAACGCGATCGGCGGTTCGTCGAATTTCTACTACCTCACCCGTTCGGGCAGCGACCAGCTCGCCTCGGTGGTGGCGGATCAGTTCAACAACTCGGCCAACAACGGCAGCTTCACGCTCGCCCAGGGCGCCAGCGGCTACGGCCTGACGTACACGCTCGCTGTGGCCGCCGTTCCGGAGCCAGGGAGCCTGGCCCTGATGCTCGCGGGCTTCGGCGCACTCGGTTTCGTTGCCCGCCGCCGCCGCGCCGGCCGCTGAGCCGCACGCTCCGCACATCCCTCCGTTTTCCGCTTCGCCTCTCCCGTTGTCACGGGAGCAGGGCGGAGCCATTCAAAGGAATCATCATGAAACTGCGTTCCATCGCCCTCGCCGCAGCCGCCGTCGTGGCCTGCGCTCCGGCATTCGCCGTACCTGCCGTCAACGTTGATGGCGCTTCCACCGTGCGCATCTACCTGTCGGGCGCCACGGCCTTGCGCGCCGTCGTCGCCGGTATCGTGCTCAACGACATCTGCGGCGGCTCGGCTGCCAACGCGTCGACCACGCTGTACAACGTCGCCGAATCGGGTTCAGGCTTCAGCTTCAACGGCAACTTCTGGGGCATCACGTGCAACGTGACCGCCGCTGGCGGCGCGCTGGTCGGCCTGGCCGCCAACACCCCGATCGCCGTGTTCAAGAGCGATGCCGGTGGCTCCGCCCAGGGCGTGTTCCCGGTCTTCTTCCAGGACCAACGCCCGTTCGTCCAGCCGGTGCCGCTGGCTGGCTGCACCGTGACCACCACGGTTGACCGCGTTTACAGCGGCTGCCCGGGCACGCGCAACCAGGCACCGAACCTCGGCATTTCGGACGTCGAACCGGGTGTGTTCAAGGGCTTCAACGTGCCCAAGGACCCGCTCGATCCGGACGACGACGTCTACCCGACCGACGGGCTGACCGCGCAACAGCAGACCTTGCTGCAGATCACCCCGGTCGTGCAGACGATCTTCGGCGTGGCAGTGAACAACCGGCTGTATGACGACATGTTCGCCAAACAAGGCCTCGGCGCCAAGTTCTCCAGCGCCGGTGCCCTGTGCACCACGGCGTCGACCGACGAAAACTGCATTCCGAGCATCGGCTACGCCGAAGCCCGTTCGCTGTTCAGCGGCAACGAGGCCAACTGGCGTCTGGTGTCGAACAATGCCGCTTTGATCGACAGCCAGCTCAACATCTGCCGCCGCGTCGACGGTTCGGGCACACAAGCCGCGGCCAACCTGCACCTGATGGACTTCCCGTGCAACGGCAAGTCGTTGGCACCTGCCGACTGGACCGCATCGTCGTCCGCCGCGCCGGAAGAGATGTCGGCATCGGCCAGCACCACCGCTTCGGGTGTATCGATTGCCAACTACCTGATCGCCAACATGGGTGGTGGCGCCGGCACCGGCCCGATGCCGACCGGCACGAGCTTCATCTTCGAAGGCCCGGGCACCGGCGACGTGGTGAGCTGCCTGAACCGCGCGAACAACGCCTTGGGTTATGCCATCGGCCACGTCTCGAAAGAGAACGCGCCGGGCAGCAACCTGTGGAAGCACGTTCGCCTGGAAGGTGCAAACCCGCTGCGCGACAACGCCAAGCAGGGCCGCTACGACTACACGGTCGAGTCCACCGTGCAGTACCTGAAGACGGCCTACAACGCGCTGACGGCCTCGCAACGCGCTTTCATCACCGGCTTCACCACGGAGATCAAGAAGCCCGACGCGCTCGCCAAGCTCAGCAGTGCCAACCAGCAAGGCGTGGCGGCTTTGCCGACCTCGTACGCCGGCGCATTCGGCAGCGGCAATGCCAACACGATCGCGTTCGGTTCGCGCGTGACCCGTGCCGGCAACAGCTGCAACCCGATGACGGCAGTGAAGTAAGCAAGAAGCATCGCGGCAGCGGCCTTCCAGCCGCTGCCGTTCTGCGGGGGTGGCGCGAAAGTGCTGCCCCATTCGTTTATTGAGTTTCTGCTCTCGTTTGTTGGCCTGCGATTTGCGCTCAGCGCGAGACGGGGGCGGAGCCGAAAGCATCTCCTGGGTTGATCATGAGACTACGATGCGTTTTCCTGGCAATGGCAGCTTCGCTTGGCTGCCTCCCTGCGTTTGGCGCACCGGCTGTCAATGTCGACAGCGCCATAACGGTACGTGTTTATCTCTCCGGCTCGTCGGCGCTGCGCGGGGTCGTGGCTGGAATCGTCCTCAACGACATTTGCGGCGGCTCCAGCGCAAATGCGTCAACGACGCTGTACAACGTCGCCGAGTCAAGTTCGGGCTTCGTCTTCAGCGGTAACGCTTGGGCAATTACCTGCAACCTCACAGCGTTCGGCGCCTCGAAGGTGGGTTTGGCCACGAATACGCCCATTGCCTTTTTCAAGAGTGACTCCGGTGGCTCGGCGCAAGGCGTGTTTCCGGTCTTTTTCCAGGATCAGCGTTCGTTCGTACAGCCGCTGCCGCTTGCCGGCTGCGCGGTCACTACCACTGTGGACCGTGCATACACCGGTTGCCCGGTCACTAGGAAGCAAGCACCCCACTTCGGCATTTCCGCTCTGGAACCAAGTGTCTTCCACGGGCCCAACGTGCCCAAGGATCCGCTCGACTCCAACGACGACAAGTACCCTGCCGACGGCCTATACGCTCAGGCACTAACCCTGCTGCAGATCACCCCGGTCCTGCAGACGATCTTCGGTGTCGCGGTGAACAACCGGCTGTACGACGACATGTTCGCGAAGCAAGGTCTGGCCGCCAAGTTCTCTGGCGCCGGTGCCCTGTGCACCACGGCTTCGACCGATGAAAATTGCATTCCGAGCATCGGCTACGCCGAAGCCCGTTCGCTGTTCTCTGGCACCGAGGCCAACTGGCGTCTGGTGTCGAGCAACGCTGCATTGGTGGACAGCCAGCTCAACATCTGCCGCCTCGTCGATGGTTCGGGCATACAGGCTGCTGCCAACCTGCACCTGCTGGGCTACCCGTGCAACGGCAAGTCGATGGCTCCTGCAGACTGGACTGTGTCGTCTTCGCCTGCGCCGGAAGAAATGTCTCCTGCGTTCAACACCACTGCGTCGGGTGTTGGGATCAACAACTACCTGATCGCCAACATGGGTGGCGGCGCCGGCACCGGCCCGATGCCCACCGGCACGAGCTTCGTCTTCGAAGGCCCGGGCACCGGCGATGTGGTGAGCTGCCTTAACCGCGCGAACAACGCTCAGGGTTATGCCATCGGCCACGTCTCGAAAGAGAACGCACCGGGCAGCAACCTGTGGAAGCACGTTCGCCTGGAGGGCGCGAACCCGCTGCGCGACGACGCCAAACAAGGCCGCTACGACTACACATACGAATCCACCGTGCAGTACCTGAAGACAGCCTACAACGCGCTGACCGCTTCACAGCGCTCGTTCATTACTGGCTTCACTACTGAAATCAAAAGACCGGATGCACTGGTAACGGTTCCCGCTGCACACCAGCAAGGCGTGGCGGCATTGCCAACCTCGTATGCGGGTGCTTTTGGCACGGGTAGCGCCAACGTCATTGCGTTCGGTTCGCGCGTGACCCGCGCAGGCGATAGCTGCAACAAGATGTTCGGAACCAAGTGAGTAAGCGGCTGGACAAGCATGGCTCTTAGTCCACTGCGACTCTGTGTAAACGCGACGGCCAGCGGCCGGTTCACCATTCTTCCTGACCGAACCTTCGGCACACACCAATGAACATTCGACACGTTGCCCATTTTGCAGCCGCCACCCTGGCCATGTGTGTCGCCGCGTCTCCCGTGAGGGCCGCGATCGCGCCAGGGATTGGTTCCGGAACAGGCGTCAACGCACCTTACGTGGGCAACGGCGAACTGCTGATGGCGGTGTTCGACGACGCCGCGAAGATTTCGTATACGTTGGACCTTGGCGTTGCGCTCAATGACTTCTTCGTCTCGGGCCAGCAAGACGCCGGTAGTCAGACGTTCTGGCGAGTCGGCGATGCGAACTGGGGC